>Ga0214474_1000307_pt1 | contig 25448 bp, 23 predicted proteins | sample RVTome_2_FD_187335 | JGI IMG/M metagenome (GOLD analysis project Ga0214474, IMG submission 187335) | Soil microbial communities from uranium-contaminated site in the Upper Colorado River Basin, Wyoming, United States - RVT95D214 HiSeq ... | reverse complement strand
TGTATTCGAAGTAACTTGGAGGTAATATGCATCAAAAAAGTTGGAAAGACCTGATTAGACCCAAATTGTTGGAGGTAGAAAAAGAAACATTAACTCCTTTTTATGGGAAGTTCTCAGCGGAACCCTTTGAAAGGGGCTTCGGCATTACGATTGGAAATTCTCTTCGACGAATCCTCCTTTCCTCGTTGCAAGGGGCGGCCATCACATCAATAAAAATTGATGGTGTGCTTCACGAATTTTCGACCCTCCCCGGGATCAAAGAGGATGTCACCGAAATTATTCTCAACCTCAAAGAAGTGAGGCTGAAACTTCATACCGAAGGACCCAAAACCATTCGGGTGAAGGCAGAAGGTTCCAAAGTGCTTAAAGCAGGTGATATTATCACAGGCGATGCCGTAGAGGTTTTGAACCCAGACCATTACCTTACCACGCTCTCCAGAGATGGCAAACTCTCTATAGAGATGGTGGTGAAGGTGGGAAGGGGATATGTCTCTGCAGAACGAAATAAGGAGGAGAACCAACCGATCGGGACCATTCCAATGGATGCTATCTTTTCTCCAATCAAAAAGGTGAACTACACAGTGACGAATGCCCGGGTGGGACAGATTACCGACTATGATAAATTAACCTTAGAAGTTTGGACCGATGGAAGTTTGAATCCAGAAGAAGCTATCGCCCATTCGGCAAAGATCCTGAAAGATCAACTCTCCATTTTCATCACCTTCGAAGAAGAGGAAGAGGAGGAGATATCGCATTCAGAAGAAGAGGAGGAAAAGGAGGCATTTAATGAAAATCTCCTCCGAAGTGTTGATGAGCTTGAACTCTCCGTCCGATCTGCCAACTGCCTGAAGTATGCGAATATCAAATTGATCGGGGATCTGGTTCAGAAGACAGAGGCAGAGATCTTGGACACTAAGAACTTCGGCCGAAAATCTCTCAATGAGATCAAGGAAATTTTAGCAGAGATGGGACTCAATTTAGGAATGAAATTAGACAATTGGCCTCCCAAGAAATCGGAAGAGGGATTGGAATCGGGAGCCACGGGATAGGAGCAGGGAATGAGGCATCGTGTTGCAGGCAGAAAATTAAGTCGCCACACTCAACATCGTGAACTGATGTTTCGTAATATGTTGGTCTCGTTGCTTCAATACGAACGGATCAAAACAACATTGGCCAAGGGGAAAGAACTCCGAGGCTGGGCAGATAGGATCATCAGTATAGGAAAGAAAGGCACCCTCCATGCACGAAGAAAGGCCTTTGCTCTTCTCCGCAATGAGGGGATCGTAAAGAAACTCTTTGACGAAATCGCCCCGCGGTTCAAAGATCGAGAGGGAGGTTATACCCGGGTCTATAAATTGGGATGGCGCCAGGGAGATGGAGCTCCTCTTTCCCTTGTGGAGCTGGTCACCTTTACCGCACCCAAGGAGAAAAAGAAATCACCTTTAAAAAAGGCCAAAGAAGTTCTTGAAAAAGTCACCCCCAAAAAGAAGGGAAAGGAAGAAAAGAAAGAGAAAAAAGAGAAGAAGGTCAAGAAAGAGGATAAAGAAACCGCAAAGGAAAAGAAGAAATCCTCAGAAGAAAAAAGCAAACCCCGTTAGAAAAGACAGGGCTTTGACCCTGTCTTCAATAAGGAGCTGATTCGATTTAATATCTCATCCACGTTATAAATGGGAGAGCTTTCTGACGGGGTAAATAAAAAATTTTAAACTTGCCAAAAAGTCCGATCTTCATGCTGTGGATCGGACTTTTTTTTTGAACATTGCAAAAAAAATATTATTAATTTATAAATGTCATTGACCTCAAGGAGGATAGGGGAAAAATAAATGGCCCAGAAAATCTATAGAAGAATAGCAATCTTTATCTCCCTCGTTTTATTAATACCTTTCTCACCTCATGCCCCAAAAAGCAGAGTGAACCAGCTCCAAAGGAAGTGACTCTGGTCGAAATCGTTCCGGTCAGGCAGGGAGATATCTTTCAGGAAATCAGGTTTACAGGCAACATCGAGGCTAAAACAGAGGTCAAGGTTTTCCCAAAGATCACGGACAAGATTGAGGTCATGAAATTCGAGTTGGGCGATCCGGTCAAGAAAGGTGATCTCATCGCTCTTTTGGAATCGGAGGACTTGAAAGTTCAGGTGGCACAAGCTGAGGCCGCCCTCCAAGGCATACGGGCGAAGTGGGCGCAGATGGAGGTCGGAGCGAGATCGGAAGAGATCTCTCAAGTAGAAGATCTGGTCTCAAAGGCGAGGGCCAACCTGAAGGATGCAGAGACTAATTACGAGCGTCTGAAAGGGCTTTTCAACCGAGGAGTCATTACCAAACGTGAATTTGATTCCTCGGAGCTGGCCTACACCGTGGCTAAAGTGGATCTCAATTCGGCTCAAGAAAGGTTAAAAATGCTCAGGGAGGGAGCCACCAAGGAGGACCGTCTGGCACTGCAAGCCCAGGTCCGCCAAGCCGAGGCAGCCCTGGAACTTGCAAGAATCCATTTGTCCTATACTCGAATCACCTCGCCGATCGACGGCACCATCAGCCAACGATTCTTCGATCCTGGCGATCTGGCAATCCCTACCCAGCCTCTCGTCACCATTGTCCAGATGGATTCTGTGAAGGTGATCGTCTTTTTCCCCGAGAATCAGATTCGATTCATGGTTCCAGGAACTGAGGCAAAGCTCATGGTGGTTACCTACCCCGATCATATCTTCCATGGGACGATTGATAAGGTGAGCCCTACCCTCGATCCAACCACCCGCATGTTTTCTGCTGAGATCAAGGTATTGAATGAAAAGCGCTCTCTTCGACCTGGCATGTTCACCACAGTGACGCTGTCGGTTGATCCTCATTTAAATGCACTGTTGGTCCCCAAAGAGGCCGTGCTCTATACGGAAGAATATCAAGAGAATCAAAACTCCAATCAGGGAGGGGTCAGCCAGACCAAATACATTTTTGTAGTTAGGGAAGGCAAAGCTCATAGGCGCAAGGTTTCACTCGGCCATGAATCAGGTAATGTGGTGGAAGTGCGCGAAGGCGTAGAAAAAGGGGAAGACGTGGTTGTACGTGGCCTTCATCAGCTCAACGACGGCGACCGAATCACCATAGTCAAGCGCGAGGAGGTTGGAAAGTGAGCCTTTCAAGTCTTTCCATAAAACGCGCTATCACTTTCACCATGATCTACATTTTTGTCTTCGGTTTCGGGCTTTTTGGTCTTTCCCGTTTGAAGATCGACCTCTACCCGGATATTTCATTCCCGGTGATCGCCGTCATTACGACTTATACCGGTGTTGCTCCAGCGGAGATGGAGACATTGGTCACAAAACCCATCGAGGAAGCGGTCGCTTCAGTAGAAAACATCAAACACATCCGAAGTCTTTCGAAATTAGGGGCTTCTCTGGTTTTAGCTGAATTCGACTGGGGTCTCAATCTTGATAAATCGGAAAAAGATATCCGGAACAACATCGATTATATCCGGGAGTATCTGCCGGACGAGGCTGGCGAGCCTATTATTATTCAGTTCGATCCTCAGAAGATGCCTATCCTTTTCATGTCTGTCTCAGGACCGATGGGGCCTGCTGAACTACGAGAGCTCTGCAGAAGAAGGATCAAACCTGCCCTTGAACGGATTGAAGGCGTTGCCTCTGCTGAGACGGCTGGAGGTCTGAAGCGGCAGATCCAGGTGCAGATTGATCCTGTAAAACTTCATGCTCAACGTCTCTCTGTTGATGCAGTGATCTCCGCCCTTCGGATAGAAAACCTTCAGGTCCCAGGAGGAAAGCTCGACGAAGGGGAGACCGAGTTCAGCGTCCGTACTCTGAGTGAATATACATCCGTGGACCAGATCGCCGATACTGTAATCGGGTATCGTAATGGAGCACCGATCTACATTAGAAACGTGGCCCAGGTCAGCGATGCTTATGAGGAAATCACCCGTGTCATTCGCAACAATAAAAAGCCAGGAATCTTGCTTATCGTCTCGAAAAACTCAAAAGCCAACACTGTCCAGGTGTCCGATCGTGTGGTCAAGGAGTTGCCCAATGTGCTTAAAAGGCTTCCTGAGGGGGTGCAGGCCGGAGTAATCTTCAACCAGGCGGATTTTATCAAACGGTCGATCAGCAACCTAAGTTCTACAGCGGTTCAAGCATTCTTCTTAACAGTACTTGTCCTGCTTTTCTTTCTTCACAATATCCGGGCTTCGATCATTGTAGCCCTCTCCATCCCTATATCCGTCGTCGTGACGTTCTCCGTTCTGGATCTGACCGGTCTCACTCTCAACATAATGTCTATGGCAGGCCTGGCCCTCGCAATAGGAATGCTGGTCGATAACTCCATAGTGGTGCTCGAAAACATATACCGTCATACTGGTGAAGGAGGGACCTCCATTGTAAGTGCCGAGAGTGGAACTACCGAAGTGGCAATCGCCATTATCGCCTCAACGCTGACCACGATTGCGGTCTTTTTCCCAGTCCTGTTTGTTCCCGGAATTGCAGGTGTGTTGTTCAATGACATGGCACTCACCATCTGTTTTTCACTTTTTGTCTCGCTCCTCGTGTCCCTGACGCTCATTCCTCTCCTTTCTTCAAGGTTCTTGAAAATCTATAATCAACCACAGCGCCGCCTCACCTCAGGCATCTCTGATTGGGTTGATTCGCAGCTGCAGAAGTTGTACCGTGGCTACTCTCAAGCATTGAACGGATGTCTGAACCATCGGAAGACAACCCTGTTCATTGCCTTAATTCTATTTATTGGTAGTGGGGCACTCGCTCTAAAGATGGGCTTCGATTTTTTCCCAAAAATGGATGAGGGTCAGTTTGAGATGCAGGTGGAGAGGGCTCCAGGGACAGGTCTCAGATCGACTGAGATGACTTTTCGTCAGATTGAAGATATTCTTTATGAGACGATCCCCGAGTTGAAGAATCAGAACACGGACATCGGTGTGGGGGAGACCTTTGGTGCCTTTGCAAAGGGTTCCTATGCAGGAACAATCCGTGTCAATCTGGTCGAAAAGGAGAAGAGAAAACGAAAGCAGATGGAAATTGAGTCTGCCTTGAGGAAGAAATTGGAACAGATATCCGGTATTACCTATTCAATCTCTCATGGCCAATTCCTTGGTGAGGAGGGAGATCTCGTCATCTATCTCTATGGGGAAGACATTGATACCGCACGAATCCTATCCGGGAGGATAAAAAACTTAATAAAAGATATCCCTGGTACCGCCGATGTCAAAACGAGTCTGGAGACTGGAAGACCGGAGCTCCAGCTCGTTCTGGATAGAGACAGAATCTCCGCCCTCGGATTAAGCACTGCTCAGGTCAGCAATGCGGTATCTACTTATATCAAGGGAACCAGAGCTTCTTTGTTTCGTGATCGAGGGGAGGAATATGAAATACTTGTTCGACTCGATCGGAAATATCGGGAAAATACAGAGATACTCAAAGACCTCTTTGTGACAAGTCCACGGGGAGATCAGATTCCTCTCTCAAGCATCACTCAAACCCATCGGAGCCTATCACCCACAAGTATTTTGAGGCGTGACCAGCAGAGAGTGACCAATATCTCGGTCACTGTTCAGGGGGCAAACCTGGGAGAGGTGACCCGACAGGTGGAAGCGAGACTGGAAAAGATGGAGATTCCATCGGATTTTAGTTATGAAATCGGCGGCTCTGCCCAGGATATGAGGACCTCTTTTAAATGGCTGGGGCTGGCTTTTTTCGGAGCCTCTTTTATCGTCTATATGGTCATGGCATCCCTTTACGAATCATTGTTGGCCCCTTTTATCATCTTCCTGACTATTCCCCTCTGCGTGATTGGAGTAATCGGCATACTCTTCCTCACAGGTACCCCTGTGAGCGTTGTTGCCCTTGTTGGCGTCATCATGCTGGCAGGAATCGTGGTGAACAACTCCATCGTTCTGGTCGATTATACCAATCAACTGAGGACAAAAGGATACGCTGTTCGTGAGGCTGTTGTGGAAGCGGGTAAAACAAGGCTTCGACCCATCTTAATGACCTCTTTGACCACCATCTTTGGTCTGCTCCCTCTTGCTTTTGGATGGGGGTCAGGGGGGGAAAACTGGGCTCCTATGGCCCGTACTGTGATCGGGGGTTTGACAACAAGCACTCTCGTGACCCTTCTGGTCATTCCCGTCATTTATACTTATATGGCCCCGAAAAAGATCACGATATAAAGCAGGCTCATCCCTCTTCTTAACGTTGTTGACTTTATCCAGTGAACCACTGGAAAGGATTAGCCTCAGGTAAATCTCGAAGACCCACCCACAGGACCACAAGAAGACGATGATTCCGATCCTTTAGAAGAAGAAAAACCAGAAAGAATCTTTTCAGGCTTTTTTGCTCCACAGGCAGGGCAGGTCAAAGACTCCCCACCCTCATTGACCTTCTGGAATCTCTCAAAAATAACCTCACACTTGCGACATCGATATTCGTAAATAGGCATAACGCTCCTCCTTAATTGCAGATTGAAGATTGTAGATTGAAGATTGAAAAATCTAAAATCTGAAATTTACTATTGCACCACTTGATATCCTGCATCTCCAATAGCTTTTTCGACTCTATTAGATGCTACCTCTTTTGTATTATCAAATCGAACCTCCCCTTTTCCAAGGTCCACCTGGACATTCTTAACTCCTTCCAGTTGACTCAGCGCCTTTGTGACCGACATCACACAATGCTGGCAACTCATTCCTTTAACCTTCAGAGTTGTAGCCATTTATTTTCCCCCTCCCTTCACCCTAAGATTCCAGAATCAATGAGTTTGCAACCATATTGGTCAGGAACTCCACCTTGACCCCACTATGGTATCTCTCACTCAAAAAACCTAACTGTGTATGGCAGTTTTCGCAACCCGTTGAAACGATGGAGGCCCCTGTGGCCTTGATCTGCTCCACTTTAATCTTCCCTGTCTTTTCCCTAAAATCTTCATTCTCCAAAGCCACCAGTCCTGCACCCCCCCCACAGCACCAGTTATATTCCCGGTTAGGCGTCATCTCAACGAAATGCGAAGTCAATTGGGATAAAACATATCGAGGCTCTTCGATGACGCCACCATTTCGGGCAGACTGACAGGGATCGTGATATGTTATCAATCCTTTGATTCGATCTTTCTCTATTCTGATCCTGCCTTCCCTGAGATATCTCGCTACCACCTCGGCAATATGAGAAACCTTAAAAGGCTGTTTTCCAACAAGATTCTTCATCACCCGGAAAGCTGTCCCACATTCACAGATCACTACCTCTTTCACTTTAAGCCTGATGGCTTCATCGATGATTCTTTTTGCGATGAGCTGTGTCTTGGTCGGGTCACCCACAAAGGCACCAAAGTTGACCGCCTCAAAAAAACTCAGAGTCCAGTTCTCCTTGGCCGCATTAAAAATCGAGGCTGTTGGAACAATCGAATGGGCTCCAGCCAGAGCAACATAGATTATATTTGCTCCCTCAACGTCCAGAGGAATGATTTGATTAGACTCACCTTTCCATTTGGCGATGACATCCTTTTCCAGGTTCCGGATTCCTTGAATGAAAGATTCCTTAAAGAGATCAAGACTCTTTCCCTTTTCGACGGAAGCGTCGGCCAGCATCGAAAGGACTTCAGGCTCGCTCTGATTTCCTATTAGGAGTAACTTGGCAATCGATTGAATGGCTTGCGTATCGATACCAAAAGGGCAGTACATCATGCATCTCCGACACCCGGTACAGGTGTAAGCCGCCTCATAAAGTTGTTTCATCACCTCATCATCGATCTCTGTGGCTTCCCCCCAATATGGAAAAAGTTTTCCACTCCATTTGAAATAACGTTTATAAATCTTCCTGACGACCTCAGCTCGCCAGGAGGGGATATATTCGAGCTTTGGAACGGAGGCGTAAGCAAAACAGGCATCCTTGCAGAGACCGCATCGAGAGCAGGTCTCCAGATAATATTGCATCGGTTTATCCAGCTTTGATCGAAAGAGGTCGAGAAGTTTTTTCTTTTTTCCCTTATCCACCACTATCTCCTCTTAACAGCATTGGAAAAAAACGTAAGAATTGAATGCGTCACCTTGCTGAACGGAAAATAAATGAAGAAAATATTGGCTAACAGGATATGCATGACTAGAATCACCTGATGGGGTGACCCTGAAATCTCATCCGGAATGGTAGGGCGGAACCGAACCATGCTTCCCAGATAAGTCCGGTAGGCCTCTATTGGGATGTCAAATCCATGGCTTGAGTAAAGTGTTGCCAAATTCATATGAGAGCCAAAGAATGCGGTGACCAAGAGTCCTAAGATGAGGATAAAATCTTCGGGAACAGATAATTCCCGATAGGGGCTCCGGAATCGACGGAAAAGAAAAAAGAAGAGACTCACAATTAATAAAAGCCCCATCAGGCCCTTCCCCAGGAAGATCTTGTGTTTCACAAGTTGAATCATCTTTATATCGGCAATCAGCTCTATATGACCGATGAATAAAAAGAAAATGGCTATATGGAAGAGACCAAAAAAAACCCAATAGGATACATATTTCTTCCTCGTTACCCCTGGAAGGAGAAATACGTCGCTCAACATAGCTAATAACTTATATCTTTTTTCGGGGTAGACGCGAAGGGTAATTGCCTTTGGGGTTGGTGCCAAGCCTATCCTGATCAAGAGCAAGATGATCCCAATGATAAAAATGAGGATGGCCGTATAGAGCATCGGTACCATGACAAAATAATAGAACCTATCAACAAAAGAATAAAAGGATTCCACCCTCCCCCTCCTTAAGATCGGTCATTTACGTTCTGTTACCCCTCAGTAATAATGCCAACGGGTCCTATCCATTTTAAAAAAAGCCAGGTAGTCTCCAAAGAACTCTATTAAAAACCTATCTCGTATCACTTGACTCTCTTGATGATGAACTTGATCAAGCCATCTTTCTGCTCTGTCTTTAATATCTCATTGCCACTGGTACGGGCCCAGGCAGGAAAATCAGACAGGGCTCCAGGGTCAGTGGAGATGGCTTCTAAAACCTGACCTACCTGGATCTCTTTTATTCCCTTACTCACTTTGATCACCGGTTGGGGACAGGGTAATCCTTTTAAATCCATTATCTTATCTACTTTGATTTCTTCGCTCATGAGATCCTCCTCTAAATTAGATGAAAAGTTGTACCTTACTGTTTTTTGCTTGTTCCAAAAATGTCGCTACTCCTACATATTCTAAATTTGGATAATCAATGAATTCCTCTTTTTTAAAACCCATCAGACTCATGGTCATTTCACAGATGTAGATCTTCACACCCAGCTCGGCTGCCATATCCAACATTTCATCTAAGGAAGCGACATTCTTTTTTTTCATCAAAGATTTCATCATGGAAGTGCCCATCCCAGCCATGTTCATCTTCGATAACTTAATCGCATTCCTCCCTTTAGGAAGCATAAAGCCAAACATCTTCCCCATAAGATCCTTTCCACCAGCTTTCTTCTTTGGGTCCCTGAGGACAGGAGTCCCCCAGAAAGTAAAGAACATTACTGCTTCCATACCCATGGCAACAGCGCCAGTGGCAATGATAAAGGCTGCCAAGATTTTGTCCAGATCACCACTAAAGGCAATGATGGAAACTCTGTCATCGGCTCCCGGTTTGATATTTTCAACCTGCTTTTTGAGTTCTCCCATCTGTCTTGCCAGATCATCAATCGACGTCACTCCCTTTAGAGACTCCACTGCTTTTCCTGAATTGACTTCACTCATTATCATTCCTCCTTTGTATTTTCCCTCCGCATTCCGCAATCCGAATTCCGCAATTGGATCATGCCCAGTCGATATAACGGGAGACAGCCTTTTGAAAATCTTTTAAGACCTCCACTCGTTTGGCACCTGTATTCCTCTGCGTCTTCTCCAGGCACTCTTCCATATAGGTCTTCACAACGACCATACCCACCTTTTTGATAGCGGCGGTCACTGCCGCTACCTGTATCAGAATGTCTGCGCAAGAATTCCCCTCTTCCACCATCCTCTGAAGCCCGCGGAGCTGCCCTTCAATTCTCCGCAATCTTAACAATACATCTTTCTTGTCTTGTTCCATCCTATACCATACCCCCCTATGGTATATTTTATCATAACCACTTCCCCTCTGTTTGTCAAGGGAAAAAATGAATTTTTTATACAGAGAGCTTTAGAAAAGGGCCACGAGTAGGGCTGCGTGGCATTAAAATCCAAAACTCAATTGCTCTTGTTCCAATAGAAGTCGTGTTGATGTTTATAAAAAATAAGGTCTTGCCAGGCTCCATCTGATAATGTTTTCATAGAAAAACGTAAAAAGAAAGGGTTGTTGAATTCGTAAAAAGTCGAAAACCAGAGAAAATGTCATGCTCCAGCATCCAAAAAAATCGAGATGCTACGAGACCCTGACACGAAGTGATGAACGAATGTGAATCAACAAGTTCAGGGTAACAGCCCAGACTTTTTACGAGACTGTCAAGGTAAATTATTAAAAAGTTACCTTAGCATCATTGGCCTATTCAACCCCGACCTTAACCACTGCTCCCTCGCCCTGAGCTAATCCGCCACAAATGGAGGCTACTCCGATTCCTCCACCTCTCCTTCTCAATTCGTAAATCAGGGTCGTTAGGATTCTTCCCCCACTTGCACCTACTGGATGACCGATGGCAATGGCTCCTCCGTTGATATTCGTTTTTTCTAAGATGGATTTCATCTTTTCAGAATCTCCATTAGCCAAAATTTTTGCGCTCACGAGAGGCATCGCAGCAAAGGCTTCGTTGATCTCGATGAGGTCAATTTGATCAAGAGTGATTTGAGCCTTCTCCAAAGCCCTTTGAATGGTGAAACCTGGTATGGCTGCAAGCAGGCGGGGAGTAGTAGCCGTGGCTACCATCGAAAGAATCTTGGCTAATGGCTTAAGCTTTTTCTCCTTTGCCTTCTTTTCACTCATGATGAGGACGGCTGAGGCACCCGTATCGAGGCCTGGGGCATTTCCTGCGGTCACCGTGGGACTGCCATACACAAGAGGCAATTTTGCCAGTTTTTCAAGGGTCGTGTCTGGTTTTGGAAATTCATCTCTTTCAAAAACGATGGGGGGCCCTTTCCTCTGGGAAATTTCAACTCTCATTAACTCCTCGCCCATCTTGAACTTCCCTTCTGAAAAGGCCTTGGCATACTTCATCTGGCTTTGGTATGCCCATCGGTCTTGATCTTCCCGGGTGATCCCATATTCAAGAGCTACTTCTCCGGCATCAACCGATACAGGGTTGAATCCTTTATAACCCAGTCCATAGATCATATCTAATAATTCAATATGACCCAATCGACTTCCCCACCGGGTGTGAGGAGGTACCAGAAGGGGAGTACGGCTCATATTATCTGCTCCAACGCCAAGAGCCACTTCAATCTCCCCGGCTCTGATAGCCCTATACCCTAACCTCACGGCTGCCAACGATGAGCAACAGGCACGGTCAACGGTAAGGGAGACAGACTCTGAGGGCATCCCTGCTTTAAGTGTAGCCTGCCTGCCGGGAACATCAGTTTCTAATCCAACTTCAGCAGGAATGGCCACTCCATAATAAGTCTCTTCGACCTCCTCCCCTTTCACATTCACCCTTTTTAAAACCTCACGGATGACCATGGCCCCCAGCTCGATGGAAGGAATATCTTTTAACGTCCCTCCAAATTTACCAAAAGGTGTCCGAACAGCACTGACCACTACGACCTCATTCTTTTCCATCCTCTCCTCCATTCCTTCATGGACTTGAAAAATTGAGTTTCATTTCAATATTCAAGGGTTATAAGTTTTTTTCTTCATCATCTCTGCGATCAAATCAATGAATCCAACTGGGTGATATCCAGTCATCCCACCATCTGCCACGATGGTGGTCCCATTGATATAGCTGGAATCCTCAGAAGATAGAAAGAGAACAATCTTCACGATCTCCTCTGGATGAGCAAGTCGCTTGATCGGAACTTGTTGGGTCAATCCTGAAACAAGAATCTCTTTGTTAAGAATGGGTGTGTTCATCCCCCCTGCAACGAGTCCTGGAGCAATCGCATTGACAGTGATGTGATACTTGCTCCACTCATAAGCCAGGACCCGAGTCAATGTCATCACTCCAGCCTTGCTGACACAATAAGGCAAGAGACCCTGTTCTCCAAGGAGTCCAGCAGTAGAAGAGATATTGATAATCCTCCCTCCTCCTTGCTGGATCATCTTCTTCCCCACCGCCTGGCAGCATAAAAAAACACCTTTCAGGTTGGTATCGAAAACCTGATCCCAACCTTCCTCTTTGATCTTTTCGGCTTCCAAAATAAAAGGATTGATCCCGGCATTATTCACCAAGATGTCGATCTTTCCGAAAAAGTTAACAGCCTCCTCCGCCATTCTATTTACCTCTTGAGAGGAAGAAACATCGGCTCCAATAGCCATCGTTCTCACACCAAGACTCTCTATCTCTTTTGCTGCAGCTTTTGCTTTTTCTAAGTTTCTCCCATTGATGATGACGTCCACTCCTTCTTTGGCAAACCCTATAGCGAACTCTTTTCCAATCCCCCGGGTAGACCCAGTGATCAAAGCTACCTTTCCCTTAAGTTTCATTGTTTCACCTCTTTTTCATGAACCCCTTAAATAATTTCCCCCTTTTCTAAAGGGGGACTAAGGGGGATTACAGGATCTCATATATCTTCTCAAGAACTCCTTCGAGATTCTTAAATACTTCTCTATCTGAAAATCTTATAATTTTCATTCCAACCTCTCTGATATAATCATCTCGTACTTTATCTTTCATATTCCCATCAACTTGATAATGTTGACCCCCATCAACTTCCACAATCAGTTTTCCTTTTGGGCAGTAGAAATCGACTATATAGTTCCCAATGATTCTTTGTCTATAAAAATGATATCCCTTGATCTGTTTCTGCCGAAGCCTTGACCAGAGTGGTCTTTTTGCATCGGTCATATTCTTTCTCAATTCTTGAGAATATCTTTTTAATTTTGTATTGTAAAAAAGGGACAATTCTAATCTCCCCTACCCCCTGGTTTATTTTTGTCAAGTATTTTTTTATGTGTTTCTCATACGCATAGAATATGGAGGTCTTAAGTGATGCACCTTGCCTTACCCTGGTATTTGAGAGTCTCAACAGAGCTCTTATCTTGCTTCATTGGGGCTCTTTAGAAAAGAGGGGATTTTGGATTTTGTTATAAAAATTTTTTAACTTGTTGTTCAAAAAGGTGATTCAAATGCCTGCTGCTCTCTGGCGCCCATCCAAAAACCTTTTCCCAAACCTCCTTGCTCTCCATACACAAATAGATAAAAAGATCTGGGGCAAACTCCCTCAGCCATCCCACCATCTTTCGGTACATCTCCACACGGATCTCTCTCAAATAACGAAATTTGCCATCTTTCCCAGGAAACAGTTCTCCTAAAAACACCTTGGTTTTCGGAAAACGCTCTTCTGCAATGCCTTTGAGTTTGGGTGGATAACGAAATCCTCCGAGACTGACCCAGACAATCCTTTTGGGATCTATTTGTTTAAAAAGTTGGAGGATGGTCTCCTGATACCCTTTCTCCCAGCCCTCATGATAAATGATTGGGTCAAAGTGAAATCCCAGGGGATAACCCTTTTCCTGGCATCTCCTTGCCTCATCAATTCGCTCCTTTAAAGGAGCAGTCCTCATCTCCTCCTCTTCAATCATTTTAGGAGGATTAAGTGACCAGGAGATAACGGTCTTCCCTCGATGGTTTAAATGAAGAATAGGGGTGACATCCGCTGACTTCGTCTTCAATTCCAGAATTAAATTATGCCTTTCCGAAAAAAAGGGGATAAGAAACTGAGAGACCGGAAAGATGGATTCCAGGGCTAAGCTATCAGAGAGTTCTCCTGTCCCTAACCGAAGAAGGGATTGGCGATCCCCTGAGAGGAAGGCATCGATCTCTCGAAGAAGGTCATCCCAGTTGGTGTATAGGGTGAGAAATGGATTGTTGAGGTATCCCTGAAGGACGCAGTAGGAACAATCCATCGGGCAATTGGTGATGGTATTAATCACATAGTATCCGCAACAGATATGATTGGAAGTCCCTGGACAGGGTTTCAAACGTCTTCCATAAAAATGGGTGAGGAGGAGATGTTTTTTCCCGATCCCGATAGGATCGGGCATAGAAGAAAATTGTTTAATCAGTGGCCTTTTATCCTGAATCTTTTCGACAGGAATATTGGGTAAGGCCTTAAGAATGGCTTCTGAAATAGAATCATTCCCAGCTTTTTCATCAAGATAAATTTTGTCAATCTGAAAGGGCAACATACGTCCCTGAAGAAAAATCCGAATATCGAAATCCCTGCCTTCGCCGGAGCGGCTTCGCGCAGGCAGGCGAAATAAATCCTAAATCCAAATTTTCAAATTCCCAAAACCTATATTGAATTTTATATTGCGGTCATTTGAAATTGTTTCGAATTTCGGATTTCGTGCTTCGAATTTAAAGATTTTTAATCATCTCCTCTAACTCTTTCTTATCTGCGAGGCTCGATAACGATTTCAGGATAGCCTTGTATTCCTCCATCGTGTCAAATTGAAATTCGACCTTTAATCCCTTTCCTTCAAAAAAAGGGGGATGATAAAGCGATAAATTGGAAGGTAAATTTAAGCTTTTTTTCCTCTTCCCAAATTTCTCCTCCAATTGCTGCATCTTGGGATAACGTAGAGCCATAAGAACCTTTTTTATATGCTCTGTTTTCTGAGATGGGGTAAGTTCTTTTTGGGAAAGAATAGCCTGAACTTCAGGCCGTTTCACAATTTCTTTAACAGTACATTGATTTCTTCTTGAGATCTCCTCTAATAGAGTCAGTACCTCTCTCAAACGATTCTCCCCCAATTTTAATGGAGAGATCAGCAAAAGAATGGCCAGTTGATCATCTGAAGCCAAACCTGCGAGTCTTCGTATGTTTGAACGGGAAACCTCCTCTTTCAATACATACATTTTGATTTCATCCTCCATCCGTGTCAGGGAGAGGTAGGTGTTTAGAATCTTCTCATTGGGCTCCAGGGAGAAGAAGGGGAGGAAGGTTTTGATAATCATTGCAGGATCAATTTGAAAACGATGAATCAATTTATCCAGGGCAATGGCCTTTTCAACAGCATTAAATCCACGAGTTGTCAGATTCTCATGGAGAGAAAGAGAAAACAATTGGAATTCGTCCGTCTCTTTCTCCTCAAACACTCTGGATTCAATCTCCGATTTCCCCAACTCTTTCATTATAGAAATCCTTCTGAATCCACAGATAATCTGATATCCATCCGGCCTCCTACTTAAAAGCACTGGCTGAATTAATCCTATCTCCTTGATGGAAGACCGGAGGCTCTGGAGGTCAGGCAAGTAGTTTATAGAAAATGTATCATCCGACAAGTCAATTTGCTGAACAGGTATTTTTCTAATGTCCATATCAAGCACACCTTCATTCTCTATTTTTCATTTTGCACTCCGCATTCCGCAATCCGAAATCCGCAATGGTTTCTATATCTCAATTCCATATCGCCTCATCATCTCCTGATAGAATCTCCCCTCCATTTCATTCCCTCTTTTTAAAAAACCTTTGTAAAGGATCTGACATTTCTTCTTCATCTCTTTAAGAATCATCTCCCTCTCTTCAGGTCTAAGATAAGGCTCTGTTAAAAGTCTTTCCAGAGACATCACCCGGTAGCGGTCATTTCCCCATGATCTCTGTGAGAGTTGGTCAGGATGCCCTCCCCGTTTGATAATCAGCTTTTGGTTAATAAAAAAGATAGGGAAGCGGGCAGAAACCCTCAGCCATAAATCATAATCCTCACACACTGGAAGGGCTTCGTCGAAGAGACCAACTTTTGAAAAGAGTGTTTTTCTCATCATGACTGAGGAAGGACTGATGGTGCAGAGAGGAAGGCACTTTTCAAAGATCCATCCAGAATATTTTGCATGCTTGTGCATTGGATTGACTCTTTTCCCTTTTCGAATCCAGATCTCATCTGTGTAACAAATAGAATAATGGGGATTGTCATCCAGGAAAGCCACTTGAATCTTAAGTTTTCCTTTTACCCAAAGATCATCGGAATCCAAAAAGGCGATCAACTTGCCTCTTGCCTGAAGGACCCCTCTGTTTCTGGCGGTGCTCACCCCTTTGTTCTCAGAGTGTTGAATGAATTTAACCCTTCCTCCATATCGTTTGATCTCCTCGGCCGTTCCGTCTGTAGAGCCATCGTCGACAATGATTAACTCCATATCTTCAAAATCTTGAGTCAGAACAGAATCCACTGCTTCTTTCAGCATGGGGAGACGATTATAGGTGGGAATAATAACGGAGAGCTTGGGCATCGTTAAAAATAATAGTTCGGAGTATTTAGTTCGGAGTTCGGAGTAACAAAATAAAACTAATCCAATGCCTTAAAATCTCCGAACTCTGAACTCCGAACTCATAACTTTATTATCAAATTAGGCGGCTCGCCGCATCCTCTTTTTCAATCGGCTGATTCGTCTTCTTAAAATCCCAGCCATTTTCAAATTCCTCTGTTGGAGGAGCTCCTCTCTTTTCGCTCTTAGCTCCTTCACTTTCTGCTTCAACTGGGCAACAGTGAATACGACTTTCTCTTTCTTGGCAACGATGCGCTTCTCTTTCTTGGGTTCCGGTTCGGTAATCCCTTTGGCTGCGCGAATGGCTGTGAGCAGTTCCTCTTTTTTCATCGCATGGACTCCCTGGATTCCAGGCAATCCAAGTGCCATCTCCCTCAATTCTGTGGCAGTCATCTTCTCTAAAGGTTTTTCTTTCTTTTCCATATTGCCTCCTTAAAATCCCTCCCAACCTCCCTTTTACAAAGGGAGGAGGAACAACTCCCCCTTTTTTAAAGGGGGATGAAGGGGGATTATTATTAACAAGAACATCATATTGTTTGCATCGAAGCATGGGGCCGACGTAACGCAGGCCTTTAGGCCTGCTTAAAGCAAAGCTGAAGCTTTGCGCTACAAAATACAAACCATTTCATGCTCCGAGTAATAACTTACGTTCATTTCCGAAATGGGTAAATTCCTAATTCTATATTATTCTCGAATGGCTTCTCCGGTTCTAAGTCCAATGGCCAGAAAAGGAGCAGGCACGATCCTTGAAAAATCCTCTCGAATCCACTCTCCGAAAGTGAGATAGTCTCAACAGGATACCGCCAAAGATCACATGGTCTGTCAGTTTTCAAAATAACCTCGAATCCGTTCCATTCGTCGATCAAATGAACTTCTAAAACATCTTTGAGTTCCCCCAAGCTCGCCAGCCTTCTATCTTCAAGAGGATGCCCTGGTATGTCATAATATCGATCCGGTGCATCTCCAGCTAAGAGATTGATATTAAACTCGACACCGAAGTTTATTCTCGTTCTCTCCCTACCTAAGTTGATCATCCGATATTCTGCTCTTACTGCCGCCTGATGGGTTGGAATGGAAAAAAGTTTTTCTATTTTTATCGGATGCCCTCTTCCATCTTGCCAAACATGATCTGATCGAGAAAAAAAGACTTCTTCGTACTTTCCCTTTCTTCTCACTTCAATTTCATAAGGCTCCTTAATAAAATTCGCTTTCTCCTGAGATTGGCATCTATAAAATGACTCAAAATCCATCGGTTCAGGTAGAAAATGGTCCAGGAAAGAGGCTCTGCGATACCAATCAAAATGTAGATAACGATCCAGGTCCTCTTCCTTTGAATCGTAAATTTCATGGATGGTTCTTGTTCCTTTCTTGGATGGCTCACTCCTAACTTCTAATAATTTCCGGTGGTAACCCTCTTCCCTGCGGGTTAGAGTTCCAAGGATATTGAAGGCCTTTGTTCGATCATCCATCTCTAAAAGACATCCGCCACGGCTGCTGAAAACGAGAACCGATGCAGGATTTTTGAGAATGACCTCTTCATCTCCATCTCCATTAAAATCCAATCTTTCCGATTCAATCCATTCTTTCTCTCGATGTATTTTTTGATCGTAGAGGGTTTCTGCTTTGATCAGGTTTTCATAAATGGCATGACGAAGGTGAGAAAGATAGAGGCCCCCAAAAACCCCATGCCAGTAAGCATCATTGCACTGGGCACGATGGAGATAGAGAAGAGGGTCTTGGTTTTTGGAAACGGGTCTTCTTTTTTCATCTCCGATCTTCTCTCGAAGATGAAGGACCCTTTTATGGAGGTCATTCGATTCAGGATATTTGGCAAAGAAATTTCTCCAGAAACCCCCTTTAATAAACCTTCTGATCTGTTCCCCCTCGGGCGACTCTTTGAGTCTTTTAACAACCTTTCCGTAGTCTACCATGGCCTCCGTGGGAAGGCTCCATTCATCCATTTCCATATAAGAGGAACAGGAAAGATAGATCCTTCCGAGAGGCTTCTCGTGAATGGCATAGGTTCCGAGGGGCATGGGTTCAACCCAATCCAAATTCTCTCCAATCAATTGGAAGAAACGTTCTAACCAGCCCTCTTCATAGACCGAATGGTAGGTAGAGGGCCAGATCCCAAATTTCTCACCATCATCTGCAAAAATGGCTGCCCGAGAGGAATCTCGAAGTTGAGAGAGATATGCTAATGTCTCCTCTGGAGGATGGAAGGGAATGATGTATCGAAGAGTTTCACTTCCCGGAAATACTTTTATGGTTTTCCCATCCTCCTCTGTTAGATAATATCCATATAAATCCTCTTCTCTCAATCCTGATTTCTTGAAGTGATAGTCGTCGATGGTAATATATTTCACCCCTGCTTCAACTAAATACTTCGGAAGATGGGGTTCCCAGACCCTTTCTGCTAACCACATCCCCTGAGGGGCCCTTCCCATTTTTTCCTCAATCGTTTGGGTCAACCGTTTGATCTGCCCAACTTTATCCGCATCAGGGACGACCGCCAGAATCGGTTCATAATATCCTCCGGTCATCATCTCTAATTGGCCTTTTTTGACTAACCCCCTTAAAGTTTCTAAAAATTCCGGGTGATGATCTTTAAAAAAATCCCAGAGGATCCCAGTATAGTGAATTGAGATCTTCATGAATGGGTATTTTTTGAGGACTCCGATGAAGGGAAGGTAGGCTTTTTGGTAAGCATTTTCTAAGACATGGAGGAAATTCCCAACAGGCTGATGGTTATGAACACAGAAAAGGAAGGCGACTTTCTCCATGGATGGTAATTTATATGATTTTCCAGGCCAAATCAACCCCTCCCAGAAGAATGAATAATTCGAATCCCCCCATTCCCCCTTTTCTTCAATTCCCTCCTCAAAATCTTTCCTTGGGGAGATTTGGGCAATTCGTTCACGATGTGGATTTTCTTTGGCACTTTATAGCGAGCCAACTGTTCTTTGCAAAAACGAATGAGTGCCTCTTCATCGGCAACCTTGCCCTGCTTCAAGGTAATGAAGGCTGTAACCGCCTCACCATATTCTGGATGAGGCCAACCCACTACCGCACATTCATCGACTGCCTCGTGAGTATATAATACATCCTCCACTTCCTTCGGAAAGACATTTTCGCCACCTGTGATGATGATATCTTTGATTCTGTCAACAATGTAAAGGTATCCTTCATCGTCAAATCGGCCCACATCACCAGAGTGAAACCAACCGTTACGAAAGGCGTTGGCTGTCTCTTCAGGCTTATTAAAATAACCTTTCATAATATTGGGTCCACGGATGACAATTTCACCCGTTTCTCCAGACCCGACTTCCTTATCCTGACCATCCACAAGCTTTACCTCTACAACCCCTACTGGAACCCCTACCGACCCAATCTTGTGCCTGTACCTGTGGTTAAAAGTAACCATCGAGGCAGACTCTGTCATGCCATAAGCCTCGTGTATGGGAAGCCCGTATTCCTGTTGCCATTGTCGCACGATTTCGGCAGGCATGCTTGTTGCGGCAGAGAACACATAGTTCAGTGTCCTTAAATGTTTTTTACTATCAGGGTTGTTCAAAAACCGGATATAAACAGTGGGAACGGCATAGAAACGGGTAATCCTATTTTTTACCACGGATGCGATCACTGCATCCATATCGAATCCCTTGGAGAGAACAAGCGTGGCACAACCATAAAAGGTTGAGTTCATGATGTGGCATTGAGCAAACACGTGGGTCAAAGGCATGAAACATAGGCCCGCATCCTCAGGAACCATCTTTTCATTGTAGCAAACATTTTGAGCGCTAACGAGAAGGTTTTTATGGGTGAGCATGGCCCCTTTGGGCACTCCGGTGGTCCCACCGGTGTAAAGCAAAGTAGCCACATCATCCTCTTCACACTCCACAGGCTTCGATGCATGCGCCTTCATTTTTTTACCTTCAATGATCGACCTCAGAGTCTGATCTCTTTCAACAACGACAATCTCTTTGACATGGGGGATTTCTTTCCTGTCAGGAATTTGAGAAAGTAGCTCTTCACAGGTTACCACAACAGACGAAAAGGAATCTTTGACTAGGTAAGTCATCTCTTCCCTCTTGAAAGCTGAGGCAATACACACAGAAGTAGCCCCTAACCTCGCAATTCCGTAGTAGAACATGAGCCACTCAGGGATGTTAGGAAGATACAGGCTCACCCGATGTTCTCGTTTAACTCCGAAATCACTTAAATAAAGGGCTACATGTTCAATAATAGTATTAAGCTCTTCATAGGTATAACTTCTGTCAGCATAGATCAAAGCCTTCTTTTGAGGAAAACACATTGCTCCCTGAACAAATACGTTGGATATATTCATCCCCTTCTCCTTCGTTAGCACAAAACAGATGGCTGTTTTTTAACATGGATAAGAAAAAAATGCTTGAAACGACCTTAAAGAAAAGCCCCACCTATTGGTGGGGCTTTTTACCCTGGCGGGAGCGACGGGGCTTGAACCCGCAACCTCCGGCGTGACAGGCCGGCGCTCTAACCAATTGAACTACGCCCCCATTACTTTAAATCCTAAACAAACCAAAAATTAATTACAACAAAAAGTATTTAACCTCCAACCTCCCCGAGCCAAGCTCGGGACGCTCTAACCAATTGAACTACGCCCCCGATCTTAGTTCGTAGTGATGAGTTCGGTGTGTTGAGTTGAATTAATAAAAGATTAAACGTTTTTAAACTCTGAACTCCGAACTCTTAACTCACAACTCCGATTTTGCATATGCAAAATCGGTTGGTAGGCGGAACAGGGATTGAACCTGCGACCTCCGGCTTGTAAGGCCGGCGCTCTCCCAACTGAGCTATCCGCCCCTCCCTCCAGAAATCATTTTATGGAATCACTTGACCAATGTCAACCCTTTCGACCTTACCTAGACCCTAAAAGGTTGAGTAATTTGCTCAAGGTTGACCCTGAGTAAAAAATTTACTCTACTCTAAAGGAATTTGAGTGCCATCGAAGGGTCAACTTCAGGCGACCTCCATCTCTTTCTCATAAAGTAGGATCGGACTTTCGTTATGGAGAACCACCTCTTCACTGATAATACATTCACGAATATTGCTTTGGGAAGGAATCTCATACATGACATCCAACATCGTGTTCTCTAAGATCGCACGAAGACCTCGGGCCCCGGATTTCCGCTTGATAGCCTCTTTAGCGATGGACATCAAAGCCCCTTCGGTAAATCGAAGTTTAACACTCTCAAATTCGAATAGTTTTTGATACTGCTTCACCAGGGCATTCTTCGGTTTTTTCAAAATATCCATCAGGGCATCGATGCTAAGCTCATCGAGCGTCGCAATGACCGGAAGTCTTCCGATGAACTCTGGAATCAATCCAAACTTCAATAGATCCTCAGGCTGAACCTCTCTCAGCAATTCTCCCATATCCCTCTCATGGTGGGTTTTAATATCCGCCCCAAATCCGAGAGTTTTCCCCCCAATTCTCTGTTCAATGAGTTTTTCCAGCCCGACAAAAGCCCCGCCGCAGATGAAGAGGATATTGGTCGTATCGATCTGAATGAATTCCTGTTGAGGATGTTTTCGACCTCCTTTTGGAGGGATACTTGCAATGGTCCCCTCGATGATTTTTAAAAGAGCCTGCTGCACCCCCTCGCCTGAAACATCTCGGGTAATGGAGGGACTATCCGATTTTCTCGAGATCTTATCGATTTCATCAATATAGACGATCCCTTTCTGAGTCCGTTCAATATCGTAATCGGCCGATTGAAGAAGACTCAGAATGATATTTTCTACATCCTCACCCACGTATCCTGCCTCTGTGAGACAAGTGGCATCGGCAATGGTAAAGGGGACATCGAGGATACGGGCCAGCGTCTGAGCGAGAAGTGTCTTCCCAGATCCGGTGGGCCCAATGAGAATAATATTCGATTTCTGGAGCTCCACATCTCCTGATGCCACCCGGGAATCAATCCGCTTATAGTGGTTATGGACGGCGACTGACAAGATCCTCTTCGCATGCTCCTGTCCGATCACATATTCATCCAATTTGGCCTTTATCTCCATGGGTTTTGGAACAGTCAATCTTCCTGGGACAAACCGTTCCTCGGTTTCTTCTGCGATGATCTCATTACAAAGTTCGATGCATTCGTCACAAATGTAGACCGTGGGGCCGGCGATGAGTTTTCTTACTTCATCCTGACTCTTTCCACAGAAAGAACAATGTAAGACGGTCCCATAATTCCCTCCATTCGTCTTCATCATCTCCTCCCCTCCATCCCCCTCGATAACTCCCCTTGTAAACGGACAGGACGCTGGATGACCACCTCATCGACAATCCCATACTCTCTCGCCTGATGGCCAGTCATATAAAAATCTCGATCCGTATCCGCCTGGATTCGCTCCACGGGTTGAGAAGTGTGTTTAACCATAATTCGATTCAGCTCTTCTCGAAGCCGCAGAATCTCCTTTGCTTGGATGTCCACATCAGAGGCCTGTCCCTGAAAACCTCCCATGGGTTGATGAATCAGGATCCTCGAATGGGGAAGGGCGTATCGTTTCCCCTTCTCCCCGGCTGCCAAAAGCAGGGCTGCAATGCTGGCTGCCTGTCCCATACATAATGTGGAAACCTTGGGTCGAATATATTGCATGGTATCATAAATAGCAAGTCCAGAGGTCACAACCCCTCCTGGAGAATTAATATAGAGATGGACATCCTTATCAGGATCTTCCGATTCTAAAAAAAGCATCTGTGCAATCACGAGATTGGCGATGTCATCATCAATCGCCGTCCCAACAAAAATGATTCGCTCTTTTAAGAGACGAGAATAAATATCATAGGCTCGCTCGCCCCTACCATCCTTTTCAATTACAATCGGTATCAGTGTCATCGTTTTTTACCTCAAAGATAGCTGGTGTTCGCTTTCTCAAGTAGGAAATTTAAAGTTTTATCCTGGATGATCCCGGCTTTCACTTCAGGGAGGAGTCCATTCTTTTCGTAATATCGTTTCATCGCATCAAATTTTTGATGCATTCTCTCTGACGTTTCTCTAAGACGGTTATCCACTTCTTCATCGGTGACCACAATCCCTTCCTGATTTGCAATCTTCTCAAGGATGAGAAAGGTCTTCACTTGCTTCTGGGCCATGGCATGATAATCTTCTTGAAGTTTCTCTTCTGAGACACCCATATTTTTGAAGTCAACCCCTTGGGCAGCCAGTCTCAACTTCGTGTCCGAGACCAAGGCTTTGGCCTGCTCCGCCACCAAACTTTCAGGAACCTCGAAAGAATTGGTGTCAAGTAATTGATCAACCACCTGATTTTTTAACTGCGCTTCTAATATCCGTTTCTTCTCCCTTTCAATCTCTCCTTTCAACTTTACTTTCAATTCATTTAAGGATGAATCTCCAATATCTTTTGCAAATTCATCATCCAGAGGAGGAAGGATCTTCTCTTTGATCTCTTTGATCCTAACATGAAATGAAATCGTTTTCCCAGCCCACTGATGATATCCATAATCCTCGGGAAACGAAACCTCTATTTCCCCCTCCTCTTCTGGTTTAAATCCAATCAACTTCTCCTCGAAGGCTGGGATGAATTGTCCACTTCCCACCTCCACCGCAAAATCGATCGCCTTCCCTTCTTCCATGGGTTTCCCGCCCATCCTTGCTTCATAATCGACGACGACATAATCTCCCGTCTGAATGGGTCTGGTCTCAGAAATGGTTTTCAAGTTGGCGTGAAGGTTTTGGAGGGATTTCAGCCTTCCTTCGACTTCCTCGTCTTTTACCTCCTCTTCCTTCCCTTCAATCTTCAATCCGGTATATGCTTCCAATTTGATGTCCGGTTTGACTTCTATCACAGCAGTATATTGAAACGGCTTACCTTCTTCAAATTCTCCAGGATCGATCACCGGTGGGGAAACTGGTTTAAGATCGGACTCTGAGAGGGCTTGCGGATAAGTATCCTGAATCAGTTTCTGGATAATCTCTGTTTTGACATAATCTTTAAAATATCTCTTTAAAATGTCCCTGGGGACCTTTCCAGGTCGAAATCCTTTGATCTTGGCCTTCTTTCCCAAATCCTTATAGAAAGAATCAACTTCTCTGATCACCTGATCTTCTGAAATTTCGATAGATACCTTTTTCTTAATTGAACTGATCTCTTCCATACTAACTTTCATGAAATGTCCCTTCTAATAAAAGTAGAATTCCAAATGTCAAATGAATAACAAAATGCAGGTTATAAGGTTTAGGCTAAGGTTTAGAACTTATTTTTAAACTTAACCTCAAACTCAGCCTTAACCTTTATTCCAAATTTTGAACTTTGAGCTTTGGTATTTGATATTGCTCTATCAGATGGTGCCGAGGGCGGGACTCGAACCCGCACAGTCTCTCGACCACGAGATCCTAAGTCTCGCGCGTATTCCAATTTCGCCACCCCGGCTTCAGAATCGTCTATCAACCTGTCGTAGTCGGCTAAGAGCAATAAAATGATTCTGGGGTTAAGGTTACGGCAACGAGGCCCGTTTCGTATATAAAAGGTTAGGGTTAAAGATTTCAAAGACGAACATCGTTACCAATTGACGATACGAGCATCTTTACCATTGCCGCTAAACGAAATCCTTTATTTCTAAGTGGTTGGTGAGCCGTACAGGAATCGAACCTGTAACCTACTGATTAAGAGTCAGTTGCTCTACCAATTGAGCTAACGGCCCCCCCCTGATTTCGGATTTCGGAATGTGGATTTCCGATTTTTACCCCATTAGAAATAATGTCCCACTGCTCCACAGTCCCGCTACAGCGGGATTACATTCTAAATAATTCTGGCGGGGTTTAACCCGCTGCGCCAGCGCTTGCGCGGCGAGTGTCCCCACCATTGAGAGCCCCTGGGTCGAACGACTGGAATTTCTAACGGGGTTTACTTCAATCTGCAATCTGAAACTACAAAATATACTCTTTCCTAATGATTTAGTGCTGCCATACACCCTACGTGGTGTACAATCAATGGCGCCCTGTACCATATGGTACAGGGTTTGGCAGCCCTAAACCTTAATTATTTAATGATAGGGCGCCCTGAACTACGTCGAGTTCAGGACAGCCAT
>Ga0214474_1000305_pt1 | contig 25482 bp, 25 predicted proteins | sample RVTome_2_FD_187335 | JGI IMG/M metagenome (GOLD analysis project Ga0214474, IMG submission 187335) | Soil microbial communities from uranium-contaminated site in the Upper Colorado River Basin, Wyoming, United States - RVT95D214 HiSeq ... | reverse complement strand
TGCCGCTTTCTGGCGGAGGACTCTCCATTTTGCCAAAAGAACGTATTGACGCACCGCTTCTCTGACCAACTCGCTGCGAGACCGCCTCTCCTGCTTCGCCGCTGAGTCAAGATCGACAGCGAGGTCTGATGGAAGAGAGATGGATAAAATAGATGATTTTCTGGCCATGCCTACTCCTTTGTTCTTTACTGTATTACAGTTTAATACTCAAGATGTTATTAGTCAAGACAGAATTTGAGCTAGGTAATATAACTCTAAAGTTATCAGGCCAGCCAGGATTCAGGGGGGGGTCGAGGGTTTTGGGTTAAAGCGCAGCCCCACTTTGAAAGCGGGGCTTTTTATCTTTTCTTTGCGAAAACAAGGAGATAGTAGATCAGGTCTTTTTCGATTGGCCCGCCGTTCTTCTGTTCTTCATCCTCAATCTCATTTTCATTAAACCCCAATTAATAAATATCACGGCAAATAAAGTAAAAAAAAACTGAAGGATAACGCTGATAACCGATAACCCAATTATGTAATCCTTTGTGAATAAATCCCTTTTATGTATTAAGAAAGTAACGCAGAAAAAACCAATCACTGCACTTATCATTACTGACCATAAAGGGATTACTTCTCGCAACCATTTTACAGTAGATAGGGAAAAGAATAAAAAAAATGTGATGTACTGCCCGAAGTAAGGTAACTAATACTAACAATAAGAGGATATGTGTCAATAGTATGTACAAGGTTCTCTTTACTTAACCATTTTAAAGGGCGGTGCTTACTTTTTTTTGTCGGCATCGTAGTATTCGAGAGAGAAACCCTTCTTCTCGTTATATCGCAAATAAGAAAAATCCTTAATCCAATTCCCTACGTTGAAGTAATACCCCTCCCTGCCCTGCTCCTTTATCGTGAGCGCCTCGGGGAGATGGGTGTGGGCGAGGATCACGGCGTCGAATCCCTCTTGTACCTTGCGCCGGGCAAAGCTGCGCAGCCGCGCCATGACCTCCGGTGACGGTTCCATGTTTCTCCCCCTGCTTGAGGCACTCCATCGCCGGGCAATGGCCATGACAATCCTGGGGCGCAGTAAGGATATCAGCAGATAGGTAAACCTGTTTCGCAAGAGCAGCGTAAGTATCCAATGGTCCAGCGTCGGAGCGATTCTATCGCCATGGGCCAAATAGATCCGCCTACCGTCGAGCTCTATCTCCGCACGATGCGCATAGATCTGGATACCCAAGCGCTTGCTTATATACACTCCCAAGGAGAAGTCGTGGTTCCCCTCCAAATAGATCACCTTGACGCCAGCTGCCCTGAGATCATCCAAGAGATCGAGTATGTCACTATATTCTTTTTTCAGGGATGAGAGATTGCGAAAGCCGAACCAAAAGTCGAAGAAGTCCCCCATGATGACCAGGGTATGCAGTGTGTGCAGGTTTTTTTTGATGAACCGGGCGAAGTGCTCCCGCCGCCCCCTATCCCCGGCAGCGAAGTGGGAGTCGCCCACAAAGATCCAATCCATTACCTCCCCACCCCGCAGTACCGAAATCCCAGCCCCTGCATATGGCGAGGTTCGTAGACATTGCGGAGATCGATAAAGACCGGCTCCTTGAGCAACCCCTTGATCCGTTTGAGGTCCAGCAGGCGAAACTGGTTCCACTCGGTGACCAACACCAAAGCATGGCTCCCCTCAGCCGCCTCGTAGGGTCCTGTGCAATAGATCACATCCTGGAAGATCCTTTTTGCCTCCTCCATGGCCTCCGGATCATAGACCTTGATCCGCGCCCCCCTGGCCTGAAGCCCCTGGATGATGGGGATGGAGGAGGCCTCGCGCATATCGTCGGTATTGGGCTTGAATGCTAGGCCCAGGACGCCGATGGTCTTGCCCCGCACTTCCCCCATCATCTCCTCGATCTTCTCGATCATCCTTTGTTTCTGCCTCTCATTGACCTTGATGGTGGATTGGACGATCTCCATCTCGCAGTTGTATTTGCGCGCAATATGGACCAAGGCATGGGTATCCTTGGGGAAACAAGACCCCCCGAAGCCAGGTCCCGGGTGGAGGAACTTCCGCCCGATCCTCCCGTCGAGGCCCATGGCGCGAGCCACATCGTGCACATCCGCCCCTACCTGCTCACACAGGTTGGCTATCTCGTTGATAAATGATACCTTCGTGGCCAAAAAGGCGTTGGAGGCATGCTTGATCAACTCCGCCGCCTCGATCGTCGTGATGACGAAGGGGGCCTCAATGAGGTAGAAGGCATTGTAGATTTCCTTCATCGCCTCTATGGCCCGCTGGTTCTCCGCCCCGATGACAATCCGATCGGGCCTGAAGAAGTCTTCCACAGCAGCCCCTTCGCGCAGAAATTCAGGATTGGAGACCAGGTCAAAGGTGCAAGCGCCCTTCACCTCTTCCTCGATCACCCCCTTGGCCCACTTGCCGGTTCCCACAGGGACGGTGCTCTTGAGGACGATGATCTTATAGTCATTCATGGACCTGGCGACCTCTCGGACAGCCGCCTCTATCTGAGAGAGATCGGGCGAGCCATCCTTGTTGGCAGGGGTGCCCACTGCTATGAAGATGACCGCGCTGGCGCTCACCCCTTTCTTCGCATCAATGCCGAAGGAGAGCCTTCCCGCCTTCATGTTTTTCTTTATCAAATCATCCAGACCTGGTTCATAAAAGGGGCTTTGCCCCTTCTGCATAATCTCTATCTTGGCCTTGTCTTTGTCGACGCAGATGACCTCCATCCCGAACTCAGCCAGGCAGACGCCGGTTACCAAGCCCACATAGCCGCTGCCGATCATGCAGATCTTCATCTATTCCCCCTGCGAGAAAAATAATCTTTTAAAGCCTCCTGCCAGGGCCTCATCTCGATACCCGCCTCCTGCTGCAACCTCTGACAGTTGAAGACGGAATAGAGCGGCCTCTTGGCCGGGCGATTGAGATCCGTAGAAGAGACAGGTACAATCTTCACGCCCGACACGCCTGCTAATTGCAAGCTTTCCAGGGCGAAATCATACCACGAGCAAGACCCTTTGTTACAGACATGGAACGTACCCTTCAGGTCCTTGCGCACGAGGGCAGCGATGGCCTTGCTCAGATCAGCCGTATAGGTGGGGGAGCCCTTCTGATCGTGCACCACTTCGATGATATCCCTCTCACGGGCTAAGGCGAGGATGGTCTCGACAAAATTACGGCCATGCTGGCCGTAGAGCCATTGGGTCCTGACGATGAGGTAGTTATCGAGCAGGCCCTCGATATAGCGCTCACCCATCAGTTTGCTCTCGCCGTATATATTGAGGGGGTTGGGAGTATCGCCCTCACGGTACGGGGTCTTTTTCTCTCCATCGAATATATAGTCGGTGCTGATGTAGACTAATTTTGCCCCGTTATCGCGGCACCCCTTCGCCAGATTCCTGGCCCCCTCACCGTTAACGGCAAAAGCCTTGCGCATCTTCTTTTCACACCCATCGACATCGGTGTAGCCGGCGGCATTGATAACCACAGCCGGCGCAATCTCCTTGACCATCTTTATGGTAGCTCCCTGACGGGTGATGTCTATCTCCTCCTTGTCCACCCCGATCACCTCGTATCCTCTCGCGAAGACCTTGACGAGATCGTGCCCGAGCATCCCCAGCGCTCCTACCACTAAAACCTTCTTCATAACCTCCTCAGCAACGAAAACCACAGATCAAAAGGATGATAAACAAAACCGCCTTAAAAAGCAATCCCCTGTTGCCGGGCGAATAGATCATTTCCTCCCGATTTCCTGGAAAATAAATTTCTTTCCTCTCCCCGAGGGGAGAGGATGAAGTCCCGCTCCGCTATGCATAAATTAGGGAAACCGGGATGTCGCAAAGCGGCAGTGAGGGGGAAAGTTATAATCATATCCACTGGCCAAAGGGCCACTGGCCAAGGGGTCACCTTCGGCTTCGGCCTCACCCCTCCCCTCTCCCGCCAGCGTGAGAGGGGGGTTGCTATATTTTCCTCGCTGGAGGCTTGATTCGCGGGTGGCGAACCCATCACGCGAGATTGTCTTGAGATAGGGAACAGATCCATCCATAAGCAAGGGGCCCTGTATGAATGCAGGGCCCACCACACACTACGCTCCTTGTCATAGATAGCTACTACTCATCACTCCATTTTGCATACCTCTCCCGCACGATGCGATGCAGCACCTTGCCGCTGCCGGTACGCGGCATTTCCGCGTCCTTGATAAATGCCACGGACTTGGGGCGTTTGTAGCCCGCAATCCGCCCCTTACAGAACTCCATGATCTCCTTGGCCAACGTGTCACACGGTTCATAGCCATCGCGCAAAATAACCACTGCCTTGATTGCCTCGCCCCATTTCGCATCAGGCACCCCGATGACAGCCACATCCTTTACCGCCTCGTGCGCCCCAACCGCACCCTCCACCTCAGAAGGGTAGACGTTCTCGCCGCCGGTGATGATCATGTTGGCCTTCCGGTCAAGGAGATAGTAATACCCGTCCTCATCCCGCTTGCACATATCGCCGGCGGAAAACCACTCGCCGCGAAAGGCATCCTTCGTCCGCTTGGGATCCTTCCAGTATTCGGTAAAGACCTGGGGCGTGCGGGAATAGAGCTCACCGACCTCGCCATCCGGCACCGCCTTGCCCTCTTCATCAAGGATCTTTATCCTGTCGATCCCGAAGATCTCCCTGCCGATGGAGCCGAGCTTCCTGAACTGATCATCAGGACGCAACAGCGTCACCATACCGGCCTCGGTCGATCCATAAGCCTCCCAGAGCTCGGCGTTCTTGAAATAGTCCATGATGGCCTGCTTTAGATCCTTCCGGGCCGGTGCCGATGAGATTAACAGCTGACGTATGGAGCTGACATCGTACTTACCTGTCACCTCATTCGGCAGGGCCAGCATCATTATGTAGTGTGTAGGCACCAAGGAGGTAAAGGTAATCTTGTACCCCGCAATAATTTTCAGGAGATCCTCGGGATCGAAGCTGACCATATTGTAGACCATCACCGGCGCGCCGACCATGGTGTAAGGGCCGAAAAAGAAGATGGAGTTGACATGGCACATCGGCATCACCAGCAGCGCCTTGTCCGAAGGGAGCACTGCCATGCTGGCTATATCAAGCAGGTACTCGGCGATGTAGCTCTCATGGCTTCTGACCACCCCTTTGGGCCGCCCCGTAGTACCGGAGGTATACATGATGGTCCACATGTGATCGGCATCTACCATGAGATCGGGCTCCTCGGAAGAGGCCGTGGCCAAGAATTCTTCGTAGCCGATGTAGTTGTCAGGCGGCTCTCCCTTGCCCAGGTATATATAGTTATCCTTGGGTATGGCGGGGCACTTATCGCGGATGCGGTTAACCGTATCAATAAACGGTTCCTCCACTATAAAGGCCTTGCTCTCGGAATGATTGACGATGTATTCGATCTCAGGAGGTGCCAGTCGGAACATAATAGGGACCATAACCTGGCCTCCCTTGCCGCAGCATCCATATATATCCAGCCACTCGATCCGGTTGTAGGCGAGGATGGCAAAACGCTCCTGATACCCCACCCCGATCTTGGCAAGGGCATGAGCGAGCTGACATGTTCGCGCGTTCCACTCCTTAAACGTGAAGCTCCTGTGCTTATCCTGGCATCCGAGTCTGTCCGGATAGTTGATGGCATTCATCTTCAGAACAGTTCCGATATGCATCCATTTACTGGCAATCATTATAAGCCCTCATGCCGCTCACTCCTCCCAGATCTTGCCGGGATTGAGGATATTGTGGGGATCGCAGATCCGCTTGATGCCCTTCATAATCTCCAACGCCATCGGCGGCACCGTCTTCATCAAGAACCGCTTTTTCTCAAGGCCGATGCCGTGTTCCCCCGACACCACCCCGCCCAGCGCCATTGCGGATTCGATTATCATGTCCATGGCCTCTTGGGCCTTTTTAAAATGTTCCTTATTCTTCTTATCCGTTACCAGGCTTGGGTGGAGGTTGCCGTCACCCGCATGCCCGATAACGGTGAATTCAAGCCCCCGCGGCTCGCAGATCTCCTTGACCCGCTTGATGAGATCGGGGATCTTGTTCCGGGGGACGGTCACATCCTCGGCCATGATGGTAGGACCTGCGCTGAACAGGGCGGCGAAGCCCGCCCTACGGGCCAGCCAATAGCAATCGGCTTCCTCCTTATCCTTGGCGATCCTTACCTCTTTAGCGCCATGCCTTTTGCAAAGGCCCTCGATCTGTTCGGCATCCTTCTCCACCGCCTCGGGAACCCCATCCACCTCGAACAATAAGAGCGCCTCGGCATCTGTGGGCAGTCCTATGGGCTGGAGCCGCTCAATGCTCTTTATCACCCAATTATCCAGGAGCTCTATCTTGGAGGGTATGACCCCGCTCGCGAGGATATGATGTACGTTCTCGCCGGCAACAGCCACATCATCGAAGACCGCCACGATGGTCTTTGTTGCCTGCGGCAGGGGTTTGACTGCCAGTGTTGCCTTGCTGATAACACCAAGGGTGCCCTCCGAGCCGGTAAAGAGCATGGTGAGATCATACCCCACCACGTTCTTCATGGTTTGCGAGCCGACGTCGATGATGTCACCCGTGGGCAAGACCACCTCAAGACCCAACACGTACTGTTTCGTTACCCCATATTTGACGCACGCAGGACCGCCGGCATTCTCCGCGATGATGCCTCCCATGGTGGCCCCGAGAAAGCTCTGTGGGTCAGGAGGAAAAAAGAGGCCCTCCTTGGCTAGGGCAGCGTTCAGATCCATCAAGACAACCCCCGGCTCCACCGTTGCCGTGAGGTTTTCCTTGTCGATGTTGAGGATTGTATTCATCTTGGTGAAGCAGAGGACAATCCCGCCCTGTATCGGGATCGAGCCGCCGCTCACGTTGGTCCCTGCCCCGCGGGGAGTAACGGGTATCCGCTCCGTATTGGCGAGCTTCAGTATCTTCGATATCTCCTGGGCAATCGCAGGGAAGACTACCACGTCCGGCTCGTGGGTCCACGAGGTCGTCCCATCGTACGAATAGGAGACAAGGTCCTCCTTCTCCGCGAGGACATCAGCCTCCCCTACGATCCTCATGAGATCCTTGACAATCTTCTTTGGTATCATCGCCCTCTCTTCCCCCTCTGAGAAGCCTTCTCTGAGGGCTAGTTTATACTATCGACCCTCCCTGTCAAGTTTACCGAGGATGAAGATAACGATAGCAACTATCTTGAAGAGATTGGTGGCGAATGGTTATAGAGTGTGATAGATATAGAGAACGTGGATAAGTTTCTGGTTAAATTCAAGAAATAAAAGAACCCCGAACGGTTATGGGGGAGGGTAATACATCATGAATGACTATCACGTGATTATCATCGGAGGGGGAGCAGCCGGGCTGACAGCGGGCCTCTATGCCTCCCGGGCCCATCTCAAAACCATCCTTCTGGAAGCCATGATCCCAAGCGGGCAGGCCTATATGACGGAGAGGATTGAGAACTATCCGGGTTTTCCCGACGGCATCGCGGGCAGGGATCTGATAGAGCGGTTTACCCAACAAGCAACCAGGTTCGGCTTGGAGATCCAGCAGTTCACCGCCGTGGACAAGGTGGACGTTGCGGGAGAAAAGAAGGTAGCCCATGCAGGTGAGAAACGATTCTCAGCGTCAGCCCTTATCATAGCCACCGGCGCCCGGTGGAATAAATTAGGCATTCCCGGCGAGGAGGAATTTATCGGCAAGGGTATCTCCTATTGCGCCACCTGCGACGGTGCCTTCTTCAAAGAACAAGAGGTAGCCGTTGTCGGAGGAGGAGATACCGCGCTCGAGGATGCCCTCTACCTCAGTAGGCTCGCCCGGAAGGTATACGTGATACACCGCCGCGATCAGTTGAGGGCGCAAAAGATCCTCCAGCGCAAGGCCTTGGAGGAACCCAAGATCGAGTTCCTCTGGAATACCGTCGTCAAAGAGATCAAGGGAGAAGGGGTGGTAAAAACCCTCCTGTTGGAAAACTTCAAGGATGCCAAACAAAAAGAGTTGGCAATCAGCGGGGCCTTTATCGCCGTCGGCCAGAGGCCGAATACGGATCTTGTCCGCGGTGTAATCGAATTGGACGATATGGGTTATATCATTACCGATCAGGACTGTGCTACCTCAGCAGCCGGTATCTTCGCCGCCGGCGATGTGCGACAGAAAGGCTTGAGACAGATATCGACCGCCGTCGGCGACGGCGCCCTGGCCGCCGCCGCTGCCGAGCGATATATCGAGAGAAAAATATAAATGGTCATCCGCTGAGAGGAAGGTCCCGCCGGTGGAAGAGCTGGCATGACTAAGAGGGAAGAAGAACTCATTAAACAGGGATGGCAAAGGCGTTTTTTCGCCTCAGAGCCCAGATTGAGCGAGATGGCCGCGATGTACGAGGAGACCGGCTTCGAGGTGCATCTTGAGCCCCTTTCCACGGTGGAAGAACCGGATAAGGATCGTGAAGGGTGCGGGGAGTGTATGATCTGTTTCACGGGCTTCGAGGATCGCTACCAGGTTATCTACACCAGGCCGAAAGGGCGGGGTAAGAGCACGGGGACAAAAGGAGACCGGAAGAGAGAGGCGCTTGAATAATCTCCCCTCACCGAAAGACCTATGATAAGGACACGAATCACCCCCCCTGCGGGCTATCTGTTCCGGCGAGAGGGGGGAAGAGAGATGCTGATCAGGGAGGGCTCAGAAGCCGGCCTGCGTTACCAGGGGCTCCTAAACCCGGCAGGGCTCTGGGAAAGAACCTCTCAACCAAGCCATCTGATGGGGAGGGGTCAGGTGCTCATCAGCAAGGGGCACCAGGGTACAGTAGCCATCAGGCGATATCGGCACGGGGGTCTACTGCGTCGCTTGACCGGCGACCTCTTCTTCTTCGGCAACCGCCCTTTTCAGGAGCTGGTTGTCACCGAGAAGGCGAGATCAGCCGGCGTACCCACCCTGAAGATCCTGGCAACCATCAGGCAGCGGGGCTGGTGGGGCTGGTACCGGGGGTACCTCATCAGCGAATATCTCCCCACAGCCTTAGATCTGATCCACTACCTCGACCAGCAACCCGCGGGGGCAAAGAGGCAGAAGGTCATCGAGCAGGCCGCTGAGTCAGTGCGAAAGATACACCAGAAGGGGATATACCACGCCGATTTGCACCTTAAGAACTTCCTGGTCGAGGAGGGAAAGAGGATAAAGGTCTATCTCATAGATTTTGACAAATCCACGGTCTTCTCCCATCTCAGCCCCTCGCGAAGGATGAAAAACCTCCAGAGGCTGGACAGGTCGGCGGAAAAACTCAAGAGGCTTGGGCTTTCCCTGATTGAGCGCGATAAAAGGCGATTCTGCCATGCCTATGCCGCCGGTGATCAAGCGATTCTGCCCTACCTGAAACACTTTGTGGAGCGATATAGGTGGCATAGCCTCCTGTATCGATGGGGGTGGTGGATCGCCGGGATCTTCTATCCCGGTCACAGGTCCTGGAGAAAATCGATTACATAGTCGGCAACTTGATCTTCGATCCCCCACCAGAAATGATCGGCCCCGGGGCAGACGTGGAGCACTTTGGGTTGGGAAAGAGAGCGGAAAAGTTCCTCCACGTGGGTTACAGGGCAGATGAGATCCCGCTTCCCAGCCACGATGAGCTTCGGCCTCTTCTCCTCTCTGAGCAAGGCAAAATCGTATATGGCCATTGGTGGTGAGATACAGATGAGGGCCTTGACCCTGTCATCCGCCGCAACCCCCCTCACCCCTGCATACGCCCCGAAGGAGTAACCCGCCAGATAGGGAGGGCCAGAACCATCTCCGGCAGCGAAGGCCACGGCTGCCTGCACATCCTCCACCTCTGCCGCACCCTCGCCATAACCGCCCTCGCTCCCCCCCACCCCGCGGAAGTTAAAGCGGAGGGTGGAAAACCCCTTGCAAGCAAGGGCGCCCTGCAGCGCACCGACGACATTGTTATACATATCACCGCCGTACAGAGGATGGGGATGGCAGAGGACGATCGACCCGCGGCCTCCCTCCTCTCCCCTGGAGAGGAGCCCCTCCAACTGCAGGCCGTCCTCGGTGGGGAACAATACCGGTACTTCCGTCAATCTTTCCCCTTATACGGGAGGGCCTCGTCGATGAGCATCACCGGGATGTCTTCCTTGATAGGGTAGACGAGCTTGCATGACTTACAGATAAGCCCATCACCCTTTTTTACCAGGACGAGGTCTCCCTTGCACTTGGGACATGCCAAGATCTTCAGCAACTCCTTGTTAATGGCCATCTCTTTCCTCCTTTTTGCACCTTCTTGTAACAAGATCCAATAGGCGGCTTCCAAGAGGTCCAGGGCGACAAAATCTGGCCTGCCACCCCCCTGGTCCGCCTGCGCCTCCCTGCCATAACCCGTCAAGACCAATATCCCCCTTCCCCCAACCCGGTGGATCGCCTGGATATCTGCCGCCTTATCCCCTGCCAGATAGGACCGGGGAAGGTCTATGTGCAACTCATCGGCAGCCATCTTTAACAGACCCGGCTCGGGTTTACGACAGGCGCAACCAGCATCCGGGCCATGAGGACAAAAGTACATACCATCGAGCAAGGCCCCTTCTTGCTCTAACAGCGAACGCATCCTCCAACCGATCTCCTCAACGGCTGATGCGGGAAAGTATCCCCTTGCAACCCCCGACTGATTGCTCACCACCACCGTTGGAAGGCCGAGGCGATTGATCAGGCGGATGGCTTGGGCAGCGCCGGGGATAAGCTCGACGGCCGCGGGGTCGCCCAGGTAACCCCTCTCCTGGATGATGGTGCCATCCCGATCGAGAAAGACCCCTCTCCTCAGATCCATCCCTTTTGCCTCGCCGTGACGCGGGCCAGCTCATCAACCAGCGCTTGCACGTAATCCCTGCCCATGGCGTCCCCCACAAAGGTCCCCAGGGCCGAGCCCTTAAATCTATCGACGAGGGTTGGGAAAAGATCTCTTGACATCTCCCCTAGCCCTCAGAATCTTCACTGATAAACACCATGAATCTCATTGTACAAAATATTCATCTCCTGTCAATTTTGCTTTCTGCTGTCTACATACCACTGGCTTCAGAAGACCGAGAAGTCTATAATAGTTAAGGGAAGGTTACCATGCAGGGGAGATTAAAACGACCATCTTTTTCCTCCGACGAGATCAGGGTGGACACCTTCAAGGCCTCGGGCCCTGGCGGGCAGCACAGGAACAAGCGGGAGACGGCTGTGCGGATCCGTCATCTCCCCTCGGGTATCACCGCCCTTGCCACGGAACATAGGTCTCAGGCCAGAAACAAGGCATTGGCCCTGCGGCGCCTCGAGCTGAAGGTGCACGCCCTGCGCAGGAAGAGGAGACCACGCATTCCTACCTCCATCCCCGGCTCATATAAGGAACATATACTGGCTGCCAAGCGACATCGGGCGCAGATAAAGAGATGGCGTAGAAAAGCAACCCCCTTCGAGATATAAGGCCTAATCCCCCTTCTCCTCCCCTTCCAAAGGATCGAACTCCTCTGAAAGGCGGGAATCTTCCCGATCGAAGTCGGCAAAAATAGCCTCCAAGGCGGGATCCATTTGGTTGGCCGGGGTGCCGTACACCTCCTCTTTCTGCATGTGCAGCAGGGCGATCCCCACCACCACTAAAAGGTAGTGAGGCATATAGTGGAAGAGGCCGACGAAAAAACCCGAGAGAAGCTTGGTGGCCAGCAGTCCGGCAATTCCCCCCCTGAGGGTGTTCAGGACCAAGAGGATGCACCCGAGGATAAAACCCCTCTTCATCCATCGGTAGTTCCTCTCGAGAAGCGACCGCTTCTCGACATGGTATTCCTTAAATTTGTTCCAGCTCCGCGAGATGGTTTTCAGGACCTTTTTGTTCGTACCCTTTCGGGCTTGAATCTTGCGAGGCGTACCATACCTCTTTCCCCGAAAGATCATATATCTCCGGACCAGGGCCTCTGACTCCATGCGTAATAATTCGTACCTCCTCTGCGCCCTGATAAGGACGTAGGCGAGAAGGCCTAAGATGCCTATGGATATCAAGGGGTCAAAGGGTCTCATGCCCTCTAAAAAAGGTGCAACAGGACCCAGAAGATCCGCAATCATCTCATAAAAAGTACCACCATTCATGATATCACCTATCCCTCCTTTGCCAAACGTACCATAGTCCCCTCTGCCGCGTCTTTGAAGATCTGGAGATCTCCCCTGATCTTGCCCACAAGGTTCACGGGGCTGGCCGGGCGGATCTCATCCCCTTGGCTCACCGGGGTAGGCCCGAAAAAGATACACAGGGCATGCCCGTGGGGCCAATAACCCAGATCACCCCGCTCTACCACCTCGCGAGCGTAATCATCAAGTCCGGCTTCCACCGGTATGGGAAAATAGATCTCCTCCCCCCACCGGTTTCCCTCGCCTTCTATCGGCAGCGCCTCCCAGATGAGTGCGGCCGTGGGGCTCTCATTCAACTCGCCCTGCACAACGGAATCGCCGATGCGAATCTTTATCCTCTTGCTCATCCCCTGACTCATGACGTTTTATTCTCACCCTCGTCAAAAAGATGTTTCCTCACCAGATTCTGATGATCCTTTGAGGAATTAGACAACTCATGCTCGCCCCACGGTAACCTATTGGTTTATCAGGCTCGCTATATAGCCTGCGCCAAATCCATTATCGATGTTCACTACCGCTACATTGGAGGCGCAGGAGTTGAGCATAGCCAGGAGGGGCGCCAGCCCCCCGAATGAGGTCCCGTAACCGATACTGGTGGGAACAGCGATCACCGGCCTCGCCACCAACCCTCCCACTACACTGGGCAAGGCCCCTTCCATACCGGCCACGACGATCAAGACACTGGCCTCCATCAATTTCTCCTGATGGTTGAGGAGTCGATGCACCCCTGAGACCCCGACATCGTAGAGGGTCTCCACCCTATTGCCCATAAAACGAGCGGTTATTGCAGCCTCTTCGGCGACCGGGATGTCCGAGGTCCCAGCTGCGATAACCAGTATAGTCCCCTTCTTGTCCACCGCTCCCTCACCGGACCGCAGGGTGATGGTCCTCGCCCGCTGGTTATAACTGGCTTGGGGGAATCGTTGTAAAACGTCCTTCGCCTTCTCCTCTTCTATCCTCGTCACCAGGATATCCTCCTGCGCCTCCACCATCCTCTCCATGATCTTGATCACCTGCTCCACCTCTTTTCCTTGACCGAAGATCACCTCGGGAAAACCCTTGCGCAGGGTTCGATGATGGTCTATCATGGCCTCGCCGATATCTTCGAACGGGAGGGTCCTGAGCCTTTGCACGCCCTCCTGGACAGTGAGTTCCCCCTTCTGAATAGAACGCAACAATTCTTCCAACTTCTTCTGATCCATTGCTCTCCCTCGGCACCAACATTCTATGCTTCCCGTCATCGAGAAGTCAAGCAGAAGGAACAAATCTGTCATTTGCAATTTAAAAGTGCAGAGTGTTTGATGGACTATCAGATGCCACGTGCACACCTTATTTTCTCAAAAACGGCAATGTAAGGCTATTCAAGATAAAAACAAAAAAACAGACGATAAAAAACTATAATTCCCCTCTCCCGCTAGGCGGGAGAGGGATGGTTCCGCTCCGCTTTGCACAAATCAGAGAATACGGGATGCCGCTCCCGCTCTTCAATATAGAGATAAGGATTACGGCCGAAGGTGGCCCTTTGGCCAGATCCCGAAGCGGGAAAGGCGGCAGGTGAGGGTGGCCTCAGATATACCCCCTCACCTCCCTCTTCTCCCCGGAGGGGAGAGGAAATAAGGGGGTGCGCAGTTTCAGAAGAAACAAGGGGGTGCACAGTTTCAGAAGAAATAAGGGGGTGCACAGTTTCAGAAGAAATAAGGGGGTGCACAGTTTCAAATGAAAGGTGTGCAATTTTAAAAGATCCTAACAGCATAAGGAACAAATCAATTGCGCAGCAAGGAATAACATGCTATAACTACAAAGAGTAAAATCTAGGGGGGAAGGGGACTTGAGCGAAAGAGAGATGAAGTCCATAACCTCTCGGCTAAAACTCCTCACTGAGATCTCACATTTCTGCCAGCAAAAGAAGATCGATCCCCAAATATATCTGCGTCTAAGGACAGAACGATTACCTTTTAAGCTCGGCGAGGGAAGGGAGAAGGTCCCCTTTCTCGTCGATCGAGAGGTAGCGGAGACCGTCTCCTCCTCTGTGCAGCAGTTGGTGGATTTGCTCAAGAAGAGAAACGAACGGGAGTCAAGGACGCCCCTGCACGCCTTTATGCCTTTATCCGCTCCCAAACGCCCAAAAGATGTCATGGAACGGTACCTATGCACGCGGGATCTGAGCGCACGGCCTTTGGAAAAAAGGATTGCAGAAGATGCGATCTACCATAATCCCGACCTCGACGCCGGAGTAGTAGAGGGATGGTTTCTGCAGTACAAAGACCCCGGCAGGCTGATGTGGGCAATCAAGAGGCTCTATCTAAAGGCAATAGAAGAAGAGATAAAAGATGACAAGCGGGCCGATATCGCGTACTTGACACATCTCTGCTTGGTGGCCCACCTCAGAAAGGTCAAGGAAACCCTCAAGAAGGTAACTATCAAGCGCTTTTCTTATGAGAGATTGGAACAGGCTGTCGGACAGATGCTCTATTCCTCATTAAAGGAGATTCAAACCGAGGTCTTCAATGAGATTCGCTATAAGGACCTCACCATAGATATCTCGAGGCTAGAACATCTCATTAGAGGGAGCACTAACCCCCTCACCTTTGTCGCTATAAGACCCAGCCTCTTCAAAAATGACCTCAACCCCTACCACCTCGATCAAGAGGGCTTCGACCTCATGCAGACCCTTGCGCACTCCATTGACATTGATTTCCAAAATATCGAGGAAAGCCTGAGAGCCCTCGTCAATCGCGTTAAAAGGAATAAGAGGTTGAGAGAAAAGCTCATCGAGCTCTGGTCGATCAATAGGATTCGCACGGCGGTCTTCAACTACTTGAAAGAGTATGAAGATTACAGCGGGGGCAAAGATCTCTGGCTCTTTCATCTCGTTCAAAGTAATAAAGTAATCCAGGGTATTCTTACGTATGATGACGCAGGAAGGAAGTTTGAAGACGATTTGAGCAAACTCATCTCTGAAACCTCGCACTCATTGGACAAAGAAAAGGCGCAGACGGTGATTGGTATCGAAAACGCCTTTAAGTCACAAAAAAAGGGTGGAGCGATGAAGCGGCTCTTCTTCAGCTCGAGGGAAGAAGAGCAACTTAGAGAAGTCATCGAGGGATTCCTGCTCTACCAACTCGACGGGTCATGGAATGCGGGGATCGACGAGTCCCTGCAGTACCTGGATGACCGAAAGGCCTTGAAGAAACGAGACGATCTTGAGGAAGACTATGAGGGGGGGCGCATCTACCGACTCGCCACGGACGCGCGTCCCATCTTGCGGGATCTCGCCATAAAGAAGGAGGGCCACCTCTTTATGGATCTGCGGGGATTCACCCAGAGGATGTGCATCTCCAAGGAGATCAGCATGGCCGATTTTATGCTCAAGGGATTTTTTCTCCCCGTCCTCGATGTCGCCAAGAAATATTATACCGACGAAGGGGTAAGGCTGAATAACCTCGTGGGGGATGCCTTCTCCTTCTCCGGAAGGATACACTCGCTCGTCTCCCTCGCCCAAGAATTGAGGGAGATCTTCGATGCCTACACCGAGCAAATACATGAGCGGGAAGGACTGCTCAGCAAGGGGGATGAATCACGGTCCGTCGGGGAACGGTATCGCTACGAGCGCAAGGCCATCCTCGAGGATCGAAAGGGCATCGAAAAGAGTATCGAGGGGATCGAACGGGAACTGAAGTTCAAGGAATTTCTCAATCCTGTCCAATTGATCAAGGCACAGGAAGAAGACTTCAACGCCCAGTTCGACCACTACCAACAGCAGATCAACAATCTGCCTCAACAGATCGAGTGCGAAAAGGACCATGAGAAAAAGAAGGACCTTATTGAGATGCAAGAAAATTTGCAGATCCTGAAGGAAGGGATCGGTGAGCAGAAAAGGGAGTTGGCGGAGAGCATCGGCTCCATCGGGCAGGATGATCTCAATGATATATTTCGTTTGGTCTGCACAGAGGAACGGGAAGAGTTGGAGCGGTTGAGACGGCTGCTCAAGGAATCATACGACAAGGAATCGGAGCTGAACAGGGCCTACGAAATGGAGATGGCTGTCGGGAAAGACGCCGGGGTAGAATACGGTCTCTTTATATCCTACGGCGATGCTGCCGAGACCATCTCCTTCGAGGACCCCTTTTGGGGAAGGATGAACGTTGCCATTGCCGAGAAGCTCAACGAGGCAGCCAGGGGGACGGGGAGAAATCCCGACATTAGAAAAAAATTGGATCTCCTGCTGAGAAATTCCCGCCGAACAAGAGCCAACCCTACGCTGACATATCCTTTTTCTGTATTCATCGACAGGAGCTATGGGTTGTCCTTTCGGTCGGACTTGAGCACCATGGTAGAAAGGATCCTTCAGAGCAGGGACGAAGAAACTGCGCGGGCTGTGATGGAAACCGCCTCTTCCCTCTTCATGAGCGATATCGAAAAGGGGATGCGGGGTTCCGGTGATGATGGCTGGGAAACCTTAACCTATTTCAACGACATCTATAACCTCGGAGAGGCGATGAGCGGGGAGGCCCTGCAGGCCTATCTGAGGGAGATAAGCCCTCATAAGTACTATTTTGATAAAACAGTGACGGCCAGCGACCTTCATACCGAGATCCAACAACGCTTCTTTTTCCCCTCATCGGAACTGAAATTCTTCGTCTGCGTTGAACGGGTAAATGACCAGCTGCATTTTGACCTCTTGCGCCACGTCGGGGAATTAGTATTCAGGGGATTTGAGATCCATCAGGCAACCGCGGTCTACGAGATAGTCAGGAAGACTTCCCCTCTGTATATCCTTTTAGAAAGACACCACTTAATGACATGGTATGAGGAGGCCAAGGCAAAGAATGGGGGGGCTCAGACAGCCTTTGGGTAAAGCCCTCTGCTACTCCTCGATCATCGGGCAGGGCTGATCTTCTTCTCGGACAAAGAAGACAAAGGCCATCGACGGCCTCTTGGATGCATCTCTTATAACAAAGTGGATACTGTCGAATTGCCACCCCTGGTGCGCCCATTGGTTGAGGATCCGCTCTAAGGCCTCATCAATCACAACACTCGTCTCCACGACCTTGTAGATCAACTGCATCTCCCTGCTGGGTGGGGCAACATCAACCAATCATTCCCCTACTCGCGTGTCCAAGGAACGGTGAATAAGACCCTGTTAGGACGAATATCGCTGGAGGATGGTCTCGATGATCCCAGTGGTCGACATCCCCTCGATATAGGGCACGACGATTGTCTGCTCCACCAGTTCCCTGCCCACCACCTCTTGTTGATCCCAATCACCCCCCTTGACCAAGACATGGGGGCGCAGGCACGAGATGACGGCAAAGGGATCGGGCTCGTCAAAAGGTACCACATAGTCGACAGCCTCCAGGGCGGCAAGGACCGTCATCCGCCCCTCTTGCGGGATGATGGGTTTGTTCGCACCCTTAATCACCTTGACCGATGTGTCGGTATTCACCCCCACGATCAGAACATCCCCTTTCCGGCGGGCCTCTTCGAGATAGATCACGTGGCCCTGGTGCAGGAGGTCGAAACAGCCATTGGTAAAAACGATCCGCTTTCCCTGTTCTTTCAACCCTTCGACGATATGCTGCAGTTCCTCCCGCCCCTTTATCTTTGTTCGGCAGGACCGCATCTATCCCTCCTCGAGGAAGGCCCGGTAGGCCCGAAAGGTCTCATAGATGTCCCCTTTGCTGGCCACCTCAAAGGGAGAGTGCATGCTCAGCATCGGGGTGCCGCAGTCTATGATATCCATGCCGTAGAGGGCGAGGTATTTGGCGACTGTCCCACCGCCGCCTTCATCGACCTTGCCGAGCTCACCCATCTGCCAGGTAATCCCCTTGCGGTTGAGCAGCTCTCTGATCTCCCCCACGTATTCGGCGCTGGCGTCGCTCGAAAAATATTTCCCCCCGGCGCCGGTGAATTTACTCAGGCATACGCCGTATCCGATCTTGGCGTTGTTCTGGGCTTCATGGACGTCTTTGTAGTTGGGATCTATCCCCGCCGTCCCATCGGCGGAGATGGCCTTGGCATTAAAGAGGATCTCCTTCATGAGCACGTCGCTCGGCTCCTTGCCTGCGGCCCGCAGGATATCCACCGTGAAGAGTTCCAGGAAGCGCGACTTGGCGCCGGTGTTCCCCTCGCTGCCGACCTCCTCTTTGTCGAGAAACAGGGCCAGGGTGGTGAAGGCAGGATCGTCGACCTTCTCCATCGCCTTCAAGGAGGCGTAAGCGCAGACCCGGTCGTCCTGCCCGTAGGAGGCCACAAAGGCGCGATCGAATCCCACATCCCTCGCCTTGCTGGCAGGCACCAGCTCGAGCTCGGCGCTCAAGAAGTCCTCCTCCACAATGCCGTACTGCTGGTGGAGGAGTTCCAAAATCCTGAGCTTCACCCGCTCCTTGGCCTCATGGTCGGCAAAGGGAAGATGACCAGCCAGGATGGTAAGCTTTTCCGCCTCGATGGCCTCCTTTAGCTTCTTCTCCTCCTGGACCTTTCTGGAGAGGTGAGGCAACAGGTCGCAGATGGTAAATACCGGATCACCCTCGTGCTCCCCAATTGCGATCTTCACCTTCTTGCCATCCGTCTTGACGATGATCCCATGCATGGCCAGGGGCTGGGCCACCCATTGGTATTTCTTGATACCCCCGTAATAGTGGGTCCTGAGCATGACCATGTCGAGCTCCTCGTACAGGGGGTTCTGTTTTAAATCGAGCCTGGGGGAATCGATATGGGAGACGATGATCCTTATCCCCTGCTCCAGAGGCTTCTTGCCCATGGTGGCGAGGCCGATGCTCTTATCCTTATTGAGACGGTATATCCTCTTATCCTTACCCTTCTGGGAACAGGCGCAAAAACCCGCCTTCTGGGCCGACTTGACGATAGCGTCCACCGCCTCCCGCTCGGTCTTGGCCTCGTTCAGAAACCCCTTATACCCCTCGGCAAAGGCAAAGGCCTGCTTGACCAGGGCCTCATCATATCTATCCCATACCAGTTTCCCCGTCAGTTTGACCCGCTCCTCCAATGATTTAGTCTTTTCGTTCGCTTTGCCCATGCATGCGCCTCCTGTGCTAAACTATTAAACAAAATAACAAATTTTATGTGGGGAGTCAAGATAGGGCGATCCTCCTGCCGCGGTTTCAGGAATTCTTCAGGGGTGCGCTTGCAGGCCCATCTCCCTCGATGCCGTGACGTTTATCCATTCGGAACCTTTCCTGGCGGCAGTGGAAGGGCAGTATGAGGGCGTTCAGGGGCACGTGCTGGGGCTCATGATGGGGATTTTTTCACCGGATGCCTGGGCATCCAGGCGGGTTTTGATCAACACAGCAAACCGGAGCCGAAGCCGAAGGTGGCCCCTTGGCCAGTGACCCTGACCAAAGGGTCACCTCCGGTTTGGTCAGAGGTCATGGCCAGGACCCCCTCAAGGACCTCTTTGATATCCGCTACCTGCTTCTAGATCCTACGACCCTCGCCATAATTTTGTAACTCGCTGTTTTTAAAGGATTTTAATTAAAATTTGTGGTTCGTGCCAGGTGATTTTCTACTGCCTAAAGATTAGGCAATGTGGTGATAACCTCGAAAATAGACACCGGATTAGGGATAGTGGGGATGAGAATCCACAGGTTTTCCACATTTTTTGTGGAGATTTACATGTTATAATAATGTACATAATGGCTTTTATTGGTACCTCTTGTAGCTAAGCACTACACCACCACTACCCGCAGACCGGAGCCGAAGCCGAAGCCGAAGGTGGCCCCTTGGCCAGTGGCCCCTTGGCCAGTGACCCTTTTGGTCAGATCTGTCGCTGTGCGATCCCCTACCCCTGCTCCTTAAATTTTAAGTCCAAGGAAAGCAGGATGTCGCAAAGTGACACACTTAGATAGCTCTATGCCGAAGGTGGCTCTGACCAAGGGGTCACCTTCGGTTTAGCCAGATGGGATGTGTCGGGAAGCGACATCCCCTCAATAATAAAAATATCCGAATGTCCCTCCCAACTTTCTATTAAAATATAAATGACGGGATGTCGCAAGGCGACAGTCGGGGGGCAGCGAAGCGGGAAAAGCGACACATTGACATACCTCCAGCGACTATCCTATACTTTTCTCAAAGAAATAAGGCATTTGCGGAAAAGGGGGGCGTATGTCACGAGAGGAACTGCGCAACACGGCCGGGGTGCTTGGCAGCAGGATCCTCGTCTGCCACCAGGGGGCCTTGGGTGATCTCATCGTCACCCTGCCGGCTATCAAGGCCCTGCGGGATGCCCTTAAGCCTGCCAGGTTGGAGATGATGGGGCACCCCTGGACCCTTGCCCTGGTCTCTGGCCACCCTTATGCCGATGCCGTCATGGATATCAACAGGGCTGATATGGCCCCCTTGTTTCAGGACCATGCGTCCCTGCCCGCAGCCATAAAGGGGTATCTCGGCCAATTCGATGTTGCCTTCTGCTTTGCCCGATCAGAGACCCTGGCTCACAACCTTTGCCGTGCAGGGATAAGCCAGACCTTCACCCTCCCCTCCTTTCCCGATAAAAGGATGCACATGATAGACCACCACCTCTTGTCCTTAAAGGCCCTTGGGATAGCTGCCTCCCCTACCCCACTGATGATCTTCCCGCCTAAGGGGTCGCAAGAAGAGGCCAAGGCATTTTTTCTCCGGAAGGGCTGGGACCTTGATGCGATCGTCGCCCTCCACCCCGGGGCTGGAAGCAGAAAAAAGGCCTGGCCTGCTTCTCGCTTTGCCGCCCTGGCAAGGGCGTTGGCGCGTCAATCCCGCAAGATACTGATCATCCAGGGACCTGCTGATGAGGCAATCGTGGGAGAGGTCTTGAAAGGTCTTGTAGGCATCCCCTATCTGCTCGTGCGTGACACGCCCATCACCGAGCTGGCAGCCCTGCTGAGCTTGGCCTCTCTTTTTATCGGCAACGACTCCGGCGTCTCGCATTTGGCAGCGGCCCTTAAGAGACCGATTATCACGCTCTTCGGTCCTACCGATCCCGTTTGCTGGGCACCTCGCAACGAAAGGGCCTTTTGGCTCCAGGGCCGGGCTGCCTGCGCCCCCTGTGAACGGGAGCGGCAGCACAGTTGTCAGCAGCAGCAATGCCTCGATTCGATCGAGGTAGAGCATGTCATAGCATTCCTCGCCGAGAAAGGGATGATCCTCAATACGGCACCCTTGCCTTATGAAAGACCCATTGCCATAGAAAACCATGTTCATCATGCTGGGGAAAAGGGGCATTCATTACCATTACCATAGCGAAAGGAGGGATAACAAATGGAAGAGAAAAAGATCGGTACGGTCATGGACTACTTTGCCAAGATCGGGGTCGTCGCCTTCCACGTAGAAGGGGACGGGCTCAAGGTCGGCGACACCATCCACATCAAGGGCCACACCACGGACCTTACCCAGCAGGTTGCCTCCATGCAGATAGACCGCGATGTCATCCAGGAGGCGAAGCCGGGGGAAGATATTGGGATCAAGGTGAAGGAGCGGGTGAGAAAGGGTGACACGATCTACAAGGTAATCGGGTAATGATCGGATAAGGCAATGCGCCGAGGGATCGTCAACCTCCCCCTCCACTACGGCAAGGCCCCGGCGTGGCTCTTCGAGCGGATGACTGCCCTGGCCCGGGAGATCACGCGCGCCCTGGTCATAGAGTTCAGCCCCGCGGAAGCCCTGCGCCGCCTTTCAGACCCCTTCTGGTTTCAGGCCTTCGGGTGTCTTTTGGGCTTTGACTGGCACAGCAGCGGCATCACCACGACGGTCTGCGGCGCCTTGAAGGAGGGTCTCAGGGGGCTGGAGGGCGAGACAGGGATCTTTGTCGCCGGGGGCAAGGGAAAGACCTCGCGCCAGACCCCGCAGGAGATCGAGAAGCACTGCGATCGCCTTACGGTTGAGCCCGCCCTTCTCATCTACGCCAGCCGTATGGCGGCCAAGGTGGACAGCAGCGCCCTGCAGGACGGCTATCAGCTCTATCACCATTTGTTTGTCTTTACCAAACAGGGGGAGTGGTGCGTGATCCAGCAGGGGATGAACGCCGACTCCCGCTATGCCAGGAGATACCACTGGCTGAGCGAGGGGGTGACGGACTTTGTCTGTGAGCCCCATGCCGCCATCTGCTGCGACGCCCAAGGCCAGGCACTCAATATGGTTGCCCAGGAGAGCCAAGGCGCACGCGCAGCAATTGCCGCGCTGGCCAGGGAGGAGCCTGATCGGGTCATCGTTGAGGCGAATCGGATCGCAGAGCTCGAGCTCCCCCGTCGCCACCATATCACACCCAACGATCTTAATACCCGGCACCTGCACAAGGTCCTGCTCAAGACCTACGAAGAGGAACCACGAGACTTTGAGGCAGTGCTCGGCATAGCCGGCGTGGGGCCCAAGACCATCCGGGCCTTAAGCCTGATGGCGGAATTGATCTACGGGCAAGGGCCGAGCTTTCGGGACCCGGCCAGGTTCAGCTTTGCCCATGGGGGCAAGGACGGCCATCCGTATCCCGTCGATTGCTCGACCTACGATCGCACGATCGATTACCTGAAAAAAGGCTTGTGGGCTGCCAAGGTCGGGCACAGCGAAAAGCTCAAGGCGATGAAACGGTTGAACACCTTTTATGCTTCCTCGCAGGGATAAAAGGCAATCCACAATGACGGTGCGTCACCCACGCAAGATGAAACTTTCTTTTCTTTCCCTCTCCCCCCAACAATTGTGGGGAGAGGGTCAGGGTGAGGGGGCACCTGACCAAAATTTTTCTATATCACCCCTCACTGTCGCTTTTCCCGCTTCGGGATCTGGCCAAAGGGCCACCTTCGGCCGTAATCCTTATCTCTATATTGAAGAGCGGGAGCGACATCCCGTATTCCCTAATTTATAGAAAGGGGTGCGGGACTTCAGCCGCTCCTCTCAAGGGGAGAGGAATATAGTGAAAGCTTATTTTTTGGGTAAGGCCAGGGAATAAAAAATGGAGCTATTCGCAGAAAAAGCCAAGCAGGCGATGGCCGGCATGGCCCCGCTTGCCGACAGGATGCGCCCCCGGGATCTCGATGGATTCGTGGGGCAGGAGCATATCCTGGGCAAGGGCCGGGTCCTGCGCAAGGCCATTGAGAAAGGGGAGCTCTTCTCCCTGATCCTCTGGGGCCCGCCCGGCTCAGGCAAGACCACCCTGGCCCGGATCATCGCCGCGCGCACCGATGCCCGCTTCGTCTCCTTCAGCGCCGTGCTCTCCGGCGTGAAGGAGATCAGGGAGGTGACCAAGGAGGCGGAAGAAGAGCGCACGTTTCGCCAGCAGAGGACCATCCTCTTCGTGGACGAGATCCACCGCTTCAACAAGGCCCAGCAGGACGCCTTCCTCCCCCACGTGGAAAAAGGGACCATCTGCTTGATCGGCGCCACTACTGAGAACCCTTCCTTTGAAGTAATTTCGCCGCTCCTCTCCCGCGTGCAGGTCTTCACCCTCCAGCAGCTCGGCCAGGAGGAATTGATGGAGATCATGCGCCGCGCCCTCGCCGACGGCGAGCACGGGCTCAAGCAATATCAGGTCTCGATAGACCCCTCGGTCTTAAAGCTCCTCGCGACACTCGCCGACGGCGATGCCAGGGCAGCGCTCAACGCCCTGGAGCTGGCTGTCATGACAGCCGCGCCGGCCAAGGACGGGATGAGAAAGATCACCCCGGAGGCGGCCCAAGAGGCCATGCAAAAGAGGGTCCTCTACGACAAGACAGGGGAGGAGCACTACAACATCATCTCGGCCCTGCACAAGAGCATGCGGGGCAGCGACCCCGACGCCTCCCTCTACTGGCTCGCGAGGATGATCGAGGGGGGGGAGGACCCCCTCTATATAGCGCGCAGAATCGTACGCTTCGCCAGTGAGGACGTGGGCATTGCCGATTCCCAATCGCTGTTGGTGGCAGTGGCAGCCATGCAGGCCTTTCACTTTATCGGCCAACCTGAAGGGGAGCTGGCCCTGGCCCAGGCCGTGGTCCACCTGGCCACGGCCCCCAAGAGCAACGCCCTCTATACGGCCTACAGCGAGGCGCGTAAGACCGTCAAGGAGACCGGCTCCCTGCCCGTTCCCATGCACCTGCGCAACGCGCCGACCCCCTTGATGGAGGAGATGGGATACAATAAAGGTTACCGCTACCCCCACAGCTTCCCCAACGCCTTTGTCGAAGAGGAGTACCTGCCGGAAAAGATAAAAAAACGCCGCTTCTACCGCCCCACGGATCGGGGAAACGAGCTGGATATCCGCGAGCGGCTCAAAAAATGGTGGAAAGGGAAAAAAGGATGAAAATAAGCAGAAAAAAAGCGATGAACGTCGTTATCCTCCTGGCAGTTGTCGGCTGCTTCTTCCTGTTTAAGCATCTCCTCGTCTCTGATGAGGCCCGGATCAAGCGGGTGATCTATCAGGGCAAGGAGGCCGTCGAGAAGGAGGATATCGAGGGGGTGATGGAGCAGGTCTCCCGGTCATACCGGGACGACTACGGCCTTAACAAGCTCGCCATCTATGCCCTGTTTCAGCGGGTCTTTCATCAGTTCGACGATATCAATATCCGCATAGAGGAGATGCAGATAACGATCAATGAAAACAAGCAAGGCAGGGCCACTATCCTCACCTGGGCCACGGCCCGCACACAGGATAAAACAGGATACCTCGTGGGCAGCTCCGAGCAGCCGTGCCAGGTTGTCTTCACCCTGGCCAAGGAAAGCGGGAAATGGCGGGTCATCAAGGCCGAGGGGATCGCGCCGGAGGAGATATTCCTGTGACGCGTTTTATCGCCGATCTGCACGTGCACTCCAAGTACAGCCGGGCCACCAGCAAGGAGATGGAGCTCGACACCATCGCCCGCTGGGGCAGGATCAAGGGGATCAAGCTCGTGGCAACCGGCGATTTCACCCACCCCCTCTACTTCACCGAGATCAAGGCCAAGCTCGAGCCCGTAGCCGACGGGATCTATCGTCTCAAAGAAGGAGAGCAGGAGACGCTTTTTATCCTGGTCACCGAGTTGAGCAACATCTTCACCCAGGGCAAGCAGACCAACCGCCGCACCCACACCCTGATCTTCGCCCCGAATATCGAGACAGCAGAAAAAATAAACATCTCCCTGGGCAGGCTGGGCAAGCTCGGGTCTGACGGCCGCCCTATCTTCGGCTTCCCGGCAAAGGATCTCGTGAAAATCGTGCTTGATATCTCCCATGAATGCCTCCTGGTCCCGGCCCACGCCTGGACCCCCTGGTTCTCGGTCTTCGGCGCCAACTCCGGTTTCGATTCGCTCGAGGAGTGCTTTGAGGAGCAGGCCAAGCACATCTCTGCCATCGAGACCGGCCTCTCCTCGGACCCGGAGATGAACTGGCGCCTG
>Ga0214474_1000304_pt1 | contig 25581 bp, 25 predicted proteins | sample RVTome_2_FD_187335 | JGI IMG/M metagenome (GOLD analysis project Ga0214474, IMG submission 187335) | Soil microbial communities from uranium-contaminated site in the Upper Colorado River Basin, Wyoming, United States - RVT95D214 HiSeq ... | reverse complement strand
GGATCTGTAAATAGATAGACGAAAGGAGAGCATAAAGGTTTGAACGACATTCTGCAAGATCTCGATGTTTTTTCATTTCTTTTTCATATGCCGAATCCATTTCTATTTGTCAATGGTGAATGATGAGACTTCTGAAAAAGTCAAGAAACCTATGATTTTCTCTTTTGAAATCTGTGTAATCAAGAGAGTGTATCGTTGTTTTTAATAGATCTCTATATTTTTTCTTGACAAGGAGTTAAATGTTAGTTTATAGATTAAAGGCAATTTAAATATTGCTAAAAATAAAGAAATTTTATTAGAACTGAATTGAGGCGTAGATGCCTGAGATCCTTTCCATTCAAGACCTCACCAAAACCTTCGGAAATTTATCAGCAGTCGATAACCTTTCTTTTAATGTTCAAAAAGGAGAGATCTTAGGGATGATGGGACCCAATGGGGCAGGGAAGACGACGGTTTTTAATCTTATCACCGGCGTCTATAAACCCAATAGGGGGAAGATCATTTATGAGGGAACGGATGTAACCCATTTCTCAGCCGCTTACCGATGCCGCCTGGGCATCGGCCGAACTTATCAAATTCCCCGTCCCTTCGAGAATATGACCGTTGTTGAAAACCTCTTGGTCGGGGCCGAATATGGAGCTAACCTTAAAGGAAAACAGGCACTCATAGAAGCTACAGAGGTTTTGGAGTTCACGGGACTATTGTCGAAAAAATACGTCTTCGCAGGAAAACTCCCACTTCTTGACAGAAAGAGGCTTGAATTAGCACGGGCATTGGCAACCAAACCAACCCTTCTTCTCATTGACGAGGTAGCCGCAGGATTGACCGAAGCCGAAGTTGAAAACCTCCTTGAAATTGTCAAATCCATTCAGCAGAAGAGTATTACGATCATCTGGGTGGAACATATTATGATGATGATGAACAAAGGAGTGGATCGTCTTTTAGTGATCAATGGGGGAAAATGGTTGATGTGTGGTGATCCAAAAGAATGCATGGAATCAAAGGAAGTCCATGAGGTTTATCTGGGAATGGAGGAAGATTAGTGGCCAATTCCCTTCTGCGAGTTCAAAATGTTGATGTCTTTTACCACGACTTCCATGCTCTCTGGGATGTCTTCATTGAGGTGGAAGAAGCATTGGTTGTCTCCATCATTGGTGCCAATGGAGCAGGCAAATCGACTCTTCTTAACACGATTGCAGGCGTCCTGCGCCCGTCCAATGGGACAATCGAATTCCATAATAAAAAAATCAATGGCTTGATGCCCTACCAGGCAGTCGCTGAAGGCATATCAATGGTCCCTGAGGGAAGAAGAATTTTCCCCCGTTTAACGGTGCTAGAAAATTTGGAAATGGGATGTTATATCCCCAAAGCCAGGCAGAAGAAGAACGAGATTCTCAAAAAGATCTATGAACTCTTTCCGATTCTCGAAGAGAGAAAGAGGCAGCTCTCCATAACACTAAGTGGAGGGGAACAGCAGATGTTATCCATAGGGCGAGCGCTCATGAGCCAGCCCAGACTTATTTTATTTGATGAAATATCGTTGGGATTATCTCCTCTCGTTATTAAAAACATCTATCAGACAGTTAAACAGATCAATTCAGAAGGAATCACTGCACTTTTAGTAGAACAGGATATTCAGAGGAGTTTGAAAGCCAGCCACAAGGTCTATATTATGCAGTCTGGAAAAATCCGTCTTGAGGGCAAACCCGGGGAACTGTCCCAGGAGGATATTCGGAAGGCCTATTTCGGATTATAGGAGATTTCTGAAAAACCCTCGAAATCTCTGATGACACCGATTAAAGACCGATTACACAGATGAGAAAACATTGAAAAATCAAAAAAATCTATGTAATCATCTTTGAAATCTGAGTAATCAAGAGAGCTTGTAGTAGTTCTTCAGAACTCTCTATAGGGTTATCAGACAATGTTATCCTTTTTAACTGAATTAAAAGTTCCTATCGTTAATGGGCTCCTCCTCGGAGGTCTCTATGGGATTATCGGAATTGGAATGTCCATGATCTTTGGTATTGTGCGGTTGGTCAACCTAGCCCATGGCGATCTCATTATCCTGGCGAGCTATCTAAGCCTGGTCACCATGACCCTCTTCCCAGTCAGTCCATTTTTGACGTTGATCATTGTGATACCAGCGATGTGTATTATCGGGTTTATCGTTCAATATTACCTGTTAAACCAAGTGTTGGGAAAGGGAATGAATCCCCCTCTTCTGGTGGCCTTTGGCCTATCCATTATTGTGCAGAATATCTTATTGTTGATCTTTACACCAGATGCCCGGACTTTGCTTACTTCGATCTCTGTCAAAACCATTCCCATTGGCGGTTTTCTCAATATACCTGTAGTTTATCTTATGGATTTCATCGTCTCACTTATTACGATCGCTCTGTTAAGCCGATTCTTTAACAGAACTTATATGGGAAAAGCGATCCGAGCAGCTTCGGATGATGAGGGGGCCGCCCAATTGATGGGGATTAATACAAAAACCATCTATGCCTTTGCTATGGGCATTGCCACAGGAACAGCAGCTATAGCTGGAGTACTCGTGGGAATGACTTTTACTTTCTATCCACATACGGGCCCCGAATATCTTATCATTGCCTTTGGCGTGGTCATCATAGGTGGTTTGGGAAGCATGATAGGAACTTTTTTAGGGGGGTTAATCCTCGGGCTGGCCCAAATCCTGGGTGCCCATTTCTTAGGACCTGGTTTCCAACTGCTTTCTGGTTATTTGATCCTATTGATCGTGCTCACTTTCAAACCCACTGGCCTTTTTGCAAAGGGATAAAGGGGAAAATGGAACTTCTTCGATCTCGTCGATTCATTGGAATCATCCTTATTGTGCTTATGTTAATTACCCTCCCCTACTGGGCATCTCGTTATTGGGTTTTGGTGATACTCCTCTTCTCCCTTAATCTTGCCCTCTCGCAGATGTGGAACCTCCTCGCCGGTTACTCCGGACTCATTTCCCTCGGCCAGCAGGGATTTATTGGCTTAGGTGGCTATGCCCTTGCGGTTTTCTCAATATACTATGGCTTCCCCATCTGGCTGAGCATTATCATTGGAGGAACGATTTCCATCCTCTTTGCTCTTTTAATCTCTGCGCCTATTTTTAGAATGAGAGGGGTTTATTTTGCCATTGGAACATGGACGGTCGCTGAGACCCTTCGAATCCTCTTCAGCAATTGGAAGTATGTGGGATATGGCATGGGTCTCTTCGTCAAACCAGCTTATACACTTTCTTTCAACACCATTTACTTCACTGCTCTTGGAGTTGGCATTGGCTCGGTTGTACTCATCTATTTCCTCCTCCGGTCTAAGCTTGGCCTGGGTTTGATGGCCATACGGGATGAAGAAACGGCATCCGAAACCTTGGGGGTCGATATCTTCCGCTGTAAGCTTACCTGTTTTTTAATTAGTGCAGGGGTAACCGGTGCAGTTTCGGGTGTCCTATACCTTCATAACATCTTTATACAGCCTTATAGCGCCTTTGGAATCGATTGGACAGTACGATTGGTCTTCATCACCATCATCGGAGGAATCGGAACAATCGAGGGACCCATCATCGGCTCCTTTCTTTACGTCCTTCTCCACCAGTGGCTATCGGAGTATCCCAGTGTCAGTATGCTGATTCTGGGATCAATTGCTATCGGAGTCATACTGATTGCCCCAAAAGGAATCATGGGAACCATTCAGGAAAAGCTTGGATTCGAGATTCTTTCTCCCCGCCGGAAATAGTCTTTTTTTCAAAGGGAAAAGAGAAGATTAATTTTTAGATTCAAGTGCTTCCATTCATTTAGAAATTATAGATGATCGGAGCATTCAGTGATACCTGGTGAATGTTGCTATAGGGATAACATTTTGCCACAAATAAAAAGGAAACTTTTCCTTTCAGTCTTTCTTCATCTGTCAGGGTATCGTAATTTCCTCCCCCCTTTGATAGGACCAGGTCCGACCTTTCTATCAAAGTCTTAGTTTCTGAATTGATCTTCTTCAGATAAGTGCCTGGAATTGGCTCTTGGACTCCATTCTCCACAACTTGAGCAACCTCCCCAATCCCCACAGAACAGGCATCCTGCAAAGTGGCATCATTCATGACAGGAAGTGTCCGGGTAATGAAAGCTATTTCCAAGGGATATTTTTCGAGAAGGACTTCTATCAAAAGCCTATCAAAAACAATCTCGCCACAATTGTCGCCAAGGTAGATAAGCCTCCGGGTTTTTTTTAACCTTCCCTTTAATAATTCTAAACTTTCATTATCAATCTCCAATCGATGCCACCTTTTCAGAATCTCTTCTGAAGCCTCTCCTTCCACACTTATCATCGCGTCAATGGAGTTACCGATGATGGCCAACTTTATAGCTCCGAGGAAGGGATCTTTACTCTTTAAGACCAGCTCTTTAGCTTGGGCATAGATTGTCAATGCTTTATTATTCTGCTCATTCTTTATCTCTCTCATGGGATCTGATTTTCCTGTAAACTCAATGACTTTTAACCAGACGTCCTTGATGATATCTGGTGAGGTCACCTTCCAGTTTTCACCATTGAAATACTTTAATTTTAAAACCTCTTCCATGAATCTTTTGACTTCATCTTCATCCTTAATCGCCAAGCGGGCAATGCCCAATGACATCTTTAAAATACAGGGAATACAATCAGGCCAAATCTGCATGAAACCCCCTTCATATCCTCACCCCATCGTCCTCTGTAAGGGGGGGGGCGAGGTGGGATATATGAATTGACTTATTGTCCTTGAATTATTTTTATCCATTAAAAAGATGGGCCTGTCAAGTATGAGAATATACAATATGAGAATATACAATATGGGAGAGGTTGTCCCTATGATTATTCAAAAAATTAAGTTACATTCCTTCTATTTCATGTTAATCTTATGTCGGCTTTTTGGGAGGAGTGAAAGGATTGGCTGAATTAATCATCATAGGTTCTGGAACAGGCATTCCCTCTCTAAGAAGGTCATCTCCAGGTCTTCTTGTTCTCTCTGACCGCACGGTCTTGTTAATCGACAACGGTCCAGGAACATTAAGGAAGATGCTTGAAGTCGGGATTACTTATCGAGATGTGGACATTCTCCTCTATACGCATCTCCACCCAGACCACACAGCAGATCTCGTTCCAACTCTATTTGCATGTAAATATGGAGATCTCCCGCGAGAAAAAGATCTTTTCTGTATGGGAGGACCTGAGTTTAAAGTGTTTTTTAAGAAACTTGAGAAACTCTATGGCTCATGGATTGAACCGCAATCTTATTGTCTGACTGTCAAAGAAATTTCAAAGGAGCCTCTTCTCTTTCGAGACCTAAGGATTATCTCAAAACCCATGGCTCATATTTCGGGAAGTTTAGGGTATCGGATTGAGTTCAAGGACGGGAAGTCTATAGCGATTTCCGGGGACACGGATTATTGTCAAAATATTATTGATCTAGGTTTTGAAGTAGATCTTCTTGTCCTCGAATGTTCTTTCCCCGATGGGAAAAAAGTCGAAGGTCATCTCGCTCCTTCCCTTGCGGGAAGAATTGCATTAGAATCAGGTTGTAAAAAAATCCTCCTCACCCATCTCTATCCGGTTTGTGACCAATTTGACATCGTGAATCAATGCAGACAGGTTTATCAGGGTGAAATCATTCTTGGAGAGGATCTCATGAGGATTAAAATTTGACAATTATCTCCTTTTAGGATATTTTGTTGTTGGTAGGAGAAAACATTTGGTAGGAGAAAAAATCTTGAAAAGAAACAAGGTCTTATTAATTGTTCCCATCCTCTTTTTGTTTGCCTTTGTTGCTGCGATTCCAAGCCAAGAAAAGGCGCCAGTCTATACCATTGAAGTGGATGGAATCATCAATCCCGCCACGGCCAAATTCATCGTCGATTCCATTGACGAAGCTACCCAGCAAGGTGCCCAATGCCTAATCATTCAACTTGATACTCCTGGGGGTCTGATGGAATCGATGAGGATGATCGTTAAAAAGGAGCTCTCCTCCACGATCCCAATTATCGTTTATGTGGCTCCAAGTGGCGCAAGAGCAGCCTCTGCCGGCGTATTCGTCACCATGGCTGCCCATATCGCTGTAATGGCTCCAAGTACACATATCGGTGCAGCACATCCTGTCACCTTAGGAGCAGAAGGAAAAGAAGATAAAACGATGACGGAAAAGATCGTAAACGACACGGTCTCTTATATTAAAACGATTGCCAAGAATCGGGGGAGAAATGCAGATTGGGCTGAAAAAGCAGTGGTGAAAAGTGTTTCCATCACTGAAGAAGAGGCACTAAAATTGAATGTGGTGGATTTAGTCAGCTCAGATCTCCAAGATCTTCTCACCAAAATCGATGGAAGGGTGGTTAAATTCGATGGCGTCACCCGAACCCTTCTAACAAAAGGACAAAAACCTCGGTCTTTACAGATGAGCTGGCGTTACCGTTTTTTGGATATCATCTCAAATCCGAGCATTGCCTATATTCTCTTGATGTTAGGGATTTACGGTATCTTCTTTGAACTTTCAAACCCTGGAGCCATCCTCCCCGGAGTAGTGGGGGGAATTTTCCTCATTCTCGCTTTTTATGCTTTGCAGATGCTTCCCATCAGTTTTGCAGGATTAGCCTTGATTCTCTTCGCTATCATCCTATTTATTGCGGAGATCAAAGTGGTCAGTCATGGATTGTTAGCCGTAGGGGGTGTCATCTCCCTTTTATTAGGTTCTCTGATGCTAATCGAAAGTCCAGCCGAATATATGAGGATTTCTTTGACGGTGATTATCCCTGCCGTTCTCGTCAGCGCAGCCTTCTTTATTTTTGCTGTGACGATGGCGGTCCGAGCCCGTCTGACGAAGCCAACCACTGGGATGGAAGGGCTTGTGGGAGAAATAGGGATCGCTTCTACACCGATTGCCTTTGAGGGAAAAGTTTCCATTCATGGAGAGTTCTGGAATGTCATCAGCGACCAAAATATCGAAAAGGGAGAAAAGGTTCAAGTCATAGGGGTAAATAACTTAAAACTGACGGTCAAAAAAATTTAATTAGGAGGGAATAATATGGGTATGACAGGTCTTCCATCAGGTTTCTTTTTTCTCATTGTCTTTATATTGATCGTAGCTGCGTCAGCCATCAAGATCCTCAAGGAATATGAACGGGGGGTTATCTTCCGACTGGGAAGGCTGATCGGGGCAAAGGGGCCAGGTATTTTCTTTATCATCCCTGGAGTGGATAAGATGTTAAGAATCAGCCTTCGAACAGTGACGATGGACATTCCCCCCCAGGACGTGATCACGCGAGATAATGTCTCCATTAAAGTAAATGCCGTCGTCTATTTTCGTGTCATCGACCCAAACAGGGCGGTTGTAGAAGTGGAAAATTATCTTTATGCTACTCAGCAGTTGGCTCAGACCACCCTGCGAAGTGTCGTAGGCCAAATGGAATTGGACGAACTTTTAGCACAAAGAGAAAAGATCAATGTCCAACTTCAGGATATCCTTGATAAACATACAGAACCATGGGGGATTAAAGTTTCTCTGGTCGAAACTAAACAGGTGGACTTACCCGAAGAGATGCGGAGGGCCATTGCTCGTCAGGCAGAGGCAGAAAGGGAAAGAAGGGCCAAAATCATCCATGCCGAGGGAGAAGCCCAGGCTGCAGAAAAACTGGCCCAGGCTGCCAACGTGATCAGTGTCAATCCTGCTGCCCTTCAATTAAGATTCCTTCAGACCTTGACAGAGGTTGCCACTGAGAAAGATTCCACCACGATCTTTCCTGTGCCGATCGACCTTCTGACACCCTTTTTAGAGAAGAAGTAAGAATTCCACCCGAAGATGATTTAGGTTATGATAAAACCCTTCCCAATGACGATCTTGGGAAGGGTTTTTAATTTCTATTTCCTTATTCTCAAATGACGATCCATTTGGCTCCATATGCCGTGCAGAATCTGGACTTCTCTTTCATCCATCTGGTTCCTCCCAAACAACCTTCTGAACATCCGCATGATTCTTTTGGGATGGTTAGAATCCAAGAACCCAATACTGATGAGTGTCTTTTCCATGTGTTCGAACATCCTCTCTATCTGCTCCACTTGAGCTAATTGGATAGGCTTTTTTTGAATTTTAATCGAGGCTTGGAATAATTCGTAACAAACTACAATCACTGCTTGCGCAAGATTGAGGGATGGGAAGGAATCCACAGAAGGGATCCTGACATAAAAATGACAGAGGGACAACTCCTCATTGGTCAGGCCCTCTCTTTCGGATCCAAAGACCAAACCGATTGAATTCTTCAAAGAGAGTGGAATAAGTTTTTTCACTAAGGCTTCTGGGGTCAAAAGGGGACTTCTCTCCCTCCCCCCTCGTGAAGTCATCCCTACGACACATCCCATTCCAGAAATTGCCTCTCTCAATGTAGGAGACTCCTCTGATCTTTCCAAGATACATTCTGCCCCCGAAGCTAATTTATAAGCGTTGGGATGGAGAGGAGATGATCCGTTGATCACGACCAACCGACTTAAATCCATATTTTTCATCGCCCTGGCCACCGAACCGATGTTTTCAGAAAATTTGGGTCTGACTAAAATGATCGAAATGTTATTAAAATTCACCTTTTCTTTCATAGACTTTATTATAGCGATGAAAAGAGAGCTCTGAAAAAATACTTTTCGCTCTCTGATTACACAGATTTAAAAAATGATTATATAGATTTTTCTTTATTTATCAATGTATTTCTAATCGATGTAATCAGAGATTTCTGGACTTTTTCAGAAATCTCAAAAAATAACCTTGACTATCAATTATTTTTATCTTATTTTCAACTTCAATAATTTTTGTACCTTTAAAGGATAGGGTTTTATGAAGATGAAAGTCCCCTTTTTCGACTTAAGTATTCAGTTTAAAGCTTTAGAAGGTGAAATCAAATCTGCTCTGGATGAAGTAATGAAAGGCCAAAAATTCATCTTAGGCCCCCAAGTAGAAATTCTTGAACAGGCCATTGCCAAATATTGTCAAACCCAATATGCCATTGGCGTTGCTTCGGGATCGGATGCCCTTCTTTTATCTTTAATGGCGTTAGGGATTGGCTCTGGAGATGAGGTTATCCTTTCTCCTTTCACTTTCTTTGCCACGGCAGGTTCTATCTCTCGCCTTGGAGCAATTCCTGTTTTTACGGACATTGATCCAGGCACTTATAATATCGACCCTTCTAAAATTGAAGAGGAGGTCACCAGGAGTACCAAAGCGATCATTCCTATTCATCTCTTTGGTCAATGTGCAGATATGGATCCTCTTCTTCAATTGGCCAGATCAAAAAACCTCTTTGTAATTGAAGATGCGGCACAAGCCTTAGGATCTGAATATAAGCCCCTTTCAAATTCCATAAGCCGAAAGGCTGGACAGATGGGGGATCTTGGTTGTTTTTCTTTTTACCCAACAAAGAACCTTGGGGCCTTTGGAGACGCTGGAATGATCGTAACAGATAATCCTCAATTAGCCGAAAATATCAGAATCCTAAGGGTCCATGGAAGTAACCCTAAATATTTTCATAAATGGGTTGGAATCAACAGCCGACTCGATACCATTCAGGCAGCCATTCTCCTTGTAAAATTTCATTATCTGGAAGATTGGACCAAAGAAAGACAGAGAAAGGCATTCCGTTATCATTCACTATTTCAAGACCTCACCACATCATTACCCGAATTGCAACTTCCCAACCTTCAATATGAGAATCGTCACATCTTTAACCAATATGTTATTCGTGTTCCTGAAAGAGATAAACTTAAACAATTTTTAATGGAGGAAGGAATCGGAACCGATATCTATTACCCTCTCCCCCTTCATTTACAAGAATGTTACTCTAATCTAAAGTATCGGCGAGGAGACCTTCCGAATTCCGAAAAGGCAGCTGAAGAGATCCTTGCTTTACCCATCTTCCCTGAATTGACAGAAGATCAACAAGACTACGTGGTTGATCGAATCAGAGCTTTTTATAAGCACTAAGCATTCCATATACTCCCCTCCCATAGGGACCAACTCTCTCCTATCAAGGGAGAGGAAGAGGCAAGCGGAAAGATGTTCAAATGAAAAAGACCATGGTTGATCAACTCATCCAAAAGATCTTAAAAAAAGAGGCATTGATCGGAATTATCGGACTGGGATATGTCGGCCTCCCTTTAGTTTTGAGATTTTGTGAAGAAGGATTTCGGGTTTTTGGATTTGACGTAGACTCTCAAAAGATATTGAAGCTTAAAAAAGGGGTAAGTTATATAAAATCAATCCCTTCTTCCAAGATTTCTCTATTTATTCACAACCGCCGATTAAATGTGACCAATGATTTCTCAAAACTTTCGAAACCTGATTGTATCGTGATATGCGTCCCTACCCCACTAACAGAAAAAAAGGAACCCAATCTTCAATATATTGAAAAAACGACTGATACCATACGGGATCATTTAAGAAAAGGACAACTGATCGTTTTGGAAAGTACGACTTATCCAGGGACAACAGAAGAATTGATTCTCCCTAAATTGGATTCAACCGGTTTTAAGGTTGGAAAAGATTTTTTTCTTGCCTTCTCTCCAGAAAGAGAGGATCCCGGAAATCAACAATTCTCAACTCGCGACATCCCAAAGGTGGTTTCAGGAGTCACTCCTTCCTGCCATAAGGTCGTCATCACTCTTTATCGTCAAATCATACAGAAGGTAGTGCCTGTTTCATCCCCTCGAGCTGCAGAACTGACGAAACTTCTTGAAAATATCTACCGAAGCGTCAATATCGCCCTGGTGAACGAATTAAAGATGTTGGCGGATCGTATGGGAATAGATATTTGGGAGGTCATCGAGGCAGCGAAAACTAAACCTTTTGGATTCTCACCTTTCTACCCTGGGCCAGGAATGGGAGGACATTGTATCCCCATTGATCCTTATTATCTTTCTTGGAAGGCCCAAGAATATGATTTTACAACAAGGTTTATTTTTTTAGCAGGTGAAATTAACGTCCATGTTCCTTACTATGTCGTAGGGAAAATTCAAGATGCTCTAAATGAGAGAGGAAAGAGTATTAAAGGAGCAAATATCTTAATTCTGGGAATCGCTTATAAAAAAGATGTGGACGATGCCAGGGAATCTCCTGCATTAGCCATGATGGAGCTGCTCGAAAAAAAAGGAGCGGTCCTCCTCTATCACGATCCCTATATCCCAACACTTCCTCCTTTCAGAAAATATCATTTTAAAATGAAATCCTCTCCTCTTACCGCAGAATTACTTCACAGGATCGATGCTGCTGTGGTGGTCACAGACCATACCTCTATTGATTATTCATGGATTGTGAAACACGCCCCCCTCATCATTGATACCCGAAATGTAACAAAAAATATGAAGCAGTGGAAGAAGAAGATTGTGAAGGCATAAACACCCTCCTCAATTCCAAATGTCAAAATCCCAATGCCAAATGAATGTCAAAGTTCAAAACCAAAATATTCTTGAATTTGGACTTTGGATTTGATTTGACATTTGGACTTTGTTATTTGACATTTTCAAAAGGATGGTTTCTCCAGAAATGGTAAAGATAGAGCTGGGCATAACCTGCATAGGGACCAAAATGATTGGATACAAATTCCTCCATCACTTTCTCTCCAGTCTTCTCCCCTTTGAAATAATACCTTTGTAGCCCCTTTCTAATCCAAGTATCCATTGGAAAAGCTTCGAGAAAATCTAAGGAGTATAGTAGCGTACAATCAGCTACTTTTTTCCCTACACCGGAAAGGTTCATCAATTGTTCTCTTGCTTCTTTATAGGGTAGACTTTTCAATGAAAAGAGTTGGCTCCGATCCATATCACGGTAAGCCTTCACCAAATAATTTATTCTGAACCCTGCCCTGACCTCTTCTAATTGAAGGGAAGTTTTTATGCAATGGGGTTCTGGAAATCCATAACCTATACAATTCTCCCAGAATATCTTCTTTCCAGAGGATTTGCAGAGAACTTCGATCATGGAGCGTATGTGAGAAATGGCTTTGGCAGAGGAACAAAGAAAAGAGATTAGGCATTCCCAAGGATCCTGCCGAATTAGTCTCATTCCCCGATATTTCTTTATGGCCTGGTGGATGAATGAATCTTGGTCAATTTCTTTATAGAGGAGATTTAGATCTTCATCCAGTCTGAAAAATTGGATCAGGAAAGGTTCTTCGACTCCGTCATAGTAAAGGAGGTTCCCTTTTTGATAGAGAGAGAAGATCCGATCAGAGGATTGAACAAGATAGGTATCCATCACCTTAGTAAATCGGAAAAATTGTCCGCATTCCAATGTATCCCTGAGGGAGAAGGTATGCGTCGATAAATGTGCGGTCATTATTTTTTCTCCTTCAGGAGTCGGACGACAGAGGGGTCGGCGAGAAATGACATGATAACAGTTTGAGGGATGGGTAAGGAAATTAATTACTATCAAGGACAGCAACAGCCTCAACTTCAATCATGAAGTCTGTCCTATAGAGTCGTTTGACTTCAATGGCTGTTGTGGCTGGATAGTAGTCTCCAAAATATTTTTTCCGTAAGTGCCTGGTCTTCTTATCATATGCCTCCAAGTCAGTACAGTAGATGTTCAACATGACGATATTATTCATCGTACCGCCCGCATCTTCGATGACTTTCTTTAAATTTCCATAGACCTGCTCAGTCTGTGCAGCGATATCGTTTTTACCTACGACTTGCATTTCCTCATCCAGAGGGATCTGTCCCGAGATATAGATCGTATTGTCAATTTGAATGGCGTGGGCGTAACCAAAAGGTCGATGCAAATTTTTCGGAGCAATCACCATTTTTAGCATTCCTTCCTCCTCTGTTCTAAATACCAAATAGCCAAATCCCCCCTCCCCCCCCTTGCTAAAGGGGGGCGAGGGGGGATTACTGATTTTCATGGTTCATGGGTAGTGAATTTGTCTTATAAAATTTGTTGGGGGGTTCAATATTCGAATTTTGAATGCCCAATTAGTCCTGTTTAAATACCACTACCCTGATGGTACACTTCCCAAGCTCCTGATCCACCGTGATATCGGCAATCTCAACTGCCAGATCCATGATCTCTCCTATTTTCCATAAGATCATATTGATCGGTGGACAAATGTAGGTGGGGACCCCCTCCTCCTTTAATTTGGCCTCTATAGGCAGATGCATGCAGTTCTCTATCTCAAATGTAAACAAGGTACCATCTTTATCCTTTTTATAACTGGCATCCTTTACAATATTATTTTCACGCATCTCCTTTACGCAGTTCTCAATCACTTCTTCTGACGTATTTCCTCCGATAAGTTTCCGGTCAATAAAATCTGTACCGACCATGGTAGACCGGAAATAGGCTCCCCTTCCTCTTTCATAATAAAGCACCTTCTCAAGGGAGGAGATAATATCGCGAAAATATGAGCTATCGATCATTTTTTCTCCTTCTATCAAACTCCTCGTAAAAAGTAATTGCCTCAAGTGATAACCTCGGCCTTGGATTTGGACTCTCGTCAGGATAACCAATGGCTACAGGCGCAAAGATTTTATACCCATAGGGTATCTTTAACAATTTCATTACCTTGATATCGTCTCTCATATCTGAGACTGGTGCAACGACGACACAGGTTCCAAGGCCCAAAGCATGGGCCATTAGTAGCATATTTTGGGTAGCCATCGCAGCATCATAGGAAACATCCCAAACATCCAGTTTAGCACAAACGACAATAATGACCGGGGCATCCGCTAAAAAGGAGGAGACCTCACCTGAGGTGAGTTTCTTAAAAGCCTTATCCTTTTTAACAGGGTCTTTCAGTTCCTCAAATCGCTCCTGCATCCGCCCCGTAAAATATTCCGCCGTAAATCTCCGACCACTTCCCTCTGCCGCAATCTTCCCTAATGCTTTTTTTGTCTTAGGATCCCTGACAATAATGAAGCGCCATGGCTGGCCATTATCTCCGGAGGGTGACCAGCGTCCGGCCTCAATAATCCTTTCAAGAAGTTCGTCCGGGATATACTGGTCCTTATATCGCCTGATACTCCTTCTGGTCTTTATTATCCTCAAAAGATCATCCATCTTTACTCCCCTTGAGTATCACTCTATTCATTCTTAACCCCAACTTGGCATAGCCGGATTCACCCTCCCCAAACTATAAACATCCCCCCCAACCCCCCTTTAGTAAAGGGGGGTTGGGGGGATTGGAAAGGTCTTGATATTTTAAATCTACGAACTGATTTGACTCCTACCTTTAGAAAATGCCTGCCTATTTAATTCGTGGACTTTGGGAGGAAGGTAATTCAAAATGGTCTTGAGCCAAAGATCTTCCGCCACATTAAAAAATTTTGAGATGGCACCTAAAAGCACCACGTTAGCAGCACGGGCATCTCCTAATTGAAGGGCGATCTCTGTCCCCTTAACCAGGTAGAAATTTTTATTTTTTAGGCGAATGATCTCAGGAATCTCTCTGGGATATTCCATCTCTCCTAAGTTGACAGCCGGAGGATTGATTTTATGATCGTTCATAAGAATCTTACCATTGAGTCTCAGGTGATTGAACCATCGTAGACCTTCCAATTGTTCAAAGGAGAAAAGGATATCCACTTCCCCTTCCTTGATCAGAGGGGAATAAACCTTTTTCCCAAAACGAAAGTGAGAAGTGACGATCCCTCCCCTCATTGCCATTCCGTGAACCTCACTCTTTTTCACATCATAGCCTGCTTCCATAAAGACTTCGGACATGATATCACTCGCAAGGATGACCCCTTGCCCTCCAACACCTGCTACTAAAATATTCGTTGTATTGTTCTCCATTGAATGCACTCCCTTTTTAATCTCAGACTGGAATTATTTTACCGTATACCCCCTCACCCTTCCCCTCTCCCCTGAGACCTGCCTGCGCGAAGCCGCTTCGGCGAAGGCAGGGGAGAGGGTGGGGTGAGGGGAAAATGGGCTATACTGTTTCAAACCCAAAGATGGGCTTCTCTTCCTGGCTCTTAATGGCTCCAAATTTACATACTTGATAACAGAGATGGCACCCAGGACATAAGCTCGATTCAATGAAGGCCATTCCTTTACGTTTCTTCCCATCAGCCGTCATCGCCATCTCCCCTTCCACCAATTGATAAGAGATCGCAGGGCACCCCAAGCTGACACAGGTTTTACATCCAATACATTTGGTAGAATCGACCTGAAGAGGTTTGTTAAATTTCTTAAAGGCCCTCCGAAGGAGCATGCAAGGTCCCTCACTGATGACGAGAGAGGGCTCATTCTTTTCAATTTCTTCTTTAATCACCCTCTCCGTCTCATCCAAGTCCCATGGATTCACCTTCCTTGGGTTTTCAATTCCCAAAGCCCGCCCCAATTCAAAGAAATCAATTCGATGGGCCTTCTCTCCCCGAATGGTATATCCTGTGGCTGGATGTTCTTGCTGGCCTGTCATCCCGGTGGTTCGATTATCTAAAATAATGGTGGTCACATAACTTTTATTATAACTGACGTTTATGAGAGGATGGATTCCTGCATGAAGGAACGTGGAATCCCCGATCACACTAACGATCTTCCCATTTCCTTTTTCGCCAAGAGCCTTCGCCATGCCATGAGCGCTGCCAATACTCGACCCCATACAAACATTGCTATTGATCACATTCAATGGAGGATAAGCCCCTAAGGTGTAGCAACCGATATCTCCAGCAGCAAAAACTTTTAATTTCCTCAAAGCATGCATCACTCCTCGATGAGGGCATCCTGCACACAAATTAGGTGGCCTCGGAGGAAGCGGCTCTTTAAATAAAGGCTTAGGGGATTTAAATTTCTTTCCCAGCATCCCTCTTTCAATGATTAAGGGGTTCAATTCACCACAAATGGGGAAAAGGTTCTTCCCCCCTTTAGGTTTAAATCCCATTGCTCTAATCGTATCTTCCAGAAAAGGATCCAGTTCTTCAATGATGTAAACCTTCTTTATCTTTTTAAAGAACTCTCCAATAAGATTATTAGGCAGTGGCCATACCATCCCGAGTTTGAGGTAGGAATAATTTGGGAAAACCTCTTTTGCATATTGATAAGAGATCCCCGCAGAAATGATACCAATGGTGGGGTCGTTGATCTCCATCCGATTCCCTTTGAATTGCTCAGCAAACTCCTTTAATTTAAGTAAACGATCTTCAACGATCTTGTGCCGAATTCTCGCAAAAGCAGGCAACATAGTAAATTTTTCAGTCTGTTTTCGTATCTCTATAGAAACGGGCGGAATGACGGGCTCTTCTAGCTCTACAATACCCTTTGCATGGGAAATTCGGGTAACACTCCTTACCATCACGGGTGTATCAAACTTCTCACTGATTTCAAAACCTAATTTCATAAAGTCTTTTGCTTCCTGACTGTCGCTGGGTTCAAACATCGGGACCTTTGCAAATCTTGCATAATTTCGATTATCCTGTTCATTCTGTGAACTATGAAGCTCAGGATCATCAGAAGTGACGAGGACTAAACCTCCATTGACACCGACATAGGAGAGTGTCATAAATGGATCTGCTGCAACATTTACCCCCACATGTTTCATGGATGCCATTGCCCTTGCTCCTGCGAGAGATGCACCTGATGCAACTTCTAATGCCACCTTTTCATTGGGAGACCATTCAGCATAAATCTCTTTGTATTCTTGAGCAATGGTCTCTAAAATTTCTGTACTGGGTGTACCCGGATAGGCAGTGGCAACTTTTACACCAGCTTCAAAAGCACCCCTTGCAATGGCTTCATTTCCACTCATTATCTTTCTCATAAATCACCTCTTTAATTAAGATTGAATTTGTAAATATTGTCACAAATACAAATTGAACCTAAATTGAGCGATTTCATAAAGTTAATCGTAGGGCAACCCTTTAGGGTTGCTTCTATTGCAAGGCTGAAGCCTTGCCCTACGAATCACCCAGTGGGTGATTTTAAACCCAGGCTAACCTGCGGCTACGGGGTATTTCAAAAAGAATCGCTCAATTTAGGTTGAAAATAAGTCTTATCAAGTGAAATATTTAACTTAGTTTTAATTATTTCTCAAGATGCGAGATTTTTCTCAGTATCATGTAGGTCATCGAAGATTTGGGGGATACTTTCAGAAAATTTTTGTAATTTTCAAGGGCCTCCTGGTATTTTCCTAATTTTTCATAACACCGCCCCATGCCTAAGTAGACATTAGTCGACTGAAAGTCTTCACCTAATTGGGATATCTTTTGATACGCATTGATTGCCCTATCATAATCTTTTTTCCCTTCATAGGAATAACCAAGACCTTCCATGGCAAATAAGCGGTAAAGTTTCTCCTTCCCTGATTTCTGAATAAAAGTCTCATATGCTTTAATGGCTTCATCAACTTCACCCAACCGAAGATGGAGGTTCCCTTTATATAAAATAGAGAGTTTCCCAGATGAAGTTCTTGGAAATTTATTGATGACCTCATTAATTTTTTCCAAGACATTTCTGTGATCCTCGAGTGATCCCTCTTGGTATGGCCCGCTTACGATCTGATAAGTTTCTATGGCCAAATTAAGCATTTGATTAGCCTTCTCCTCATTTTTCTTTTCCCACCTCAATAGAAAGAAGATAGATAATACCAAGACCAAAATAATGATCCCGCCTACTGCGATGGATTTGGAATGATGGGTGATAAAAATAAAAGTTCTCTCAGTAAATGAAATAAATTCGTCAGGCTCTTTTAACTTCTTTTTAATAATTTTTGTTCTGGCCATTTTAAAACACCTTTCTTTTTTGATAAAGTTATACTTTATTACTAAGCCCTTGAGATCCCCCCCCTCAGCACTCTCTTCTCTCCTAATCGAAGTGTCAATTTAATCTGGTCAAAGTACTCGATTAATGGGATGGCATACTTTCTCGAGGCATTGGTCATCTCCTTAAATTGGGGGGTGGTGATCTCTTGATGGCTCTTTAGATAGGTGACCAATTCCTTCCTCAGATTTTCGAAGGGAATTTGATGAAAGTACATTTCACTTTTTATCTTAACCAATACTCCTTCATGAACAAGATGCTCAAAAATGGCTCGAACTTCTTCCTCTTTTTCAGACCATTCTTCTGACAACTCCTTGGGAGAGGATGGTTGAAGTCCCCCCTTAAGGATAGCTTTTTCCACCCGCTTGATTAAACCTTTCTCATCAATGGATGAAATTTGATGACCGGGGTGCCTCAGCTTATCTTTTTCCAATATGACCTCTTTTGATTGAATGAGTTCATTCATGAGGATTTGAAAAAGTTTAACATCTACCTCTGGAGGAAGTTTTGTCCTCAACTCCTCTTTGGACAATCCAGATTTCATGGGGAACCGTTGATGGAATTCTCCTAATTGGGACAAAGCCATTTCCTTCAACTCTTGATATTGTCCCTTTTCAATCACTTTTAGTTTCTCAGGATCGATGAATAGAAGATCCCCTTTCTCTGACATGTGTCTGAGAGTCGACTGAATCTCACTGGGTGGCATCTTAACACGGTTTAAGAGATCTTCCAAGGTAATGCCTCCCATTCCTGAATGATGGACATGTTGGCGGAGGGCCTGTTCACTCGTCCCATCTTTGAGGAGATTCAAGTCATTTATCACTGACGAAGAATATCTTTTATGCTTGCCCGGATGGCTGTCCAGGACAACCCCTCCTCCTATGGTTTGAATCGTTGAGGACCCACGGATGACAAACCGGTCATGAGGTAATGCGACTGCTGGTCGTTCCAATCTCAATTGGACAAACCCTCCTCTTCCCGGAGAAAATTCTTCTCGATCAAGGAAAAAGATCGATGCGTTGGTGAGAGTGGTTCCAATATGAAATCTCTGTTTGGTTCTATGCTTTAAAGGATGTAAGGCATTCGGCAAATATTCAAGATAAGCATCGATGAGTTGAGTGGGTTTAAGGGTATTAGGCCGTATAAGAACATCTCCCCTCTCAATTGCCGAAGTCTCTATCCCCTGGAGGTTTATTGCTGCTCGCTCTCCTGCAAAGGTTTTTTCAACACTTCGATTATAGACTTGAAGGTTTCTGACCTTTCCCTCTAACCCAGCAGGAAGGATTTGAACCGTCTCTCCTTGAGAAAGGTTTCCGGAAATCACAGTCCCCGTCACCACTGTTCCAAAACCCTTCATAATAAAAACACGATCAATCGGCAAACGGAATAGACCATTCGATGACCTCTCCTCGATCTCTTGCGAAAGAAGATCAAGAGTGGAAAGAAGTTGAGAAATTCCCTCTCCTGTCACAGAAGAAACTGTAAGGATCGGAGCGCTGTTCAGAAATGTATCCTGGACAGTCTCAGCCACTTCTTCTTTGACTAATTCTAATAGTTCACGATCAACCAGGTCGATTTTGGTTAGAACGATCAATCCCTTTTTGACATTTAAAAGTTTACAAATATCTAAATGCTCTCTCGTTTGTGGCATAACCCCTTCATCTGCAGCAATGACTAAGGCCACCAGGTCAATTCCCCAAACACCTGCCACCATATGCTTAACAAACTTTTCGTGTCCTGGTACATCTATGATTCCCAATTGTATTCCGCTGGGTAGTTCTAAGAAGGTAAATCCCAGTTCGATAGTAATCCCCCTTTCCTTTTCTTCTTTTAATCGATCTGTGTCCACTCCTGTGAGGGCTTTTACAAGTGAAGTCTTTCCATGGTCAATGTGCCCGGCTGTCCCGAGAATGACATGTTTCATTATTCCACCATAAGAGGAATCCCTTTTATTGTATTCAAAAAGATAACAAAAAGACTCTCATCTTTCAATTCCATTCCTCTTTCTATTATTCCCTCCCTCGCTAAAATAGACCATAAGACAGAATAATAAGCAAATTTGCTTTTACCCTGTGCCAAACAAGCCATACAGAAAGATCAGGGCATAGGTCATCCCTAAGAAGCCCAAATCTATTGAATAGAAATTATCTCCTCTTCTCTAAGCTTGAACTTTTCAACCCTTACCACGTTGGACTTAATCTTTTATCGATTCTGTCTTCACTCCCACATGATGATTGGAGCAATTAATTTAAGGGCAAGAGAAAGAGGGTGATGCTGTCCCCGAATGCAGAGAAATCAATGCTTAGATGAATGGCTTATCCCGATGTGCAAAACCTGTGGAAAAAAATGTTTTAAAGCACGATACTCCTTCAATTCCCTTATATAAAAATAAGTTTAAGAATGAGACGGTTTTAAAAAAACACTTAGATTTCAATGTGTTATGCTTTTGTGATTTTGGACTATTAAAACACAACATCTTGTGGTTTCAGAAGTTGTTTTCAAAACTTTGATGTTCATAACTTGTTTATAGACTCTTTTCAGGCAATCATTTTGGATTGCTTCTGTTGACAAAAAGAGGGAAGGAATTATATCTTCCTCCCCTCTTTATCAAAACTTATAAACCAAGATTTAGTTTATCAAGGATTACTTTACCGCCCTCTTCAGCAGATTACCTGCTTTGAATTTTGCCACTTTGGTGGCAGGAATTTTAATTTCCTTACCGGTTTGAGGATTCCTCCCTGTTCTCGCCTTCCTCTTCACCACAGAGAAAGTCCCAAATCCAGTCAGGGTCAACTTATCCCCCTTCTTTAATGCCTTCGTTACCGTATTACTAAAAGCATTAAGGGCTTTTTCGGCTGACGCTTTTGAGATTTTGGCCTCCTTCCCTATGCTGGCAATTAAATCCGCCTTTGTCATTTAAATCACCTCCTTTTTTTTGGGAAATTTTTTCTTGAATGAAATGTTGATGTTAAATTAAAATGATGCCAATCATAAACCATCAGTATTTTAAAAGTCAAGTCTTTTATTTTAAAATTTTGTCAATCCCTCCCCATCCAGCCATAGAAACGATTCATTAAAATCGAAACCTTCTCACCCTTACGGAGGTAAGAAATCCTCAGGAAATACTAATAATCGCTCTCCCGTTGGAGATGTCGGAGCCCATTGGGGTTTATCTGCAAGATCAAAAAGATTTTATTCTCAATTTCATAGGTCTCCTTCTCCAATCGGCTTAAATAATCGATGGCCCTCTGATCCCTTCCATATCGTTCCTTGAGATCATTAAACCTCTCCTCAAGTGAAACGATCCGCTCATGCATCACTCGTTTATCTGCATAATTCACGATTTCCTCTTCTGAAACTGTTACAGGGCTTCCCTTCTCCCCGAACCAAATATGTTGTTTCACGACCTCCCCTACCCTTTCATACCCCATCGCTTTCAAGATCTGAGAGCCTGTCTGGGCATGGTCTTCCTTTGTCTTGAGGCATTCTGTTTTCGTAATGTCGTGTAATAAAGAAGCCGCTTCCACCAAACCAAGATCAATCCTTTGTTCCTTTTTGTTTAATTCTGTTGAGATAAAAAGGGCTACTTTTGCCACCTCGAGACTATGGGTAAAAATGTTCTCTAACATTCCATATTCACTCATTAATCTCAAGCACTCTTCTCTATTCGGAATCATCTTATTTTTCTTTAAATGGCAAAGAGGGTTGGCTTTCGATCTGTTCCAATTTTAAATTAAATTTATCCAGCCGTCTTCTGGCGTCTTCAAACTTACTCATGGCATTCGTCATATGCTTTCCTATTAACTGAAAATCCCCTTGGAAACCTTCTAATTCCTTATTCAAACCCGCCAATGAATTCAATATCCCCTGAGCATCTTTTTCAATCTTCAATCCCCTTAACCCGAAGACGATCACCTGGAGATAGGCAAAGAAAGAATTGGGGGAAACAGGGATCACCTTTTTCTTCAACGCATAATTGAAAATCCCTTTCTCCTCTCCAAATGCCTCATCTTTGGTAATGGTCTCGTAATAGACGTTTTCAGCAGGAATATATAACAGGGCAAAATCATAAGTCCCTTCTTGGGGCAAAATATATTTACTAGCGATATCATCAATATGTTTCTTCACATCTCTGTAAAAGGTTTTCTGATAAGTCTTTCTCTCTTCCTCAGTTTTGCATTCAATGATTCGCTTGAAATTATCGAGCGGGAACTTGGAATCGATGGGAACAAGCCTTTCCCCCAGTCTCACCACCGCATCCACTCTCTCCCCACTGGAAAACTGATATTGAAGAGTGAAGAATTCAGACGGAAGAATCTGGGATAACAATTCTCCCAAAAATTGTTCTCCCAATCCCCCTCTCAATTTAGGCGGCTGTAGAATTTCCTGAAGGGTTGCAATGTCTTTTCCTACTTCAAAAATCCGCCTGCTTGCTTCCGAAAGCTCCCCAATGTTTTTCTGGACATCTCCGATCACTCTTGCGGCGTTGTCCAGGCGTTTGCTGACCTCTCCGCTGGAGCTTTGTAGCTGTCGATTGACCTGATCCGTGATGCCCCTCAAATGGGTGTTGATGGCATCCTGTTGTTGGGTGAGTTGTGAAATATTTCTGGCAAGTCCTTCGCTCATCTGCCCTCTTAATTGTTCCATCTGGTTTTGCATCGCCAACCACATTGTCTGTGAAGATGGGTCAGTCTTGATACTTTCTAAAGCCTTTTTCCATCTCCATACCAACAAAAAGAATCCCAAGATGATGATGATGACCAACCCTATAAATAATAAATAGACCTCTTCCATCCCAGTTCCTTATGGATGCTGAATGATGAGGCACCCCTCTACCTTCTTATCAATGAGATTCGATACGAGGATACTCCAAACATTTTCATTCTGAGCTTCTTCAAAAAGGATGGGGAATTCCACTTTGAGCGGACTTTTCCCTGAGAGAGTGGGAACCCCCTTGATCGTTCCTAATTTTTTAATCGAAAGCATGAGGGAGGAACCACCTCCCTCCCATCTCACCTCAGCTTTCATCTTTTCTGGTTGACCTTCACCTTGAGGCCGTGGAGATGAAAAAGAAAAAGAGAATTCCTCTCTTCCCTGAGACCCAATCCTAAACGGAAAAATGATGAATGTCCTCTTGAGAATATTATTCCCCAAATGAATATCATCAAAAGACAATTTCGGAGAGATAGAAACCTTTACTCGAGAGATCCCTGCAATTTCAATCCGATAAGGGGGGGTAATGATGTAACAATTTCCAAAATTGGCTTTCAATGATTCAGAAATAAAATGATCAAATTCAGAAATCTTTCGATCATTCACAAGAATTCGAATTCGAAAGGTAACGCCCTTCCGAAGGTCAGCCTCACCGGCATTAGAGAGGATGATATTGAGTTCTAAATCCTCTGTCAAGTCTAAATCCTTCACCACGATGTCTGGCCCGACAGGTGCCCCCTCTAATATTTTTATCAGGCTGTTATTCTCCTCATTCAATTCATTCACTTCATGGGTGAAATCGACATGGGCATGAATTTCATGTCGCCCGACCAGAGTTAAAGGTGTCATTATGGTGATGCTCTCTTTCGGCGGAAGAATGGACTGATTAGCAAGGCTTCCCAATGTGTAACTTCCTTTCAACGATCCGTCCACAAAGATATTCAGATTTCCTGCTCCTAAGGGAAGCAAGTCGTCTCCGATATTGGAAATAGTTACAACCAATCTCTTCTTGGGATTGATAAAAAGATCGGTAATAGTGAGATCAGGAAGCAAAAGAGATGGTTTATTCAATTCAATATCCTCAGGCATCTTCTCCTCTTCTTCCACTTCTGCCTGGACTTCTTGCTCTTCCTCCAATTCAACCTCTTCCTTTTCTGTCTCACTTAGGGAGGTATCCGAAAGGGTGAGGTCAGGGAGAAGATCAGGGGGAGGGGGAGCTGGAGGCGTAGGCGTAGGCGGAGGTGGGGATGGGGATGGAAGTGGAGGTGTTGTAACCGGCGGAGCAGGAGGAGGTTGAGTGGTAACTCGTGCTGCACAACTGAAGAGTAAAATTGAAAAGGCGAAGATCACAATCGCCCCTTTGAACATCAAAGAAATTCAGCCTCCTTGAAAAGGAAAAATAACGTATCCCACATCGAAATGCAAGAGATATTTACTATTAAAGACTGCCAAGACCTTGACACCTATCATTTAAAATTGTATTTTTTGTGAGGCTTGAAATTCCTGTGACAGATGAGCATCTATCCCCAAATTTTTAATTTATTTTCAAAGACAAGATGAAAGATTATATTGATCTTCGAAGCGATACGGTCACCAAACCCACGCCTGCTATGAGAAAGGCCATGGTAGAGGCTGAGGTGGGTGATGATGTCTTTGGGGAAGACCCTACCGTGAATGCTCTGCAAGAAAAAGTGGCCAACCTTCTTGGAAAAGAGGCTGCTCTTTTCACCCCCTCAGGCACAATGGCTAATCAATTGTCCATCAAATCCCATACGCAACCAGGTGACGAAGTAATTATTGAAGCCACCTCCCATCCCTATAATTTCGAGGGGGGAGCTGGAGCCGCCCTCTCAGGGATTCAATTTCTTTGTCTCAAGGGTGTTCGGGGTATTCTTGACGCTCTTCAGATTGAGGAAGCCATCAGACCTGCTGATCACCATTTTCCTGTGACAAGACTGGTCTGCCTTGAAAACACTCACAACCGAGGTAGTGGATCCATCTACCCCCTTGAAAAAATGGCTGAAATTTATCGATTGGCCAGATCAAATGGGATTCTGGTCCATCTCGATGGAGCCAGGCTTTGGAATGCCTCTGTGGCCACCGGAATTAAACCCAATGAATACGCCCAATGGTCAGATTCCGTATCAGTCTGTCTTTCCAAGGGATTAGGAGCTCCTATTGGCTCCCTCGTCGCAGGCACTAAACCATTCATTGATCGCATTCATCGTTTTCGAAAAATGTTTGGAGGCGGTATGCGACAAGTAGGTATGATTGCTGCGGCTGGAATTTATGCATTAGACCATCATCTTGAACGTCTAAAAGATGACCATCAAAATGCAAAACGTCTGGCAGTGGGTTTAAAAGAATTAAAAGGGGTCACCATTGATCCTAAGCATATGGAAACGAATATCGTCATCTTTGATGTAACCGATACAGGAATGACAAGTTCCCTGTTGGCTGATGCAATGAAGAAGGAAGGGATCCTTATACACGCTTTTAGCAAGACTCAAATTCGTCTTGTCACCCACTTGGATGTGGGGGCAGAGGAGATTGGGATAGCATTAAAAGCTTTTGAAAAGGTTTTTGGTAAAAAGTAGCATAGAGTATAGGGAAAATAAGAAGCACCAAATCCCAAGCACCTGCCTGTGCGAAGTCGCTTCGGCGAAGGCAGGTTAAATCACAAACAAATTCTATCCAAAAATATTTGAAATTTTCCCCTCACCCCGCCCTCTCCCCAGAGGGGAGAGGGCGGGGTGAGGGAGGACTTATTTGGGATTTGGAATTTAGTGATTGGAATCTCGCTCGTTTAATGAAGAGGGATTAAAAAAAAATAGGGGATGATCAGTTCTTTCCGTTTCCTAAAAGGAGAAAAACATGTCTTGGAAGTTGGCCGTCGTGCCTGAACGATGTTCGGGATGCAAGATTTGTGAATTGGTCTGTTCGATTCATCGTTTTGGAGTGAATAACCCTAAGAAGAGTGCCATTCGGGTCATGGTGGTCTACCCCCACCCGATCATAAGGATGCCCATCGTCTGTCGACAGTGCAAGGTTGCCAAATGTATGGAGAACTGTCCAACAGGGGCTATCACAACGAAAGATGG
>Ga0214474_1000303_pt1 | contig 25849 bp, 23 predicted proteins | sample RVTome_2_FD_187335 | JGI IMG/M metagenome (GOLD analysis project Ga0214474, IMG submission 187335) | Soil microbial communities from uranium-contaminated site in the Upper Colorado River Basin, Wyoming, United States - RVT95D214 HiSeq ... | reverse complement strand
AATAGCGGAGGAACTGAAGAATAATGATATTCGGGTTCAAGTTGATGATCGATCCGAGAGAATGAACCTGAAGATAAGAGAAGCACAGCTTATGAAAATACCATATATGGTTATAGTAGGTGACAAAGAGCAGGCTGCAAATCAAGTTTCTCTGCGTCTAAGACATGGAGAGGATGCGGGTACGTTAACAACCTCCGACTTTTTAGATAGAATCAGGCCGATTATTGAGAGTAAATCACCGGATAAACTTTGATTTAGTCTCGTGAATATGGTATATTTTGCTGATAGTCACTCCGTACAAGGAGGTGAGGAGACACATAGTCAAGGAATTACGCGTTAATCGAGAAATAAGGGCTAAAGAGGTTCGGCTTATAGGGGAGACAGGCGCGCAGCTGGGGGTGTTCCCAATTGATAAAGCCTTGCAGATGGCAAGTGAAAGAAGTCTTGACCTCGTAGAGGTAGCGTCGAATTCAGTTCCCCCTGTATGTCGAATTCTTGACTATGGTAGGTATAGATACGAACTGACGAAGAAGGAGCGTAAAGCGCGTAAGAGTCAAAGAGGCATCGTACTGAAGGAAATTAGAATCCGGCCACGGGTAAAAGAACACGACCTCGATACTAAAATCAAGATAGCCAGAAAGTTATTAGCAGAAGGAGACAAGGTAAAAGTTTTCGTAGTTTTCAGAGGACGCGAGTTTACGCATCCGGAACTGGGATTGAAACTCTTGAAAAAAGTGGCAGAGGATTTAAAGGATGCAGCTACATTTGACGGAGCTCCCTCTTCGGAAGACCGTTTTATGAGTATTGTTTTGACCCCTGCTTCCGGTAAACCGGTTAAGAAACCAGCTGTAGAGGAGAAAGTTTAGATGCCCAAGCTGAAGACACATAAAGGTGCCAAGAGCCGACTTCATATCACAGGCACAGGAAAGATCATGCGTGTTAAAGTGGGTAAAAGCCATTTTAGACGTAGGAAGCCAACCAGGACCAAGGGACTTTACGATGAGATGATCCAGGTCCATCCGGCAGATAAGGCTAGATTGAAGAAGTTATTGCCCTACGGCAATAAATAGATTAGGAGGAACTGATTGCCACGAGTTAAAGGCGGAACGGTCACCCATCGTAAACATAAGAAGGTCTTAAAGTTAACCAAAGGGCATAAGGCTACAAGACACTCGTTGTTTCGTAGAGCTAATGAGTCAATGCTTCATGCGTTATCCTATGCCTACGAGCATCGCCGAGAGCGCAAGGGTGATATGAGGCGATTGTGGATTGTAAGGATAAATGCTGCGGCCCGAGCTGAAGGGCTGTCATATAGTCAATTTATGGACGGATTGAATAAGGCCAACGTAGAAATCAATCGCAAAGAACTAGCTGATATGGCGGTTAACGATCCGTCCAGCTTCTCCAAGTTGCTTTCGCTAGCTTCGGCGAAACTTAAGAGCTAATCCCGCTCACACAGTGAGAATATGCTGAATCGAGTTGAAGAGCTTGCCTCAAAAGCTCTCGATGAGCTAACTAACGTTACCACTGTAGATGAGCTTGAAGCCTGGCGAATTGTATATCTGGGTAGAAAAGGTACCTTAATCCAGATTCTGCGTTCCCTTTCGACCTTGCCGTTAGAGGAAAGGCGCCAAGTGGGAGCTCGTGCCAACGAGATCAAAAAATCCCTAGAATCTTCTTTTGATGAGAAAAAATCTCATTTGGAGCGTGATTTCACTCTATCTCTCGGACGTGAGTCCCTGGACGTTACCTTACCCGGAGAACGGGTCCCTCTAGGCCGTCTTCACCCTACGACCCAGACCGTGGAAGAAGTTTGCGACATTTTTACAGGCATGGGTTTCCAAATTGTGGAAGGGCCGGAAGTGGAATGGGATTACTATAATTTCGAGGCCCTAAACATGCCTGCAGACCATCCGGCGCGTGATATGTTCGCCACACTATGGGTGGATTTCGAGACTAAAACCGGAGATAGGCCGATGCTGTTGAGGACGCATACATCACCGGTACAGATACGGGTCATGGAGAAATTAAAGCCGCCCATAAGAATAATCGCTCCGGGGCGCGTTTACAGATATGAAGCTACGGATGCTACGCACGAGTGGATGTTTTACCAGGTGGAAGGCCTGGCCGTAGATAAAAATATTACTCTGGCCGATTTGAAGGGGACATTATTCGAATTCGCACAGCGTCTTTTCGGCCAGGCCAGGAAATGCCGTTTTCGAGTTGACTATTTTCCTTTCGTAGAGCCTGGGGTTGAGGTGGCTATAGACTGCCTTGTATGCCATGGCGATGGATGCAGGCTATGTGGTAACAGCGGCTGGATTGAAATACTAGGGGCTGGTATGGTACACCCCGAGGTTCTTCGTCGGGTCGGAATCGATCCGGATGTTTATTCGGGCTTTGCATTCGGTATGGGCATGGAACGCATTCCCATTCTACGTTACGGCATCGACGATATTCGACTATTTTATGGGAACGACCTGAGGTTCTTAAAACAATTCTGATATCTTTACTGGTTTTAGAGTGACATGAAAGCACCCATTAGCTGGCTAAGAGAATTTGTCGACTTCTCCATATCTATTCAAGAGCTGTCTGAACGCCTGACTATGGCCGGTTTAGAGGTTGGGGCAATGGAGGTCATTGGTGGCAATTGGAGCAATATAGAGGTTGGCAAAGTTATCGATGTAAGTCCGCATCCCAATGCCGACCGGTTGAAACTGGTAACGGTTGAACTGGAAAACGGGCGTTCTACCGTCGTTTGTGGAGCCCCGAACGTAATTAAAGGTATCAAGGTAGCCTTCGCCCGGGTGGGTGCGGAGCTAGTAGACGGCCATACCGGCGAGACGGTACGGTTAAAACCGGCCAAGATTCGGGGCATTGTTTCCGAGGGTATGGTATGTTCCGAGAAGGAACTGGGAATTTCAGATAGCCACGAGGGAATCATGGTGCTTCCCGAAGATGCGGTGGTGGGCACCCCACTGTCGGAATTCCTTGGCGATACCATTTTAGATATTGACATAACGCCAAACCGTCCAGACTGCCTGTCCATCATAGGTATCGCTCGAGAGATAGCGGCCATAACTGGAAATAAGTTACATATTCCTGAAATCAAATATGATGAGCCTGAGGATGATGTAGATACGTTCGCCAGTGTCAAGATAGTTGATCCAGAGTTATGCCCCAGGTATTGTGCGAGTGTTCTAAGCGGCATTAAAATCGGTGAGTCGCCGCAGTGGATGCAGAGAAGATTACTGGCCTGTGGAATGCGTCCTATAAGTAATATAGTTGACATAACTAATTATGTCATGCTGGAATATGGTCAACCGCTTCATGCCTTCGACTGCAAGGAGATAAGTGGTAAACAGATCATAGTGCGGCCGGCCGGGCAGGGCGAGTCCATGTCCACACTGGACGGGGTAAAGCGGGAACTAAATCCGAAAATACTTGTAATCGCGGATAGAGATAGAGCAGTTGCAGTTGCAGGTATTATGGGTGGCGCAGATTCGGAAGTCACCGATAAGACAACAACGGTTTTAATTGAATCGGCGAATTTCAACCAGGCTGTTATTCATCGGGGCAGCCTGACTCTCCATCTGAGCAGTGAGGCATCATTGCGTTTTGAGAAAGGCCTAAGCTGGGAGCTACCTATTATGGCACTAAGGAGAGCCACACAGTTGCTATCTGGGCTGGCGGGGGGTAAAGCAGCTAAAGGTATTATCGACGTCTATCCAGGAAAGCAAAAACAAGAATCTATTGTATTACCGACTGGCGATGTGAAGCGGCTGTTAGGCGTCAAATTAACAGTTGGCGAGATATGCAAAGCTCTGGGTCTGCTGGAGTTTAACTGCAAGAAAACGGAATCTAAAGATGACATTAGTGTCGATGTCCCATGGTGGAGGACCGATATCAAGTACAAGGCGGACCTGGTTGAAGAAATCGCTCGTGTTGTCGGGTACGATAAAATTCCAACGACAATGCTTAGCGCATCTCTCCCGAAGTATGTACCAGCACCGATGATATCGCTGCGGCGGCAACTGAGAAGCATTCTGGTAGGCTGCGGTTTTCAAGAGATACTTACCTATTCACTAACCAACCTGGAAACATTACGGTTGATTTCACCGGATCTTCATTTAGTGGGTCCAGAGCCGATGAAAGTAGCTAATCCCATGTCGAAAGAACAGGAGTTCCTGAGGACCAGTCTCCGGGCTGGTTTGCTGTCTACACTGGCTCGTAATCAACGTCATCAGGAAAGAAGTATTAGGCTCTTTGAGATTGGTAAGGTATTTATGCCGAGAGAAAGTGATCTGCCTCACGAGCGCGAACTGCTTTGCGCCGTAATGTGTGGTGTACAGAAACGATTGTCCTGGCGTGGTGAAGAAGAGTCCATCGACTTCTTCGCAGCTAAGGGGGTGCTAGAGACCTTCCTTCCACAATTGGGCGTAGCGGTTACCTTTGAGGAAATTAAAGATCCAACCTTATTGCCCGGAAAGACGGCGGCGGTCACTGTCGATGGTAATAAATTAGGCACGGTGGGCGAAGTGCATCCTACTGTATTAAAAGCATTTGAAATTTCCGAGGCCTCATATCTTTTTGAGATCGATGTAGACAAATTATTGTCTCTATTAGCTGAGACTAAAATATACCAGCCGATCCCCAAATATCCGAGCACGGCTAGAGATATTGCGCTAATAGTGGAAGAAGAAGTCACTTATCAACAGATCTATGGCATAATTCAGAGCTTTCCCTTGGTAAACTCTATTAGGCTATTTGACTATTACCAGGGTGAGCAGGTGCCTGCGGGTAAAAAATCACTTGCATTCAGTATAGTCTATCAATCAGCTTCTCATACTCTAACTGATAGCGAAGTCGACGAAGTTCAGAAACAGATTCTGAATAAACTCCAGCATGAACTCGGAGCGGTTTTACGCAGCTAATATGGACTGACGACCATCAATATTTTCTGGTGAAAATTTTGTTTTCATTTGAGCTATAATGGCCGTGGCTATTACGCGAAGGGGGTAGATATAAAAGTGAAAAGTAGAGTTTTCGCTACCGTATTATGCTTGGCAGTGTTGTTGACTCTTGGTACTGTAACGCCTGTGTTGGCTGCAGGGATGGCTCCCACGGAAGGCATCGTTGGGGCTACTGTTACTATATCCGGACTGGCCGCAGGGTCTTATTCTATTAAGTGGGACAATGTCGGTGTAAAGTCAGGCACATTGTCCGGGGGCGGCAGCGTGAGCTTTGATGTGCCAGACACTGCCGGTGGCGAGCATACAGTTAAAGTAGACAGCGCCGGATTGGAGGTCCTTTCAGCCACTTTTAATGTGCTCCCGTCTATAAAGATTAATACTGACACAGGCGTTGTTGGAGATGAAGTCACGGTTTCTGGTAAGGGATTTGCGGTGAATGAAAGTAGTATTGTGGTCACCCTTGATGGGACTAACGCCAAGACGGGGATTACAGCTGGCAATACCGGCTCCTGGGAAGCCACCTTTGCACTGCCCAGTGCGGCGAAAGGAAGTCATACCATTGGTGCGTCCGGATCGACTACGCATGCCAGCGATGTACCCGCTGTTACAGTGACGATTAGTCCGAAAATTAAGATGAATCCGGTGTCCGGAAACGTTGGTAATGCCGTGACAGTCAGTGGCAACGGTTTTGGTAAAAGTGAGGGAAGTATTCAAGTTATATACGACGGAACGAGTGTTAAGACCGGAATTAGCGCCGATACAAAGGGAGACTGGAGTGCTTCCATTACAATTCCTAACTCAACCAAAGGCGGTCATACAATTGATGCCTCAGGCTCCACCACCAGCGCCACTGATGTCCCGGACCTGACTTTTATCGTCTCCTCTGCCGTGACTGTCAAGCCAGCTTCTGTATCCGTAGGTGACTCGATCACAGTTGCTGGTTGTGGTTTTGGCGGTAATGAAAATGGCGTCACTATCACTCTGGATGGTAACAACATCAAGAGCGATATCTCAGCTAACAATGAAGGTTGCTGGAGTTCATCGATTACCGTACCGGCAATGCTCGGAGGTATGCACAGCTTGGACGCTTACGGCTCATCTACCTCCGCATCTGAAGTTGCCGACACGAAGATGACTGTATTGTCGAAGGTGAGCCTCGAACCTGATGAGGGAAATGTGGGTACCAGTATTACAGTTACCGGAACGGGTTTTGGGGCAGATAAAGATTTGACCCTAAAATATGATAGTGACGAACTGGTAACTAAATTCACAACCGATGAAAATGGTACCTTCGAAGCCAATCTAGTTGTGCCTAAAAGCACGGGAGGCAAGCATAATATAACTGCCACCGATGACGGGGGCGCAACCGGTACGGCGGCCTTTAGCATGGAGACAGTCGCACCACAGGTTCCTCAAATCGTCTATCCTAAGGAGGGGAGCAGGGCAGGCCTTTTCGATCGCGTAAGACCTACCTTCGAATGGGGCACCGTCTCCGACCCGAGCGGCGTTACCTACAGTATGCAAATCTCTTCCCAGTCCGATTTTGCCACTACTCAATTAAGTCTGGATAACCTCGCAGAAGCGGAATATGAGCTTACTGAAGACCAGGCTCTGGCTCGTGGCACTTACTATTGGCGTGTCAAAGCGGTTGATGGGGCCAGTAATGATAGCGGCTGGACAGAGTCGATAGAATTTAAGGCTGGACTAATGCCTGTCTGGCTGTTCATATTGATAGTTGTAGTTGGCGCTGTGATATTAGTCCGCTTATTTTTCATGGTACGCAACATGAGAAAAGAAAGATAGATAGAGACATCATTCGGCCCTAGCAGTCAGGTTCAACTATTTTGGGCTTTGCGAATCAGTCCGGTAATTTTAGAGATAATTTCTCCCAGAGGAATTAGTTCGGTCTGCTCTTCGTTACGCCACTTGATCTCAATACTCTGGTTTTGCAGAGTTCGTGGGCTTAAGGTCAGCCGTATCGGAATACCGAGTAGGTCCGCATCGTTAAATTTGACTCCTGGTGAATCTTGCCTGTCGTCGTACAGAACTTCGATGTTCTGACCAGTCAACTCCTGATAAACCTTATCCGCAGCTTTGGCAATTTCCTCATTTTCGAGTCGAAGCGGACACAAATAAATCTGGTAAGGGGCTATACCCATAGGCCATATAATCCCTTTATCGTCATGATTTTGCTCGATGGCGGCTGCCAACAATCTGCCGAGGCCGATTCCATAGGTGCCCATAATTATCGGGCGAGACACACCGCTGTTATCGAGATAGAAAGCGCCAAGTTTCTCACTTAAAAAAGTACCTAATTTAAAGACGTGCCCGACCTCGATACCGAGACTGGAAAAAAGCTTGCCCTCGCATCTCGGACAACCGTCCTCCGCACGCGCAGTAGCAATGTCTGCCATGAAGTCGATTTTAAAATCACGCGGATAATTAACGTTTTTAAGATGGGTATCCGGTTTATTGGCACCAGCTACAAAATTAGAGCCTAGTGTAATGGAATCATCGGCCACTAACTTAATGCCTTTCAGCCCAACAGGTGAAGCGGCGCCGGCAACTAATCCAGCAGCTGTAACCTCGGTTTCAGTGGCCAAGCGAAGGTCAGAACATTTCAACAAGTTTCGCAGCTTGGTCTCGTTGACTTCTAAGTCACCCCTGATGACGACAAAAACAAGCTCGCCGTCAGCCGAATAAAAGACTGCCTTTAGGGTCTGATGAGACGGTACACCAACGAAATTTGCCACTTCTTCTATGGTCTTTATATTTGGTGTAGCAATCTCTTCAAGCGGTTCGGGAGCTTTTTTGTCGAACGTCGGTTTCCGGCTCTGTGCCTTCTCTAGATTTGCGGCATAGCCACAGGCGGCACAGTGAACAATTCCATCTTCGCCTGTTTGAGCCACAAGCATAAACTCATGAGATTCCTTGCCGCCAATGGCACCGCTATCAGCCTCCACCATCACCGCCGGCAAACCGCACCGGGAATATACGTTTTTATAGGCTTGTATCATCGCTGCGTAAGTTCTATCTAAGTCCGGTTCATCTATATGAAAACTATAAAGGTCCTTCATAATAAATTCACGGACTCTTAGCAGACCGCCTTGAGGCCTCGGCTCATCACGAAATTTATTCTGAATCTGGTATAGCAATAGCGGCAAGTCTCGGTAGCTTTGCACAAACCGGCTAACGAGGTCGGTAATTATCTCCTCATGAGTGGGACCTAAGATTAACGTATGTTCTCGCCGGTCGGTAATTGTGAATAACGTTTTACCGAAAGCTGGATACCTGCCCGATTTCTCCCATAGCTCGAATGGTTGAAGAGATGGCAGCATCAGCTCCTGTCCACCGGCTTTGTTCATTTCCTCTCTAATTATTTGCTCAATTTTGCGGAGAACACGCCAACCCAGCGGTAGGTAGGAATACACTCCCGCAGCTAGCTGCTGTATCATCCCAGTTCTAACCAGTAACTGATGACTGATGGTATCAGCTTCAGCTGGTATTTCTTTCAGTGTCTTACCGAAGAGTCTGGAAAATCTCATCTAATTTTAATCCTCACCGTACAAAAAATATGTAGCTATTCTATACTAAATCGGAGTAATTAGTCAGTTATTTTCTTGAGTTCATTAACGAATGCTACAGCAAAATCGTCTTCCATAACAGTACGGATTATCTTACCTTTTCTGAAGATGACACCTTTGCCTTTGCCACAGGCGATACCTATATCGGCTTCTTTAGCTTCTCCGGGGCCGTTAACCACACAACCCATTACAGCTACTTTTATAGGCTTTTTTATGTCTTTTAATGTCATATCTACTGACTCGGCAAGAGAGATAATGTCTACTTCTGCCCGCCCGCAGGATGGACAGCTTATCAATACAGGCCCATGCTGGCGAAGATTGAGACTTTTCAGAATCTCATATGCCGCATTAACTTCCTGGCAGGGAGGTGCGCTTAGAGACACTCGTAAAGTATCGCCGATACCTTCGTAGAGTAGTATACCCAGGCCAACAGCGCTTCTGACAGCGCCGGCTAAGGGCAGGCCGGCTTCAGTTATGCCAAGGTGCAAAGGATAGGGCATTTTCGATGCAATCGATCTATAGGCTTCAATGCTAGTAAGCACATCAAAAGCTTTTAGCGACACTTTAATCAAATCGAAATCTAAGCTTTCCAGTAGTTTAATTTGTTCAAGGGCAGTATTTACCATGTGTGAAGATGTCGAAATGCCAGGTTTGGTTGCAGGGGGCAAACTGCCCGCATTAACGCCGATACGGATTGGTACCTGCCTCTGGCGCGCTGCCATTACTACTTCTGCCACTTGTTTACGGTCTCGTATATTACCTGGATTTAGCCGTAATGCATCCGCTCCGGCTTTCAACGATTCGAGCGCGAGTCGATAGTCGAAGTGTATATCAGCAATAATAGGGATAGTAGTCTTCTTTTTAATTTTAGAGACAGCCTCAGCAGCCTCGAGGTCCGGTATTGCTATTCTGACTATCTCGCATCCACAATCGGATAGTTCATTTATTTGATTTATTGTGGCCTTTGTATCTCTGGTATCGGTCTTTGCCATAGACTGCACAATAATTGGTGAATTACCGCCAACCGTTACCTTACCGATTCTTATAGGCTTTGATTGCCTGCGCACTATCAAGGTAAAACGCTTTCCCCTTGAATAAGGTGGGTGATGTCATAGTAGCTTATGACAATAATAAGAAGCATCAGTACCGCGAAACCGATCAGGTGCACAAGCCCCTCCCTCTTCGGCGAGATTCTTTTTCCGCGGCGGATCCATTCTAATAACACGAAAATCAGCCGTCCTCCATCAAGGCCGGGGAACGGAAATATGTTTATTATGGCCAGGTTGATGCTGATGAGCGCCGCAAATTCCAGTAAGGGGCTAATACCGGCTTTGGCTACTTCGCCCGTAATTTGGGCTATGCCTATCGGCCCAGTTACTTGAGGTGCTGCGCCGCCAATGATCCATCCGACCACCTCGTTACGGAACAGGACGAGTATTTCCCAGCACTGTACTACGCTGGAAGGAACGGCCTTCCAAATAGGCATGGATTCCCGCACAGTCGTGCTATCCACTCCAATGATATTGATACCCGTGGCCCCCTGTCCCGGCGGTGGGTTCCATCTTGGTGTAACAGTGATTTCGTTGGGAGGCAGTTCGTCTCGTTGAAGCAAAATATTTATTTGTTTGCCGCGATAAAGCTGAATGTAATAGCCGACGTCCGAGCGATTATTAATGGTGCGTCCATTTATTTCCAGAATAAAATCGCCAGGTTCTATACCAGCCGTCTGAGCTGGTGAGTCCTGTGAAACTTCCTGGACCTGCACTTTTTCTAAAACCATATCGTGAGGAACCACAAAACTTATGGTAAAAAGTAATATTGGCAGCAAGATATTCATGAGCGAGCCGGCACTAAGCACCAGGATTCTCACCGGTATGCTTTTGCTTGCCAGGCTTCCAGGTAGTGTGGGATCTTCTTCTCCAACCATCTTGGTAAAGCCGCCAAGTGGTATGGCGTTAATAGAATAGGTCGTTTCACCGCGCTTGAAACTTACAATCCTGGGTGGAAATCCTATGCCGAATTCCTCAACCTTAACCTTGGAAAGCTTTGCGGTGATGAAATGGCCAAATTCGTGGGCAAAAACAAGGACTATTAGTATACCTAAAAAACTTACCACTGAAAGTATTATCGTTTGAACCATTAAGTCACCTTACTTAGAATTGCCAACGCTGTGTCCCTGGCCCACTCGTCGGCCTTTAGGATTTCTTCCAGAGTCGGCTTCTCAATACTCCTGTGTAAACTCAGGGTTTTTTCAATAATTTCAGCAATTTGATTGAAATGAATGCGCTTCTGTAGAAAGAGTTCCACTGCTACCTCGTCGGCGGCGCACATCGCGGCAGGATATGTGCCTGCATTTTTACCTGCTTCCAGTGCAAGAGTCAGACAGGGAAAAACGGAGTAATCGATTCTTTCAAAGGTCAGGTGGTTTAACTCAGGAAGGTTGATTCTAGGCGGCCCGTAGTTAGCCAGCCGTTCAGGGTAAGATAGCGCATACTGAATAGCTATACGCATATCCGGCATGCTTAGTTGCGCCTTGATGGATCCATCAACGAATTCTACAAGAGAATGGACGATACTCTGCCGATGAATTACTATCTCAACTTTACTAAGTGGAACTGCAAAAAGCCAGCTGGCTTCGATTGCTTCCAGACCCTTATTCATCAGAGTTGCAGAGTCAATGGTAACTTTTTTACCCATCTTCCATGTCGGGTGACTAAGTGCTTCATCTACAGTGACATTAGCTAACATAGATGCCGCATGGTTTAAGAAAGGTCCTCCTGAGGCCGTGAGAATGATTCTATCAATCTTGTTGGTTTCGCCGCTAAGACACTGGTATATAGCGCTGTGTTCACTGTCTATTGGTAGTAGTTGAATCTGTCTGGCTCTAGCCTCTGCCATCACGATTTCCCCAGCCATGACCAGTACTTCCTTATTAGCCAGAGCTATCTTTTTACCTGCTTTAATTGCGGACAGTGTCGGGCCAAGTCCGACTCTGCCTGAAGTGGCTATCACTACCATATCGACCTCAGGATGACGGGCGATTTCTTCCATGGACTCTAATTTAACATTGCCTGGAAGGTCCAATTTGCCGGCAATATATACCAGTTTAGGTTTAAACTGACTTATCTGGTTCATAAATAAGCTGGTATTCTTTCCACCGGCCAATCCCGTTACGGTGAACTTATCGGGAAAAGACTGAACTATATCAAGTACCTGACGGCCTATTGAACCTGTGGAGCCTAAAACGGCCAATTTCTTTACAGCTTTAGTCATAATCTTGCCAGTTCTACTAAATAGTATACAATAACGCCCGTGAATATTAGACTATCCATGCGATCCAGGATGCCTCCATGTCCAGGAACCAGTTTCCCAGCATCCTTTACACCTGTATTGCGTTTAAGCAGAGATGCAACTAAATCTCCAAGCTGGGCGAATACGCTGATTACTATACCGGCGATGGCTATTTCCCAGTAGCTGAATTGTACCTTAAATATTGTGCTAATGATAAAGGCAGCCGCTACACTCGATAGCAGTCCTCCCACAGCTCCTTCCCAGGTCTTCCCGGAACTTATGGTAGGAGCCAGGTGGTGTTTGCCCCATTTCCTGCCCACAAAAAAAGCACCCGTATCATTGGCGAACGTGGTAAACATTGCTAAAAATACTAGCTCTCTGCCGGTGTCCAGGCTTCTCAATCCAATCCAATAGCTTATCATCCAGCCAATGTAGAGGATTCCGGCCATAGTCCATGCCCAGTTAAAAAAAGCCTGTTCCCTCGGGTGGTGGAAGATAAGCCAGACCAGCGATATAATAATAGCCAGGGTAACTAGTATAGTTAGGCTAGATGGGTAGTGGAAGTTAGGGCTGGCGACTAAAAGAGCGATCCAGGTGATACCAAAATAAGTAAGAGGGTGAACATCTACCCGGCCGGCCATCCGGTAGAATTCCCAACCGGCGCACGCGGCCATTGCGGCCATTAGGATAGTAAACCATGGTTCTCCGAACCATATAATGGCGATTAGTAGCGGTAGGCCGACAACAGCAGTTAGAATTCTATGCCTTAGCATACTTCGTTCTTTGGTTCTGCTGTAATTAATTTACTAGCCCGGTTGTTTTATACAAGCTATAAATCGGACTCGTATCTTCTTCGGGTTTTATCTAGTCAAAGGTGAAATAGGGGCAGGAAACTGTGGCCCTCAGACCTCCATTATCTCTTTTTCTTTGGTCTGCCCAACGACATTTATTTTATCGATGAAGGTGTCAGTTAGTTTCTGCAGTTGTTCCGAGGCGCGGGCATACTGGTCCTGTGATAATTCCTTGTTTTTTTCTGACTGTCTTAACTTTTCAATGCCTTCCCGTCGGAGGTTGCGAAGTTCTATTCGTGCCTCCTCGGTTCTATGGTGAACTGCCTTCGTCAACTCCTTGCGACGTTCTTCAGTTAGGGGTGGAATGGGTATACGTAGCACCCGGCTATCGCTAATTGGATTGAGGCCCAGGTCAGAGGTGAGGATAGCCTTTTCGATGCCCCGAATTGAAGTACTATCCCACGGCTGAATAAGAATCATTTTAGCATCGGGAACAGAGATGGAAGCCAACTGGTTTATTGGGGTAAGCACACCATGATAATCGGCTTTAATGTGTTCTACCAGGGCGGGAGAGGCACGTCCTGTCCTAATACCAGCCAGGTCACGTGACAGAGCTTCCGATGCCTTTTGCATCTTGACATTGATTTCAGAAATAATCTGTTCGATCATTATTTACTCACTGGTAACGAAAGTCCCAACATGATCACCGCGAACTGCGCGTTCAATGCTTTCTTTGGCTTGCAGGTCGAAAACTATTATAGGCAGTCTATTATCCTGGCAGAGGGAGAACGCAGTACTATCCATTACTTGTAGTCGCATGTTTAAAGCATCCGAATGGGTCAAGCGGTCGAATTTCTTGGCTCCGGGATTTTTGAGGGGATCAGAATCGTAAACACCATCAACCCGATTTTTAGCTACAAGCAGCACCTCGGCTCCGATCTCTATAGCTCTCAGTGCAGCCGCTGTATCGGTGGTCATGTACGGATTTCCGGTGCCACCGGCAAATATAACAACCCTCTTCTTCTCCAAGTGCCGTATGGCCCGTCGGCGAATATATGGTTCCGCGACTGCGTACATGGTAATTGCTGACTGTGTCCTGGTAGTCGCCCCTTCTCCTTCGAGCGCGTCCTGCAGTGCCAGGGCATTAATCACAGTGGCTAACATGCCGGCGTAGTCCGCTGTAGCCCGGTCCATTCCTTTAGCTTCAGCGCCGGTACCCCGCCAGAAGTTACCACCTCCAACAACGATAGCTACTTCAACACCTTGATCTACGATATCTTTTATCTGTCTGGAAACTCGTTTTAAAACTGAACGGTCTATACCAAACCTTTTCTTCCCCATGAGTGCTTCACCGCTCAGCTTGAGGAGAACTCGCCGGTATTTAACTTTACCCTCTACCACGTTTTAGGAACCTAACTCGAATCTAACGAATCTGCGTATCTTTATATTTTCGCCGACTTTCGCAATTGTTTCTGTCACAACTTCCTGAATAGTCTTGGTCGGGTCTTTAATATATGGCTGCAGCACAAGGCAGGCTGTCTGAGGATCGACGTCCGTTTCCTTCGGCATTTCTTCTTGGGAAATGCACTCGGGACACATAGCGGCGATCTGCAAAGCCAGGTTATGTGCCAGGTCTTTGAACTCGTCCGTGCGAGCCACAAAATCGGTCTCGCAGTTTACTTCAACCAGCACTCCGATCTTCCCACCGAGATGGACGTAAGCTTCGATTAGTCCCTGTTCAGCGACGCGGTCGGATTTCTTTTCTGCTAAGGCCATCCCCCTCTCATTCAATAGCTGGATTGCCTTTTCCACATCTCCCTTGGCTTCTGTAAGTGCTTTCTTACAGTCCATGATACCGGCGCCGGTCTTTTCTCTCAGGTCCTTGATTGTATCCGTAGAAATTTGCAAGTTATCCTCCTCGTTTATCAGGAGCTATCAATTTGTAGCTAATTAATTTCATCCGGAGTAAATATGTGAGGTTCCAGTAACTGGCTTGATTCCGCATCGGACGGAGCTGATTCGGTCCTGCCGGTCTCGCCGGTCTCCTTAATCATCTTACCTTCAAGAACGGCGTCGGCAATTTTACTGCAGATAAGTTTTATGGCCTTTATGGCATCGTCATTGGCAGGAACAGTATAATCGATACCCTGGGGGTCACAATTGGTGTCTACAATGGCTACTACAGGTATTCCAACTTTCTTACTCTCCGCAAGCGCTATTCTTTCCTTTGTCGGATCGATAATGAATATGGCACCTGGCAAGGTAGTCATTTCTTTAAAGCCGCCAAGCAGCTTGTTCAACCTCGCTATTTCTTTCTCAACCTTCAATTTCTCTTTTTTAGAGAGATAGTCGAGTTCGCCCTTATCTTTTTGGTCTTCGAGCCGCACCAGATAATCTATTCTGGCCTGGATAGTGCTGAAATTAGTCAGCATCCCGCCCAACCATCTCTGATTTACATAGTACATACCGCAGCGCTTAGCTTCCTCTTCAACTATCTCTTGAGCTTGCTTTTTAGTTCCCACGAAGAGAAGGCTTTGACCGCTGCTGACTAAGTCTTTGACGTAGTTATAAGCTCTTTCGAGCATTACTACTGTTTGTTCTAAATCTATAATGTGTATACCATTGCGCTGGGTGAAAATATAGCTTTTCATACGTGGATGCCAGTGCCCGGTCAAGTGACCGAAATGGGCCCCGGCTTCCAGTAGCTGTTTAACTGAGATTGACTCCGCCAAGTTGTGACCTCCTAATCAAATTAAAGAGCATTAAGTTAAGTAAATTACTCAAAAATTTTTCGCAAAACCGAGCATCAGTATAACATAAGGTGCATTCTGAGGCAATTTGGCTGGCTGCCCAGAACAATCCTACAATAAGTTATTTTCCTGGACGGTCTGCTGAATACTGACTTCTAAATTCAGCACAAAAACTTAGCCCCTCTATACGGAGGGGCTAAGCGAATTGCAAGTTCCATACAGGTTTACTATTTTAATCCAATTTTTTCGGCAACCAGTTCCCTATGGAATTCGGTTCCACCAAAAGCTGACGTCGCGGCTAGCGACCTTCTATAGTAAAGGGGTATATCATGGTCATAGCTGGTAGCGATGCCTCCGTGTAATCTTATCGCCCATTGTCCGACATCCTTATAAGCCTCGTTAACGTAAGCTTTTGCCAGGGAGGCTTCTTTGGCTGCCGGATGTCCAGCTGACTCCATTGAGGCTGCCTGATATACCAGATAGCGGCTGGTTTGCATCGATGTCCACATATTGGCCATTAGATGCTGAAGGGCTTGAAACGCGCCGATTGGTCTTTCGTATTGGACGCGCTCTTTGGAGTAAGCAACGGTCATATCGACACAGGTCTGCATAGCCCCCACGGACTCCGCAGCTTTCGCGATCGAGCCTTTTCGTAGCATCATTTCTACAATAGGCCAGCCTGAGTCTACTTTGCCGAGAATGTTTTTCTTGGGTACGTTAACGTTCTCAAGGCGTACCTCGCAAAGCTTGTCCGCGCCGATTGTCGGCATCACCTCACAGTGTATTCCGGGTGTCGTGGAGTCAACCAGAAACAGTGTGATTCCCTTGTCAGTTCCTTCTTTGGTACGGGCAACGCAAATCATATAATTGGCAACATGGGCCATTTCAACGAACAGCTTTGTGCCATTGAGTGCAAAGTCTTCGCCCTTGGGTGTGGCCTTAAGGCTTATTCCAGACGGCTCGAAGGTTCCCTCTGACTCCAGGAGGGCTAAAGTCAACATCAGTTCCCCGCTGGAAATCTTAGGAAGGAACTCTTTCTTTTGCTCTTCTGTTCCAGCTTCAATGATGGCGAAGCTGCTAATAACATTGGTAATTAGCGGGCCGGGAAGAATATTTTTACCAACTTCTTCCAGTAGAACAGTCAGGTCCTGAAATGTATAGCCAATACCTTCGTATTGTTCCGGGATAACGAGACCCATCCAACCCAGTTCGGCCATCTTCTTCCATAATTCGGGAGAATAGCCCTTCTCGCTCTTTTCTAGCTCTCTAATGAGGGTTTTTGGGCACTCCGTAGTAAGAAAGTCGCGCGCGGCCTTCTTCAGAATCTCTTGTGCTTCTGTAAATCTAAGGTCCATATTTTTCCTCCTAATTTATTTCATGCGAGGCAGGCCGAGGCCGTACCAGGCGATAATGTTCCTTTGTATCTCGTTTGTACCCATTGATATAATGGTCACGAAACACTCCTGGAACTTCTTCTCCCAGGCACCCTGAACAGGAGCCCACTTGGACTGCTTTAACTGACCATATGGACCTGCTATATCGGTAGATACAAAAGCGAAACGCTCGCCAAGCTCGCTGTAAAATATCTTGGCTGCAGCTGCATCCATCAGAGCCATCTCATTCCTGTTCTGCAGGTCAGCTATTCGATAGGCGATGGCTTTAGCCGCTTCGAGTTCGCAAGCTAACTGTGCCACCCGATTCCGGACTAACGGGTCCTTGGAGAGAGGCTTGCCGTTTCGTTTTGTTGTATTGCAGAACTCGACCAGTTCTTCCAGTTCTCGGTACATACCCATGATTTCACCCATGCCCGATCTCTCGAAACCTGCTAGGAGGTTTACTATGGCCCAACCCTCGTTTTCCTGGCCGACGACGTTCTTGGCTGGTACGTGAACGTCATCAAAATAAACTTCAGCGAATGGCGCATCACCGTCAATGTACGGAATGGGCCTCACTGTAACGCCGGGGGTCTTCATGTCGAGCAAGATGAAGGTCATATTATGATGTTTGCGGCCAGCGGGATCGGTTTTAAATACCCCGAATCCCCAGTCGGCACGATGAGCGCCGGTATTCCACGTTTTCTGGCCGTTAAGAATGTATTCATCACCCTTCTTTATTGCCGTAGTTGACAGAGTGGCTAAGTCTGAGCCTGCATTCGGCTCACTCCACAGTTCGCACCACATGACCTCACCGCGTGCTATGGGTGGCAGGAATTCCTTCTTTATCGCCTCACTGGCCCCTTGCAGCACGGTGGGAGCGAGCATCTGGATTCCGAAGATATCAACTCCGGGGATACCATGGTAGCCTCTGGCTTCGGCGAAGAGGACTTTGTCCATCATCGTACCGCTGCCACCATATTCAGGAGGCCAAGCCAAGGCAAGCCAGCCTTTTTTGGCGAATTCCTTGGCGCAGTAGAGGTGGAAGTCCCAGCATTCATCGACCTCGAATACAGCTTCCAAGCCGACGAAACTTGCCGGCCTCTTTTTCTCGAGTTCCTTACAGAAATCGAAATACTCCTTTTGGTGCGCCTTTTCTTCTGGGGTTAGTTCAAAATCCATGTGTACCTCCTTAAATTGTTAAATTCCTATGTAAGCGCCGCTGACATGAGTAGGTGACCCCATCGACCACTAGTCGAGCGCCAGCGTAGGTTTCTAATCCGTATTTACTTGTCTAAATTCATTCTTCTGAAGGTCATTGACAACCTTCATATGATCTAACTCGCTGGAAATAACTATGTAACCAAACCGTCACGGAGCCTATATTATAATATATAACAAGACGTTTTGAAAGTATCTATAGTCCTATTTTAAGGTGACCGATGGTGTATTTCTTCGATACTATAATGTAATATACCAGCTGGTGCTTTAACCTCGATATTTTGTCCTTTGGTGTGACCTAACAGTGCCTTGCCCATAGGAGACACAATAGAAATTTTGCCTTCCATGGCATTTGCCTCGCTCATGTCAACGAGAGTATATCGTACCTGTTCCCCTGAAACGGTGTCTTTTAGCACCACTGTATCCCCGAAACTAATTTCTCGGCTGTCGCCCTGGTGGTCACCCACGAGGCTTGCCATTTTTAAGGTCATTTCGAGTTCTTGTATGCGGCCTTCTATATGGCCGGCGTGTTCTCTCGCTGCTTCCAAAGGAGCATTTTCGCGAAAATCCTTATCTGAGGCCGCTTTCTTAATTTCTTCGGCAAGGCGAGGGCGTTCTTTTTTTAGACTTTCCAGCTCGGCCTGCAATTCTGAATAACCTTCATCAGTCAGCAGTACTTTTCGATGTGCCAGCCGTCTCATTGATGACTTGGATTTAGGCGGTGCCTTCTTACTCTTTAGATGGACAGCCATGTTTTTCCTGGTCATTCCCTGTTTGTGGGTATAGGTGAGAAAGCTCTTGATGATACCTAATTTCTCAGAGACTTCTGTAATAGATGAGGTGATTTGATCGGCGTAGTTTGCAACTTCAGGGATAGTCAGATCGACAAGAGGTCGTTTTTCTCCGTACCAACGTACGAATTTATATACTTCCTGTTGGGCTTTTAATCTTTCTTCAGAGGATAGTGTTAGAAGAAACTGTGTGGCAGCTTGTCCTAGACTGGTATCGGATGCGGCTGAATCAGTTGCTTTTTTCGAGGCCATCCCTTTGCTCTGAGCGGAGATTATAATAAAGCATGGCGGGAACCAATGTCAAATGAAGGGGAATCTACGAGGACTGGTAATTTAAGCGGGTACTGCGTAGCCGATAAACTTGTAGGCGAGTTTAGCTGCCAGATAGGTTGAGGAATGGTCAGTGGTGGCGGGGCATAATTCGACTAAATCAAAACCGATAACATGTTTATTGCGGGACACACATCTTAGCAGGTTCAAAACCTCCTGCCACTGCATCCCTCCAGGTTCCGGAGTGCCAACTCCAGCCACTATTGAAGGATCGAATACATCTAAATCTATCGATACGTAAACGTTATTGTTAAGTGTTTTGACTATATCCTCCGGTGGAGGCAGGTCTGCACTCGATGTTGAGATATAGAAAGGATGCATTTTGTTTTTAGTTAAGAATTGATTTTCCTCAGAACTAAGGCTTCGTACTCCGACTTGGATGATGGGGCAGATTTCATGAATTCGACGCATCACACAAGCATGGCTATATTTGGTATCCAGATATTCATCACGCAGGTCGGCATGTGCATCGAGTTGGAGCACACAGAAGTCGCTGAACTTCTCCTTAAAAGCTTGTACAATACCCAAACTAAGTGAATGCTCACCGCCGAGCATAACAGGGAACTTTTTTAGTTTTATGAGCTCGCTCGCCACACTACTAACCCGTTCAATCATTTTTTTTGGATTATCCAATGAGGGTTGCAGATTCCTTAAAGTGTGGATACCTACCTTATATATTTCTCGCTCCAGCTCTAAATCGTATAGTTCCAGATATTGTGAAGCATCTATGATGGCCTGTGGAGCATAACGCGTGCCGCTGTGCCATTCTGTAGTGCTGTCATATGGCACTGGCAAAATTACCACTCTAGCCTTGGAGAAGTCAGCGTATGGTGATGTCAGTCCAGCGAAATTTTGAGGTGGAAGAAAGAGGTTATCAAACTTTTCCATTACTCACACAGACGGCAGCTTGGCCGTATCGACGGCTTCGGATATTTCGGTAATTCCCCAGTCTCGATTGATAAGACGACTGGACAGCCTGGTTAATTTGAATTTCTCTCTAAAATCCTTAACGACCTGTTCAGCGTCGAAATCCTTGCATGAGAAAACATCTATATTTATGTAGCATCGTTCAACAAATGTGTGCAGGCTTATGTGGCTCTCCGCTATAAAAACGAAGCCGGATATGCCCCAGTCTTCCGGTTTGGAGCCTACGTATTTAAACACGTGTGGACCGGAAATCTTAGTCATACCTATGCAGGCCGGATACGAGTCCAGTAACGCATAAATTAATTGTTCATTTCGCATAATACTCGTATCCTTCCCGTAACCATCAATTATTAGGTGCATGTTTCCCCCTAAAGCAAGATTCTCCTTAACTCGAAAAGCGCCGCTGTAACGGCTCTTTGCTTTATTTGCAAACGGTTGCCGGGATAGTTTTTAGCAAAACTGTGCTTGTGTTGTCCATCATCAAGGCTGATGAAAATTGTACCGATGGATTTCCCCTCTATTTCGTCGGGCCCCATCACGCCTGTCAAACCAACGCCTATAGAAGCTCCAAACTTTTCCCGGGCTGTTGTCGCCATAGACTGGCAGGTTTCAGCGCTTACGGTACCATAGCTGGACAAGCACTTGGGGTCGAGGTCAAAGGTGGACCTGGAGGTATCGCTGTAAGCGATCAATCCTCCAAGAAAATATTTCGAGCTTCCTGGAACATTTGTTATAACGTTGGCCAAGGACCCTCCAGTATAAGACTCCATAGTAGCCAGGGTCAACTTCCTGGACGATAATAAATTTCCGATTATACCCTCCAGCGTATCAGAGTCAGTTCCCCATACATAATCATATAAAATTCCTCTTATATCTTTGTCCTTCTCGTCAATAAGCTTTTTTGCGTTGTCTAAAGTTTGTGCCTTGGCCGTTATACGCAGGTAAACACCGTCGATTTTAGCATAAGTTCCAACCGTGGGATTAGTGGAGGAAAGAAACCTGCTGGATCTCTCATCAACTTCTGCTTCAGTTAGTCCGAATGTCTTCAGGGTCCTGGAAACGATCACGGCATCAGGAGACATCTTTTGTAATCTGGGAACAATTTCGTTGGTCCACATTAATTCCATTTCGCGTGGTGGGCCTGGCATAGTGATGATTAATCTGTTTTCGTTTTTTACCCACCATCCCGGAGCCGTGCCCCTGGGATTGGGGACTATTTCGGCCGATGGAATGACCATGGCTTGTTTGATATTGCTCGGCGGCATTTCCCTTTTGAAATATCTAAATAGCTCCTCGAATTTCTCTACAAGAACATAGTCGATGGAAAGTTCTTCCCCAAGAAACTGGGCAATTGATTCCCGGGTGATATCGTCCTCGGTTGGTCCCAGCCCTCCTGTGGTAATAATGATATCGGACCTCTGCCAGGCTTGTTTCAAAGTCTCTATTAACCTACCCTGATTATCGCCGACCGTACACATAAAGTTGAGGTCAATACCCAATAAGGGAAGTTGGCTGGCAAGATACGCAGAATTGGTGTCGACGATGTCGCCTAAAAGAAGCTCGGTGCCTATAGAAATTATTTCAGCCTTCATCGTCAGTTATGCTCATAGTTAACATCTGATCGTGGAGATTCCGAGGTACTGTTCCACGAGTGCCATTGCGCAGTATTTACCGCACATGCTGCATGCCGGTCCACCGCTACTGTATCTACTATGAGCTGATCTAACTCTTTCGGGGTCCAAAGATAATTTGGCCTGCTCCTCCCAATCCAGGTTCTTTCTGGCCAACGACATTTTTTTATCCCATTCAGTTGCTCGACCAGTTCCTCTGACAATATCCGCCGCATGAGCGGCAATTCGTGAAGCAATAATACCGATTTTTACATCTTCAATATCAGGTAGGGACAGATGCTCAGTGGGAGTCACGTAGCATAGAAAATCAGCTCCGGAAGCGGCGGCGATAGCGCCTCCAATAGCCGCCGTGATGTGGTCGTAACCGGCACCGATATCGGTTACCAGTGGGCCCAGTACATAAAACGGAGCCCCGTGGCACAGACTTTTCTCCAGTTCTACATTTGCAGAAATTTGGTTTAATGGAAGGTGCCCCGGTCCCTCTACCATTGTTTGAACACCTGCTTCTCTGGCACGGTCTACAAGCTCGCCCAGTGTAATAAGCTCTTCAATTTGGGCCCGGTCTGTAGCGTCGGCTATACTGCCCGGTCGCATTCCATCGCCAAGGCTTAAAGTCACATCGTATTTTAGAGCTATGTCTAATAGACGGTCGAAATACTCGTATAAAGGATTTTCGCGCTCGTTATGTAGCATCCAGCCGATGAGAAATGCACCACCCCGGGAGACAACATCGGTTAATCTTTTCTGTCGCTTCAACCTGTCTATCGCAGATTGTGTAATACCACAATGTACAGTTATGAAGTCCACACCTTCCCGTGACTGTTGCTCGATCACCGAGAAAATATCGTCTACGGCCATACTTACGATAGCGCCATGCCTCTCGATTGCTTCAATCCCGGCCTGATATATGGGAACGGTACCGATGGGTAATGTACTGGCTGCTATGATGGATTGGCGGATGGCGGCAATATCTCCGCCGGTGCTAAGGTCCATGACTGCATCGGCTCCATAAAGCATAGCAACCCGCAGCTTCTCCAGCTCACTGTCTATATTGCCAAACTCGGATGACGTGCCAATATTAGCGTTGATTTTAACTGAAAGATTGACTCCGATGCCTCGAGGAATCAGATTAGTATGGTTTATATTAGCCGGAATGACGATCCTGCCTTCGGCAACATGCTTCCCGACAGTTTCAGGGCTGATATTTTCCTGCTGTGCTACATGTATTATCTGGGGTGTTGATTCACCCAGTTTTGCCCGCTCCATTTGTCCCATAATATTTATCTCCACAAACAAAAAAACCAAGAGCTTTAGTAACCACTTCTAAACCCCTTGGTTAGTTTTACCGCTTCCCTACGCTTGTATTACCAAGGTCAGGTTCTGACGGTTCTCCGCGATGGCGGAGTCTCAGCCTGGTTTATTAACAGGGCACCCCTAGCGGTTACCTAAAACCAGTATTCAATATATCACATATTAACGTTCAGAAACAAATAGATTCTTCTGTAGTCGCGCGGCTAATACGTAACCCTATATCGTCTCCATAATATTATGAACAGAACCGCTGCAGCCACAATAAATAACAACGGGATAACCAGCGATAAGATAAGCACTGTGTTGGACATCGATATTACCTCAAACTGCTGAGCTTCTGACCACGACCCCTCATTGCCTATTTCATCGGTTACCCGTACACGCCAGCTATGACTCCCAATATTTAATATCTCGCTGCTTGATAGGGTGTACTGAGTGCCCGTTAGTCCTTCCTTAACTATAGCTGGCGACGAAAAGTCATTATTGTTAGCAATCTCCAATGAGTACGTCATCTTACCGTGGCTGCTGCTATTCGACCACTGAAACGTTTCGTTTGATAGACCCAGCACTGAATGTCGGGTATTGTCTACAGACATGAAACTGAATAACTGTTTGGCCGCTCCAAGAAACACGGCGCCTACTGAGTCAAAGGCCTCAATGGTATCTCCGGGTACAGGATGAAGTAATGTAGGCGCTGGAGGAATAATCCTTTGTATACCAAAGACCGTCTCTGCCGAATTACCCGCTGTTCCGACCGCTTTCACCCTGTTTTCTTTTATTGTACTTTGAGGAGAGACAAAATTAGTCGAGAAACTTCCAGTGTCGTCGGTAATCGCGTTAACGTTTAGACTTGCATCTTCAAAACTTAAATTGATAGTCTCGCCCTTCGCAAACCCGGTGCCGCTAACCATGACTTTTGTTCCTTTATTTCCCGAAGCAGGCTGCAATTCTATATTTGGAATAACGTTGAAATCCATATCCGGGATGACTCCCCTGGGAGTGAAATCGCTGCCAAACAGACCGACCAAATGATGTCCCTGAGTAGCCGGTGGAGTTATAAATGTAGTATTCATTACGCCATTAAAGCCGGCAATGAAATTACAAAAGATGATTTCATTATCCCAGGTAATGGTTATACCATCCTCACTGGTGCGGAAACCATATCCTTCTATTGCGACTTCTGTTCCAGATTTACCGGAGGAGGGTTCTATTTTGGCAAATGGACCGGCAATGAATTTGAAATCACCTACTTCAGATGTCGTAATGGCACTGCTGAACGCGCTGATGTTATGTTCACCTTTATCAGGGCCCGGTGCATCGATGTTGGCGCTCCAGGCACCCATATAGTTGGCGGTAATCGGGGTTGGCACTACGTACTTATCCACCGTTATTCTAATGTCTTTTTCAAGTCGCCCAAATCCGGTACCTGTCACAATAATTGTTGAGTACGGCCGACCAATGGTCGGAAATATCGATATAGTAGGTAGTATGGTAAACGTAGCTATTGCGGTACTATCGGTCCAGTTACTGTCGTCGCTAATTCTAATCGTGTGGTTACCCTTGGAATCTGTGGGCACCTGGAAATCAAAATCCAGTTCACCGTTTTGGGATATTGGTATCTTATTGAGCGTTGGTTGATCATCCCAGTATATTGTAGCTACCCCGCCTGAAAATCCGTTGCCCTCGATATGGACATTAGTAGACGTGGTACCAGATGACGGTGTGATAGTGATACTTGAAGCATGGACGGGAACCGCCGTTGCTAAAACGATAGAGGGAATTATCAAAACTAACGCTGTTAAAACTAAGGCTGTCCTCGAAAGTGCCAAATTAAATCTCCAAAATTGTGAGAAACTAGTTTATAGTCAACAGTAGCAAAAATCAAATCGATATATGAAATTAAGCGTTAGTCTTGTATTATTTCTGCGACAAGTTGCTTGACATCATAATCAGCATATTGATAGACTTCTGGAGGTTAACTCTCTTAGTGCGGCCCCGTGGTGTAGCGGACTAACATGCCACCCTGTCACGGTGGAGATCGTGGGTTCGAATCCCATCGGGGTCGTTTTTTATGAGATTCTACTAACTAATCAACCCAGCTTACGTAGTTCCGCTCTTAATAATTTTCCCAGAAGATTTTTCGGTAGCGCCTCTACGAACTGCACTGTCTTCGGCGTCTTAAACGTGGGCAAAGACTCTTTACAAAAAGCTATAATCTCTTGTTCTGTAGCATTCTCCTGTGCCTTAAGTACAACAAAAGCTTTTATTTCCTCACCATAGACGGTGTCGGGTATGCCTATGACTCCAGCTTCAGCAACCATGTGATGTCTACATAGCACTTCCTCTATTTCGTGCGGAGACACATTTTCTCCTCCGCGGATGATAATATCCTTTTTCCGGTCAGTTATATATATGTAGCCGTCTTCATCTATATATCCGACATCACCGGTATGAAGCCAGCCATTTTTTATGGTCCTTGCAGTCTCCTCTGGTAAATTCCAGTAGCCTTTCATCAAGGTTGGCCCTTTGACGACTATTTCGCCGCGTGCTCCCGGCGGAAGTTCTTTCTCGTCATCATCGAAGATCTTAATCCTGTTGCATCTAAGCAGGTTCCTGCCCACTGAGCCGTATCTGGGTGGCAGGTCGACCGGCTGGCCGCTAGTCGTAGCTCCTGATTCGGTAAGTCCCCAGCCTTCCCTTATATCGACTCCGGTCTTTTCTTTCCACCTGAGTGCGATTTCAACGGGGAGCGGCGCGCCGCCTGAGTTGCAGGCCAGCAGTGAACTGATATCATATTTGTCTAGGTCTGGATGGTCCAGAAGCTGTACGTACATGGTAGGCACGGCTGCCATGTGCGTAACCTTGAATGTTTGAAT
>Ga0214474_1000302_pt1 | contig 25970 bp, 21 predicted proteins | sample RVTome_2_FD_187335 | JGI IMG/M metagenome (GOLD analysis project Ga0214474, IMG submission 187335) | Soil microbial communities from uranium-contaminated site in the Upper Colorado River Basin, Wyoming, United States - RVT95D214 HiSeq ... | reverse complement strand
GATGATCATTTCAAGAGATATTGTTTCACCAGAAGATTTACCGGCATTCAGCAGATCAACAGTAGATGGATTTGCAGTAAACTCTGCTGATACATTCGGCGCTACAGATAGCCTTTCATCATATCTTGTAATAAAAGATGAAATATTGATGGGTGAGAAGCCTGATTTTGAACTTAAAAAAGGCGAGGCTGCAAGGATTGCAACAGGTGGAATGCTTCCAGAAGGTGCGGATTCAGTTGTAATGCTTGAACACACCCAGCAGGTAGATGAGAAGATGATTGAAGTCGTAAAACCTATTGCTCCGGGTGAGAATGTGATTCAGGCAGGGGAGGATGCAAAAAAAGGTGAGATTGTATTAAAAACAGGTCATAGATTAAGACCACAGGACATAGGGGCACTTGCCGGTCTTGGTATAACAGATGTGCGGGTTTATGAAAAGCCAAGGGTCTCTATTATATCTACAGGCGATGAAATAGTCCCTGCGAATAAACCTACAAAACCAGGCCAGGTACGTGATATAAATTCCTATACCCTATCAGGATTAATTTTAAATGCTGGAGGAATCCCTGTAAAAAAAGGTATTTTCAGTGATGCGTATGAAATCATAAGAGATGTTGTTGAAGAGTCTTTAAGAAATTCGGATATGGTTTTGATTACAGGTGGCAGTTCAGTGGGCACAAAGGACATGACAGCACAGGTGATAAACGACATGGGAAAGCCGGGAGTACTGTTTCATGGTGTATCATTAAAGCCCGGTAAACCGATGATTGGTGGCATTGCAGATGGCATTCCCATCTTCGGTCTTCCAGGACATCCGGCAGCAGTTAATGTGTGCTTTGAGATATTTATTAAGCCTGTCTTAGAAATTCAGTCAGGGTTAAGCGAAGATAGATTTAAAAATAAGAAAAGGATTATTAAGGCAAGGATTGCAAAGAACATCTCCTCAAGTCCTGGCAGAGAAGAACATATTGGGGTTTCTCTTGAAGAAAGGAATGGGGAGATATGGGCTGTACCTATGCTCGGCAAATCAGGCCTTATCACGACATTGACAAGGGCAGATGGAACAGCCGTTATCCCATTGAGGAAACTTGGTGTGCAGGAAGGAGAGATTGTAGAGGTTAGACTCTTTTAAGAATATCTGTAAAAGCAAAAACTTCGATTTACATAGTGTAAGCACAGTTCAACACCTTCTTCCTGAATCACACATCTGAAAGCTGAACCAGAAAGGTATATAGTTCAACCGGCGATCTGCAATAAATTCCCTCAAGAATATTTGTTTTTATAATTATGTATATTCTATATAATGTTTAAAATAACGATAATATATAGAATTATCAGGCTCCCATAAGTAGTTTTCCGGCAAAATTCATTGACAATCAAACCGAGAAATTATAATATTTTAATCAAAAATAGAATAGGCTTAAAAATAAATGTTATACGTCTCACATACAAGGAGGTCTGAATGGCAGCAAATCCTGCCGAGAGCTTCAAAATTAACTTGAATCAAAATCTGTGGGGCTTGGTTGTAAGCTTTGTCTCTTTGGGAACCGCCGAATACTTCAAGCTGTGTACGCTTTTCTGGTTTTCGGTCGTCGTTGCGGTAGTAATGACAATTTCAATAGGCATCACGACATACGCGTACACCAAAACGTACTGGAAAAATAAAAACGGATAGAAACCAAATGAGAGTAAAGACGTATAACTTTTTGTTCGGGCCGACGCCGTGAAACGCCGGAGAGTTTCCTGTAGTGTCAGTGGCCGGCGCGGCTCAACAACGCGTTAGTTTTAGAATGGAGGACATGATCATGGGTTTATTCAGCAAGTCGTTCGGAGCAGCAAAGAACCCGAAGTCAGTGAACCCTGGGGTCACCCATTGCTGCCGCATTGCTGCCGTCTAAAAAACACCTTGACGACTGTCTACTTAAGTTTTATCATTTTAGTAAATATAAATCGATATCAAAAAAAAGTTAGGTTTTTCAAGAGAATTGTATGAGTAGTAAGCTTTTTAAGCAACTGAGTTCATGTAATCTGAAAATGGCGGCTTTCAGTATCGTCAAAGCATTTTCTGAGGGAATATATAAAAGGGAATTTGCTGCTGCAATAGATTTATTTACTAAACTTCCATGTCCAGAAACTGCTGTTAATCTTATATATGTATGTCCTGATTTTTTAAAACCCATGAGTTCAGCAGATGATAGCTTTATAAAAATTACTCCTATTGAACATCGTGGTCCGTTCTTTCAGGGTTTTGAGAAATGGATGGCATCTTTTGATAGAAATCTCCAAGTAGTTCAAAAAATTCATTCTTATTTGTTTAAAGAGGCGTCAAAAGGGGAGGTCAGAGTTGGATTTCATGGAATGAGGGACCAAGCTATTCTTTTCCAGCGTCTTGAACGTATTGGCATAAAAAAAGGATTCTTCAAAGAAGGAAGACAATTTCTGAGAGATTCCATTACTAAAAATATCTCACCATTTCGTGCAGTATGTGATCTTATATGTTTACATGGGATTCACAATGGAAAAGAAAATTTTTGGAATACCTTGGGTAAGAAGGTAGACGCACAGTTTTATTTGCAAGCAGAGATACTCTATAACCTTTCATTGAATGTTGAACCATTTCTACAAATTCTTGAGCAAACTTAGCATAATCTGAAGGTGATTTAAATGATATTCAAAATCATATTATTAGCAGCTATCATTGCAATGATTGTTAAATTCTTTCTTGTCCAAATTGGGGCTCCTTCTTGGTCTTATTATGTGACTCTGCCAATATTGGCAACAATTCTATATGCAATAAACGCATCACTTATTAAGAGTTACATTGATAAACGTGCTTCTGATTTTGCAAGTACTGAAAAAGTATCCGATGATATGCAGAAATGGGAATTGACAGCTGGTACGGGAGTAGTCCCTAAATGGGTTTCTTGGATTGGTCTCGCCGCAATAGCCAGTTTGCTTGCCTTAATTTTTCCCTTTTTCGCAAGTTTATTCCGTTAAACTATCCAAGGGTGATTTTATTTACTACAACAAGCATCTCAGATGCCCTCTTCCTGAGATGTAACAGTTGAGAGAACTTCTTTATATAATCAAAGCTACCAAATGGACTATAATATGTCATGAGTAAAATGGGAATAAATAAGAAGTTTGTATAATTATTGTTATAGCAATGGAAAAAATGAACGGTGACAACAACGAGAGAAACAAGATTCAGGAATATCAAGAAAGATACCGCTTTTGGTCAGGCAAGAGGATTTCTCAGTTATCATTTCACAATAACCTTCTTCTAACGCTTGGTATAGCGGCAATAGGCTATTTTTGGAAGGAGCGGGATAGTGTTTACAAAAACTTGATCATAGATTTTGATTCATCCATTGACTGTAAAGTTTTTCTTTTCTTTGTAGGAATCGCTATCCTTTTCCTATCTGTGCTCTCTGGTTTTCTCTTGTCGTTATCGAGACTATATGACCTTCGATTGACAGCTAATATTGCTCTCACAAGAAAAAGATTGGCAGAAAAAGAAGTGAATCTAGAGGATCTACCTGTGTCGGAGACGGGCTTTCTATCATCTATAAAAAACCTGTGGTTCGTGTTTTGGAATTACCGACAATACGAAATAACCAAAACAACCATAGAGGCCAATAAGAGCAATAAGAAAAGCTTGCAAAATAGATTTACTAAACTCAGACAAAAATCCGAGGACTTAAGCACATCTACGTGGGCACTTCTAAAATGCCAAACAGTATTCATGTTTTTTTCAATGTTTTTTCTTATCGTAGTTTTATTTATAAAATAGGCTATAACCAGAGGTTGTACCAGATTACCGATAAATCCAGCTCCCAGTAATCTGCGATGTTATGAATATTTCAACTGCAATTATTCAATATTGATGTCTTCTTGGCTTTGCGACATTGCAGGCGTACTCGTTAGATAGGATTTAATCTTTAGACCTTACACATCGTTATCAGGAACTACCACTACTTTTAAAGAATTCTTTGCTTCTGCAGCTAATTTAAAGCCTTGCACAATATCAGAAAGTGGAATTCCATGTGTTATCATTTTTCTGACATTAACTATGCCACTGTCAATCAGCTCTATTGCCTTTTGAAGATCATCAGGAGATGCACCATATGAAAATGTTACGGTTATCTCATCTCTCCAGAATCTCTGGGACGGAATACTGATTTCAGTTTCGGGCACTGCAAAAAAGAGAATCTTTCCTTTTCTATCAACAGAAGACAGTGCATTTTCAATTGCCTGTTTTGCAGCAGCACAGACAATCACAACATCTGACAATCTATCATGGTTAATGTTTTTCAGCGCATCAACAGAGTATTGCCTGGCATCAATTACATGATCAGCACCGAACTCTATAGCCTTATTCAGTCTATATTCATTAATATCTGTAGCTATAACCTTGGCTTTTTTTATCTTTGCCAATTGGATATGCAAAATACCTGAAACACCGGAGCCTATTATCAATACCGTCTGACCTTCCTTCAGTCCCAATTGATTTTGTCCGGCAATTATACATCCCAGAGGTTCAATCATCGCGGCATCCTCAAAAGTCACTCTTTCAGGAAGGAGAAAAGTTCCATATCTGACATTTTCTTCAGGGATTCTTATGAATTCCGAGAATCCTCCTGGATCATAATTGCCGGTATGAAGCGATTCGCATGCAGTAAATTTTCCTTGCACGCAGTAATGACATTTGTAACATGGTACATGGTGAGATACAAACACCCTGTCACCTTTTTTGAATCCTTCTACGTTGCTTCCGATCGCAAAAATTTCACCAGCCATCTCATGCCCAAGGACACGTGGCGCCTTCTTAATCCTGTACCACTGCATCACATCCGTTCCGCAGATTCCGGAAGCCCTCATCTTTACCAATATCTCACTATTAGATATAGAGGGTTCTGGGCGCTCCTCAATCCTTATATCGTCATTACTGTAATAAACAGCTACTTTCATTGACTTTCCAAGAATAGTTCTTTATACGGGAGGCAGATGTGCTGAAAAAGGCCTGCCAGCGACACCTCATAGCCCTTTAGCATGGCCAGCCAGCTTTTTGCAAAACTACCTTGCCTTCAAATTGCAGTCATGTGAATCACAATAAAATCCTGTCGCTTTGCAGGGGTTTTTCAGCACATCTGCCTCTTATTTATATATTGTTTAGGTCGGCTATTTCTTTGAGTAAATCTCGAAAGCCTCATCTACAGAGGCGCCTTTATGAACGATAGCCCTTATCGCCTTAATCATACCAACAGGATTATCACTCTGGAAAATATTTCTGCCCATATCAACCCCTGAGGCTCCCTCTTTAATGGCATTTTCTGTCATTTGCAATGCATCCCTCTCTGGTATCTTTTTCCCACCAGCCATAACGATAGGGACAGGACATCCTTCCACAACCTTGTAAAAATCCTCGCAGTAGTATGTCTTAACGAAATGAGCTCCGATTTCTGCTGCCATCCTGCATGCAAGTGCGAGATAGCGTGCTTCTCTTCCCATTTCTTTGCCAACTGCTGTTACAGCAAGCACAGGCATTCCGTATCTTTCTGCCTCATTAACCAATCTTCCAAGATTCGTTATAGTTCTGTCTTCATTTTTTGCACCAACAAAGATAGACATCCCAACTCCGGAAGCATTAAGCCTTATTGCCTCTTCCATGGATGTAGTAACATCTTCATTAGATAATTCTCCAAGGATACTTGGTCCTCCTGAAACCCTGAGACATATTGCGACATCGCTTCCTGGATCAATACAGTTTCTCACCATTCCCCTTGTTATAAAAAAGCAGTCCGCATAGGGAATCAGGGGTGTAACAGTCTTTCTTAGATCCTTCAACCCTGTTGTAGGACCCTGGAAGTAACCATGATCAACTGCGAGCATTACCGTCTTTCCTGTTTTTGGGTTAATAATATGTGACAATCTATTTTTCATTCCAAAATCCATAATTAGCTTCTCCTTATCGATTATATGTTGAAAGTATATAAAAAGAGATGATTAACTGTCAAAAGAGAATAAGAGATATAAACTCAAGGTTGACAGGAGTAATGGGTAAAATGTTATTTTATAAAGTCTTATAGGCGCGTAGCTCAGTGGTAGAGCGCTTCCTTGACACGGAAGAGGTCAGGGGTTCGATACCCCTCGTGCCTACCATATTTTTCCATAACTTATCTCGATGGTAAATATGATGAACTGCTAAACTCCAAAAAGTTACCTAATTAGTGAGCATTAACACCTCCCCTTTTCTTCCTATGCAGTGGATACTTCAACACAAAATAAACAAATTTGTTATAATAAACATAAGGTAGTTTTAACCAGTTGATTAATTTCATATTTTAACCCTATCTGTTTTCCTCCTGTTGTTAAAATCAAATGGGAGTACTACTACATATCAAGCTGTAAGAACTTTTGTGTTATACAGGTAACACTATAAACTTATTTTAAGGAGAACCATGAAAGAAAAGGATATTTTCGAAGAGATTATAGACATAGGTAAAAGGCGTGGAAAGCTTACTTATGATGAAATAAATGATGCTTTTCCTTCAGAATATTTCTCCCCGGATGAGTTAGAAGAACTCATGGACCTTCTACATGGTATGGGAGTTAAAGTTATAGACGATCAGGAGACTGACGCTACTGAGGAAGAAATTTTAGTTTCAGAGGAAGAAGAGGAGTATGAAGAAACAGAGGATATTGTTCAAGCATATTTCCATTCGATGGGGAATATTTCAATACTTAAAAGGAATGAAGAAATAGAACTCGCGAAGAGATTAGAAGAGGGAAAAGAGATAATTAAAGAAATTGTTACAACAATACCTTTATACAAGAAACTCGAAGCGAGTTTAGATGGCAAAGATGAAGAGGACTTGAACAATTCAGAAGAAGAAAAAACAGATGAAGCTCTTGAAATGAGCTTGAAAGTACTTGACAATCTTATGATAAAAGTAGAAATAGCAGAGAGAAAGATTGCAAGATATGGGACTTTAAAAGATTTAAAAAAATTAATACATGAAAAAAAGAAACACAATATCAATCCTATACAACTTAATACCATTGCAAAAGAAGTTCAGAATGAGTATAAGCGAGTTGAATCAGAGGTTGGGATCAAGATTGACGAATTGAAAGCCAGGTGGGATAGAATAACCAGGGCAAGAACCCTTGTTAGCGAAGCAAAAAATGAGTTAATAACTCGTAACCTGAGATTGGTAATTAATATAGCTAAAAATTATGTAGGAAGAGGTTTAACTCTGCTGGATCTCATTCAGGAAGGGAATATCGGTCTCATGAAAACTGTGGATAAGTTTAAATATGAAAAGGGGTTTAAATTCAGCACATATGCAACATGGTGGATAAGACAGGCAATAACGAGGGCATTAATTGATCAGACAAAGACTATCAGAGTTCCTGTACATATGATGGAATTTTATAACAAGGTTACTAAAGCATCCAGAGAATTAACACAACAGCTTGGAAGAGAACCGAGTAAAGAAGAAATTGCCAAAAGATTGGAAATGTCAACAAGAAAAGTCGAAGAAGTATTCAAGGCAATACAGGACCCAATAGCTCTTCAAACTCCAATAGGGGATGAAGATTCAAAACTCGAGGATTTCATTAGTGATAAAGATAGTCCTTCCCCATACTCTGATACTGAAAGAAATAATGTCACCGAGCAGATACTGAAGGTTCTTAATACTTTAACTTCCAGGGAAGAGAAAATTATAAGAATGAGATTCGGTATAGGATTTGATAAAGACCACACCCTTGAAGAAGTAGGGAGACACTTTTCTATTACACGTGAAAGAGTAAGGCAAATAGAGGCAAAAGCACTGAGAAAACTTAAACATCCAAACAGACGCAGAGCATTGAAGGTCTTAATCGGTTAATTTTTTATATATTATGAAAATGAAAATAGAAGATACCAAATGGAAACAATTCTTCATGAGGAAGAAGATACAATAAAAAACTTGTTCAAAAACAAGACTTAGCTTTCTATTACTGTCACAGTGCTGGCCTGCGGTCCCTTTTCACCCTGTTCTTCCACAAAATGAACTTCCATTCCGACCTTCAGGTGCTTAAAATCATAGTTTATTACACTGTGCTCGTGAAAGTAGATATCTACGCCGTCTGACGTGGTCAGAAAGCCATAGCCCCTGTCAGGAAACAATGCACTTATGTGCGCATGAGGTATTTCTTCGTGGTGTTTCACATCACCTCGCTGTCGTCTGGCAAAGTCCTCCAACTGGCGGCGAGCTGCATCAAAGGAATCTCTTATCGCTACATTGATGTCTTTGTGTGGCTCGCGTTTTATTACCAATTCTGCACCGGGTACCGTTATGTCAATACGCACGTTGTATAATGCCCCCTCATGGCGATGACGGTGGGGAACTTCCACTGTAACCCTGCATCTCATGATTTGGTCATAATATTTATCCAGTTTCTCCGCCTTCTTACGGATGTCTTCCTTGAACACTTCGGGAAGATCAAAATTGCGGGCAGTAATTTGCAGTGGAAGTCTCATATTATTTCCTCCAATAAATAACTTACAATAATTATGTTTTCATACTAACAATCAATAAAGCTTAAGTCAATATGAAACTAAATAAACCTGCACGTTTTCATGCATGACTTATAGAATTCATTTAATGCCAAATTACGATTGTAAAGGTTTTTCTGCATATATGCCCGACATCAAGTGCATTTTTCGGGTTAAAACAAATACAGTAAGGCCCAGAGGAGACCTCCCGAGGCTGCCAGGAGTTTATCAAGCCGGCTTAAGCGCCTACTTCGAAGAATGAAATAAAGGCTGAGTGGAGAAGTAAGGAAGCAGGCTATGAAGTAGACCCATTTGGGCAGGTGCTCCTTTCTCCTGGATTCGTTATAAAAACCGGAACAGACAGGGCACTCCACCTCCCCATTTAAACGGTGTCCGCACCGTGCACACCGTGTAATGCCTATCACCTCATCAAGCTCATCCTGCCTCATGAAAATAATATAACCTTTTCTATCCTTTTATCTTTGACATAAGATTATCAAGTCTCTTTTTTGCTTCATCGTTTTTAGGGTCAATGAGTAATGCCTTCTTATATTCCTCCACAGCTCTGTAGGTTATACCAAGCTTTTCATATAAACCAGCAGTGGTTATTCTTATCCCGGCATCATCGGGAAGGAACTCTATAGCTTTTCGCATAATTTTCAGGGCATCATCATAACGATCTTTTTTCATGTAGTACCTGTAAACCTCATAAAAATATGACGGATTTATTGGGTCTTCGTTTTTTATATACTGAAGGGCACCAAGATATGCATCTTCAGCCATTTTTTCTCTGCCTGTCTTGTAAAGATAATCTGCAAAGAGAAGATGCGGCTTTATCCTCTCCGGCAACGAACTGAAAATTTCTTTATCACTTAACCTATTGAGTATCATAAGGGTTATATATTCTTTGGTTTTTAGGGGTTCCAAAGAAATTGCTGTCTTCATAATTCTTATGCCGTCTTCTTTTTTGCCCTGAGATAGAAGCCATAGAGCATATCGTTTATATCCTGCGGGTTTGCTAATATCATATTTAATGCCGGCTTGAAGCAACTTATCGGCAGTATCATATTTTTTAAGTTCTGACATAGTAAGTCCGAGTCTCTGGAGATACTCTCCGTTTACAGGATTTAGTTGTACTGACCTTTTGTATTGACTCAGGGCAACAGTATTATTTAAAAGAAGCCTTTCTGTGTTAGCAACTGCATAATGGTATCTTGCTTCTAATGGGTCAAAAAGTGATGCCCTGTAAGCTTTAACTCTGATCGAGACAAGGTCTTCTTTAGATATTTTTTCATTCAGTTTTATATCTTTTATGGATGAAAAATATAACTTCCCGATAATCACACCTGTATTAAAGATTAAACTTACGAACAAAATAACAGCTACTGGTATAGTCAACATTCTTATCGGAAGCTTTATTTTTTTCAGATAAGTATCATTAAACTCATCTCGTAATCTTGTATTGGCTGCTGAAACAATTAATCCTAATAAAAAGAAAAAATAGAGTCCATTGGAACCGATATGAAGGTTAAAGTCAGTAATACTATGAATAAGGATCGAGAGCATTCCTGCAATACTGCCAATAAAAAGGTAAATAGAGTAGATTTCATGTCTTTTGAGAAAAGCCCTGTATGATTTGTACAAAAGGGTAAGCAAGAAACACACTGATATTAAAAAAGCGATAGCACCACCATCTGAAAAAAGCTCTATATAGTCGTTATGTGCATGATCGGCAATACCATCTCCTGATATTGTGCGATATTTTGGGTAGATGTTGATAAAGCTTCCAAAGCCTGTGCCCGTCACAGAAAAATCATTTATGATGTTCCTGCTGTCTTTCCATATTTCAATCCTCAGTTCCGATATGTCACCCTGAGCATTTTTAACCCTCTCAAACCTTTCAAATATGGGACCCCATCCAAACCATCCGACAGAAAGGACTATCAGAATAAAAATAATGATGATTATAATGCCTCTTTTTCTGTTTGTCCCTTTTGCAATAAACATTACTCCAAAAATTATCATCGATAAACACAGGCTCACAATACCGCTCCTCGACAGGCTCAGGAAGATTGAGGTACCTATCAGGATAGCAGCAAAGCCAAGGAGAATATATATGTTTGTCCTTTTACGATTAAAGATTTCAGTTATTTTTTCGCGAAAGGAATTATATGTAACATGCGGTTTATAAAAAAGGAACAGGCTTAAAACTAATGGAAAGAGCATCTCCATAAGGCCGGCGTAATGATTACGATTTACATAAGGGCCGAAGGGGGTTCCACCTTGCGTTAATTCCCTGAACCAGAAAATCTTATTATTTGAAAGGATATGCTGCAGTATCCCTAAGAAGGAAAGCAGGGATGCAAAGGCTATAATTACAGCGATCGTTTTTTTAAAAATATTCTTTTTTGTCAAAAGCTGCATAGTAAGAATATAGAAGGCAACATAGGCCGTGATCCGAAAAAACTCCATTAGGGTTGCCTTTTTGTTTATTGAAAGTGAGACCCATGTCAGCGGTTCATTTATTAAGATTGTTTCTTTGTATAGGTTGTATGTTTCAGGTGAAACTATTTTTATGATTCCTGACGGTAAGGGAATAAGCTGTATAAACATATATGCCAAAAAGAACATTAAGGGGATGATTCCGGGTATCTCATAAAGAAATGCATCTTTATTTTGCAAATTTCTGATTAATAATAATAAAAGAGTAAAAATAGAAAAGGTTTCCATAATGGTCAATGACCATGGCTCAACGGTTCCAAAAGCAAGGGGTGAGAAGAGTAATACAAATATGAATAGTGTAAAAATAATTTTAGGCATTAAGAGGTCTTCCATTCAGTACGGCCTCAGGATTTAAGTTAACCAGGTCAGCAGCCTTATTTTTCCCAATAATCCTTTCAGCAACCTTTAACCCTTCAGATAGTATAGGACGGCGTTGATAACAGGAATGGGCATCTGTTGCTATAAAGCTGACAGTCCCTTTTTTCAAGAGATAAAACGCACATTCCTTTATATCCACTCCAAAAGCTCCTGTAAGACTATCCGCAGTTATCTGAACTGATGAACCCGCACCTATCAATTCAAAGAGTAAATCAGGATTTTTAAGAACAGAGATATTACGCTCAGGATGGGTTATTATTGGATGGTACCCTTTAATTATCATCCTGAAAAGAACTTCTTTCGCATTTCTGGGCAGATAACTATGAGGGAATTCTATCAGTATATAAGCTGTATTATTTATTGTATAACCTTCTAATAATGATAAGTCCAGCATGGCATTTACATCAGCCCCTTGTAATATCTCCACAGGAATGCCCATTTCAGTCAGACGATTGTTTAAAACTTCTATACTTTTTTTTATAGTCGCTACCGGATGTAAGGTATCCTTAATATGCGGGGTTGCAACAATCTTTGTTATGCCATCAAGGGATGCAATCTTTGCCATTTCTATCGATTCCTTAATATCTGATGGGCCATCATCAATTTCAGGAAGGATATGGCAGTGAATGTCTATCACGAGATGAGGCAGTTACTTTTTTGACTCTTCCTTGGAAGAGGGATAATAATTGTAATATCTGTAATAGTAATAGTCGCTCTTTTTTATATCAATGGCATTTATAACGACACCGAGGACATGAGATTTGATATCATCTTCCCGCCTACCTTTTAATAATTTCAATCCCCTGCGTACAATATCATAAGTCGTTTTCCCTGCCCTTGTTATGACTATTGTCGCATCAAGAAATTTACTTAAAATAAGGCTGTCTGTAACAGTCATCAGCGGCGGTGAGTCCCAGATGATAATATCAAATTTTTCATTAAGGATCGTCATTAACTCATTCATCCTGTTAGAACCGAGGAGTTCGGAGGGGTTGGGGGGAAGAGGGCCTGAAGGTATTACACTAAGATTTGTCAGTGGTCTTTTAAAAACAATATTGATATCAGAAGAGGCACCGGCAAGATATGTGCTTAACCCGCTCAAATTATTCAGCCCAAATATTGTGTGAATACGAGGCTTTCTTAAATCACTGTCTATAAGTAAGACGGAATACCCGGACCTGGCAATTGTCATTGCAAGGTTAACAGAAGTAACAGTCTTGCCTTCCTCCGGACCCATACTCGTAATAAGTATATTCTGTGGATGTTTAACTGCAGAAGAAAGCATAATAGCTGTCCTTACAGCCTTATAACTTTCAGCAAAGGCGGATTGTGGTTCTTTCAGGATTATTTCTTCAATATTTTCTCCCTTGGGTTCTAAAAGGGGTATCATACCAAGAACAGGTACGCCCAATCTTGTTTCAGCCTCTTCAGGCGTTTTTATTGTATTGTCAAGATACTCAAAAAAGAATGCCAGGCCAACCCCTCCGAATAGACCAACAATCATCCCGAGCAGGATATTAAGAGACTTTTTTGGTTTTACAGGAGATCCGGGTCTTTCAGCTTTTTCGACTACCCATACGTTAACGGTTCGTATCTCTTCTGTAACACTCTGTTCCTTTATCCTCTTAATAAGCGCATCATAGCTGTCTGTTGGTCTCGACCTCTCTTGTTAAAACTCCATACTGTATAAACTTTTCGTTTAGATTAAGGGCCTCCTCTTTAGTACTTGAAAGCATCCCCCTGAGACTTCCCTCATTGGCCCTTGCCAGTTCATATTCATTTTTTATAGATGCGGTAACTCTTCTAATTTCTTGATCCCTCTTTTGCTGTAAAACATTAAGATCTTCCTTGGCCCGTATCAGCGCAGGATGCTTCTTGCCATACTTTTTTGAAAGCTCCTCAATATTCTGCTCTGCCTTCAGAATTTGAGTTCGTAAAGACTGAATCGTTGATTCAGAAGCAATAGCCGGTATGGTTTCAGCATCTTTAATAGATACCTTCACAACCTTATCGTAAAGTGATTCCAGTTCTTTTCTTTTTGTTCCGGCCTTAATTAATTGTGCATTAAACTCAGTGAGTTTCTCAGGAGTTATGGCAACCTTATTCTGAAGTGTAACAATATCGTTAGCCCTCATATAATCCTGTAAGGCCATTTCTGACTTTTTAAGTTTTACCGCCTCCTCTTCAGCCTTTTTCGTCATCCAATCTATAGAATACTTGGTAGCACTCATCCTCATATCAAGGATTTCCTCTATATATGCCCTTGCTACTGAATTTGTAACTAATGTGGCAAATTCCGGGTTTGTAGACATATAGCTGATATTCACAATCTTGCTGTTTTTTACAGGGCTTACGGCAATCCCGCTGTTTATGATATTCGCAAGCATATTAGCCTTCGCCGCAGGATCAATAGCACCAAAACTTTTTTTAGCATCTTTAAAATAGGATTCATATGTACTTTCGAGCGAAAGCATTTTTACTACTTTCTGGGCAACAGAGGTGCTCTTTATAAGCTGATACTGGGTTTCATAGAATTCAGGGTCATAAGACATGTAGAAAGGTGACATCATTGATAAGTTGGAAGGTTCGACTTTTTCTATGAGCACCTTTGTTGATGCCTGATAAACTGGCGTGGTTGAAAGAGTTCCTATCAAAACAACAACAAATACTATTGTAAAGAAGGTACAAACAGTATATCTTCTTTTATATATAATTCTTAGATATTCTCTTAAATGTATCTCTCTTTCTTCCATAAGTTAAAAGAAGCTCTCAGGAATCACTATTACATCATCCGGTAAAACAGGCTCATCCATTTTTACCTTTTCTAAAACCTCTTCCTTTCCATTAACCTTTCTTATAATTTTAACCCTGCCTTTTGATGCCTTATCACTAAATCCTCCTCCCATTGTAACAGCCTTAATAACTGTTGTACCTTCTTCATATTTATATGCATCTGGTTTTCTTACCTCTCCGGTTATATAAAAAACCCCTGCCTTTGTAATATATATACTATCACTATCCATTATCGGAATGTCCAGAGACGTATCACCTTTTTCAATAAGCTTTTTCAGATCAATCGTTAGTATAGTTTCATTTTTATTTGAAGGGTTAGATTTTCTCTTGATTATTGCCTTATCACCTGTATCCTTTGTTAAACCGCCTGCCTCTGAAAGGAGTGAAAGAAATGTGGTATGCCCGGGAAGTACGTAAAGGCCGGGTTTAGTTACTTCACCCATAATAAATGCTTTTTTGCTTCTGAATTCCTGAATAAATATACTTACATGTGGATTAACAACATATCCATCTGCAAGAAGTGCTGATATTTTTTTAGAAATCTGCGTTAATGTTAACCCTTTTACCTCTACCTGACCTATTAAGGGTAAAACTATAGCTCCGTCACCACTTATCCTTGCAGTAGTTGTTAAATCATCCTGGTCATAAACAGTGATCTTTAAGACATCCCCTTCACCCACAATATAGTCCTGAGCAAAAGAGCTATAACCTATGCAGAAACTTAGAATAATTACAAATAAAACAAAACATAACAACACGAAGGACCATGATATTAATCCTTCTTCACTCCTTTTTAGCAAAGCGGGGGTAAGGGTATTTTGGGGTGGAAAGATATATTTCGTCATTATTACAGTCCTATTTGAAAAAGTTAATTATATTATAAATTAAATAAAAAGTTAAATAAAGGGGGACAGAATTGCCTTTGGTCTTCTCTATTCTTTATAATTATGACCACAATGAGGAAAAGGGTATCAATAATAGGTGCTGGGAATGTTGGTGCTACAATTGCACTTCTTGTTGTGCAATCAGGCACTGCAGATGTTGTCCTTTTTGATATAGTAGAAGGAATGCCTCAGGGAAAGGCACTCGACCTCGCAGAAGCATGCCCGCTGTGGAATTCATCATCTGCAATTAGAGGAACAAATGATTACTCTGATACCGCAGGTTCTGATATTATTGTTATTACTGCCGGGTTTGCCAGAAAACCAGGAATGTCAAGAAGTGATCTCCTTCATGCAAATGCTAACGTAGTCAGGGGAGCATGCGTTGAGATTGCCAAGACTTCTCCAAATTCTATTATCATCGTTGTAACTAATCCGATGGACGTTATGGCTCAACTTGCATGGAAGACCACTGAGTTTTCCTGCAAGCGAGTTATGGGTATGGGCGGTATACTCGATGCCTCGAGACTAACAGCATTCCTCTCATGGGAATTGAATGTGTCACCTGAAGATACAGAAGCACTTGTGTTTGGAGGACATGGTGATGAAATGGTCCCGCTTCCAAGGTTTACAACTGTAAAAGGCATATCGGTTACAGAACTTCTGCCTAAAAAGAAAATTGAGATATTAATAGACAGGACAAGGAATGGCGGTGCAGAAATAGTCTCTTTACTTAAATCAGGAAGTGCATATTATGCCCCGGCAGCAGCTACATTTCAAATGATTAAGTCAATCCTCCTTGATGAGAAGCGCATGCTTCCATGCGCTGCATATCTGAATGGAGAATATGCCATCAAAGATTTGTATATGGGAGTACCTGTTATCCTCGGGAAAGAAGGCGTTGAAAAGGTTATAGAGGTAAAACTGACTAAGGAAGAAAAAGCACAATTCAGGAGATCGTGTACACATGTTAGAAAATTAATAAAAAGACTATTAATATAGTTGGAGGAATGATGGAGAGAACACTATCAATAGTTAAACCGGACGGCGTCAAGAAAAATCTAATCGGTGAAGTTATAAAGAGATTTGAGCAACGAGGACTCAGAATTGCAGCGCTTAAGGTGCTAAAGCTGTCCAAAGATGATGCTAAAGGATTTTATATTGTGCATAAAGAAAGACCTTTCTATGAAAGTCTTACCAGCTTTATGTCGGAAGGCCCGATTGTTGTAATGGTTGTTGAAGGTAAAAACACGATTAATAAAGTTAGAGAGATTATGGGCGCAACGAACCCGAAGGATGCCGTTCCTGGTACAATCAGGTCTGATTTTGCCTCAGATATCGAGCATAATATAGTCCATGGCTCGGATTCAAAAGAATCAGCTTCTTATGAGATACCCTTCTTTTTTTCTTCTCTCGAGATTCAATGACACGTTATTGACTTTCAGTATCTAAAAAAAGTATATTTAGTTTAGATGTATTAGAAGTTGTCAGCAGGAGGCAGAATGTTTGAGAAGTTTACAGAGCGTGGAAGAAAGATAATTATATACGCTAAGGAAGAAGCTGAAAAACGTCAAAACGACTACCTTGGCACAGAACATCTTTTGCTTGCTGTTCTAAAAGAAGAAGACGGCCTGCCTATAGCAATCCTGAAAAGGATGGGTATAACTCCAGAAGAAGTTCGTCTGGAGATAGAAAGAAACCTGCCTCAGGGGACAAACCTCATGACCTTCGGTGATATACCTTTTACGCCTCGGGCAAAAAAAGTCCTTGAACTTGCCGTTGAAGAAGCTCGGCTGCTCGGTCATAATTATATTGGAAGTGAACATATCCTTCTTGGTCTGATAAGGGAAGAGGAGGGTATAGGAGGTAAGATATTACGAAACTTCGGTGCCAACCTCCTTGGAGCAAGACAGCTAACAATTAACTTTTCAATAAGGGCACATACACACGTAAGAGAAAAAAGGAGCACAACCCCTGCACTCGACGAGTTCGGGAGAGACTTGACGCTCCTGGCAAAAGAAGGAAAACTCGATCCTGTTATAAGCAGAGAAGATGAGATAGAACGTCTAATCCAGATACTTGGCAGGAGGATTAAAAACAACCCTGTAATTATTGGTGAACCCGGTGTTGGAAAGACAGCAATAGTTGAAGGGCTTGCCCAGAAGATCGTTTCGGGTGATATCCCTGACAGCCTGTTAGGTAAGCGCATCGTCTCCCTTGATCTCGGTGCATTAATTGCAGGGACAAAATACAGAGGCCAATTCGAAGAAAGGCTCAAGATTGTTATGAAGGAGATTATACAGTCAGACAATATTATCCTTTTTATTGACGAGCTGCATACACTTATAGGCGCAGGTGCTGCAGAGGGTTCTGTAGACGCATCAAGCATGCTTAAACCTGCCCTCTCCCGGGGTGAGATACAGTGTATCGGAGCAACTACACCTGATGAGTACAGAAAATACATAGAAAAAGATGGTGCCCTCGAACGCAGGTTCCAGCCAATTAATGTTCAGCCCCCGAATATAGAAAACACAATAAATATTTTAAAAGGGCTGAAGTCCAGATACGAGTCTTATCACAAGGTCAAGATAAGCGATGACGCAATAGAAGTTGCAGCAAGGTTATCTGACAGATATATCTCAGACAGATATTTACCTGATAAGGCAATAGATGTTATTGATGAGACAGGGTCGAGGATTAAACTAAAGCGATATACCCCTCCTCAGGAATTAAAAGAACTTGAGACTGATATACAAAGGTTTTCAAGAGAGAAGAATCTATATATAAAGCTCCACGACCTTGAAAAAGCCTCATCTGTCCGGTTAGAGGAAGAAAGACTCAAACGGCTACATGAACAGTTACACAAACAGTGGATAGATAATTTAAATAAAGAGATACCTTCTGTGATGGAGGAGGATGTTGAATATACAGTATCTAAGATGACGGGTATACCACTCTCAAAACTCGAAGAAAAAGAATCAGAGAAACTTATAAAGATGGAGGGAAACCTCCACAAGAGGATAATAGGGCAGGAAGAAGCAATAAAAGCTGTCTCAAAAGCAATAAGACGGTCAAGGGCAGGACTTAAGTCAAGTAAAAAACCAATAGGCTCATTCTTCTTCCTTGGCCCAACAGGTGTAGGCAAGACAGAACTTGCGAAGGCCTTAGCATGGTTTATGTTTAACGACGAGACCTCACTTGTAAAGATAGACATGTCAGAATACATGGAGAGGTTTAATGTCTCCAAACTTACAGGAGCCCCGCCAGGCTATGTCGGTTACGAAGAAGGAGGTCAACTAACAGAAAGAATAAGGAAGAGGCCATATTCTGTGGTACTCTTCGATGAGATAGAGAAGGCACATCCTGATGTCTTCAATATACTCCTCCAGGTTCTTGATGAAGGAGTATTGACAGACAGTTTTGGAAGGAAAGTAGATTTCAGGAATACCGTAATTATTATGACTTCAAACCTCGGGGCAAGGATAATAGCAAATGCAACACCTCTCGGTTTCCGGACAACTTCATCTGAGGCTGTGTATGAAAAAATAAAAGACAACGTACTGAATGAACTTAAGAAGACATTTAATCCCGAGTTTCTCAACCGCGTTGATGAAACAGTGGTATTCCATCCCCTTGAAAAAGAGCATTTATCATCCATTATTGATTTACTCGTGGAAGAGACAAACATGATGCTGCTTGAACAGGGACTTGTAATCGAAGTATCCCAGGAAGTAAAGGAATGGATAATAAAGCGCTTTTATCAGCCCACATATGGTGCAAGGCCTATGAGGAGAGCTGTACAAAAGGTTATAGAAGACCCCCTTTCTGAAGAGATCCTTAAAGGAAGATTTAGAGGCATACATAAAATAAATGTTATCCTTGAAAGCGACACGCCCATATTTATAGAGGCCGAGGAAGCCATCCCTATCCTATCCGGTGCTAACTAATTCCCTAATAAAGAATTCATATCTTGAAAAATAAGGCTCTTATCCTTTTGATAATCTTAATTTCCGGAATTACTATCGTTTTTTTTATTGTAAGGCATCAGTATAGTCCAAGAGTAGCAACAATCTGGGAGATTGAACTCATTGATATCAATAAAAACAAATTAAAACTTTCCGAACTGAAAGGCTCGGTTTTGTTTGTTAATTTCTGGGCTACATGGTGCGAGTCATGCATTGAGGAATTGCCGGCTATTGAAGGGTTGTTCAGAAATCTGTCAGAAAACCCTAAATTCAAATTAATAACCATTCTCTATAAAGATAATGGGGACAGGGCTTTCAGCTATATGAAAGAAAATGGCTACACTTTTCCTATATATCTCAATCCTGATGGTTCTGCTGCAAAAAAATTCGGGATCACAGGTGTGCCTGAGACGTTCATAATTGATAAGAAAGGCGTCCTCAGAGACAAGGTAATAGGACCTGAAGATTGGAACTCTCCGGGTGCTATAGAAAAATTCCAGACTCTTATTAATGAACCATAACTTTAATGCTATATACAATCAAATCGTTGACAAGGCAGATGTGTCGAAAAGACTTTACCAGCGATACCTTAAAGTATTGGCTAACCACATTTATAGCCAACTAAAAACTTCACTTATTTTTCGTTTAAAACATTCAAAGCCAATTTATAATAAATCATCGCTTTGTAAAGTCTTTGAGGCATGTCTGTCCTGTCATATGTGCAACTTTTAATTGATAAATATGAGGAAAGTCAAGTATCCTGAACCTTCGCTACTCTTTATAGGGTTACTGTATGCTGATCCGGGAACATTTAATCATTCAAAAGAAATACTCGAGAAAAACTTTGGGGACATTTTACATACAAGTCCTTCCATACCATGGGACTATTCTTCTTACTATAAGGATGAACTCGGCTGGCCATTATTCAAACAGTTTATATTCTTTAAAAACTTAATTGACCCTGGAATTCTTGCAGATATTAAATCAAAGACTAATGAAATTGAAGATGCACTGTCTTCTGAAGATAAAAGACGTATTAATCTTGACCCTGGTTATCTTACACTCTCCAAGATAGTCCTTGCATCAACAAAAAACTATGCACACCGAATATATTTAGGGAAAGGGATCTATGGAGAGGTAACGCTTATTTATAAAGACGGTACGTACAATCCCCACCTCTATACGTATAGGGATTATCAAGATAAGACGAGTATTGATATATTCATGAATGCAAGGGCACTTTTGAAGAAAATGTTGGGTTAATTGTGTTTAAAAACCAGGTTCATAAAAAATCTTTTAACCCCTTCCCATTCTATCTGATTGATTGGAGATATAGAGATATAGATGAACTACGTTAAGATGTCCCACATGTAGATTATGTATAGAAACCTGCAGGATTATATTGTAAAGTTTGATAAAATGGAATAGTCTAATATTATTATATGTCAGGTACAGAAGCAGAAAGGCTTTTTACCAAAGGCTTAGAAGCCCTTGCTCATGGCAGTATACTTTCTGCGCTCGTTTTTTTTGAAAAGGCAATCAAGATAGAAAATAACCCTGCGATTTGGTCATATCTTGCCTTTTGTATAGCAAAAGAAAGAGGACAGTTCAGTAAGGCAATTTCATTATGCGAGGAAGCTATAAAAAAAGAAACCCACAATTCCGCTCACTATCTAAATCTTGGCAGGATTTATCTTCTTACCAATAAAAAAGCAGAAGCAATAAATATCTTCCGGGAAGGTTTAAATCATGAAGCAAATCAGCAAATTGTTGATGAATTGAATATACTTATAATAAGGAAACCTCCGGTTATCCCCTTTTTAAAAAGAAATAATCCTTTAAATAAGTATCTCGGTATTATACTCAAGCTATTGAGGATAAGATAACCTATGCCGACAATTGACGTTAGTCATCCTCAAATTTTATTATAACCACTATGCTACAACCCGAAAAACAACTTGAGGTAATAAAAAGAGGTGCTGTCGAGATAATTATCGAGGCTGACCTTCTTAAGAAGCTTGATAAATCATATGATGAAAAAAAGCCACTTAAGATTAAGGCAGGGTTTGATCCAACTGCACCTGACATACATCTCGGTCATACAGTCTTGCTTGAAAAGATGCGGCAGTTTCAGGAATTAGGACATGAGATTATATTTCTCATAGGTGACTTCACCGGCATGATAGGTGATCCAACGGGAAGGGCGGTGACAAGGATACCTTTGACAAAAGAAGACGTGATAAAGAATGCAGAGACCTATAAAAAGCAGGTATTTAAGATATTGGACCCGGAAAAGACACAGGTCAGATTTAACAGCGAATGGCTTTCAAAGATGAATGTAATGGACCTTGTGAGACTTGGGTCAATGCAGACAGTTGCAAGGATGCTTGAAAGAGAGGATTTCAAAAAGAGATATGAAAGCCGGCAGGATATAACAATACTTGAATTTTATTATCCATTATTCCAGGCATACGATTCAGTCTATCTCAGATCAGATATAGAGCTTGGCGGAACCGACCAGAAGTTCAATATATTGATGGGAAGGACTTTGCAGAGAAAGATGGGGGTTGAAGAGCAGGCTGTTGTTTTGATGCCGTTGCTTGAGGGGCTCGATGGAGTAAACAAGATGTCTAAAAGCCTCGGCAATTACATTGGCATCACCGAACCTTCCAAGGAGATGTACGGAAAATTAATGTCTATAAGCGACGAACTCATGCTCAGGTACTATGAGCTGCTAAGCCATATTTCTCTTGAAGAATTCAACTTATTAAAAGAAGGATTAAAAACTGGTAAGATTCACCCAAAACATACTAAAGAAAATCTTGCACTCGAGATTGTTGAAAGATATTGGGGAAAAGACGAGGCTCTAAAAGCAAGGGAAGAATTTGAGCATATCTTTAAACAAAAAGGCTTGCCGGATGAGATCCCTGTAGCTGAACTTGAATGGGAAGAAGATGAAATGTGGTTGCCGAAGCTTATGAAGCTGTCTGGATTAACAACAAGTACAGGCGAAGCAATAAGGCTTATCAAACAGGGAGGGGTCACGATTAATGACGCAAAGTATAATAATCCTGATGGAAAACTGGCAAGGGGGAGTTATTTATTTAAGGTAGGGAAAAGGAAGTTCATGAGGGTAAATTCAAAAACTTAAGTGTCTCTTTGCAAGCTCTATAAGGCCAAGGATCTTTAAATCAATATAGTTCCCTTCTGATCGAAAAGCATCCAATTTTTGATACATCTCGTTTACCGGGATCTTCAATACCTCGATATCTTCCGTCTCATCCCTCTCTCCAATGCCTCTGAACTCAAGGCCTTTTGCAAAAAACACAGTTAATATTTCTCCGGAAGCACCTGATGACATAACACCTTCTGTAAGAAAAAACAATTCTCTCGCAGAATAGCCGGTTTCTTCGAGCAGTTCTCTTTTTGCAGCCTCCTCAAGCGTATCTCCTTTGTCATTCAGACCTGCTGGGAATTCGATGACATATCTATTTACAGGCGGCCTGAACTGCCTTATCAGGAGCACCTCTTTATCATCTGTCACCGGCAGTATTGCAACTATCCCTTTACAATTAACCCGCTCAAATGACTCCCACTCTCTTATTGCACCGTATGAATCAATATATGTGGTAAGGACAAACCTTAGGAACTTCCCTTCCCATACAGTTTTTTTCTCTAATATTTTGACTACACCCTTTTTCATAGACTACCTCTATTGAACAACCCTGCGGCAGAGACCGGAGGGTATCTAAAACTCCCCCTCCCTTGATGGGAGGGGATTAAGGGGAGGGTGTAAGAAGAAATTGTCCAACACCCTCTCCCTACCCCTCCCCCCTCAAGGGGGAGGGGACTATAAGATAACCCTATGGCAAGATCACAGGAAATCAACATTTGAATCTTTTTATTTTTAATAATCTCCCCTCACCCCTCTTTAAAAAAGAGGGGTTATGAGTTTTCAATGTTTTAAGTCCCCCTTTTATAAAGGGGGATGAAGAGGGATTACTTATAAAGGGGAATCATAACACGGAAGGTTGTAGAATCAGTGTCAGTAAAAACCTCAAGCTTCCCATGTATTGCCTGTATAAAGCGATAAATAATATTTAGACCCCGTCCCTTAACCTCGCCCTTCCGAATCTGTTCAATATTCTCTTCCAGTATCTTCCCGGTATTACGAATCTCAAAGCATGCCATCTCTCCACTTTGATAACTCTTTATGGACAACTCACCACCTTGTTCAGGTATAGCCCTTGTAGCATTATCAAGAAGATTGTCCAGAACCCGTTCAAATCCAAACGGGGAACAATATATTAATAATCCGGGTTGTAACTCATCCTGTATAAGTTTAATATTAGTCCTTCTCTGCTCCCTGATTGCCTCTTCATTAATCCTGAAACGACTCTTAAAAACTTCTGTAAGGTCAATAACCCTTTCACGGCCTTCAATATTAGGATAGATAGCCAGTTCCTGCATTCTGATAGTTTCTTTAACAACGATATCCAGATATTCAGCTATCTTATCCTTTACGCTTTCGATATCCCCTGTTTCGAAAAGTTTTTTTGCCCTCTTGGCAAAGCCTGCAATGGCAATGCCAGGATTTTTAAAGTCATGCAAAACATCATCAAGTTTCTCAATCCTGAGAGCCTTCATGATTTCTTTCCCCAGAAAGCTCAATAGTTCAATCTCCTGCTCCGTGAATTCCTGGCGGCGGTCTGTAGCATAAAAAACAAGAAAATAATTAATCTCATCCCTGGCTTTAAGCGGAATCAACAATACAGAATTGACATTATGCTTAGATGAATACCTTCTTAATTCCTCATTTGACAACCTGCTATTTAAGGGGTCTTTAATCAGGGTATAGGACGGTTCAAATCTTTCGAATTCATAATCACCTCGTTTATTTGTATCATTGATTAGTGAATCAAAATAAGGATGGTCTTTTATTGTAAAATTACAGTCTATCTCATGACTTTCCTGACCTATGGGATATTCAAGTTCAACCTGAACATGTTCCCTATCCGGTGTAATTGAGAACAGTGAACAGCTCTGTATCTGTATAATATCTACCAGTTCTGGAATCATCATACTGAAAACATCCTTCATTTTGATGCCTTCGCGATGGCTGAGTTTAACAAAGATTTTTTCAACAATCTTTTCTTTCTGGAGATTAAGTTTTTGAAGGTCCAGAATACGCTTTTTTGCCAGCACATAACTAACTCTCCTGGCCAGTAACTCAGCGTTTGTTACCTCAAGAGGATCAAATTCCCTGTTTATCTCATTGTAATATATCTGAATAGTGCCCTGAATATCCGGTTCGTTCTCAAGAAATCCTGGGATATTTATCGGTACTGCCATAAGAGAGTTAAATCCATGCTCTTTGACTACATCCTTATTAATGTAATCCGGTTCTGACAGAATATTCGATACAAGATAACTTTTACCGCTCTTTATTACCTTCCCTGCTACAGACTTCTCAACAGGAATACTTTTCAATCTGTGGGTCTCTGTATACTGATATGATCCAAAAGCAACGAGCCTGTCTGACTCTGGATCGAAAATTCGGATGGAAGCTGCCTCTGCATGAAGAAACTCAACGATCTTTTTTGCAGCAGCCTCCAGTATCTCTTTCCAGTCCAGGGTCGGATTTATACTTATTACCTCTTCTACCATCCTTACTATATCTTCAACATGTGCTGAAATAGAATGTTTAAGGTCACCAACGAGTTCGTTGAATTCCTGCTCGGATAGATTATATTTAGCAAGCGTTGGACTTGCTTTCAGATATTTTAATAATTTATATTGCATGGTATTTTGTATTTTCTAAAATTACAGGGACTTTTTACATAATATCAAAGAATGGTGTCTTCTTCAACATCTTATATCGGCGAGTTTATAGGGATTAAGAATAAGGCCTGTGCATATGCACAGGCCTTATTTAACAAATAAAGAAATAGACTAATGAGACTAATGAGACTTTTTGGTTGCCATTTTTGGCAGTTCAATCATCTCGACCTTGCCTGTTGAAAGCATGTATTCACCGCCGACAATCTTTAATTTGCCTTCTTGCACAAGGTGGCTAACAACGCTGCTTTTCATGACATCTTTATAAACATTCTTTACATTTTCACTAATCGCTGTTTCAACAATTTTTTCCTTATCTCCACCCTTTTTCTTAGCTGTATCAGCAGCAGGCTTGATCTTCTTTATTATCGCACCTATATTCCCCTCAGGTGCTCCTTCAGCTTCAACTGTTGCAGTAACGGCACCGCACTTCTCATGCCCAAGTATAAGCAATAAGGGAGTATGCAAATGTTCTACCCCATATTCGATGCTTCCTAATGCTATTGAATCAACAACATTGCCCGCAACCCTGATGATAAAGATCTCACCAAGACCCTGGTCAAAAAGTAGCTCGGGGGGAACCCTCGAGTCGGAACAGGTTATTACTGTTGCAAAGGGTTTTTGCCCTTTTAGTAGCTCTTTTCTTTTTGTGTCTCCAAGGTCTTTCTTCACGAGTTTGCCCGATACAAACCTTTTATTTCCATCCATCAATTTTTGTAAGGCCTCATCACCAGCGCTACCTGCAAAGACAAACCCTGAAAAAAGTACAACTACAAATAAAGCCAAAACTACTCTGAACTGCTTCATAACCTTCCCCTCCTTTGTTTTAGATAAATAGGCCCCTCAAAGAGAGCGCCGATAGCTAATCTACCTATGCAGCTTTTGCCTTTTTCTTTGCCGCAGCAGCAATGACCTCGGCAACATTGAATGTGCCGTCTATCGCCTGCACAGGGCACTTCGCTGTGCAGATGCCACAGCCGATACATTTAGTCTGATCAATAACGTGTAGTTCCTTCTGTTCACCTGATGGTGCATTCACAGGACAGACCTTTGTGCAGATCCGGCAGCCAA
>Ga0214474_1000300_pt1 | contig 26047 bp, 25 predicted proteins | sample RVTome_2_FD_187335 | JGI IMG/M metagenome (GOLD analysis project Ga0214474, IMG submission 187335) | Soil microbial communities from uranium-contaminated site in the Upper Colorado River Basin, Wyoming, United States - RVT95D214 HiSeq ... | reverse complement strand
CGACTCGATCGCCTGATCCAGACGCATGCGATGCACACGGGGATCGATCAGCCTGGTGGTGTCTATGTGCGCAACGCCGATCTTATGCCGGAGGAAGACGTGAAACTGCTCAGGACGGCGGCGAGTGCGGTGCTGGTAGCGGCCCGCGGCACCTTGCCCCAGCAATTAAGTATGCCGTCGGAGGCTGCCGATCTGCCGGAACCCATGGTCAAGAAGCGTGCCCCGCAGGAGCCTTCGCCGGTGCTGCCCTTTCTGGAACTACCCTACTTCAATAGCCTGGGCGGGTTTACCCAGGACGGGCGTGAATACGTGATCTATCTCGGGCCCGACACCCACACGCCGGCACCCTGGGTAAACATTATCGCCAACCCGACCTTCGGAACAGTGGTCAGCGAGACAGGGTCTGGCTTTACCTGGTATGGCAACAGCCAGCGCAATCGCCTAACGCAGTGGTCGAACGACCCCGTGATGGATCCACCGTCTGAGGCGTTGTACATCCGGGATGAGGAGAACGGTGTCTACTGGACACCGACCCCGGCGCCGATCCGCGGAAATACCCCCTATCGGACACGGCACGGGGCGGGGTACACGGTATTCGAGCATAATAGCAATGGGATCGAGCAGGAGCTTTTGGTCCTCGTTCCCATAGACGAGCACGGGGGAGAGCCGATCAAGCTGCAGCGGCTGCGGTTGAGAAACGACTCCGCCCGGCATCGCACCCTGTCGGTTACGTATTACGTAGAGTGGACACTGGGTGAAAACCGTGAGTCATCCCAGATGCACGTCGTGACCACCTGGGATGATGAAGTGCAGGCCCTGCTTGCCCGCAATCGTTACCACCCTGAGTATGGGGATCGGGTGGCCTTCGCAGCCATCAGCCCGCCTGCGGAGTCATACAACGGCGACCGCACAGCTTTCTTAGGGCGCAATCGCTCGATGGCGAACCCTGCGGCGATGGAACGGATCAGGCTATCACGGCGGACGGGAGCGGGATTGGATCCCTGTGCCGCGCTGCAGATCAGGGTCGAACTGGCCCCCGGCGAGAGAACTGAGATCACGTGTATGCTGGGCCAGGCCGAATCAGTGGAGGAGGTCCATACGCTGGTTAAAACCTACCTGAAAGGCTTGGCATTCGAGACACTATGGGGCCTCACGAAGGCATTCTGGGATAAGCTGCTGGGCACGATCGAAGTCCATACCCCCGAGCTCGCCGCGGACTTCCTGATCAACCGTTGGCTGCTGTACCAAAGTCTCAGCTGCCGGATCTGGGGGCGTTCCGCCCTGTACCAGCCCGGCGGCGCGTTCGGCTTCCGCGATCAATTGCAGGACGTCATGGCTGTCCTCTACGCGCATCCCGAGCTGGCGCGAGAGCACATCCTGCTCGCGGCGAGCCATCAGTTCAAGGAAGGCGATGTCCAGCACTGGTGGCATCCACCGAACGGCACCGGTATCCGCTCGCGGATCTCCGATGATCCCCTGTGGCTTCCCTACGTCGTCGCTCACTACACCAGGATCACCGGTGACGTGAGCATCCTGCGCGAGGAGGTCCCCTTCCTCAACGCCCCTCTGCTTGAAGCAGATGAGCGCGAAGCCTGCTCCACACCGGAGATCGCGCGGGAACATGAAACACTGTTTGAGCACTGCCGGCGCGCGGTCTCGCGCGGGCTTACTGTTGGACCAACGGGGTTGCCCCTGATGGGGACAGGGGATTGGAACGATGGGATGAACCTCGTGGGTGCCGGGGGAAAGGGCGAGAGCGTGTGGCTGGGGTGGTTCCTGGTAGATGTGCTTCAGGGCATGATCGAGCTGGCGGACCTGCTCGATCAGCCTGATCTGCGTAAGACCTATCAGCAAGAGAGGAAGGAGCTGATTCAGCGTATCGAAGGAGCGGCCTGGGACGGAGAATGGTACCTCCGGGCGATCTTCGACGATGGCACGCCCCTCGGTTCTTCAAAGAATGAGGAGGCGCAGATTGATTCCCTGTCCCAATCCTGGGCGTGGCTGAGCGGCGGCGGCGATACGGTTCGCGCGGAAAAGGCCTTGGAATCGGCGTGGAGCCGTCTCGTTCGCGAGGATGAGGGGCTTGTGTTGCTCCTCGAACCTCCTTTCGACAAATCGGAGCCGTCACCCGGCTACATCAAGGGGTACCCGCCGGGGGTGCGCGAGAACGGGGGCCAGTACACGCACGCCGCCCTGTGGCTCGCCATCGCCATGGCGCGTCGCGGGCACGGTGAGCGTGCGGTGAAAATGATGCGCATGCTCAACCCGATCGAGAAGGCGCGTGATCCGGAAGGACTCCGGCGCTACGGGATCGAGCCCTACGTGATCGCGGCTGATGTGTACCGGTTGCCCGGAAGGATCGGTCACGGTGGCTGGTCGTGGTATACGGGTGCCGCGGCATGGATGTACCGAGCCTGGGTTGAAGAGATCCTAGGCTTGCAGGTGCGGGGGGACCGCATGCAGGTAAATCCGGTCATCCCCGGCTGCTGGGAGGGTTTCAGCCTGAGCTATCGTCACGGTGAAGCCATATACGAGATCAGGGTCGAGAACCCGGAAGGCCGTGAGCGAGGCGTTGCGTGGGTGGAGCTGGATGGTCAGCGCGTACGGGATGGGGTGATCCCACTCGCTCGGGACCTGGTCAAGCATCGGGTCCTCGTACACATGGGGAAGGGGTAGTGTGCTTGAGCCATCTTTCAGAGTCTGCCATCTTGCTCCGCCAAGAAATAAGGAGCTACATCTGAATAGAGAGGGAATCGCCGTATCGTGTGGAGCTTGCTTGTCTCGACAGTAGTAGTTGCGCTTGCCGAAATGGGGGACAAAACCCAATTGCTTTCTTTTGTGCTTGCAGCCAGGCTCAAACAAAAGGGTGCAATTGTTTTCGGGATCCTTGTAGCTACCCTCGCTAACCACTTCCTGGCAGGCTACGCAGGTGTGTTTCTGTCGAAGATTATATCGCCGGAGGTACTCAAGTGGAGCATCGCGCTCGCCTTTCTTGTCTTTGGCGCCTGGACCCTGCAGCCGGATACCTTTGAGCAAAAGCGGAAACTCAGCAAGCAAGGGGTGTTCCTCACGACCGCTGTAGCTTTCTTCCTCGTGGAAATGGGCGACAAGACACAACTTGCCACCATTGCCCTGGCGGCCCGGTATCATGCCCTCGTAGCCGTCGTCCTGGGAACGACGCTCGGCATGATGATCGCAAACGTCCCCGCTGTGTGGCTCGGTGAAACCCTTGCACGCCGAGTGAACATGCGGCTGCTCCGCTGGCTGGCCGCGGCCCTCTTCTTCTTGTTGGCGATCATGACGATCATGGCGAGCGGAAAAGTGACAGGCTACCTTTTATAGAAAAAGGAGAAAACGAAACATGGACGTCAGATTCTACCATATCGATGCCTTTGCAGACCGGGTCTTTTCCGGAAATCCGGCAGGTGTCTGCTTTCTGGATGCCTGGATGGAAGATCCGATACTTCAGTCGATCGCTGCAGAGAACAATCTGCCGGAAACAGCCTTCCTCGTACAGGCAGGCAATCACTATGATCTGCGCTGGTTCACCCCCAAGGTGGAGATAGACCTCTGCGGGCATGGGACACTTGCAAGCGCCTTTGCCGTGTTTGAGTATGTAAATCCAAAGGCCCGCCAGGTGGACTTTCAGACAAAAAGCGGAAGACTGACGGTTGAGCGCCAAGGGGATCTACTCATGATGGATTTCCCGACGAGGCGGCCGGAACCCTGCCAGCCGCCGGACCATCTCGACGAGATAATGGGCATTCCCCCCTCTCAGACGCTCCAAGCGAGAGACCTGTTGGTGGTGTATGAGAAAGAGGACCACGTCCGCAGACTCAAACCGGATTTGGAAAGGGTGGCTGCCCTGGATTGTTTCAGCGTCATCGTCACTGCACCAGGCAAGAAGAGCGATTTTGTTTCGCGGTTTTTCGCCCCGGGCGCAGGTATCCCGGAGGATCCGGTCACCGGTTCCGCTCACTGCACGCTCATTCCTTACTGGTCCGAGCGCCTCGGCAAGAAGGAGCTGCATGCCTTTCAGCTTTCAGAGCGCGGCGGAGAGTTGTTCTGTATCGACAGAGGCGAGCGGGTCTCTATCGGAGGCAGTGCAGTCACGTACCTTTCGGGTACGATAACGATATGATGTGAAATAATAAGGCTGCTGCTTGATCTATGATTATAAAGGAAAAAATATGTCGCCGAAATTAGAAAAGTATGTAGGGTTGGCAAAATCGCTCAAGGCAATCAATGCAAGGCTGATATCATCTCAGGATATCTTTTTTGACATTCGAGCTATATTGAAGTGCCGATGGGGATGTGAGGATTTCTTTCAGCATAGCATACGGTGCAGCACAAGAGATACGACCTATCAAGAGCGAGTCGAAATGGTTAAGAGTTATAACAATATCCTTTTAGTTCATGCGCATGATGCGAGGGAATTGAGTGTCGCAGTCCTGGAGATTGAAAGGACAGCTTTCCTTGACGGCTACTATTTCGCCTGTGCAGTCAGGACCTGTAATCTTTGCAAGGTTTGTGCTGCTCAAAAGGGAAAGCCCTGCCCAACACCGGAGAAGGTAAGGCCGTGCGACCAGAGCTTCGGCATCGACGTATACAAGACAGCACGCAAGCTGGGACTGCCCTGTGAGGTCCTGCAAAGCGAAGGTGATATGCAAAACCGCTATGGCTTTGTCCTGCTTGATTGACAAAAAAGGGGACAGGCTACTGTTTCAAGGATAAAACGCAGAGGAGGAAACGCGGATAAAAAAGTAGCCTGTCTTTTTTGTTATAGCTTTTTCAGCGCCTTGACCAGGTCATCGAGGGGTGGTCGCTTATTGATATCGTGGATATCGATATAGCGGATGATCCCCTTTTTATCGATGACAAAGAGGGCCCGCTCCGATGTTCCATCAGTGCGCAATATTCCATAGGTATTCGCCACTGCTCCGTGTGGCCAAAAATCGGAGAGCGCCGGGAACCAGAGCTTCCCCATTTGCTGCGTCCACGCAAAGAGCGTGGGGATGTTGTCCACGGTAATGCCGATCAATTGCGCGTCGTACGCTTCGAAGATGCCCTTTGCGATATTGTAGCCCGGCCACTGCTCCGAGCACACCGGCGTCCAGGCTGCCGGGACAAAAGAGATGACCACGTTCTTCTTCCCTCGGTAGCGGCTCAGCGAGACCTTTCCGCCGGAGACTGCAGGGAGGGTGAAGTCGGGGGCCTTGTCCCCGACCTTGAGCTTGGGCACACTGTCGACAGGCTTCAGTTTCCCTACCTCATAGACATTCTCCTTTAATGTATCCGCAAGGCCGTAGGACACAGGCCCCAGGGAAACAAGAGACAACAGGACAATCGCGCCTATAACGAGTTTTCCGTAGATCCTCTTGCTCTGCTGCATGGTCAGCCCTCCTTTAATCCTGATCCACTAACGATCTGTTTGAGGAATTGAGTAGCGTCTGCAAAACCGCCTTTGTTGGCATGAAAAACCTTCAGCGACCCGTCTGCGTTCCTCTTTGCGCAGATGAAGAATGGTGTCCTCACTTGGCCAACTGCCTTATGGATAGTAAAGTCTTCATCGGGAAACAGGGGGAAGATGACCTGGTAGTTCTTCCTGAACACCTCGACCTCAAGGGGGGTATTCCCCGCACCGATCCCTATCATCTTGATCTTCCCCTTCAGCTTTGGATCCTTGTTGATGAGCCGATAGAGCTCATTGACCCGCGGTGCTTCCCTCTGACAGTTGCTGCAGTACATATTGAAGATCTCGATGATGAGCACCTCGGCCTTGATCTGCGATACGGCGAATGATCCTCCTCCTGAAAGCCCCAGGTAATTTTTGGCGCCAGCGGTTTCTGGCGCAGGAAGCTTGATAACAGGCAGGGCATCACCGCTGGCCGACTGTTTCTCGGCTGCCAGGGGCGCACTATGAAGAACACAAAGCCATACGCCAAGAACCGCGAAGAACATCATGGTTTTCTTCATCATATATCCATCCTCCTCTATAATGAAATATGTTTATAGTATTATCATTATCAGACCGACCATCAAGGTCACCTCAAGACCTATTCATGACACGCTCATCTTCGAGGCCACCCCACGGCGGCCATGTAGACGACGGTCTCTTCGAGACCATTGATCCCAATGATGCTGTTTGCCTTATCGTCAAAAAAAGCCCCGATGGCACAGCACCCGAGCCCCAAGGCGCCGGCAGCCAGGTAGAGATTCTCTCCTATGTGGCCTGCATCGAGATAGATGTACCGATAGGCCCTCTGGCGGTATTTCCACCTGGACCGTTCCACTATGGCGGTCCAGATGAAGGTCATTTGTGCCGCCATCACCATCGTTTGGCCGAGGGCAGCTTCGGCCACATCCCGTGCAAGATCGCCCTTTTTCAGAAACTCGAGGTCAAAGGTATGGGGCCTGAAGTGATAGATACCAGGCTCGATCCCTTCAACCGCCCTTATAAGAAGGTAGGTTTCGACTGGATAGAGCCCGCCGGCTGAGGGCGCTGTTCTGAAGAGGAACTCTCCACACCGTGCCGTGACGCCTTGCGTTGCCCAGAGGAGTGCGGAGAGCTTTTCAGGGGTCAGGGATCTTCCTGCATCATATTCCCTCCTCGATCTGCGGCTATAGAGTAGTTGCCAGAGGTTAGGGTCCCCTGTGAGATCGGGCTCGGGAAGGGGGATGATCGCTAAAGGGGCCTCGTAGTTTTTATATGGTGCTGGTTGTCTGCTCCTGTCGAGGGTATGGCCCTCCATCTTGTCCGGGTCGTATTTGGTCTCCTGTTGAAACCGTTCGCCTATCCCCGCTTTTACCCCGTCTTTTGAGCCTTGAGGAGGGTTCATCTCTCCTCCTGCAACAATACCAGCATCTGGCCTGCTTCCGTTGTGGGAAGCTCGCATCGGAATGCCCTGCACACATATGCGGTGGCCTTGCCATCGACGCTTGCAAGGTCTTTGGTAAATCCGGCCACGCGGGTGATCGCGGGAGCCTCCTCGTCAGCGGGACGAAAGATGACCACCTTGTTGGGGACAAAGGCCTTCCTCAGGGACCTCACCATAGCCTTGGTATCCTCTGCATGCGGTTTGCCGACGATGACGACCTCGTAAGAAGGGCCGCGCGCAAGATCCAGGGCGATCATCAACTGGGTATGGGCCCCCGGTGATTGCATGACCGCGTTGGAGAACGCGCGGGAGAGGGCAGCCGCCTTGTCTTCATATTTCTGCCGGCCTGTCAGGCGCGCCAGGCGCAGGAGGTTCAACATGGCCGCTGCATTTCCGGAAGGCACGGCGCCGTCATAGATCTCTTTTCGCCGCACGAGGACCTTGTCGGTGTCGTCGGCAGTAAAATAGAAACCGCCTGCTTTTCCATCCCAAAAGTGTTTGAGCGTTTCGGCGTTGAGGTCGAGCGCCCTTTGCAGATAGCTCGATTCAAAGGTCGTTTCATATAGTTCTATGAGTCCCCACGTCAGAAAGGCGTAGTCATCCAGAAAGGCCCCTATTGCGGCTTCGCCCTCTCGATAGCGATGACAGAGCCTCCCCCTCGCATCGACCATTCGGGCCAGGATAAAATCCGCTGATCGCCTCGCAACATCTGCGTAGAGAGGCTCACTGAATACCTGTGCGCCCTTTGCCAGGGCCGCTATCATCAGGCCATTCCAATCAGTAAGGATCTTGTCGTCCTTATGCGGGTGCATGCGTTTTGCGCGCGCGGCAAACAGCTTCCCCCGCGCCGCCTCTACCCTTTTGCCAAGCTCTTCCAAGGGGATCGCGAGGTCCGAGGCAATTGCCGCGAGGGGTTTGTTTAAAAATAAGATATTCTTACCCGTCTCACCCCCCGTTGCCTCTTCCGTAAAATTCCCCTGCTTCTTCATGTTGAAGACTGTCGCTATCAACTCGGCTTCTTCCCGTGAGAGTATCTCTTCCACCTCATCCTGCTGCCAGAGATAAAACCGCCCCTCCTGGCCCTCGCTGTCCGCATCCTCGGCAGAGTAAAACCCTCCTTCCGTGTCCATCATGTCCCGCAAGGCGTAGGAGAAGATCTCCCTGGCTGTTTGTTCGTATTCCGCTGTGCCATCAGTGGCCTGATAGGCCTCGATGTAGGCCATAGCCAGCAGGGCCTGGTCGTAGAGCATCTTTTCAAAGTGGGGCAGGAGCCATCGGCTATCGGTGGAATAGCGGTGGAAGCCGAACCCCACATGGTCGTAGATGCCGCCGCGCCTCATCGCGTGGAGGGTCTTCTCCACCATCCCAAGGGCCCTCTCGTCGCCGGTACGCCTCCAGTACCGGAGCAGGAACATCAGGTTATGAGGTGTGGGAAACTTCGGCGCTGTCCCAAAGCCGCCGTATTGTTCATCAAAGCTCCGAGAGAGTTGCTCATATGCTGTCTTTAGAGTACCCTCCCCCAGTTCTCCCGCCAGGGACCCTAGGAAGCCCGGCAAGTCCGGCGATTCACTCGCTATCTGGTCGAGGGCGCCGACGATCTGCTCGGCTGAGGTGAGCAGATCGCCTCTCCTCCCCTCCCACAATGCTTTGATGCTGGGGATCATCTCCTTCATCCCCACACGCCCGAACCTGGTCTCCCGGGGGATGTAGGTGGTGGCGAAGAACGGCTTTTTATCGGGCGTCATGAAGATGGTCAGCGGCCATCCCCCGCTGCCGGTCATCATCTGGCATACGGACATATAGATATTGTCTATATCAGGCCTTTCCTCTCTATCGACCTTGATGCAGACGAAGGTCTCATTGATCAACCGGGCCACCTCTGGATTTTCAAAGGACTCCTTTTTCATAACGTGACACCAGTGGCAGGTGGAGTAACCGATGGAGAGAAAGATCGGCTTGTTCTCTTTGTGTGCCCGCGCAAAGGCCTCGGCTCCCCAGGGGTACCAATCAATGGGGTTGTGGGCATGTTGGAGTAGGTAGGGGCTCTTTTCGGATATGAGCCTGTTAGGCATCCGGCGCCTATGCCTTTCCCCAGCCTAAGTTAAGCCTTCCACAATCCGTGCAGGTTGCAGTGTTCACGTGCCTCGATCTTATTCGCCTTGATGTCGAACGTGGCCACGGGGGCATCCCCCGGCTTCAAAAACTGCCGATAGGCCTTGCCGTCCGCTATGATCTCGATCCATTCGATGTAGTGCTTCTCCTCCATGGGGTGGGTAACGCTCCCCACCTTCACCGTGACGACGGTGGCGCTCTTTTCTATTATCGGCACGTGCTTTTCCTTGACGGCGTCCACGGTGTTCGCCACGAGGAGCTTCATGGGCTGCCCGCAGCACACAAGCTCGCCCACCCCTTCGTGAAGGACCTCAACGATATTTCCGCAGACTTCGCACTTGTAGATCTGGAGTCTCTCTGTCATGATAGTTGCCTCCTTAACTATATAATAATAAGGTAATCACCTTGACGCAGGCTCTGGATGCCTCAATTCGAGCCAGTCGATCATCTCCTGTATATTCTTGTTCATATACCAGCGGCCGTTGGCAAAAACGCCATAGTCGGCGCCGGCCATGGCCGAGGAAACGCGAGTGGAGTTGGCGAAGAAGAGCCAGTGCTCGACCCACTTCTTCTCAATAGCCTCGTTGAAGATGCTGTCGTTATCGGCCAGCCCCTTGGCAAGACCCTTGTCCCAGGCATCAAGCATGACCTTGGTGGCGGCTAGGGTCGACTCGTTGGTGGTCCTGATGGTGTCTTCGAAGCGTTGCCACTGTTGAGTAACCCACCCCTCGTGGTGGCATGCAAGGCAGACCCGCTCCATAGCCTGACGCCTCTTTCCCTGCTCTTGAGCGTTGATCAGGTACTTGGCTGCTGGTTCTCCGGTGAGTTCTGTCGGCAAAGGCAGGCCGCCCTTATTTTTTATGATGGTGGTATCCGGGGACTGGGGATGGGGGTGGGCATAGATCAGCCCGAAGATCCTCCAGGGCAGGCGATCATTCATCTGATGGGTCCGCTCCGCCACGACAGTGCCATCCTCAGTCACGATGAGGCTGGCGTGACAGGCGGCACAGGTCGGTGCGGTAAAGTCTTTCCCCACCTGCCACGGTACGTTGTGCATGTTCCATTCTTCCTTGAGGGACGAGAAGATACTCCCGTGCTTGCTGACCTCATAGACCTTATAGGCGGGGACATCCGGGCCTTTATGGCATTCGGCACAGGTGTAGGGTTTTCTGGCCATCTGGATGGAGAACTGATGCCGCGTGTGGCAGGCGGTACAAGCCCCCATGCTCCCGTCGGGGTTTATCCTCCCCACACCCTGGTTGGGCCACCCCGTTAAGACGGGCAACGTCATGGTGCCGAAATCCGTATTTTTGGCCTTGGCGCCCTGCACCTCCACGACGGTGCCGTGGCAATAGTTGCAGGATTCGGCATGAAGCCGGGCATCGGGCTTTTTGTAGGTGACCTTCATATCTTCATAGATCGGCACACCGTTGGTGAGCTCCATGAGATTGTGATACACGGGATTTTTATTGAGGTTTCCATAGGCGTGGGACATGAGGTTCTGGCCGAACTGTTTTGCCTCTGTCGGATGACACGTCGCGCAGTCCTGCGGGGTGACGACCACATGGACCTTATACCCCTCGTGTTCAAAGGTGTCCTGATGCTTGCGCGGATTTATAGTGTGACACTCGGCGCAGCCGATCGCCACGTCTGCCAGCCCCTTAGATGCCTGAGCGAGAGAGACCCTCCGTGCATGAGGCTGCTTTGCCATCGCTTCCTTGAGGGTGACCTGGGCGTGTCGGCTCCGTTCCCAGTCTGCAACCATCCCTGGGTTGACTGAGCGATGGCAATCCACACAACTGCTTGACGTTGGACTGAGACCGGCTGCCGTAGCGCAACAGGGCCAGATTACGGCGATCATTATCGCTAAGACCCTGGCTGTCGTCATCCTACCCCCCTTTCTTTTTCACCTTTTCTTCAATAGCCTTCTGATCAAAACCCACGATGACCTCGCCGTCGATGACGATCACCGGCACGGCCATCCTCCCCGAAAGGCGCATCATCTCCTCCCGGGCCTGGGCATCCTGAGCGACGTCCAGCTCCTTATAATCCACCCCCTGCTGCGAAAGGAACTCCTTCGCCTTGTAACAGTAGGGTCAGGTAGTTGTGGTAAATATCTTGACTTCCATGGTACCCTCCTTAGGCCTCTAGAACATAGAACCTCTTCGGTTCCTCTCCCCTGGGGGAGAGGACTGCGTGGTGAGCAGCTCCAGTGGCATGACCCCCCTTCCCTCGAGCGCTATCCCTCGGGCTCGAACTGGTCCTTGCTCGCCCCACACACCGGGCAGGTCCAGTCGTCAGGCAGTTTCTCGAAGGGGGTGCCGGGGTCAATGCCGCCGTCCGGATCTCCCTTCGCAGGATCGTAGATATAGCCGCATACCGTGCACTTATACTTTTTCATCTGCGCTCCTTTCTTATCTTCTTGTTTCGTTTCTATGTACGTAGGGGCCGTCTTGGGGGTGGTCCCTCCTTTCACCTCGTGATAATAGGCATAGGTCATGGGCTCCCCATCATTGAGGAGTTGCCCCTCTGTCACCTCCCCCAAAAAGATTGTGTGGGTCCCCGCATCCAGCTCCCTTGTCACCTTCCCCTCCAGATAGCCTAAGGTGTGCTCCTGAAGGACGGGACAGCCATTCGTCCCCAAACGGGGGTTCATGCCGTCGAATTTATCAACCTCCCTTCCCGATTTGAAGCCGAACCTCCCGATGAGTCTCGGGGGGGCATCCTGCGACAGGATCGAGACGGCAAATACGCCGCTTTTTTTGATGAAGTCATGGGTGAGATTTTCTTTATTTATCGCGATGGCGACGAGCGGCGGGCTTGAGCACACCTGCATCACGGCATTGGCCGCCTGCCCATTGATACGATCTCCATCTCTCGAAGTCACGATGTAAACGCCATAGCTGATCTTGCGGAAGACCTTGGTGTCCATAACTTCCTTCCCTTCTTCGTCTGTTTCCGGAAGCCCCTTACTCGTACATGCGCGGCGTCTGTAGCAGGTTTAAGGGCGCAAAAGGGGAAACAACGATACGGAGGCATCGGCAATCTGCTTGCCTCCAGCGCCAGAGCTATCTCGCTCTTCAATTGGTTTTCACGGTCGCAATCGCCGGCGATGCAGGGCCAGGATAAATATATATCCAATCTGAGCGGGATCAAGTCAACTCTTTTTTCTCTCTTCTTCCCTCTTCCAGAGGCAGAGCAACTCGCCGACATGGTAGTGGCATTGGATCAGTTCCCACCCCTTGTCCCCTTCAGCATTTAAAATTTTCTCCAAGGCCCCCAGATTCTTTTCCGGGAGATCGTGCACAAGGCAATGCCCTCTATCGTCACACTCGATAACCCTTTCGGGCCCCGAGGGCATATCAGCCAGGCTGTGCGTGCTTGTCTTATAACTCCATCGTGCCATTGTATTACCCTCCTTCCCCCTTTTGGCAGGCAGGACAATAATAGGTCCCCCTGCCGTTTAGTTTTTGTCGTTCGACCCTCCCCCCACACCTCAGACATGCTGCGTCCTCCCGCCCGTAGACCGCGAGGTAATGCTGATGCTCTCCTTCCTTGCCGAAGAGATCGCGCCAGTCCGAGACCGAGGTGCCCCGGCAGGCGATGGCCCTTTGGAGTATCTCTTTAGTGGCTTCTCCGATCGCGACCCATGCAGCGTGGGAATGGGCATTGACCCTCCGCCAGGGGTCCAACCGAGCTCGGTGGAGGATCTCACAGGCATAGATATTGCCGATGCCTGCTATGCGGCGTTGATCCATGAGGAACGATTTTATAGGCGTGGTGCTCTGTTGAGCGATCTTCCACAGATGAGCTGGATCAAACGCATCAAGGGGATCCCTGCCTGACGAGATGCAGTCCCCATTCTGGTGGACTGTTACGGTTGCAAAGCGCCGGGGGTCGATCAGGGAGATCCTTCCATGGGGAAAGGAGATTATCAGGCGCGTATGAGGCATCAGGCCGTTCTCGTTGTGCCACAGGAGCCTTCCTGTCATACGAAAGTGAAGCACGAGAGAGAGATCCCCTTCCAATACTATGGCGAGCGCTTTACCATGGCGTCTTACGCCACTGACCCTCTTCCCTTCAAGCCCCTCTATGGCGCCCAGCCTTTGATCGATGATGTGGGTCTCCGCGATCTCGGCGCCCACGATTACCGGGCCCAGTTGGCGGCAGAGGGTCTCTACCTCAGGGAGTTCCGGCACTATCTTCCTCCCTCAGGCATGTGGAACAGGTACCGATAATATAGAGTCGCGCTTCTTCCATCTTATGGCCATTGAGCCACCCTCCCCGCTCAAGAGGGACCCCCTCCATACCGACGTCGTAAATCCTGCCGCAGTGACGACAGTGGAAGTGATGATGGGGTTCAGTCTTGTAGTCGTAATGTGCCTTCGTGCGTTCGATGGTTACCTCCTGAACGAGCCCGTGTTCTTTAAAGAGATCAAGGGTGTTATAGACCGTGGCTCGAGACAGGGCGGGATACATCCCCTTCAAGGATTGGTAGATCTCCTCGGCCGTGGGATGTTGTGTATTGTCGTGGAGAAAGTCCAAGATTGCGGACCGTTGAATGGTCAATAGAATCCCCTTCCCTTTGAGCCCTGCCTTCTTCTCCTCTAGGGTCATCTTACCCACGCTATCCTCTTAACACAAAAGGATTTCTTTGTCAAGAATTAGTCTAATCCTTAATTAATTATAATTTGATGGGGATGATCTTTGCGCCCTGCTTATTGGAACCGAAGGGAGAATCAAGAAAGAGGGGTTGCCCTTCCCTCAAGGAAGGTTTTTCGTCTTGTCCGGGTACGGATGCGCCTTTTGCTGATCCAAGACCACTGGCCGGGGTATCTTTTTATATAGGATTCCATGACGCGGGCAATCTGATCGACAATGGTGAATACATCGCGCTCCTCATCGCCGCTGAGCCGAGCCTCTAAGGGGGGGTCGATGATGACCTTATGCCCTCCCCCTTCCTGGCGCAGGATGAACATCGGTAGAATGGGGGCTCCGGTCTTCAGGTGATAGACAGCCGGGCCCACCGGCAGGGCCATGGCGCGCCCGAGGAACTCCACTGCTACCCCTCCCTGTTTTTGGTTTTCATCGCAGATAAAGCCCACAATCTCCCCCTTGCGCAGGACGCGGAGGATTTCCCTATGGAACGTGAAGGAGGAATCGCTCATGATGAAACTGGTCCCTACCCTTTCTCCCATCTGTCGCCACATCCGTGCGAGCCGGGGATGGGGCTGGCCGCCCATGATCCAGGTAAGAGGGAATCCGCTGGCGTTTATCTTCGCTCCCAGGAGGGTAAAGGTACCGAGGTGGGCGCTGACGGCGATGACGCCTTTGCCCAGGGTCAAGGCCTGCTCGAGATTTTCCCTCCCCACTAACGCTGTCCGCGGGTAGAATCTCTTGCGATACAAGTGGAGGCTGTACATGGTCTCCATGAAGCCCCTCAGCATGGTTAGAAAACTCTCGTGGGCTATGCGCCGTTTTTCATCATCCGTCACGGAATTATGGAAGGTAGCAGTGAGATTGTCCCACATCTTCTTTTTATACTTACCAGAGAGGCGCCAGGCAATCCGTCCCCCGATGCCCTCTATGAAAGAGAATGTCCACGTAAACGGAATAAAGCGTAGGCTTGCGGCGAAATTCTCTAATGCGACGCTGGCGAGCCAGTAGCGGATTTCCCACGATACCCGTTTCCATCCGCGTTTTTTTCTCCTAACCTTCATGGCGATCCTTCTACTATTGCGGAGAAAGAGGGGGTTTGAGCAGCTTTTTTTTCACCGACCATACCCCTAACGCAAGAGTACCCCCTATCAAGCCCCCTACGATGACGTCGAGGGGGAAGTGCACTCCCATGTAGATGCGAGACAATCCGACCCCGATGGCCAAGGAGAGAAAGAGAGGGGCCCAGCGTGGCACAAGGAGGGAGAGGTAGGCGCCTGCCGCGAAGGCGGTCTGAGCGTGACCGGAGGGAAAGGAGCGATACCATAGGTGCTGTCCCAAAACATGGATATGGACCTTTCCGGCCTCTATGAGGGGGGCAAAATCGGTCAAAGGACGGGGCCTCGGGATCATCTTTTTTAACGCGAAGACGCAAAACCCGCTCAAGAGCATCACGGCAATGATCCAGGGTAGGTGTTGGTGCAGAAAGGCCGGCCTCTTCAAGGCGAAGAAGATGGCAATCAACGAGAAGATGATCCAACCGTTGCCCAACCATGTTATGGCGGAAAAAAAGGCGTCCAGGTAGGGATTGGCCCATTGACTGTTGATCCATAAGAAAACCGCTCTATCCAACGTCAGCAGATAATCCATTTTCTCACCATGATGGCTTGCGTGAGCGATCACAATAACCATGTAAAGAAAAAAAGTCAACCATTCGACTCCCCGGTCAGAAGGTCAGATTTTGCCCTTCGGCCTGAGCCTCTCGACTGAACGCGCCGAAGCCTCGGCTGTCGAAAGGGCCAAGGGCGTCCACCTTGACTTTCCCGCTCTTGTTCTGTTAGATTGAAGGTTCGAAAAAAATGATCCCCTATCTTCCATCCCATATTTTGCAGAGACTTCGTCTCTTAAAGGACAAATGTGGAACCCCCTTTGTTATGCGAGTATATCAGAACAAAGACTACCCCGCCCTCACGGAGATGTACCGACGGTTTGAACCCAAGGAATGGAGTCAAGGCCTCCCCTCTCAATCTGATCACAAGAGGGAGGAGTGGCTGAGATACATGGTGGACGAGGGGGCTAACATCCTCGCCATCATGGAAGGGAAGGTAGTCGGGCATGCCGCCCTCTTTGAAATGGAGCGCAGCAAAAGTTGCGAGTACTTGATCTTTGTCCATCAGGACTATCAGGATCGAGGCATCGGGACAGCGCTCACCAAGGAGATGAGGGAGTTGGCTCACGAGATGGGTTATAGCAAGATCTGGCTTACGGTGGGAGCGATAAACCTCAAGGCCATCCATGTCTATGAAAAGGCTGGCTTTTGTGTCGTGGGACCGAGGGATGTTGAATGTGTGATGATGCTCACCCTGAAAGAAAACAATGAAAGCCAATAAGTGAGCACCTCTCCCTGATCTTTCCTCAACGTGGCTCGTACCCCAAGACAGGGATCGATCCTATTTAGCCCACCGGCGTTACCGTGCCTATCAACCCCACCTGCTCGCGGGAGGCGAAAAGCAGTGAGCTATTCCTTGTTAATAGACGAACGCGGACTGCACCCTGATTCCAGCTGTTCGCTCCAGGAGGATTTCATTTGAAGCAACCAAGCATGGCAGCGGTCTTGGGCGCCAAGGGGATACTTGCCGAGCGGCTGGATGCCTACGAGTACAGGCCCCAGCAGGTGGAGATGGCCGAAGCCGTCTGGAGGGCGCTGCAGGAGGGAGGGGATTTGATCGTGGAGGCGGGACCGGGAACAGGGAAGACCTTCGCCTATCTGATCCCCGCCATCTACAGCAACCACAAGGTAGTGGTCTCCACGGGAACCAAAAACCTGCAGGAACAGCTCTTCTTTAAGGATATACCGCTGCTCAGGGAAATGCTCCCCATCAAATTCACGGCTGCGTATATGAAGGGGAGGGAGAACTACCTTTGTAGGCGCCGCTTCGCGATATTCAACCGACAGCCCCTCTTCAAGGTATTTGAGGAGGCTTCTTTCTTCAAGGAGGTGAGCGCGTGGGCCTCCCGGACCGCGACAGGTGATCGCGCTGAGCTCGGCGGGGTGCCGGAGACATTCTCGGCATGGGCCGAGATATGCTGCAGCCGCGACCACTGTCTCGCAGCGGAATGCTCCGACCACAAGCGCTGTTTTCTGACCCGCATGCGCCAGGCAGCTGCCCAGGCCCAGGTGCTCGTCGTCAACCACCACCTCTTCTTCGCCGACCTGACCATCAGGGATGCCGGGGGAGAGGTGATCCCGCGGTACAAGCGGGTAATCTTCGATGAGGCCCATCAATTAGAGGAGGTGATCACCGCCCATTTCGGCCTCGCCGTCAGTAACTACCGGCTGGAGGAATTGGCCCGGGACATAAGCAGGGAGGCGGCGGCAGGGAGGAGGACCCCGATTGATTTAGAAGGGGCGGTGGATGACCTCCGGGGAAAAGGAGCACAGCTCTTCACCCTCTTTCAGAGGGAGGAACGGTATCGGCTGCGGGAGTTTGATCCCATGGTCTTTTCACTCCTATCGGACATCAAGCGGTGTCTCAGCGCCCTGCGCGGTATCATGGTGAAGAAATCTGATAAGGATGAGATTGCCGCCTTGATCCGCCGCACGCAGGAGCTGGGGGGAGACCTCGAGTTCATCCTCTCCCAGGGTGATCCGCAGTACGTCTATTGGTGCGAAAACAGGGGCAGGGGGGTCTTCCTCAGGGCCTCACCCATCGATGTCTGGCCGGAACTGGGCAGGAGACTCTATCCCCGCCTCGAGACGGCCGTCTTTACCTCTGCGACCCTCTCCACCCAGGGAGGATTCGCGTATTTCCGGGAAAGGCTCGGCCTCAAGGATGCCGAAGAGCTCATCCTGCCTTCCCCCTTTGACATGCAGAATCAGGTGGTGATCTATCTCCCCCAGGGGCTGCCGGAACCCAATGCTGCTACGTTTCCCAGGGCGGCCGCCAAAGAGATAGAATCCATCCTAGCCATAACCCGAGGGAGGGCCTTTGTCCTGTTCACCAGCTATAAAAACATGCGGGAAGTCTACGGCATCCTAAAAGGTCGATTACCCTATAGGCTTTTGATCCAAGGGGAGGGGCCAAGGCACCTCCTCCTGCAGGAGTTTAAGCAGGATGTCTCTTCAGTCCTCTTTGGGACAGGCAGCTTCTGGGAGGGGGTTGATGTGCCCGGAGAGGCCCTCAGCTGCGTCATCATCGACAAGCTACCCTTTGACCCACCCACGGAGCCCGTGAACCAGGCGCGCATCGAGCGGATCACCAACCAGGGGGAAAATCCCTTTTATCACTATCAGATTCCGGCAGCCATCATCACCCTGAAGCAGGGCTTGGGAAGACTCATCAGGAGCACGGAGGACCGCGGCGTCCTCTCCATCCTGGACAGCCGCATCCTCACCAAGGAGTACGGCAAGCTCTTCCTCCAGAGCCTCCCCCCTGCGCCGGTGGTCCAAAAGCGGGAGGAGATCAGGCGGGTGTTTGAGTAGTTATCTGATTCATTGTAGATAGAAGGGACCATTAATTGTGAGACTTAGAACTATTTTCCTCTATTTAATTTTATTATTCTTTCTTAATGGTGTTTGTTACGCCGAAGGAAAAAGGCCTTGCGCAGGGAACAACGTATCACTTGTTGTTGATACAGGACCTCACAAACTGTGGTTGTGTGAGGATAACAAGGTCGTCAAAGAACTCAGGATCGCCATTGGGCGGGGTGGCGTTGATAAACGCAAAAGGGGGGACAGCAAAACACCACTCGGCGAGTATCCTCTTGGAACTCCTCAACCGTCGAATAAATTTGGTATTTTTATTCCTGTCGGTTATCCGACAGATAAGCAACGCGCGAAGGGATTTACTGGGAGCAATATTGGAATCCATGGGCCTTATCGTTTGTTTAAGCGGTTAGGCCGAATCACAACGCGGTTCGATTGGACACAAGGTTGTATTGCTGTTGCAACTGATGATGATATTTCTGAGATTGCGCGTTGGATGAAAGAAAAACATGTAAGCAAGATTATTATTAAATAAATAGCAAGCGTTCATAAACGACAAGCATGGATAGCAAACAAAATTCAAGAGAGAAGACAACGCATGGTAGGCAGACCGCCCCAGCGGGACGGAAAATTTCGCCGATTCTACGCGCATTCAGACATAGAAATTACCGGCTCTTTTTCGGCGGGCAGTTCATTTCGCTCACCGGCACGTGGATGCAGTCAGTGGCGCAGGCGTGGCTCGTCTATCGGCTGACGGGTTCGGCAGTCTTGCTCGGATTCGTCGCTTTCTCAGGACAAATTCCGGTTTTCTTGTTTGCATCTCTCGGCGGGGCCTTTGCCGATAGACATGATCGCCCTCGCATCCTCGTTGCTACACAAACCGCATCGATGCTCTTAGCGTTTGTTCTGGCTGCCCTGACTCTCGCCCATCGGGTGCAGGTGTGGCATGTGTTTGTGCTCGCCGCCCTGCTCGGCCTCGTGAATGCCTTTGACATACCGGCGCGACAGTCGTTCGTGGTGGAAATGGTGGGGAGAGAAGATCTCATCAACGCCATTGCGTTGAACTCCTCGATGTTTAATGGCACGCGCGTCATCGGCCCGGCTGTTGCAGGGATACTGGTGGCAACAATCGGTGAAGGGTGGTGCTTTTTCGCTAATGGTGTCAGTTATATAGCCGTGATCGCGGGCCTGCTAATGATGAAGATCACGGCTCGGGAGCGTCTCCCCTTGCCGGGATCGACGCTTACCAGCATCATCGAAGGTTTCAGCTACGTTGGACGCACAGGGCCTGTGCGATCATTATTGTTTCTGCTCGGGTTGATCAGCCTCCTGGGGATGCCCTTTGTCGTGCTCATGCCGATCTTCGCCGACCAGATACTGCATGGCGGGGCAAGGGGGCTTGGCTTGCTCATGGGCGCATCAGGGATCGGCGCCCTCATCGGTGCCTTGAGCCTGGCTGCGCGGCGAGGCGCGCGTGGCCTGGGACGTGTGGTCGCCTTTTCTGCTGCGGGGTTCGGCGCCAGTCTCATCCTCTTCTCGTTGTCGCGCTCGTTCTGGCTCTCTGCCGCTTTGCTCCTGCCCGTCGGCTTCGCCATGATTGTCGAAATGGCCTCGTCAAACACCCTCATTCAAACGTTGGTGCCTGATAACCTGCGCGGGCGCGTGATGGCGGTCTACTCGATGATGCTCATGGGCATGGCCCCGTTCGGTGCTCTCCTCGCAGGCGCCCTTGCCCATCGTCTTGGCGCACCGATCACTGTGGCGCTCGGCGGCGGCGTGTGTATCGTGGCAGCAGCAGTATTCGGTTTGCGCTTGCCTGCTTTCAGGCGTGAGGCCCGACAGATGATCGTTGCCCTGCAGATGATCGGCGGCGGCCCCGCGGCGGAGGTAACCGCCGCCGGAGGTGGCCCTTTGGCCAGAGGTGGCTCTCTAGCCTCAAGAGACAATGTTGTCGCGCGGCGGCGTCAGTGAGCACTATCAAGAGGCTTTTGGGGGTAGGATCATATCCGCATTTGTCAATTGTAACCTAACTGAGAATGTCCACTATTGCGTCTTATTCGCTTTCGCTTGTTTAAGCATGTCTTTCAGAATGACCTGCGGGTGGTGATACCGCTGGTATTTAACGGTCTTCTCCCCATACTGGATCGCCTTCTGCGGGCACCATTGCAGGCAGGCAAGGCACTGCTCGCAGCGGTGAAGCCACGAAGGTTTTCCATTGGTCATCTCGATATTGGCAGCCGGACAGACTTGCGAGCAGATCCCGCAGCTATTGCATTTATCGTCTGCCCAGAATTTCTTGTCCATCTTACAAACCTGTTGGAAAGACAGCTTATATAATAATGAAAAGAGGATATTCTGCCACAGGGGCCCTCTGTCCACCTTTGTTCGCTCACCCCGAAGCACAGGGCCGGCAATGGCCCGCACCTTCACCCGGGCCTCCTGAAACCGTTTCTGCTGTGCGCCGATAGGCCCGGGACCGCCCCAGGGGATATAATTGGAGGGTAGAACAATAGAATAGCCGAGCGAGAGCGGCAACTTACAGGTTGCCATGAGCCTTTGCAGCTGAAGCAAGGTGGCGGCAGGCTGCCCGGCATTGACAGCCACGGCGAAAAGAAATGTCCAGGGTTTGACCTTCAGGTGGTTGACAAACTGGATCACGCGGCTAAGCAATCCCCAGATGTGGACAGGAAAGATGATGCCTACTGCATCGGCCTGCACCTTAAAAGCTTTTTGTGGGCACGGCATAAACTCAATGGTGGCCTTTTTTAATGCCGCGGTCAGCTGACGCCCGACCCACAACGAATTGCCGGTGCCTGTATAAACATACAACCGTGTTTTCATACGCATTTAATATCAGCTTTCCCCTTGCCGCAGGATTCCCTTATCGCTTACCAACCGATCAATGGCCTCGTACAAGTCAGCCAACTGCCCATCGTTGTTGATGGCATAATCAGCCTGCCCACCTGCCTCGGTAATATGGAAGAGGGCTTCCTCGGCCTCATCCTGCATCAGGAATTGTTCATATTGCTGCGGGTCACGCTCCTCTGCCCTTTTGGCCATGCGCTCATAGCGTTGGCGAGGGTCGCTGACAGAGACGTTTATCAGAACAAATGATACACCAAAGACCTCCCGCAGGATCTGGACGTCCTGAAGCGACCTGATGCCGCTGATCCCGACAACTGACCCCGCATCATGCTGAATCCGTTCAGCCAAAAGCCTTACGAAGCAGCCCTCACCCCACTCGCGGAAATACCTCTCGGAGATGGCGCGCAGGTTATCCCTGGTCGGCTCCGCGCCTTCTTGCGCAGCGATCTCCCTGACCATATCGCCGGTTGAGAAAAAGGACACGCCATAGCGCGCCTTAAGATACTTCAGGACCTCGTCCTTGCCTGAACCATTCTCGCCGACAGCACCGATGACCTTCATCTGACTCCCTTGCACGAGTGCGATAGTACATTATTAATTTTATTTTTTCCCAGACGCTGGAAGCGGGGTGTTATTTCTCCACATACGCATAGGCGCTGTGGTTGTGGATGCTCTCGAAGTTCTCCGACTCGACGGAAAACCAGGTGATGTTGGGGTCGGACGCGAGTTTTTTAGCCACCTCCCTCACCACATCCTCTACAAACATGGGGTTTTCATAGGCCTTCTCGGTGACAAACTTCTCATCCGGCCGCTTGAGGATGGAGTAAACGTCGCAGCTCGATGAGCCCTCCACCAGGTGGATGATATCCTCGATCCAGATAAACTTCTTGAAGCGGACATTGACGGTGACGGTACCCCGCTGGTTGTGAGCCCCCTGGTCGCTGATCTCCTTGGAACAGGGGCAGACCGTCGTGACGGGCACGTCGATCCCCACGTAGAAGTCATCCTCAGCCCCCTCGTTGCTGCTGCCGCAGAAGCGGCAGATATACTCGAGGAGCCCTGTGGCGTGGGTCACTGGTGCCTGCTTCTCGATAAAGTAGGGGAATTCGATCTCCAGGTGGGCGGATCTGGCCTTCAGCGTGCTCTTCATCTCCTGGAGGATGTTCGAGAAGTTCTTGATGGCGATCTCCCCCTTGTACGCATTGAGGATCTCGATAAAGCGGCTCATATGGGTCCCCTTGAAGTGGTGGGGGAGGTTGACATACATATTGACATTCGCCACGGTGTGCTGCACACCATGCGCCTTGTCCAGGACGGTGATGGGATAGCGGATATTCTTCACCCCTACTTTTTGTATCTCGACCTTGCGGGGGTCCTGCTGGCTTTGGACGTCGATCATTGCTGTTCCTTGAGATAGGAGACACCCGCCCCCTCCGACTCCCAGGCAGTGACCTTATGAGGCCTCTGGCCATAGGGGCGCAGTCGTTCCTCCAGCGCCTCATAGATGTAGCGGGCGATGTTCTCCGAGGAGGGCTCCTCTTTCTGAAAGTAAGGGAGATCGTTGAGGTAGTGGTGATCAAGTGCCTCGAGGGCCTTCTCGATCTCCTCCCGCAGGATGCGGAAGTCGAGGACCATCCCCCCCTTTCCCAAGGTTTCGGCCCTTACAAAGACCTCCACCCGCCAGTTGTGGCCATGTAAGCCCTCGCACTTGCCGCCGCAATTCCTCAGGTTATGGGCTGCTGAGAACCGTGAATTAACCATCAGCTCGTACATAGGGGATCATTGTAGCAAAACCAGGTGGGGAAGTAAAACGCTCGCTCCTTATCGGCCCAAGAGCCTCTGGGCGTTCAGCCCCTGAATTGCCTCTAGCACCTCCTCTGCGAGACCGGCCTCCTGCATCTCCTTTTTATACCGCGTCGGGGGGATGAGGGGATAGTCTGAGCCGAACAAGATCCGTTGCGGCCCAATGATGGAGATGGCGATTTGATAGATCCTTTTATTATAAAGGAAGGGTGATGCGGCTGTATCATAATACACCCCTTGGCAGATGGCGGCGATCTCCGGCATGAGCTCGTAGAAGAAAAATCCCCCGCCCCAGTGAGCCAGTATGACCTTTATACCCTGCAGGGCGTGCAGCAAGACCTCCATCTCGGCAGGCCCGGCCTTCCCCTTGCCTGGATAGGGGTGCCCCACGGGCTCGTTGCAGTGGATCATGACGGGGAGGTTCTTCTCCTTGATGGCCGCGAACAGGGGCCTCATGGCCTCTATATCCCACAAGCGATCGCCATAGGTCCCCGGGGCCATTTCCCCGATCCCTCGCGCACCTGCTCGTGCGCATTGCTCAAGCTCAGCGATGGCTGCCTTCCCCTCTTGGGGCAGGGTGATGAAGGGGATTATCCGGTCCGGGTATTGCTGAGCGCTTTCCAGGAGGTAGGCGTTTTCCCGGCGCGAGGGCTCCGACCCCTGCCAGGGGAAGCCGCAGACCACCGATTGCTCCACCCCGTTCTCCTCCATGGCCGTGAGGAGTTCCTCAACGCCGATCATCCGCGCCTGTTTGTCGGCGTAGATGCGGGAGAAGATCGGGTCATTGGACAGTTGATCCCGATGATCCCTGACATAGGGTGAGAAGATATGGGTGTGGAAGTCTATCATCAGCCCATCCCGGCTGTTACCGTCCTCGTTGATTGATAGATAACCTCGACAAGCTCTGCCAATTCTGCTTCAGAGATGCTGAGGGGGGGCATGATGACGATCACGTCCCCCAGGGGGCGGATGATGACGCCCCTCTTCCTCGCCTCCAGGATCACCTTAATACCCATCTTCGCCTGCGGCGGGAAAGAGGCTTTAGTTTTCTTGTCAGCCACCAGCTCGATGCCCGTCATGAACCCACACTGTCTCACCTCCCCGACAACGGGCAGGCCCTTGAACCGCTCCAATCGCCGGGCAAGGAAATCGATCTTGGGGGCGAGTTGCTCTATCGTCTGTTCCTGCTCGAAGACCTCCAGATTGGCGAGGGCAGCGGCGCAGGCCAGGGGGTTGCCGGTATAGGTATGGCCGTGGAAGAAGGTCTTGAACGCGTGGTGCTCTCCGAGAAAGGCGTTGTATACCTCCTCGGTGGTCAGGGTGGCGGCCAGGGGCAGGTACCCGCCGGTGATGCCCTTGGCCAGTACCATCAAGTCCGGCCTCACCCCCTCATGGTCACACGCGAACATCCTTCCCGTCCTGCCGAAACCCACAGCTACCTCATCGGCGATCATCAGGACCCCATACCGGGTGCAGAGCCCCCTCACCCTTGCGAGAAAGCCCGGCGGCTGGGTGATCATCCCCGCTGCCCCCTGCACCAAGGGCTCGATGATGAGGGCGGCAGCCTCCTCATGGTGCTCCTTCAACAGGTGCTCCAGCCTCTCGAGGCACGCCATGCCGCACGCCGGCGAGTTGAGGTTTAGAGGGCACCGATAACAATAGGGGGCCTCTGCCTGGAGCACGGGAAAGAGCAAGGGGCGAAAGGCCTCATGGAAGAGGTCGATCCCCCCCACGCTCACCGCCCCCAGGGTATCACCATGATAGGCGTTTTTAAAGGAAATAAATCTGGTTTTATTTCGCGCTCCGCAATGCTGCCAGTACTGAAAGGCCATCTTGAGGGCGATTTCGCAGCCGGTGGAGCCGTTGTCGGAGTAGAAGACCCGCTCAAGACCCGCCGGCGTGATCTCGGCCAATCGTTTGGCCAGCTCTATGGCCGGGGGATTGGAGAGACCCAACAGGGTAGAGTGGGAGATCTTGCCCACCTGCTCGATGATGGCCCGATCGATCTCCCCCCGGCGATGCCCATGGACGCTAACCCACAGGGAGGAGACCCCATCCAGGTACCTCCTGCCGTGGATATCGATGAGATACGAACCCTCCCCTTGCTCGATGATCACCGGCTCCATCCCCTGATAGTCCCTCATCTGGGTGAAGGGATGCCAGATATATCGCTTATCTGCTTCCTCTAGCCTCCGCTGCCAGGACATAGCCTTTCCTCGTGACATAATCTCAAAAATAAACTTCATACATACCCCCCTCACCCCCAGCCTCGCCCCGGCGAAGTCAAGTGTGGACCATCCCTCTCCCCTTGTCCCCCTCCACTTTAACAAAAAATATAGAGGTGGGGATGTCGCACAGCGACAGGGGAGAGGGGACGGTCCCGCTCCGCTTTGCATAAATCAGTGAATACGGGATGCCGCTCCCGCTCTTCAATATAGAGATAAGGATTACGGCCGAAGGTGGCCCTTTGGCTAAATCTGTCGCTTTGCGACACCCCATCTATAAAAATATCCGAATGGGAGGGGGCCGAAAAGCGGGAAACGCGGCAGTGAGGGGCTGATTGCATCTTGCCTTAAATAAAAATGAACCTCCCTACTTATTATTAAACGAACTTATAAGACGCAACACTAGATCAGGGCGAGTTCCTCGCCCACCTTCTGGAAGCTTGCGAGGGCATAGTCGATGTCCTCAACCGTATGGGTGGCCATGAGCGTCGCCCTCAGCCTGGCGCCCTGCGCAGGCACCGACGGGGGCCTGATCCCCTGGGCAAAGACCCCCCTGGCCATGAGCCGGCGATCGGCCTCCATGGTGAGGGCATTGTCGCCGATGATGACGGGGCAGATCGGGGTCTCGCTCCTGCCGATATCAAATCCCATTCGCTGAATGCCTTTTTTGAAGTAGGCGGTGTTCGCCCAGAGCCTTGCCCTGCGCTGCGGCTCCTCCTCGACGATCTGAAGGGCTGCCAGGGCCATGGCCGCCACTGCCGGCGGTAGTGCGGTGCTATAAATAAAAGTCCGGCAGCAGTTGATGAGATAATCGATGAGGTCCTTGCTGCCGGCCACATAGGCACCGAACCCCCCCAGGGCCTTGCCCAGGGTCCCCATCTGGATCTCGATCCTTCTTCCCTCAATACCAAAGTGTTCCCCCGTGCCTTGCCCTCCTTGGCCCAGCACGCCGGTGGCGTGGGCATCGTCCACCATGACCAAGGCTTCGTATTGATCAGCCAGCTGTCTGATCTCCAGCAGCG
>Ga0214474_1000298_pt1 | contig 26052 bp, 22 predicted proteins | sample RVTome_2_FD_187335 | JGI IMG/M metagenome (GOLD analysis project Ga0214474, IMG submission 187335) | Soil microbial communities from uranium-contaminated site in the Upper Colorado River Basin, Wyoming, United States - RVT95D214 HiSeq ... | reverse complement strand
GCTGTGGCTAGTCTATCACTTCTATATTTAGAGGCAAGCTTAAATCGGTACTTGAAGGGCTTTTTCGACAGTCTCAACGTGACGCCTCACCTTCGTTTTGCCCGCCGCGGGCAAAACGCAAGGTGCAGGCGATTGTTCGCCCTTTCATGTATCTGTAGTCAGTCCGACAGCGCACCGATTGTCCTGAATAACGACTGCACCTCCAAGTCACTTGCCTCAATCGCTGTCATGAAACAGGCTTCAAGCGTTTCCGCGTTGCCGAATTGCCTTTCTCTCCTCAGTTGTCGCACGATCAGGAGAATCAAATCGGCCAGATCATGGCCTCGGATTCTACGAATGAGGTCTGGAAGAAGAGACATTCTCGCGTCGTCGATTGCTTTCTTGAAATGATCTCGCTGACTCCATTTCTTGTTCTTCTGTAGGTAGGCTCGTATGAACTCTTCTTCTCTGAAGGCCATGTGGTCACAATCGACTTCAACATATCGAGCAAATGGCACCCACGTCATTCCCCATCGCAGTCGCTCATTGACGAGTCTTATGACGAAGACTCGCTCAAGAATGTTTCCAACTTGCGTAATGAAGTTGTTGACTGACATTTTGAATCCGCCGAGTGCCACCAGAAGAAACTTGTCCATCACACTCGGCGTCAGCGAGTACAATTCCAGCGAATTGCCATCGGTGAATGCAAGATAAGGGTTAATCTTGCAGACGGGGCAGTAGTCCTCATAATCACGATCAACAACACATAGCACGCGACGTTGTTCGGCCTGCCGACCGGCCAGTTCACACGACAGAGCAATGACACGCGATCGATTTGAGCCGGTAGGTAGCGCATGCTTCACAAGGATTTCGTCAGGCATATCTATGAGTTCTATCTGGTAGACTGCTACGGTCTTTATGCCCTTACGATGAAGGTACCAGTCAAAAAAATATTTGTCGCGAGAGCCTTCGACGTAAATGTCTCTCAGCTCCGGCTCCAAGCTATACAACGAATTCACCTCTTCAAGCGTGCGCTTTAGTTCCATGGCCTTCTTCCATGGTGTGTGCGAGTTTAATGGCGTTGTTTCCGTATTGCGCGAGCAGTTCAAGGCTGTGCGTAGCGAATAGATACTGCACAGGGTTATCTGTGGCACACTCAAGAAGCGCAGACAGAAGCCGCCGTTGCCACTTGATATTCAGAGAGATCTCGGGCTCGTCGATGATGAATATGCTTGGTCGGTCAAGGGTTTGCACGATATTGCAGAAGAGCAGAAGCAGGTGTCTCTCACCGGAGGATAGCATCTCAGGTTGGAGTGGTTTCCCATCTTCTGTTGAGATTCTGAATCCATCATGGATTTCGTAGCTGAGTTGCTTGCGGGTATAGAACGAATTGAGGAGTCGCACTAGCGCATCGACCTGCTTCTGGAGGCGTTCCATTGCATCAAGTTTTTTCTCAACACTTTCAATATATGGAGTGAGAACAGTTGTGATCACTGTGACATGGCTGGCCGGGACACTTTTGACGATGCCCAGAATGTCCTTCCCATTAAACTCGGGTTGAAGGCCATACTTGGAATACTCTCGGGAACGCGCCTCAAGTTTCGCTATTCGTCGCCCGAGTTGTTCGACCGCTCTTGATTCGGTTGTAGCCTGCTCCAAAGGCAAGCGGGCAATGCGTTTTAGGATCTCTCCATAGAGCGTGTTGACGCTTGACTCGCCCTGGGAAGCACTGCGCACGGCTTGAGATTGGATCCATTGTTCAGCCCTCTTGAGCGACTGGACAAGAATTTGCTGAGCGCGCTGCTCCGGCTCTATCGGTCTGCGACGCCGTACAACCTGCGAGGAAAGGTCTGAAGACATAATTATTTCTTCTTCAAGTATCTCGGTATGGGCGAATAACAAGTCGCGCCTCTCTAGACCGGCTAGGCGTACGATACGGTCGTCTGAAAGGAAATACAGACCAACATCAAGTTTGCTGAGCTCTTGCAGGAACTTTTTGGTTCCGGGGCTTGCCTTGATACCGCCCTCCTCGCTATCTCGAAAGTCGGTAGTGTGTTCCTTGCGCTTGCCATACCGAAGCCCAGCTGTGAAGCCCCCCGTGAGCTTCCCTTCAGGGCGTTCAGCCCAAACGTGATCCCCCGAGGTGAAGTGAACATCAAAGCGGGAAAACGGGATGGTGGCAAGTGCGGTCTTATGACCTTGACCAGTTTCGGGGGCTAGCAGGTGGAACAGCATTCTCAGAATCGTTGTCTTCCCACTACCGTTGTCTCCGTAGAGAATAATGAGGCGATCCGGGTTCTCCGATTTATCGGACGGAGAAAGGTCATAGTCGTAGGTGCCGAAAAGATGACGTACAACAATCCGCTTTATGGCCCTTGATCTCATTGTCAGTCCTTTCATCGTGGCGAACATTATTTTTTATGTGAAAGCAATTAGTTTTTGTTGTCATATATTATCAAAATTGTAAGGATATGTCAATTTAATTGTTAAAATACCTGACGGATGGTAGAATTTTATTTGAAATACTTAAATTTTAAGTATTATGTTGCAGATTTATATTTGAGTTATTAAGGGGGATATTGGGTCGGTGAGGACGTTTGTGCAGAACGTGCTCGACATTGATAAAGAGGAAAGGAAATAAGTTTGTTCCAAGCTAGTCCCCTCGGACGTTATACTGAAAAAAAATTACCGCCTTAAAAAGGGGAAGAATTACTTTTTTCTGGGGAGGTTGCGCTGATATATGATCTTGAGCCCCTTGAGGGTGAGGAGGTCATCCACCTCATGGATGGCCTTGGACTCCGGCGCGATCAAGCGGGCCCATCCCCCGGTGGCCACCACCTTGGGATCCGTGCGGGTCTCCTCCCGTATTCTCCTAACCATCTCATCAACGAGACCCACGTAACCATAGAAGATCCCCGACTGCATGCTGTGGACGGTGTTCTTGCCGATGACCCCCTTGGGTTTGAGCAGTTCCACCCGCGGCAACTTTGAGGCCCGCTGGAACAGGGCCTCCATGGATATCCCTATCCCCGGCGCGATCGCGCCCCCCATGTACTCCCCTTTGGCAGTAACGTAGTCAAAGGTGGTTGCGGTGCCAAAATCGACGACGATCAGCTCCTGACGATACTGCTCATAGGCGGCCACGGCGTTGACAATCCTGTCGGCCCCTACCTCAGTGGGATTATCGTAGAAGATGGGCATCCCCGTCTTGATCCCCGGACCTACCACCAATGGCTTGGTGTAAAAATACCGCTCAGCCACCTCCTCCAAGATCGGGAGCATCGGAGGGACCACGGACGAGATAATCAACCCGCTAATATCCTTCGGCTTTATGCTGTGAAAGGTGAAGAGACTGCCGAGCAGGAGCCCAAATTCGTCAACCGTCCTTTCGGGCTCAGTCACCACGCGCCAGTGTTGAAGAAGCTCCTCCTCTGCAAAGACCCCGCACACCGTATGGGTATTCCCCACATCAATGACAAGTAACATGGTCACCTCCCCCTCAGGGTAACGTCACCAGCCACAACCCTCTTGATTGTATTACTATGTGTCTGTACGAGCAAGGCCCCATCTTCATCTATATCCAGAGCCGTTCCCCTTACCACTCCTCCCAGAGAGGTAACCTCTATCTCCTGACCCTGTACCAGGGCGAGTTCCTTCCAGCGCCTCCTGATCGCTTCCCCCCTGCCCTGCCCCAGTCTCTTGTACCACTGCTCCAGATGCCGAAGCATTGCCTGGATGAGGGCGATCCTGGATATCTCCCTGCCCAGCGCCTCCTGTAATGACGTAGCCGTATCCTTTATGGAAGGCGGGAACGCGGCACGGGTCATGTTGACATTGATCCCTATCCCCACGACAACGAAGTTTATCCTATCGAGCTCCATATCCGCCTCCGTGAGGATGCCGCCAAGCTTTTTTCTCTCTATCAAGAGATCATTGGGCCACTTAATAGCGGGGGTAAGGCCGGTAACCTCCTTTATCGCCTCAGCGCAGGCAACAGCAGCCATGAGGGTTATCAAGGGCGTCTTGCCCGGCACTATCCTGGGCCTGAGGATGATGGAAAGATAGATGTTTACTCCGGCTGGTGACTCCCATTTGCGCCCCATCCTCCCTTTACCCTTGGTCTGAGATTCAGCCAAAACCACCTCTCCCTCCTCAGCCCCATTCAAGGCGAGGCGAAAGGCGACCTCATTGGTGGACGCCGCCTGAGGTAAGGCGTGTACCTTCTTGCCGATTTGTTCGGTGCCCAGACCCGCTTGAATCTCCCACGGCGTGGGATGCGCCGGTACCGCGATCAGCCGATAGCCACTGGCCGGCTTGGCCTCAATGTGATACCCCTGCCGACGCAAGGATTTGATATGTTTCCAGACGGCGTTCCTGCTTATCCCCAAGATCTTGCTCATCTCGGCGCCGGAGAGAGGCGCCTCCTGTTGCCGCAGCATCTCCAATATCCTCCCTGCCGCCTCGGCAGACATCACTTGATTACCTTGTCATAGCGGGAGAAGCGCATGGAGAAGGTCCCCCTCCCCTGCGTCATGGAACGCAGATCGGTGGAATAGCCGAACATCCTGGTGAGAGGGGGGTGGGCCTTGATAGTCGTCATCTTCCCCTTTGTCTCGATGGCATCAATGGTCCCCTTTCTGGCCCGGATGTCGCCGATTACCTCCCCCATAAACTCCTCGGGGACCATGACATCCAATTCCATCATAGGCTCCAGGATGAGGGGGGTGCCTTTTTGGCAGGCCTCGCGCAGGGCCTGGGATACCGCCATCTTGAGGACGATGGGTGTAAACTCATCGTGGGTATAGCTCGCCCCCTTGAGAAGCACCTTGATATCGGTGAGTGGATACCCGGTGAGGGCACCCACGGTGGAAGATTCCTGTACACCGGTCCAGATCGCATCGAGGAATTCCTGAGGGATCTGTTCCTTGGGCACAGAAGGGATGAACTCGACCCCCTTGCCCCTGTCATGAGGGATGACCTCGAGGCGGATCTCGGCCCTATGATGGATGTCGTCGATCACCTTAGAGAACCGCCCCTCAACCTCGGCAGGCCTTTCAATGGTCTCCCGATAGACAACCTGCGGTCTGCCGACATTGACCTTGAGCGAGTACTCCTCCACCAATCTCTTGATCAGGACATCAAGGTGCAGTTCACCCATACCCGAGATGATGGTCTGGGCGGTGTCTTCATCATATCGCACCTGAAAGGTGGGGTCTTCTTCGCTCAGCTTCTCCAGGGCAAAGGAGAGCTTGTCCTGATCCTGGTTGGTTTTTGGCTCCACCGCCACGGAGATAACCGGCTTATAGAATTCCATGGACTCAAGGAGAATCGGGCGCGCGCGATCACAGAGGGTGGTGCCGGTGGAGGTATCCTTTAAGCCCATCACCGCGACGATCTCCCCGGCCCGTGCTTGATCGAGTCTCTTTCGGTCATTGGCGTGCATCTCAAAGATCCGCGCCACCCGCTCCTCCATGCCCAGATTGGCGTTGTAGACGACCTTCCCCGTCTCCATCAACCCTGAATACATCCGGACGTAGGTGAGCTTCCTCCCTTGATCCATTATGATCTTAAACGCCAGGGCGCAGAGGGGCTCGCCCTCATCGCTACGGCGCTGCTCCAGTTTTTTGGTGAGCGGATTCAACCCGTGCACCGGAGGGATATCGAGCGGCGAGGGGAGGTATGCGACGATGGCATCCAGAAGGGGTTGAATCCCCTTGTTTCGCAGGGCAGCGCCGCAGAGGACCGGTACCACCTTGAGTGCGATAGTGGACTTTCTGATGGCCCGCTGTAACTCCTCTGCCGAGAACGCCTCCCCGCTGATATATCTTTCGGTCAGAGCTTCATCGGTCTCCGCCACCTTCTCCACAAGGCGGTCCCGGTACTCCCGGGCCTGGTTGAGCATCTCATCGGGGATTGCCACCTGTTGATAGACTGCACCCAAGCTCTCCTCCTCCCAGATGATGCCCTGCATGGAAATCAGGTCGATCAGACCACGAAAGGAATCCTCCGCTCCCCAGGGAAGTTGTACCACCACCGGGTTGGCACCGAGTTTTGCGACCATCTGCTCGACGGCCTTGAAGAAATCGGCCCCGACCCGATCCATCTTGTTGACAAAGGCTATCTTAGGGACGCGGTATTTGTCGGCCTGATGCCATACCGTCTCCGATTGAGGCTCCACCCCGCTCACGCCACAGAACACGGCGATGGCCCCGTCCAACACCCGTAACGACCGCTCGACCTCGATGGTGAAATCGACATGACCCGGTGTATCGATAATCTGGATGATATGATCGTGCCACTGGCAGGAGGTCACGGCCGACGTGATGGTGATCCCCCGTTCCTGCTCCTGGGTCATCCAATCCATCACCGCGGTACCTTCGTGTACCTCTCCGATCTTATAGGTGCGACCTGTGTAGAAGAGGACACGCTCGGTGACGGTAGTCTTTCCCGCATCTATGTGGGCCATAAAACCGATGTTTCTGGTCCTGCGCAGTCGCTTTTCCCCGGGCATCTTCTCTCCGAACAAATAATCATTTATCTTCGGAAGATCAGTATCTTTTATCACAAAGCCTTGCGGGGGTCAATGCAACCTGCCTTGTACCCCTTGTGCTATTTTTTATTTTTGGAACGAGAGGTGACAACGATGCAGAAGGAGGAATATCGCATACGCACCCCCAGGATTAAAGATCACTTCCAGCGGATGCTCTGGCCAGCCTTGCTATCCCCCTCGCCTCTCGTTGAGGGATGAGCCTCATCTCCCCCGCGTCCATGGACGGTTTGTAAAAGATCGGCTGCTTGGCTTCGGTCGATTCGACAAGGCGATAGACAGGGAGGGTAGTCAAAAAGCCCTCTTTATTCAATTGAATGTAGCCCGGCATACCAGTTTGCCTGCCGGCATATCCCGCGCAACACCCGTACCTCTCTGGGGTCGAGCCGGGCCTTGCTGAAGATCTTTCTCAGCACCGCCATCATCCGCTTGGGGCTGTTCTGTTCCAGAAAACCGATGCGCAGGAGGGTCTCCTCCATGTGCCGGTACATCGCCTCCAGCTCTTCCGACTTGGCCAGCTTCTTGGCACGAGATAAGCCTTTCTTGCGCTGACCAGCTAGATAGATCTCGTAACAGATGATCATCACGGCCTGGGCAAGGTTAAGGGACCCATATTCTTCATGCACTGGGATGGTGACCAGGCGCTGGCAAAGATCAAGATCTCTGTTGGTCAGGCCCCTGACCTCAGGTCCGAAGACCACAGCCACCTTGTTCTGCTGATTTATCTCGGCGATCTCCGCAGCCATCTGCCGCGGATCAACAACCCCCTGCCTCCCCTTTCCCCTTCGCCTGGTGGTCCCAATCACCCAGGTACAATCGGCGATGGCATCGGCCAGACGGGAAAAGACCAAGGCATCTTTCAGGACATCATGTGCATGCACAGCCATCACCCGAGCATCGGGATGTAAAGAGGGACCAGCCGGGTCCACCAACGCCAACTCCTTGAGCCCCACATTCTTCATGGCCCGGGCAACGGAACCGACATTCATCTGCCCTTGAGGGCTGACCAAAACGATCCTGATATCCTCGATGCCCATTTTTTGTCTCCATTTTAACTGTTGTTTTACCTACTTCTATCATCCCACTTCCTTGCGTCGCAACTCGTTGCTGTTATTATACCTTCGCGACAGAGGTCTTGACTAGGGTGAAAAGCTCATATATTACATGAAAGATACTGTTCCCTTTAGCCGGAATCATTGATGTCCAAACTGACCTTACTCGGAACTATCCATCGCGACCCACAGGGATTGAAGAGGCTTGTGGAAGCGCTCAAAGGGCTTAAGCCCCATGTCATAACCCTGGAGTTCAGCACCTACGGACTAAGCTATCGATTGAGGAAGAAAAGATCCCTGAGCCGTTGCTTGTTAAGAGGCTTGCATGAGATACGCGGCAATGATGGTCTGAATGTCAGCGAACTCAAAAAACTTCTGCGGTCAACCGGGATCGGGGGCATCAGGGCCCTGCTTGACCTGCCCTTTGAATATAAAGGGGCCAGATTTTACAGCCATTGTAGGGCCATCCCGCTATACTGCGTAGACATATCATCATATTCCCGCCTGCTACTGCGCAACATAGATGACCTCCTCTCGCCGGAAAATCTAAAAAGGGTCATCGCCTTGAGGGACGCGCCGTTGCAAGAAGCAGCGGCGAGGGAGTACAAACACGCCGAGGCTTTCTTGCTCGATGGAAGGCAATCCCCTTGGACACACCTTATCCCGGCTGATGAGGTTTCGAAAAAGAGAGAGCGAATCATGGCCAGCAGGATTAGGAAAATTTTAGCGCGATATCCGGGACGCCAAATAGTTCATATCAGTGGGTGGCAGCATCTCGCGGCTCAACAGGGAACCCTCTTCAGCCTCCTCGAGGACCTGAAACCGAAGAGGGTCTTGTTGGGACATCACTATCTTTAACCCCCAACAAGGCCTCACTAGGGATCTTTTGGAAGCTCCCCTAAAGCCCATTCTATATCTTGCGGAATGGCTACCGGATGGCCTTTTCGTCAGGAAGTTAAGAGTATAGGGTACGTCAAGACAACTGCCCGTCGAGGTATGTGCCCTTGCGGAACTCAGGGTAGATACATATCTTCTATGGTAAGATAGGCAAAGGGGTCTTTGATCCTTTTTATTTAGCACTATTCTATTAAATTATCTAAAAAAATACTAAAAAAAGAACGCTTATCCCCCTTGTTAATGTCAAGACATCGATATGGCTGAAATCACTGAAAAAAGACATTGACAATGAGAGGCGAAGTTGGTATACAGGTTCGCACAGTAGTATAGAACCCGCTTGAAGTGGTTCTGGAGCGGGTTTTTTTATATTTTATCCCAGAAAGGGGGTGATAACCATGGTTTGTCAAACGATAAAGGCAGGGACGGAGTGCGTCTTCATGGGGAAAAAGGGGTGTGCCTACAACGGCGGGCAATGTCATCCCGTAGTGGAGCAATGCCAAGGTTGTGACCGTGTCGTCCAATATCCGACAGGCTCCTTTTGCAATAGCTACAGCGAACCCCGGCTGAAGTGGGTCACTAGCTCCTGCAACTTTGCCACCCATATCAAGAAAGTGCAAACGAACAACAACGTAAAGAAGCTTAATCCCCTGAAGGCCTCCAAGCGGAATAGCGCTCGAAGCTAACATGTAAGGAGGGGCTATGCAACGCAAAAACGCGGGGTCATCCTCGGATGATCCCCGCTTTTTTTTGTATTGACAAAAAAGGAAGGAATAATCTATTGTTATCCTTAAGCGGGCGTAGCTCAGCTGGTAGAGCACAAGCTTCCCAAGCTTGGGGTCGCGGGTTCGATCCCCGTTGCCCGCTCCAAAAATATAACGAGAATACCTTACTTATAAAGGCTTAGGCCCTAAAACCTGGGCCTTTTTCTTTTTGATCTCAAAGATACCCTGGGACTAGAAAATCATGTATCAACCAGCTGGCGCTTCTGTTCATCTTACGCCCTTAACCTCATGCCAAGCCACAAGGTGTTAAGAGATTCATCAGTTCATAGCAATGATAGGTGATTAAAGAATTGTTTTAAATTTTTTTAGATCTTGCTATAATATAGGCAGTTTATCTGATTATCTTTATAATAAAGGGGGGATTATGTTTAATCGACGTAAATCCAAGAGGGTGGAAATTGGGATACCAATACGTATCAAACTGCTCGGTATGGGTAAACAACCCCCAACAGTCAAAACACTCACGAGAAATATCTCCCCTGTGGGCCTATCAATGGATCTCCCGGTAACCTTGACTGAGGGGGTTTTTTTTATTCGGGAGGGGGAACAAACGGTAAACTTGATTCGTTACCTCGTGCAGGAAAACAAGGAGGTAGAACTGGAAATAACGATGCCGCCGCGCCAGGAAAAGATCAGGGCGAGGGGGAGGATTATCTGGTATGACTTTGGCTCACGAGAAGGGGAAGTCTCATATCATTTTGGAGCAGGTATTCTCCTCAAAGAAATGGCAGCTGAAGATAGGAAAAAATGGGAAGTATTCGCAAGGAATACCGCGTTGGAGACAGGTAAGATATGGCAACATGTACAGATGATGAGCGCTTTTACCTTTGTCGCCGGAATTGTTATCTTTTTAGCCGGTTTTTTCGGCGAACTAACAATAATTGCAAAGAGCGGGGTATTTTTGTCCTTTATAGCTTTAATTGGCTTTGTAATAGCATGGTGGCAGCACCGTAGCCATATGCACCTCAAGAAGTTTAAATTGTTCTGAGCATCCCCTATAAAAAGTACTTTTGATTTTTGAAGGTTCATGCAATTCCGTAAAAAAGTAGGGAAGAAATGTTATTATAAAATATTACGACCACACTGGTATTTCTATTCATGCCCTGTACTAACGTTACACCGCCGATTTTCCCATTGATTACTGCACATAGTTTACGACTTATCAGATAGTGTAATCTTAATCTGACGTGTAATATGGGTTTCTCAGGTGAATTTCGCTGATGCTCAAGAAATATAGCTGCTAGCTTTGCAACCGCTCTCTCCTACTGTTTTACTGACTCGGTTGCCTCACAGTGCTTTGCGAACCAGAAATCGCATCAAAGAAGGGTGGCTCTATGGGTAACAGGATGAACCGTGACACTATCGGCGATATTTCAAGAAGGACTGCGGCTAGGTACCGAGACAAGATAGCCATTATTTTCAGAGATGTCACCCTCTCCTTCTCTTTGCTTGAAAAGGAGATATGCCGGTTCGCAAACCTGATGATCTCAATAGGTATAACGAAGGGAGACCATGTTGCCGTTGACGCATATAATTCACATTTCTATCCTATTATCTTCATGGGTCTTGCCAAAATCGGAGCAGTTCAGGTTCCCATCAACTACATGCTGAACGGCGAGGAGATTACCTATATCGTTAATCACGCCGGCTCGAAGGTCTTCATTGTAGAAGACGCGCTTTTTTCCATCATTGAATCTGTCAAGGATAAGTTCAATACCGTTGAACACTGGGGTTTCATATCCCTTAACGAGATGGAGATTCCAACCGGTTTTTTCGATCTCGGAAAAGAGATGTCGAAGATGCCCTTCGACGAACCGAATGCGGACGTTTACCCAGAGGATATCGCCCAGATACCCTATACCAGCGGGACAGAATCGAAGCCCAAGGGGGCTATGCTCTCGCATCGAGCGCTCATGTCCCAATATTTCAGCTGCATAATTGATGGTGAATATGAGACGAGCGATATCAACCTTCACGCACTCCCCCTCTTCCACTGCGCCCAGCTACACTGTTTTTTAACACCCTTACTCTACATGGGTGCAGAAAATGTCATACTGCACCGTGCCGACCCCCTCGAGATGATACGGAACATCGAGAGATACAAGGTAACACACCTGTTTGCTCCGCCGACGGTCTGGATTGGGATTCTTAATCACCCTGATTTGGGGAACTATAATCTCAGTTCACTTAAAAAGGCGGCCTACGGCGCAAGCATCATGCCGGTAGAAATCATCAAACAGTTATCGTCGACCTTCCCAGGCCTCAGGCTTTGGAATTATTACGGCCAGACAGAGATGGGTCCAACGGCCACTATGCTCAAGCCTGAAGTACAGCTCGCAAAACCCGGTTCGGCTGGAAGGCCTATCCTCAACGTGGAAACGCGGCTGATGGACGATAATGGTAATTTCGTCGCCGGAGGTAAAGTCGGAGAGATCGTTCACCGTTCAGGCCATGTGATGACCGGATATCTCAACGATGCTGAAAAGTCTGCCGAAGCCTTCGCTTTTGGATGGTTCCACAGCGGCGATCTGGGCCGGTTCGACGAAGAGGGTTTCCTTTATATTGTCGACAGAAAAAAAGACATGATAAAAACAGGCGGTGAGAACGTGGCTTCGAGGGAGGTGGAGGAGGTTCTCTACCAGCATCCGGATGTTGAAGAAGTGGCAGTGTTCGGGCTCCCGGATCAAAAATGGATAGAGATTGTTGCCGCAGCCATTGTACTGAAAAAGATATCTACGTTGAAAGAAAAAGATATCATAACCTTCAGTAAGGAGCGGTTAGCTGGGTTCAAATGCCCCAAGAAAATTTTTTTCATGGATAAGCTTCCCAAAAATCCATCAGGGAAGATATTAAAACGCGAGCTTAAGGTCAAACTGTCCAGCGCTTGATCCTTCTTAAGCTGCAACAGTAACCCGTGTTGCTGACCAGGATAGATCCTGCAGGAAAACCTCAGTCTTTATCTTCAAGCAGCAAACCCCAACCGTCAAAAAATTAAGCGGAAATTGTCCTAATTGTTTTCTTTTATGATCTAAAATTATAACATTATCCCATGATTGCAGTGCCATTAATAAAGTCTGCACCGTGATAAGCGATAAAAATTTTGATTGACAATACTTAAAGATTAAAGTAGCGTTACATTCAAATAATCAAAAAAAACTTAGCTTTCTGAAAACAAGTATGAAAAGAGCTTTTCAGAAATACCTTTATTCTTGGCCTCTCAGGGTGTTTTTTTAAACCTTGAGAGGCTCACTTCTCTTTACTACTTCTCTTAAAATAAGGATAAATCTTTAACTCAGCAGCAATATGAAGGGCCTCTCTCTGGGGGGTAATTTCTATACATCATGAACGAGTTGTATGCATAGCGCTCAGACCATGAAGAAAAGATATCAGATATTACTCATAGATTCTGATGCGGGTAAATACTATCAAAGTCTTATTGCCGCTGTACGAAACTGTCGGGTAATAGTTGAAAAAAACAAACAAAGGGCATGCGAGTTTTTCTTTCGCAATAATGTCGATCTTGTACTCCTCAACCATACCCCCGATGACCCCTGTATGGACCTGCTTCTGGTCTTGAGGTTTGTCGCCCCTTCGGTGCCCGTCATCATCATGACCGCCTGGGGATCTGAGGAGTTTGCAGTCACGGTGTTCAGAAACGGTGCAAGCGATTATCTCAAGAAGCCGCTCAACATAGATGAGTTGGGAAATAGTATTGAAGCTGCTTTGTGCAGAAAAAATGGTTTGTATAGGGAACTTTTCAGTCCATCAACGGATGGAATAAACAAGGCTATACATTATATCAATGGCAATTACAGCCTGCCAATGAAACTTACTAGCGTTGCCCGCGAAGCTGGTATGAGCATTTCTTGTCTTGAGCGGGCATTTAAAAAGAAACTGGGCGTAACATTCTCCATGTATCTGCATAAGGTCCGTATCTGCCGGGCGATACAGATGCTAGAACAGGGAATTGGGTTCTCCATAGGCGAAATAGCATTTGCCTGTGGATTTACCAACCAATATCACTTTACCAGGCTGTTTAAAAAAATGATACAAACTTGTCCAAGAGATTTTAAAAAAGCTCTGATAGAAAACAGACTCTACAGTTAAACACCCCCTCCATCCCCCGACCGCCACCCCCACTCCCAAAAAAAGCAGAAAAGATCAAAAAAAAGGCAAGATAGGTCAAGACTTTAATACCATAAAATGATAGAAATTGAGCATCAGGTAACCCATATGTTGATAGTTTTAAGGAGGTAACATATGGCAAAAGGACGAGCATTGACCATTGGACTGAATGCGGTTGATCCAAGGCATTATGGCGGCTGGACAGGAGAATTGAATGCCTGCGAAGCAGATGCCCGGGATATGGCTGAGATTGCACAATCAAAAAAATTCGATGTGAAGACCTTACTGACAAAAGCCGCCACCCGGTCGAAGGTAGCGGGTGAGATCGCAAAGGTGGCCAAGGCATTAAAGGCAGGGGATATCTTTATGTTGAGCTATTCGGGTCACGGCGGTCAGGTACCGGATATCAACGATGACGAGCCGGACGCCCAGGATGAAACCTGGTGCCTCTACGATGGAGAGCTGGTGGATGATGAGCTCTATGCCCAGCTCGGGAAATTTGCGCAGGGTGTCCGCATCTTAGTCTTTTCCGATAGCTGCCACAGCGGCACGGTGGTGAAAATGGCCTATTACCAGGGAACAACAGCAGCACGTGGTGCCGGTCTCGGTTCTCAGCTAGTCAGATATCGCTTCATGCCGCCTGATGTAGCCTTACGCACATACCGCGCTAACAAAAGCTTTTATGACAAGATATTGAAGAACGCCAAACTAAAAGGCTCAGAGCAGTCCGTCAGGGCTTCGGTATTATTGATATCGGGGTGCCAGGACAATCAGCTATCGGCAGATGGGGATTTCAACGGTTTATTTACCTCTCAGCTGTTGGGCGTGTGGAAAAACGGGGCCTTTAAGGCTGATTATAGGAAATTCCACAAAGAGATCATTCAACGCATGCCGCCCGATCAAACACCCAACTATTTTCGCGTCGGGCAGATCGACAAAAAATTTGAGGCCCAGACACCCTTTACCATTTAATAAAAAATGCCTCATCTACCCCCGGTTTATTTGGTAAGAATAAAGAGGAGGTACATATCATGGTTGAACAAAGGATGAAGCGAGGGATGGGTTGGCTGCCAGACTATCCGGATTTTCGCGACTATACCATGGAGCAGGATAATATCTCTCACAAGCTCAAGCAGTTGGGTCAAAAAGACTCAGTCAAAGGGATGTTGAAGAAAATCGGGGTGTCTAAGTCATCGCAATTACAGTTTCCAGGCGCAGTTGATCTCAGGGTATGGTGTTCACCCATTGAAGATCAGGATAAGCTTGGCTCATGTACAGCGCATGCCGGTGTTGGTATCGTAGAGTATTTCGAAAGGAGGGCATTCAATAAACACATTGATGCCTCCAGGCTCTTTCTCTATAAGGTTACGAGAAATCTGTTGAATTGGACGGGAGATACCGGCGCCTTCCTGCGGACAACCATGGAGGCAATGGTGCTCTTTGGTGTGCCACCTGAGGAATATTGGCACTACGACATAACCGACCTTGACAAAGAGCCCAGCGCCTTTCTTTACGCCTTTGCTCAGAACTATCAGACCATCTCCTATTATCGTCTTGATCCCCCTGAGACTCTTAATGACGTACTCCTTACCAGAATTAAGACATCATTGGCAGCCGGTCTTCCATCTATGTTCGGTTTCAGTGTTTACAGTTCTATCGAGCAGGCAGAAAAAACAGGCGCGATACCATATCCGATCTCGGGGGAGAAACTTCTCGGCGGTCATGCGGTTGTAGCAGTCGGTTACGATGAAAAGATGAATATCAAAAATAGTAATCCTGGGGCTCATAAAACAACAGGGGCCTTGCTCATAAGAAACTCCTGGGGGACAGGGTGGGGCGAAGAGGGGTATGGCTGGTTACCGTATGGGTACGTGCAGAGCGGACTGGCTGTTGATTGGTGGTCATTGCTGAAGAATGAATGGGTCGATACCGGAGAATTCAAGTTTTAAAAGGTGGGCCTTCGACCAAACAGGTTGCGAACGGGCGACCATCTAACGTATGTGATGGATTTCAAACAATCCCCTTCAACCCTCACCCTGCCCATCAAGGTGAAAGTTGAAGGGGATTAAAGATAAAGTCCCTGAGGAGGAACGTAGCGACAAGCGGCTTCTAGTTTTGAACAACAACGGGCTCAGGCAGAAACATTTTTCCCTACTGCCTTTAATCTCTTCTCGGCTTCCTCAACGATCCGCTCAATGACTTCTTTGCACGTGGGTATATCATGAATGCCGCCTATGGACTGTCCGGCAAATAAAAATCCTTCTTTTTCGTCACCCTCATTGATCGCCTTCAGATGACGGATCGCCCCATTTGCGGAGCGAGCTAGGATCAGAAGCCCCTTGCCCTCCTCGGATTTCAGCATGCTCCAGCTGAGGCCGATGAATTTCCAGAGGGGAAGTTTTAGAATCCGCTTAACCTCCAAGGCGCTTCTCACGGATTGAAACGGCGAGAACCCCTTTTTCATCATGGCTTCAGCTCCGGGGCTTTTTAATGCCCTACCTGGCATGCCGTCAAAGACATCACTGTACAATGTATCCTGCTCGGTCGCCTTGAGACAGAGTTGCTTGAAATTTTCGTGAACAAGACTCTCCTGCGTCAGGATAAACCGAGTGCCCATAGAAATCGCATCCGCTCCCAGTACCAACGCTGCGGCGAGCCCTCTGCCGTCATAAAAACCCCCGGCAGCGATCAGAGGGATATTTACCTGACTGGCAACCAAGGGGATCAAGACCATCGAGGTCGCCACGTCCCCGTGCGCTGCTGCCTCGTGGCCGGTTACAGCGAGCAGGTCGCAACCCAATTGCGCGGCCCGGACGGCGTGCCGGGCAATGGCTATGGTCCCCATCACCTTGCCCCCGTAGGCGTGGACCTGATCAATGAACCACGGTTTTCCCAAAGAATAATTGATGATGGGCACCTTTTCCTCTATGGCGACGTCGATATTCTCTTTCGCCCCAGGGCCGATCAGGATCTGGTTTATCCCAAAAGGTTTATGAGTGAGTTTTCTGATCTCCCGGATATTCTTCCGAGTTTCTTCGGGAGTATAAGCGGCCGTGGCAAAAATACCCAATCCCCCTGCGTTGCAGACAGCCGCTACCAGTGTGGGGGTCGTAATCCAGTTCATTCCTGCCAGCATAATAGGGTGTTTTATTCCCAACATCTCCGTGAATCTCGTTTTTATCATATGCCCTCCTTTTATTATCGTTTCATCAGATCGGTTTCCATCCTGAGAAGTTTGATTCCTCCCCAAGAATAACCCTCCTAACCAGCAAGGTTTTTTTTCAAAGAATCATGTTATGCCTTCTTGAAAATCCGCGGTTTTCGTATTCAAGGGGGCTCAGTAATGGGCAACTTCCCGGCAAGCCTCATCAAAAGCAGTTACAGAGGCAAGGATGAGAAGAGAAGGTTTTTGGTCTCAAAAAAACCGATGAATAATAAAAAAGGGGAACCTCGCCTTCTTTCTTTTAATACCTCCTCCCCTCATCTATTCCTATACATCCGCTCGTAGTATTCCAGATACTCCCCGGTTCGGATCCGCCGCCACCAGTCTTGATGCTCCCTGTACCAGGCGATGGTCTGTTGAATCCCCTGTTCAAAGGTCACGCGAGGCTGCCAATCCAATTCTCTCTTTAGTTTGGAGAAGTCCATGGCATACCGCTGGTCATGACCGGGCCGATCCTTGACAAAGCGGATCAAGGACTCCGGTTTGCCCAGGGTCTCCACAATGGTCCTCACCACTTGGAGATTGTTCCGCTCGCTTGCACCGCCGATATTGTATATCTCTCCGATTGTGCCGCGATGCAGGACGGCATCGAGGGCCTGACAGTGGTCTTCCACGTATATCCAGTCCCTGACATTGAGCCCATCACCGTAAACAGGAAGTTCTCTGTCTTCCATAGCGTTACTGATCATCAACGGGATCAGCTTTTCAGGAAATTGATACGGCCCATAGTTGTTCGAGCACCTGGTGATAATGGCAGCAAGTCCATAGGTCTTGGCATAGGCCCTAACCATGTGGTCGGCAGCGGCCTTGCTCGCCGCATAGGGGCTGTTGGGATTCAGGGGGGTGGTCTCAGTAAAGAGGCCGGTGGTACCCAAAGAACCATAGACCTCATCAGTGGATATCTGGATGAAGAGGGGGACTGTCGCCGCCCTTGCCCCTTCCAATAAGACCTGCGTCCCCAGGACATTCGTGCGCAGAAACAGATCGGGGTCTTCTATGCTTCGATCAACGTGCGATTCAGCGGCGAAGTTCACGATGCAATCAACCTGCTCATCGTGCATGATCCCCATCACCTGCTCTCTGTCAGCGATATCCCCCTTGACAAAAGTAAGATTGGGCTGCTGCACCACCTCGCAGAGGTTATCAAGGTTGCCGCAGTAGGTTAGTTTGTCCAGATTGATGATCCGGTAGCTCGGGTATTGACCCAGTAGGTAGTGGATAAAGTTGCTCCCGATAAACCCGCATCCACCCGTTACCAGGATGGTCTTCGCCTCAGCCATCTTTTCTCACCCACGTGTATGGTATCGCGTTTTCATGGGGATGGACGCGATATTCATCAGGCTCTTCCCGGTTGTATACCTCGGTGGAACAGTTGACGGCTATCGCCTCCTGCTCACTAATGCACATCCACCCATGATAGACCTCGGGAGGAATCTGCACCAAGAGGGGGTTGTGTTCCCCGATGAAGAACTCGTTGACCTCGCCCTTGGTAGGCGAACCTTCCCGCGGATCGTAAAGGACTAGTTTTATCATCCCTTTTACCACTGCCACATTATCGGTCTGGATCTTGTGATAGTGCCATGCCTTGACCACATTGGGATACGTGGTCGTCATGTAGACCTGGCCGAACTGCTGAAAGATCTCATCGTCGTTGCGTAATATCTCCATAAGCCTTCCCCTCTCGTCGGGGATGACCCGCAGCTTTTTAACCTTCACCCTATCTATCATCACTCCCCTCAATCCACCTTGTTGGCCCCCGTCTCAGCCACCAGCTGGCTGGCCCTCAGGAGGGATTCGAATGTTCCGGCATCCGTCCACCACCCATCCAGAACCTCCCACGTTAATTGATTCCTCTCAATATAGACGTTATTCACATCCGTTATCTCCAGCTCCCCCCGGTCCGACGGTCTCAGGGCCTTGATGATATCAAATACCCTATTGTCGTACAGGTAGATCCCTGTTACCGCATAGGGCGACTTGGGGGCCTTGGGTTTTTCCTCTATCTTGACTATCTTACCCCCCTCCAAGACCGGGACGCCAAAACGCTGGGGATCAGGGACCTCCTTGATCATGATCTTGGCCCCTGCCTTTTGTCTGTCAAACTTTTTCACCGCCTCGCGGATACCCTTTTCAATAACGTTGTCTCCCAGCATGACGCATATCTTGTCCTTGTCGGCAAAGAACTCAGCCATGCTGAGGGCCGCTGCAATGCCCCCCTCACCCTCTTGATAGGTGTAGTTGATGTGTTTGAGCCCAAATTCATGGCCGTTGCCGAGAAGCCTCAGGAAATCCCCGGCGTAGTTTCCGCCGGTCACAATAAGGATATCCTCTATCCCGGCATTGATCAGGGCCTGCAGCGAATAGTAGATCATCGGCTTGTCGTAGACGGGCAAGAGGTGCTTGTTGGTGATCTTGGTCAGGGGATACATGCGCGTCCCGAGACCACCGGCCAGAATAACCCCCTTCATTCCCTCACCTCCTTATTGAACCTGATATTTCCCCAGACCCGTCAAGGTGATCCAAACCATTACCTTCAACTCCGAGCGCTCCGACGGATCGCGATCGGGCTGGCGATTTATATCGTGCACGCGAAGGGATACCTCCCAACACTGATGACGGTAGTCAAGGCCGTAGACCGTCTCTATCCTCACCTTGTCGCGGAGATTGTGCCGATAGGCAAAGTAGAGGTCAAGGGGATTGATGATGCGGATCCCAAGTTCCCCATTGATCTCTTCCACACCTGCTACCACACCTGGTGAGACGTCAAAAGATTTGGTGAACCGGTACTGCACACCCAGTTTATCTCCCCTGGTATCGGCGAATTGGACCCCGGCATTCAAGACGTCAAGGCGATTGTGATGAGGGTTGTATTCGAGGTCCATGGTCCCCGCTAGCCACGTAAAGGGGGCAATCCTCGCCTCTGCTGCAAGATTGGATATGCGCTCCTCAGAGGAGAGATGGGGGAAGAAATTGTAGGACTGGTATATTTTTAGGTAGAGGTATTCAGGATAGGCAACCTCACCATCTGCGCCCACCTCCTTGCCGATCAGATAATTTGTAAGCATCCACGTGATGGTATTTTGCCTCGTTATACTGTCTATGCTGTCATTAAAACGAGGGTTATCCGTCTGGATCACGTTACTGTTTCTCCCACGGGTAAAATCGGGGTTATGAGACTGGTTCACGCCGGGGCTATAGGTATAGATCACCTTGGGTTCTATGATGTGCTTCAGCCCCTGCACCTTTCCCCCCTGCAAGAGAAATACCCTGCTGATGGTGGTAGCCAGGGATGCGCCGACATCGTACATCTCGCGGCTGGTGACCTCATCATGTACCACCCCCGTAGGGTCATCCTCGGGAAAGTAGATGGTTTCCCGATACCCTATCCACGGCTCGAAGCGCACGATATCAAGAAGCTTGAGTGGTACTGACAACCTTGGATACAGATCTATCCGCCCCCCCCTGAGTATGTCTCTGGATCCGGGAGCAGGGGGGAGTTTCTCACGCCAGAAATGAGTGCCCTGGGCCTCCATCTCATAAAAGATGGGCGTTTCCAGGAAGCGGTCTTGATACAGGGAAAAGTTCGTCTGGGGGAGCATCTGCATGGTGGCACCGTTGTCATCCACGGTGCGGGGGTAGTAGGAAAAATAGAGGCCGCGAAAATAATAGGCATCTGTCTCCAAAGCCCCCCATTCCCAATTTTTCCCCACCGTGACAATGGATTCCAGTTGGTTCAGTGAAGTGGCATCAATCCTCGTTTCTTGAGGGATGTCCGAGGAAAAATCAACGGGATAATCCTTGTCGCTCACCCAATTAACATTCGCCTTAAGGTAATACCCCTTTGGGAAGCTCTGGTCATGGTCGGCGAAGATGGACCAGCGGCTTTTATCCTCCCGTTCATCCCACCAGGGGCTTTTATCGAACCGTTCATCCCAGATGTAAAAGCCCTTGATCTGGCCCCTGGCCCGCGTGCTCCAGGCATAACGGTACTCAATACCTTCCTTGAACCCCCTGCCCCTGGAATCTCCGATGCGCTCGAAATAGAAGGTGGCATCCTGGTTAGGGGCGATGGCCCAGTAAAAGGGGATGGTGATCTCAGGCCCCCATTTGCTTGAGCTGCCGAAATCGGGAAAGAGAAACCCGCTCTGTCTATCCGTCTTGGCCGGGAATGTTGCCCAGGGGAAATAGAGGATGGGGATATCCAGCACGCGGAAACCCGCCCACCACCCCTGGGCATAGCCTTCCACTTCCACATCCAATTGCTTGGCCGTAAACTTCCAGAAAGGTATCCTCGCATTGCAGGAGGTTAGCGTGGCATCATGGACGCGGTACTCCGCCTCACCCAATTTTTCCGCCTTGCTGCCGGTGATGTGAAAGTTCTTTTTCTTGAGAAAGATCCTGCCCTGATATACCACCCCTTTCTTCGTCTCGATATTGAGCTCCAAACGATCACACCTCAGGATATCCTCCCCTTCGGTCAGGACCACGCTTCCCTCTGCCACTACGTCCTTGGTCTTGTCGTAGAAAATCACCCTATCTGCCTGTACCATGGTGTCTTTGTAGAGAATCCTCACTGCTCCCTCTAAGGAGATAAAGTCCCCCTTTTGGTCGTACATGAGCTTATCCGCCTCCATGGTGATAGGGCCCTCAGCCTTGTAGTCGAGCTCAATCCCGGCAGCCTGCCAAGGGACCAGCGTAAAGCTGAAGGAGGCAACAAAAAGGGTCATGACCAGAGAAGGCAGATGGAGGCGCCTCGTCATACCTGTCCCTTGTTCAACAGGTGGTCTCTTGCTTCTCCCACCGTATATAAGGATCCGGTAACCACGATGAGATCATCCTCTTGGGCCGCCTCTCGCGCATATTCCACCCCCTGCCCGACATCCTCGATCACCGTGACCTCCTTGCAGTAGTTCTGGGCTATCTCAGCTATCCGCCGGGCGGATAGCGCACGGGGATTATGAGGGCTCGAGGCGATCAGCATATCTGCTAAAGGGGCCAATTCCGACACGATAACCGATACCTCTTTGTCTTCCATAACCCCCATTACCATATAAAGACGTCGATAGTCAAATTCTTCCTCAAGGCACGCCTTTAATATCCTGGCTGCAGCAGGGTTGTGGGCGCCATCGAGGAGAATCTGAGGCGACGTTGGGAGGATTTCCAATCTCCCGGGCCAGCGAACCTTGGCCAGCCCTTGATAAATGGACTCCTTCCCTACTCTATACCCTGTCTCCTCCAGTGCCTCCAGGGCCCCCAGCGCCACCGTGGCGTTTACGATCTGAAAGGAGCCTGCAAGCCCCAGTCTAATATCCGCTAATCTCCATATGCGACCCTGGAAGTTGAGGGCGCCGGAGGAGATCCGCTCTCCCCAAAAATCCCTGCCTGTCAATCTCAAAGGGGCTTCTTTTTTCTCGCACTCTTGCTCCAAGATCCGTATAACCTCAAGCTGGGCGGCACCGCTGATCAAGGGGGTCCCGTGCTTCACGATCCCTGCCTTTTCCCTAGCAATATCCTCAATCCGCTCACCGAGAATTTGAAAATGATCCCTGCTGACATTGGTGATCACCGTTATCAGGGGATCAACGACATTGGTTGAGTCCAATCTTCCCCCCAGCCCTACCTCTAAGATGGCGACATCCACCTCACGGAGAAAGAAATAGTACAGGGCTATGGCCGTGGTGAAGTCAAAAAAGGTAAACCGTTGGGGGATATCCTTCTCTTCCACCCTCTTGCGCAGCAGCTCTGTCAGTTTCACTACCTCTTCCCAGGGTATCTCGGCACCGTTTATCTGGATCCTCTCGGTGAAAGATACCAGGTGGGGAGATGTATAGAGACCTACCCGGTACCCCTCCTCCTGTAAGATAGAGGCCATCATGGCGCTCACCGATCCCTTGCCATTGGTTCCACCGACATGGATCACCTTCAAATCCCGATGGGGGTCACCGAGGGCCCGTAAGAGGAGCGTGATGTTCTCCAAGCCGAAGACCATCCCAAACCTCTCCAGGCCATACAGGTATGCTGCCGTCTCGTGATGACTCATAGGAGAGAGAAAACAGAGAAGGGCGACCTCAGTGATACAAGAGATTCAAAAACTTCCCCAAGGTCTCTTTTAGCCGCCTCCTCTCCACGATGAGATCTATCATCCCATGCGTGAGGAGGTACTCCGCCCTTTGGAATCCAGGCGGAAGATCAGCCTTGATGGTCTCCTTGATGACGCGGGGGCCGGCGAATCCTATCAAGGCCCCCGGTTCGGCCAAAATGATGTCTCCCAGCATTCCAAAGCTGGCAGTAACACCGCCCGTGGTGGGATCTGTCAGGACGGAGATATACGGCAAGCGCTCCTTTCGCAGGCGGGATAAGGCAGCGCTGGTTTTGGCCATCTGCATGAGAGAGAGGATTCCTTCCTGCATCCTGGCCCCCCCGGAAGAGGTAAAGATGATCGCCCCTATTTTTTCATCAATGGCCTTCTCAATCATTCGCGCTATCTTTTCACCCACCACTGATCCCAGACTTCCCCCTAAAAAGTCGAACTCAAAAACTCCGACCATCGCTGGCAACTGATGGATCTCGCACCTGCCGGTGATGAAGGCATCCTTCAAACCGGTCTTTTGCTGGGCCTCACGCAGCCTGTCTGAATACCTCTTCAGGTCACGGAAAGAAATAAGGTCCACCGGGACTAATGCTCGGTCCAATTCTTTGAAGCTACCTTCGTCCGTGACGATGGCGAGTCTTTTTTGGGCTTGAATGGGGAAGTGATAGCTGCACTTGGGGCATACATTGAGGTTGCGCTCAAGCTCTTTTTTGTAGATAATTTCCTGGCAGACATTACATTTTGACCAGAGGGCATCGATTGCCTTCTCCTCCTGGGAAGGAGTTTCTTTTTTCTTAAACCACGTCATCGCTTTCGCCTGTTAGAAGTCGAGTTCCTCACCTTGGGCGAGGATGGTGATCCTCTCATCACCTAAGGCATGAATCTCTTCCTCGATGGTCTTCAGGTATTGGGGCTTCATATGGAAAATAAAGATGGGGTAATCTTTATCCTTCAGCTTTTTCAGCTCTTGCGCCATTGTCTGAGGGGTGAGATGGCCGGAGAGGGTCGCTAACTCCTGTTGTTCATTGGAGAAGGAACATTCTATAAAAACAGCCAACAGATCCCCCAATGCATTACAGGCCTTCCATATAGCTTCTGTCGGTCCCGTATCTCCGGTATAGACGACATGGCCATGATTACATTGTATGATATAACCGACCGCCGCTATGTTATGGTCAACCTTCTCAGCCCTGACGCTTATCCCCTGTGACAAGGGATAGAATACCCCCTCTTTTATAGTCTTAAACCCGAGGACATGGCCATCCCCGAGGGGGATGGAGGTGAAATCGGGACATATAGTGCCGTTGATGAAGTGCAGTTTAAGCGATTTTACGATTGCTGCCGCACTGTGTATCCGTATCGTCCGTCCTTTTTCCTCCAAGAGGTTGTTGGCAAGAAAAAAGATGTCCTTTATATGATCCAGGTGGGAATGGGTGATGAATATGTCCTGAACCCCTCTCTGTTCTTCCAAGTTTAACGGAGAAACGATGGAACCCGCATCTAACATCACAGAACCATTTATCAAGAAGCCACAACTCTTAAAGCGAAGAAATTCAGTGCCATAACACCCTAAAACCTTTATGCGCATACCATTTCTCCCAAAAGGGCCATGAGGGGTGAAAGTAAAAAAATAACAGAATTGCTGGATATGTCAACCGATTTCTAACGAGGTTGAAGCGCTGAAGATCTCTTTAAGAGGAGGCTGGACAACATCGCATACTGTATGATACAAAATAATAAATGGAACACATATCATGGAGAAGGTTTTCATCGATTGCAGTACATTGAAAGGAGGGAACAGAGTATGTCCATCATAAAAAGATTGTGCCTTTTCCTGATCATCCTCTCCTTTATAGCAGCCGGCTGCGCAACCAATCCGGTCACCCAAAAACGTGAAATCATGCTCTTCAGCGATCAAGATGAGATAGAGATGGGAAAAGAGGGGAACGATGCCGTTCTGATGCAGTTTGGCCGCTATGACGATTCTCCTCTCCAGGGATATATCGACCAGACAGGGCAGAATATTGCGCGGGTCAACCATCGCAAAGAGCTGCCTTACCACTATATGGTAGTGGATTCCGCTGTTCTCAACGCCTTTGCCTTGCCAGGGGGCTACGTATACATAAACAGGGGGCTCCTAGCCTATCTCAACAATGAGGCGCAGCTCGCGAGTGTCTTGGGACATGAGACCGGCCATGTGGCTGCGAGACACGGCGTCAAGAAATATCAGAAGGCCGTAGGGGCCCAACTTGTCCTCGCCGGGGTATCAATAGCGACCGAATCGCAAGGACTGGCATTGGGCACCAATCTCCTCCTGAGCGCCATCCTCCAGGGTTACAGCAGGAAGGATGAACGCCAGGCAGATGAACTGGGGGCCGTGTATATGTACGGGGCCGGTTACGACCCCAAGGAGATGCCCGAGTTCTTTAAGATCCTCAATCAGATGGAAAAACGAAGTCCCAACCTCATCGAGCAGTTGTTTGCCTCCCACCCCCCTACCCCTGATCGGGTGGAAAAGACCGAGGCCCATGCCCGGGAGCTGACCAAGGAGAAGGCCAAAGGGCTTGTCGTTGACCACAACCGCTACATCTCCCATCTTGACGGTCTCGTCTTCGGGCCTGGAGAGCGAGACGGCGTAATCGAGGGGAGCCTCTATAAAAACAGATATTTCCGCTATCAGATACAGATGCCGGCGGGATGGAAGGTACAGAGGGGGGATGCAGGGGGCTCAGTCGTGGCGGAGGATCCTTCCAAGCGGTACCTCTCCCAGGTCATACCCTTGGAGTTAAAAGAGAAACTTACCCCTCGCGATTTAGCCGCCACGGTGGAAAAAGATTCAGGTTTGCAACCATACGGCGCTTCGTGGATCACCATCGCTGGGGAAAGGGCCTATCGAGTCGATTACAGGGCCAAATCTCAGAGTGGGGGGGTGCTGGGGCTACGTATTGCTTATGTAACCAGGGAGAAGACGGGATTTATCATGGCCAATATTGCCAGCCTGCAAGAATTTGCTAGGGGGGAAAGAATGTTTAATGCAGTAATCTTCAGCTTCCGTCTCCTTTCCCCTCAGCAGGCAGCCATGATACCACTCCATAGGCTGAAGGTGTACATGGTAAAGAGCGGAGATACCTTTCAAGCAATCTCCGCCAGGTTTTACCAGTCGACCAAATATGCCGATGACATCAAACAATTTAACGGGATGGATGAACTCAACGCCCCGCCCGTGGGGACCCTCATCAAGATAAAACCCATCCTCCCTAAAACCGCTGAGGTAAGAGAAGAGTGAGGAAAACCTCACGGGGCGAGAGGGATCTGGTCCAAGCCCGTAGTCTCCGGTAAGCCGCACATAAGATTCA
>Ga0214474_1000297_pt1 | contig 26102 bp, 51 predicted proteins | sample RVTome_2_FD_187335 | JGI IMG/M metagenome (GOLD analysis project Ga0214474, IMG submission 187335) | Soil microbial communities from uranium-contaminated site in the Upper Colorado River Basin, Wyoming, United States - RVT95D214 HiSeq ... | reverse complement strand
AATTACAGCAAATTTCATAGAACTCAAAGAAGCAAGAAAGTTTGTAAAGGGAAGTAAGTGCTGAATGGTACAGACTTGTCCAAATATCCGGAAAATCCAAGAAGCAGTAAATAATAAATTTGATATTCGAGAAAGATATGTCATAAATTCTAAAAAATATAGTTCATTTAGATTTCCATCAAAAAAATCGGCACTTAATTTTTTAAAATATATTCAGAAAAATAAAGAATGCAAATGAAATTTTCAAGATTTACAATCTCCAATATATAAGTGATTACAATAACCACATTTTTTACAACCAATTTTCTTGATATATTTTTTTTCTTCAACGGAAATAATTTCAGTTATTCTTGTTGAATTACAATTTGGACATTTTTTCATAATTGATTAAACCAAAGATAATCTCTAATCATATTTAATTTTTCTTCTTTATGAACTGAATGATAAATATTGATTATGGGTATTAATCTTATTTTTTTATTTTGTATTATTTCGGCTTGTTTAATTTCTTTAAGAATTATTTCAATCAATTTATCTATTTTCATCTTTGTGTTTCAGGAATAAAATAGCTTACACATATTTTTATCCAAAAAATCTCTTTTTAATTTTTATATTAGAAATTTTATTTCTATCTCGTTCTTCTTCAGTGGGAAAAAAAGGAAGGCATATAATAAGTAAAAGAATTGACAGAAAAATCAATATTCCATTTAAGAAAAAAATACTTAAAAAAAAAGAAAATAAAGATAAAAATATTAATATTTTGCAAACTAATATTTTATTTATATATATCATAAACACTCCTGACTACACCTTTTATTCTTCTACCAATATTTTATTTAATTCGATAGCTATTCTTTTAATTTCTTTTATAAAATTTTCATGGGTCTTTTTTAATTCTTCTTTAGTTTTCATTTTATTAATTTAATTAATTCATTAACTTTTTTTATCCTATTCAATGATTCTTCAAGAGTAATATTTCCGTCGAGGTAATTCTCAAGAATGCTTTTTATCATAAAGTCAAAATCTTTTTTTTCAATTTTCATTTTTTAATCTTCTTTTTTATAATCTGTTTTGTTTTTTGAACAATTCTTTGACTCGTTACTTTTGCAACTTCTACTAATTTATAGATATATACATCTTCATTTTTATTTTTTGCCAATTCTTCTGCTTTTTTATAATCATATTCAATACCCATGAAATTATTAGACAAATTCAGAATTACATACTTTTCAATAAGTGTTTCTTTAGATATTCTTTCATCAATTATTTCAATAAATCCAGTTGAATTAAAATTAACGAACCAACTATATTTCCATGTTCTTTTAATATTATCAAAGTTAGAGGGTTTATCTCCATTATGTTTATTTTGAAAAATATAAACTCCAGATGAACCAATAAATCCAACAATCCCTTTAATAATGTCTACTACTTCATAATTACCACTACTATTAGTTCTCACTTTCATACCAACTTTTAAGAAGTCTTTTGCATTTTCTATTTTATCATATTTCATTTTTCAATTATTACCACCACCCTACCAAGGTCATAAGAACTCTCCAAGCCCTCGCTATACGAGAGCAAGCCCAGATTCCTATCAAGATACAACCCTGTCAAGCAATATTTTTTACTCCATTGTAATTTTGAAAAATGTTTTGTGATGTAAATTTTGTTTTGTTCAATTTTGAATCTTCCTGAATTAATTGCTTTAACGAATTTTTGAAATGTTGCTAATCTTTCATTTTCTGGAAGATTCAAAATCAAATCTCCGAATTTTTTATTCTCCCAAGTATAAATTTTGAAATGTTTATTTTCAAATTCAAATTCTTCAAAATTATTTAATTCTTTTTTAGTTTTCATCTAAATTCAAATAATCTTATGAAACTTTTCAAATTCTTTCTCTTTTCTTCAAAACTTAAATTTTGAAACCTTTCCAGATTACCCCTCCTTATTAATTTAATTGATGATAAAACAGATTTTAATTTAACATTTTCTAATTTAAAACCTTCAAATTGAAAATCATCCAAAGGCAAAGCAACATTCATCTCTGTTTCATTCTCTTCTCCATTGGAAACTAAGGAGTAAGGTAATTTTCTAAGTCGAGAACTGATACCTACATTTGCAGAATCACAATATTCTAAATTTAACATCTTTTTAATATTTTCTTGGATAATTTTATGAGGATACACATTACCTAATTCTATCTTTTCAATTTCTAAATATTCACCATCTATAACAACCTGAAACCCTTTATTTCCGGAAAAAATTATAGAATAAGGAATATTATATTCATCTAAATAATCTTTTAATATTTTTGCATCTATTCTTACCTCTTCTATTGTTGCAGTAATCATTTCTTCCTTATTCAATTCTTTTTGACATTTTCCACAGAAAAATTTATCTCCATTTCTTTTCAGACCATTTTCACTATTTTCAGTTAATCCACAAGAACATTTCAAACATTTATCAAAATCAAAAAATAAATCATAAGATTGAATCTGATTATTATATTCATTCCTGAACCATTCAGATGTTTCAGAACTACGATTTTTTGGATTAAATGTAAAATTTGGTATATCTTTTAATTTGCTACATCCCACGTAAAGATTTTGCTTATTTTTTTCCCAGTTTATTACTTTCAATGCTCGTTCAAAATCAAATAAACATTTTACTCGTAATGCTCTGATATTTGCACCAGATTTACTTAATGCAGAGAAGTCTCTGTCTGTAGATAATTTTATAATTTCATGCACTACATATTTCTTATTATAATAATCCATGCCTACATCCTATACAAAAATATAACTTTTTATTCATTTTTTAAATAATTCCTTTAAATTTATTTGAACTTTCTGCAAACATTCAATAAAACTTTCTGTTTCTTGCTTTATATAAGATTCAATTTTATCATATTCCTTATTATTATAAAATATGGGAATATTTCTTCCATCTGTCTCTTTATTGGTCATTTTATCTAAACCAGAATTTTTAAATTCTAAATTGTTAGCAATTATTAATGAATATTTTAAATCTATTATTGGTTTTTTATATAAAAAATCTGATAAAGAAAAAGGAACATCTAATCCATAAATTTTAAATCTTTCAAACAAAAAAGTTAAATCAAATAATAAATTAAATCCTATTGGTATAAAAAACCAAACATTTTCAGATAATAATCTGTCGTGTATATCTTCAAGTATCGCTTTTTCGGATGATTCCCATTCTTTTAAAATCACTAATGGCTTTTTAGGATTACATCTATTATCTAATTCTTGAAATTGGATAGATACTACTTTGTCCACTTTTGGATTGAAACCTGTTGTTTCGATGTCCATATAAAAATTCATGTCAAATCTCCTGTAATTTCAATAAAACCTATTACAAAAAAAATCATTAAACTAATAATTACAAAATTCCAATTAAATCCAAAATTTATTAATCCAATTATCATTGCTATTGCTAATAAAGTTGATGTCCAAATTAATGGTAGATTCTTATTTATCATATTTTATTTTTTCAAAATTATCAGAACACTTTTGAAATGCTTTTAATAAACTTTCCTTTTCTGAATCGGATAAAGAACCAAAACAATATTTTATTCTTGCTAGACCTAATTCTTTATATTCACAGGGTAATTTTTTTAATGCCATTTAATTTTTTTTCTCCCAGTTCTTCTCTTTTTTTTAACTTCACAATCAATTAATGTTTTACAATCTTTACAGAAACTGATAGGTTTTGATTTTTTACCAAAAGGAAAGTTTCTTTTTATTCTCTTATGTTCACATTTATTATCTCTCCAAAAATTATTTTTCATATAAAATCCTCAAGGATACCCAATCCATTTAGGGTTGGGAGGAATTGAGTTCTCCGAATTTAGTTTAAATAATCCTTTCTGTATTTCGTATTTTAATCTTAATAAAAAATCTAACTTCTCTTTAAGCAATAAATGTAAAGCATCTCTTTCAGAATGTTCTTTAAATAAATTTATTTTAACTTTAATTCTACATAATCCACAATAACATTCATCTTCTTTTAATGGTTCTAATTTTTCTGAAAGCATTTGTTCTATTTTATTTTCAAGAAAAACTGAAATCTCTTTTTCAGTAAAATTCATATTTTTTAAGAAGTTCATAACCTTTCTATGTATTTCTCCTCTTACATTTTCCATAGATTGTATTTGTTTAACACTTCTCTTTTCATAATGAGTATGTCCATCATAACCTAATTTATCAACTTGTTTAAATCTATGATAAACATAAAGACAATAAGCCCTAACTAATGGAAGTTTTCCTAATTCTTCTAAAACTATATCTTTTACATATTCTTCTTTTTCTCTTTTTGTTGCGTTTTGCTTTTGGTGTTCCATATTGTTTATTCCTTAGATACTCCACCCTTTAGGGTGTGAGAGTATTTCATATAAATTGTGTTTTTCGGATACCCAATCCTTTTAAGGTTGGGAGGAGAAAAACTTGCCCTCCGAGTTTAGTTTAGATAATCTAATATTTGAGTTTTCAGTATAAGTCGGATTTAAATCACAACCAATAAATTTTCTTTTAAGTTCTATACTCGCTATTGCTGTATTTCCTGAACCAGAAAAGCAATCAAGAACAACATCTCCTTCTTTTGAAAAACCATAAATTAATGTTTTTAATAATTCTAATGGTTTTTGTGCTGAATGAACTTTATCACTTTCAGATTTTACTTTAATTACAGAAGGAATATGTGTTAATTCTTCTTTTTCAAAAACCCAACTCCCACGATTAGCATACATAATTAATTCGTGTTGTTTTCTTATTGGTCTCCCCATTCCAATCTTTCCTTTATCCCAGATTAGTAACTGGATATTCAACCAATCATAAAATACTGCAAATAGAACAGGATAAAACTTGTCATCACAAAAAATAAATAATCTTCCATCCTCTTTCAAAACTCTTTCAAATTCCTTTTTTAATCCAGTAAAAAAGTATTCTTGAATTGACAAATCAGCAAGATTTTTAACTTTCTTTCTTCCAAAAGCAGTTATTACTGGGGTTGAATATGGAGGGTCAATTATAATTAAGTCTATTGAATTGTCTTTTACTTCTTTCAAAAATTCAAATGCTTCTTTGTTTTGTATTGTGTTTTCCATTTTCTTTAAGATACCCTACCCTTTAGGGTATGGGAGTATGTCATTTTAAATTATACCCCCTTTGGATTCTTTTTCTGCCTCTTTATCATCAATCATAAAATCTGCCCTTAAAGAATGACTTTTAGGCAAATATCCTTTTTTAATTATTTCCAAACCTGTACATCTAAAACATCTGGTATGTCCATTAGTAGAATAAAAACCATTTGATAAATTTAAATCAGAACAAGATGTTCTTGTGTGGTTTGGTTGTATAATATCTAATAATTCTATTGCAGTCATTTTTTCAGCCATCTTTTTATTTTCCATCATATTATTTTTTAATTCTCCAAAATGTAAATTTCCTAACAGAAATTCTTAATATTTTGTTTTCTCCTTCTAATTCTTCCAGTAGTCTTAAAACAGAATAATAATTACGATTAATCACACTAGCTATTTCAGTAGTTGATTTCTCTCCTCTTTTTAAAAAATTTAATATTTTAGTTTTCATTTTTTTCCATCATAAAAGTAGTAATTGCTACTATTTAAATGTTCCGTTTTAAGTGGCTTTGTTTAATAAGTAGTTGCTGTTTAAAAAGTCCTTGAAAAAATTAAAGGTATTATTTTACTTCTTCATCTATTCCAAGCCATTTCCGTATTAATTTTTTAATCATCATTTAAAAATATGACTCCTTTATATTCCGCAGTACTTAATTACTTGAATTCTTTTGAGTGGACACCCAAATGACATTTCTTGCAGTAAATTTTAACATTTGAATGAATATTATTTAAAGGTAAGATAGTGTACAAACCTCCTTCACAACCCCTTTTTATCCTATGTATTTCTAAAGTTCCAACTTCTGATTCATGTTTTTTACAATTTTGACATGTAAACTCAACAGATTTACGAAATTTATATTTTAACCATTTATCACATCTTTTTAAACTATAAAAAACAAAACCATCTATCTCTATCTTGATAGGTTCATCCATGTTACTTCACTTTCCTCAACTCTTCAAGTTGAGTAATAATTTCATCCATATTTAATTTACTTTTTTCTGATAAATTTTTATTTATTTTTAAGAAACTAATAAATTCTTTTAATTTTTTATCATAATTTTCAAATAAAGGAAAAACCAAAAAAAATAATTTATGCCGACACATCGCCGGAGAGTTGCAGAATTTAGAATGATTTTGGCAACTACAAAGAATTAATACACGACCTTTTTTAATTACTTTTTGAACATTTTCTAATTCAATATCCATATTTCTTTCAGATATTGAGTTATACTTTTTATGTTTATAAATATCGTATAAATATTCTAAATCACTCACCATCTTTTTCTTTTAGATATTTTTCCCAATTCATTTTTTATTTTTCCTTTTTTCTAAATTCTTGTTCCAACTCATAAGACCTCATAGAAAATCTTTTTCCGAATTCAGTTATCTCCCAGAAAGAAGTCTTGGCTAAATAATAATTTTTTAATTTTTCGGGCATACTAACAGTCCATTCTTTAAATTTATTATATATTGTTTCATTTTTTGTATTTCCGTTTATTACGGACATTATTGCAACTTTTGTAATTAATTTCATTTCCACTAATTTATATAATTGAATATAACAAGTGTTTTTACTTAAAAATGAAGATTCAACAATTTCGGAAATTCTTGCTGGAGAATATTTAATTGATGCGAGAAAAACTCTCCTTAAATTATCATTTTCTCTAATTTTTCTAATCAGATAAACATCAGTATAATCTTCATTATTATTATTCAAAAGTTCTTTTACTTTTTCAAAATCTTTTGAATTTAAATTTGGTTGTTCTTCAGTTTCTATTCTCTTTTTTATTATCATTTAATCCTCTTTTAAAAAATGCAATTTAGCTTGACCAATTTCTCTAATTTCAATTTTATTTTCTCCTCTTAATTCTGCTAATGCAATTGAAATTGTTATACGAGAAAAATTTAATTTATCCGAAATATCTTGGATTATTAATCCTTGCTTATTTTCTTTAAGCAATTTTTCAACTTTTTCTTTTATTTGTTTATCCATATTAATTATTAATTCTGATAAATAATAGTATTTAAATTTTCTTAATTACAAAAAAGTAGTTACAAAACAAGACTATGCACGAAAAGTCAAGATACTATTTGGATTATTTTAGGATATTTTCATCTATTAAATTCTGCTCCACTCTATTTCGTAACTACACTGTTTCGTAACCACACTATTAAAACTGCCTAAAACGTAACCCTAGTCTTCTGCTCCACTCTATTTCTGAACTGCCCTAAAATATTTTATCGTCGATGACCCTTTTTTTAAGCCTTCTGCTCCACTCTAAACCTCAACACCAAGAAAATAAAACTGCTATGTTATTGTTAAACGTTATCGTTAGTAGGAATAGGAGGATGATGATGGACTGATTAACCCACCGATTTCGGTCAGAAACAGTGTAGTTACGAAACAGTGTAGTTACGAAACAGTGTAGTTACGAAATAGAGTGGAGCAGAATTTAATAGATTTTCCAATGGAAATTATGGGGTATGAAATTAAGAAAGAATATTTAATCCTAAACTCAATAAAATTAATACTGCTACAAACATCATACCATATTTAGCTAATTTGTTAGTTACCTTAGTTCCAACATAAATAATTGTTAAACCAAATAAAAATAAAATTAATTGATTTAATGAATCACTTGAAAAATTGCCCAAGATACTATTAGAACTGTCAATTACGTTTGAAGATATACTATTTAAAAAATTAAATGATTTATTATAAATTTGGCTTTCGTTTAGTGAAACATTCATAAATATATAGAACATTAGATATTTAAATAATCTTTTGTTTAGGATAAATATGCAATATGATGAGTTAGATTTATTTATTTTAAAAAAAATTATTGAAAAAGGAGATGTTTCTACGCACGAAATAGCTAAAGAATTTAAATGGGGTGATAAAAATAAATTTGAAAATTCTAATGATTATAAAAATTATTATTCGAGTAAAGATACAAAAATAAATTCACGTTTAAAAAACATGGCTAAAGAAGAAATTGTAGTGATAGAAAAAAAAGAAAGAAAAAATAATTTTATAGTCATTAAAGAAAAAGTTAAACCTTGTTTAATGATTAAAGAAAAAGATGGAAAATTTATAATTTTAGAGTTATAAAAAAAAAATTTAGAAAGTATTTATAAATAATATTTATATGATTAACTTATGGCAAAAGCAAGTTATAAATCTAAGAAATATATTAGATTAAATCCTCAACAAAAAATATTTAAAAAAGCAATTAAAAAATGTAAAGGTAAAGAAAATTATCGTTCTTGTTTAAGTAAAAGTTTGAAGAGTAAAAAAAAATGAAATGTTTTACTGCAGAAATTAAACATGGAAAAATGTATCTAAGGAGTTCTAAAAATAAAAATTGTAAAAAACAAAAACAAAATGCACAAGAATTATTAGATTCAGTTAAAATAAATAAAATTATTATAAAATAAATATTAATTAAATAAAAAAAACAAAAATGAAAAAAAACACAAGAAATATGCTAGGTTATGTAGCTGTTTTAGTTACTGCTGTTGGTGGGTTAGTTCATTTACTTCAACCATTTGGATTTAATATCCTTACTTGGTTTGGAAGTATTAGTGGATGGGTACAAGGGATAACCGGTTTAGTAACTTTGATAACTGCATGGTATGGCTTTCAAAGAATGAAATAATCAAGGATTAAAAAAATCCAAGATTCCTGACTTAGTTAGGGAATAATTAATTAAATTTGGAGAACAACACAAAAAATGGCAAAAACTGTAAAATGCAAACATGGAAAACTGAAAAATCCTACTAAAGGTAGAAAGTGTAAGAAAAAATAATTTTTTAAAAAGATAAGAGATAGTTAAATATTTAAAGGATATTTTTCTTATAATTAAAATGAGGAAGATAATTTCAGTATTAACAATTTTTTCTATCATTTATTTAATTGGAATTGTTAGTGCATACTCTGTAACTTTAACACCTTCAACTTTGTCCGAAAATGTCAGAGAAGGCGAAACATTGGTGAAAGTTATTTCTTATAATATAATTAATAATGATAATTCTACTACTAGTCCTATCAATATTAATATTGGAAATATGCCTACTTTTGTGACTTCCTCTAAAACATTTATTGATGCTGTTGCCGGAAGTTCACAATCTTCTGGGACATTTTCTATAATTTTTTCTCCGGTAAAAGGTAATGAGGGAGTTTATAATGGTAATATATTTATTGGAACTCATGTTTTTTCAATAACAATTAATGTTGAAAAAGATGATTCTGCTGATTGTAGATTAATAGAACTACCTCACACAAGTTCTTTCAGATTAGAACAAAGTGAGACCAGTTCTACAAATGTTATTAAAGTTAGGACATCTAAAGAATGTCCAAGTTTAATTTTTAATTCTATTGCACCACAAGTGCAAATGAGTAAACCGATGTATATTCAAAGTGAGGGAGAAAGTGAAGAAGGTAAAGAATATTCATTCAATATTGGTTTAGATGGTACAGATGTCCAAAAAGGTTCTTATTCTAATACTTATATTCTTTCTGGTTATTCTGGTGATAATATTTATTCAAAAAGTATCGCTTTATCTGTTACTGTGACTTCTGGAATTAGCCCTATAACTAATAATTCTTTTTCGGAACTTCCTTCTTGTTCTTTATCTTCAAGTGAATTTCAATTAAATAATACTTATAGATTAATTTGTTCAATAACAGATTTAAATTTGCAAATTTTTCCAATAATTGATTCTATGTATATCGAGGGAAAAGGTGTGGAAGAAACAGAAACACAATATATTTATAATTTTAAGCCTAGAGTTACAGGAAATACTAAAGTTTGTGCAAAATTTATTTTTAAAAATGCAGAGATTGGGACTCCTTTTTGTCAAGATATTAAAATTTTTCAAGGAAGTCAACCAGTAGGTGGAACAAAATTAAAATTTAAATTTTATCCTGATTTATGGAATGTTGTTGATAATGTTACTGTTAGAGTTTTTGATAATTCTACACAACAATTATTGCAAGAAGCAAAATTATATCTAAATGGTTTAGACACAAGCAACCCTCTAAAATTAAATAAAGGTCAAATCTATGAATTAAGGGCTTCTGTGTATGGTTATGAAAATTTGGTACAAAATATTGAAATTGGAAATAAACCGGTCGATTTTACCTTAAAAGAATATTATAATATCGGTGAAGATTTAAATTTTAATTTAAGTGAAAGTGGTGTTTCAATATTTTTAAATGATATTCTAATTTCTTTACCATATAAGTTGGAAAGTGAAGGAACATTCAGCCTAACTTTAAAAAAAGAAGGTTTTTCAGATACTACTAAAAGTTTAATTGTTAAAAATATTTATACAATTTCTTGGGCTACTCCCGATAATGAAGCAAAAAAAGGGAAGGAAATTTTAATAGAATTTAACAGTGAAGGAGAATATGATATTAATTATACCTCAAATAAAGGTATTACTCAAAATATAATTCCTTCAGAAAAACAAGCAATAGATAATATAAATTCTGTAAGGTTTAAAGTTGAAGGATATGGAAATTATGAAATATTCTTTAATAATGAATTAGCAAAAAGTTATACTATTATTCAACCTATTTGGTATAAAAGATGGTATTCAATTACGGGGGGAGTTATTTTATTGATTATTTTATTTTCTTGGGCTTTTACAGGTAAAAAAAATGAAAGTGGTAATAAATTAAATCTAATGAGGACAGGATGAATATTATATTTGATTTTCTTCAAAAGATATTTGGAAAAAAGGAGATTCATTTATCCAATGATTCTTTAACAGAATATCATGTACTTAATGCCCTCAAATTAGAAAATGCTGAATTAAAAGCAGAAAGAGATAAGCAAAATTTAGAAAAGGTCAAATACACACAAACACTAAGTCAGAAAGAAGAGGAAGAAGTAATAAAATATGAATTGAACAAAAAGAAAGATAAGATATACGAGAAGAAAAATTTTAATTATTTTTCTTTTGGAAAATTGGGAGAAATTTTTAAAAATGACCCTAAATTATTGGAGAGAACTTTCTTTACAGATTTTGAAAGAGGAAAAAAATTAGATAATTATTATGATATGGGTGTTACAGAGGATGGAGTTTTTGTAGTTGTTGGAAGAAAAAATGGGGTTTTATGGGGGAGTAAAAATTTAAAAGATGTTTTTTTTAATGTTAAAGGTCTTAGTAATGATTTTAATTCCGGTCTAATTCCTTTATGTCTTGATTCAGAGGGAAGATTTGTAGAAAATATAATTACTTCCGAAGTAAGCGATGTCCAAAGATTTGGAACAAAATTACAATATACAAAAACAAGAAAAAGACCAGTATATGAAATAATTTTAGAAAAAAATAAAATAATTGGGGAACAATCTTCAGAGATAGAAGTTCTTGAAGAAACAGTATCAGAATTACAGCAACAAATAGATAATTTAAAAAGAGATGTAAACGTTAAGTCAAAAAATAATTCTAATTTAATTTCTGAAATTAGTGAGTCTCAACAATCTAACCTCAATATAGATGGTGCATTTCAAAGTTTAATTCGTAAATTAGAATTTGAAAGTTCAAAAAATATGATTATAGAAGGAGAATTAGAAAAATTAGAAAAACAAAACATTAAGTTACTAGGTGAAGCTGAAACAGAAGGAGCAAAAACAAGTTTCGCAAAGGCTGTTGAGACAATACAGAATCTTAGAAGAGAAATTCAAAATACTGAACCCCAGATAAAAATAGTAGAAGTTCCAAAAATGATAGAGCAAGAACCTAAAAATAAATTAGATGACTTAATTAGACGTTAATATAAGTATATTCAAGATATACAACATAATAAATTGAAAAAATATAAAATAAAATGAAAGTGCATGGACAAGTTTTAGAAATTTTAGAAAAAGCAGGAATACCATTAAATATAAATGAAATAAATTCTCGTTCAAAGACTAATTATTTAGGAGAAAAAGAATTAACGGGGTGGAAAATTCGTTCAGCATTACAGCATTTAAGACGAAGGGGTTTAATAGAAACAATTACAGTAGAAATTCAAAAGGCTGGATGGGGTACTCCACCTCATCGTCTTGCTAAATATACTTATAGTCATAAACAAAAAGAAAGGGTTTTAAGGGTAATTAAAAATGCCTAATAATAGTTGGGTTGATTTGGAAAAATTATGTCCCATTGATATAAGTAGAATAATAAGCTATTCAAACTCTTTTAACACAAATCTTCCCCAGAATTTTTCAGATATTGATAAATCTAAAGCAAAATTACTCGATGCAAGAGGAGATTTTGATTTAATGATTACCACACTTGTTCAATTATTACATGATTACGATACTCTCCAAAAATTAACAGATACCAAATTATTTAATGAATTAAAAGGTGATTTGGGAAGATATTTAAAAACCTTAGACGAGAAAGAAAATTATTATTTAATTGAAGAAGATTCAAGCGATAAAATGAGAAATCGGGTTTATGTATCGAGATTAGGTGCTTATGCCAAGTTATTGAGAACATCTGCAAGTTCAATAATTTATGAAACATTACTCAAATCTACTGATGAATATAATAAAATAAAACCCGAAGATAATATTAAAAAAGAAAAAAGAACATTTTTATATATTTTATTTCAAGTTCTTCAGGTAACTTTATCAGTTTTGGGTGCTTATACTCGTGATAAAAGTCCATCCTCACAAAAAATATTTAATGATTATGCAGGTAGTAATTATAAAAATATGTTATCGGATAAAGGGCAGGAGATGATAACGGAATCAATTAAAGATGAAATTAAAGAAGATAAATATAAAAAATTGGAGACACTTTTTGATGATTTTGAAGATACCAAGTAAATTAATGTTTTGGAAAAAAAAGGAAGAATTAAGTTATCCAATACCTTGTGGTATAGTAGATTTTACAGAAGTTGCAAAATTAAAAAATATTTCGGATGAACCAAATAAAGAAATAACAATTTATGCTGAAAATAAATATGGAAATGTCGAGAAGAAAAGATATAAATATAATGAAGCAAGAGTATTCATATTAGAAAAAAAAGGAATACCGATTTATGACAAAACAAAACAAATTCAAAGATTTGAAGTAATTGATAAAAGGGATTTAAACGAGGTTGTTTATACAAAATGACATACACCCATACCCTAAAGGGTAGGGTATCTTAACGAACTATGAAAAACAAATACAAACAACAGATTGAAAGAGAATTTAAAGGTCAATTAAAAATAGGAGATTTTTTCGGATGATTGAGATTAATAAAATCCATCAGGGAGATTGTTTAGAGTTGATGAAACAAGTAGAAGATAAAAGTATAGACTTAGTCTTATGTGATTTACCTTATGGAACGACAGATTGTCAATGGGATGAAATTATACCTCTTGACAGGATGTGGGAACAATATAAAAGAATAATAAGAAATAATGGATTTATAATTTTATGTAGTTCTCAGCCATTTACAACAAAACTAATAAACTCAAATATTGAAGATTTTTCTCACCAATGGATTTGGGAGAAAGAACAAGGAACAAACCCTCTTTTAGCTAATTTAATGCCTATGAAGAACTTTGAAGATATTATAGTCTTTTATAATGATTATAAAAAATATGATTATGAAGGAAATAATCCGTTAAGAATATATTTTAAAAAAGTTCTTGACTATATCGGATTAAATTTAAAGAAGATAAACGAAAAGTTAGGACATAGAAAAGCAGAGCATACTTTTTATGTTACTCCTAAGAAAGCTATAATGGAAGAAATAGGACAAAGAGCAGACCATACATTTAGAAATGGAAGCACACAATTTAGTTTATGCACAAAAGAAACTTATAAAGAATTAATTAAAGTATTTGAAATAGATAAAATGGAAGGATTTGAGAATTATGAATCACTTTTACTAATAGATAATACATTTAAGAATACTCTCCCTCAATATCCCAGAGTATATAATCCTCAAATGGTTAGAACTGAAAAAGGTGTTAAAAGTTGTGGTGGAAATCATACTGAAACTCTTGGAATGGATATGATAGGTAATAAAGAAGTTAGGTTTGAAAAGTTTCCTACTTCAATATTAAGATTCAATAGAGATAAATCTGGTTTTCATCCAACACAGAAACCAGTAGCCCTTTTTGAATATCTAATTAAAACTTATACAAACGAAGGAAATTTAGTTCTTGATAATTGCATTGGTTCAGGAACAACAGCAATAGCTTGTATTAATACTAACAGAAAATTTATAGGTATGGAATTATCCGAAGATTATGTTAAAATAGCTGAAGAAAGACTTAAACCATTTTTGATACAAACTAAACTAAGCGAGGAGGTTAAGCAGGAAGCTATGCAATCTGAAGCACGGCATTCCTCCCAAGCCTAAAGGCGTTGGGTATCCTGCCTAATTTTATATGACAAACATAAAACTGAATAAAAAAGGTTGCGGAGAAATTTTGATAGGGATAAAAAATCTTGGCGAAGTTAGATGTGGAGATAATGTTTTAGCTTTTCCATATAATGAAAAAACAGATTCGTATTCCATAGAAGAAACAACTAAAATATACTTATGTGAAAAATGTAACGAAGAACAAACTAAAGAGAAAATCGTTCTTGAACAGAGAACAAATGCACAAGAAATTATCCAAACAAAAGAAGATGTGATTGACCACTACTTTCCAAAAGGAGATAATAGGAGAGGTGATGCCTTAGTAGTATTAGCACAAGCATATATCGACGGAAAAAAAGATAGTAAGAATGAATTTATAAAAGTTTTAGAAGGGGATTGGATAAAAAGAAGAATCAATAAAGAAAAAACAAAACATGAAGGCAGATTAGACTGGTCATTACATGCACAAGAAAAAATAAAAGACGAAATATTGAAAAAAATAAAATGAAAAAAGAATTATTTATGGATAAACCTAGTAAATTGAATGTTGCAAGATTTTTATTAGTTAAATTTGGCTGTCCTTATTGCAGAAATTTTCAAAAATCAATACAATTAATTAATTTAAGATTACCAATTGATAAAAGAATAAAGGTGGTGGATTGTATGTATTGGGAAAGATATGGTGTTCAATTAGAACCAATAATGAAAAAATTTGAAAAAGATGGATTGAATGAAGGATATCCATTATGTTTTTTAACCAAAGATGGAATAGAGAATGGGATAACTTTAGAACCATCTTCACCAGAAATGTTGAAAGCCTATTTAAATAAATTTTTAGAAGAGGAATTCATATATTAAATTCATGGAGGTATAAAAATGAACATTGGACAACAAATAAGAAAAATAACTGGCTCTGGTGCTATTAAGCAAGGTTGTAAGTTTGACCACAGTAATGGAAGTTTTCGTTGTGAAAAAAGAAGAGTTAATGAAGACCACACAGAAGAAGTTTTAGGTTCTATTTCAGGACAATTAGATGGTGGTTGTAATGTAGTTATAGACGAACAATTTGAAAACGAAGAAGGTGCTTTGGAGTCATTAAATAAAAACTTTATTGATAATATTCGAGGCAAATGTGCAAGTAAGCCAAGCGATTATTAACATAATAAAATTAAAATGGTAATATTAATAATTGGGGTAGTAATACTCTTTATAATAGGTATTTTGATTTTCAAAAAAGGAAATAAAAGTAAAGGTTATAGTAATTACAATGATAAAATGAGTTTATTAAATAAAATAAAAGATGGTTGTTGTTCACACAGGATATAATATGTTTAAAGAAAAAATAAAAAAAGATAAGGAAGATTATAAATTAATAAAATCAGACGTAGGTCTTATCGAAGATTTAATCTTCGGAATTAAAAATATGGTAGCAATTGAAGACCATTGTATTAATAGTTATGAAATGTCCAAAGATGATATTTTTTTGTATATATTAGAAGAAATAAGAAAATTAAGGACAAAATATTTATCTTTGATTGTGAAAGAAAATAACTCTCATGGGTGGTGCATATCCAAACATTTAATTGCATCAGCAACATCTTTACATGAAGTAGGAACCAGATTTTTAAGTACGAATCAAAAAAAAGAAGCAGACGAATGTTTTAGTGATTCATCACAATTAATAAAATTAGTAATGTTACTAAATGATATGGGAGGTGATAAAAATGTTCGAGACCAAAAGAAATCCAGTGCCTGAAAAAGAAAAAAATGATTGTGAGATAAAAGTAAAGAGAGATAAATTAGGAAAAGTTATTGGAATAAAACGTTCTGGGAAATGTACCAAAGAAGACGTTTTTGCATTTGCACAACAAAACGATATGGATGTAAAATTTAATGATTAAGGAAATAAAATATCCTGAAATTGAAAAAGAAATATCTCATAAAAAAGAGGAAAATATTTCTTCAGATGAAATTGATGAAGAATTTGAAAAATGTAAAAAGAATCCTCATAAATATATTTGTGATTGGATGGGCAGAAATCTTTTATACGTCGGTGAAAAATCCTTTGGAATAATTTCTCTTTTTATATGTTCATTAATGTTACCTGATATTAATTTTAATTCCACAAATATAAAAGCATCATTTAATGTTTTATTGTTGGCTCCACCCTCAAGTGGAAAAAGTACAATTTGCAGAAAAGTTGAAGAGTTAAGTTTCAATCCATATTCAATAAGAAAAGTATCGGCATACCAATTAGCTATTGATTTATCAAATTTAGAAATCTTTACGTTAATTTTAGAAGACTTTAGTCAAATAGGTAATGATTATGATGTGATTAAAGTAATGGAAGGAGCTGTCGGAGATGAACGAAGAATCTCTTTAGTAAATAAAAATACCCATGTTGATGCTAATGTAAGAGGTATTGGTCTTTTATGTGGTACATGGAATGATTTAGGTAGATACTTTGAATATTTTAAATCTGGAACATTATTTAGGTATAATCTTTTATTTTTAGATTTAGATGAAGAAGAAAAAATAAACATTGGGAGATATATTAACGACGGAATTGGTAATGAAAAAGATTCAGCAAAAACAAAACTTCAAGAAAAAGCTGTAAAAAAATATTATTTAGAATTACAGAATATAATGTCTGGAGAAAATAAATCTATACCACAAATAAAAAAATATTATTTTGATGAAAATTTTAAAAAAGAAATTTTTGAATTATGGAATAAAGCAACAAAAAAATATTCAAGCTTAGATTATAATTTTAACCGTGAGATGCACGAAGGTTATAGGATAGCTGTGTCTTCGGCATTACTTAATATATTTAATCGTAAAATTGATAAAGATGGTATGATTTTTCCAGAAGAACAGGATTTCAATATTGCTAAAAAATTTATGATTAATAATATTAATAATAAAGTTGCAATCTTAAATTGTAGAAGTCTAATAAAAAGTTCAACTGCCGAAGAGATAAGGGCTTTGTTATCAGATAATCGTTTATCTTCAACTAAAAAAAAGATTTTAGCGAATCTTTATGGTTATAAACACTGATGGATGGGAATTTTATGAAAATGCAAAAATGTTTATTAGATTTAAAAAAAGAAAAATTAAGTAAGAGAGAAATTAAAGATATTTGTAGGGTTAAATTAGGATTCAAAACAAAAAATGAGGAAGTTATAAAAAAAAATTTTAGAAAGTATTTATAAATAAAAAAAATGTTATATACTCAACGAAACCTCATAGAGGCGTTAAAAAAATTAAATTGGTAAAAAATATGAATAAACAAATACTTTTACTATTAAGTATAGCTTTATTGTTAAGCTTCTTTAGTTTTAGTGTTTCTGCTTATGCAACAGAATTAAATTTAGTTACTACAAATTTAACAGAATTTAATACTGGTTTGCCGACAATTACTACAAATATTTCTGGTAATTGTTCGAATTATCTGGCGAATTTAACCATTAATGGAGTTTTAGTTAAAACAATTAGCACAGTTCAAAATAATACTAATACAAACATTACAGCAACAACATCTACAAGTGCTGGTGCTTATTTGTATAATGTGACATTCTATAACTCAACTTGTTTTGATGGTTCTAATACAACAAATAGTGATACCTTAGAAATTAATGCTCAACCTAGTATTAGTTCTGTCTCTGGTAATGGTGGTGCTTTTTTGAAAGGAAAAGTTATAACTTGGACAAATGTATGGGTAGATAGAAACTCTACATCTGTTGATTCAGTAAAATTCTATGCTTGTAAAACTGATGCTTTTACAGTAGCTGGATGTACTGGTGGTCAATGGGGTGCTTCAAGTTTAGAAATAGATAACTCAACAACTGTGACATACACAATTGTAGTATCTGACCCTGCAGGAACAAAGAATGCTTATATCTATGCTATAGACGACAATAATTATTCATCTTCTTCAACACAAGCAAATTTTGTGATTTCAAAACCTTATGATGAAGAACAAGGTGTATCTGTTACAACAACAGGACAACCACAAGCAGAAGCAATGTCTTCAAAGGCTTGGATGATTGGGATAATTATTGCTATCATTTTAGTAATAGCTATAGCAATCAGAAGAAATTAATCATAATCAAGGGTTAAGTTAAAGGTACTGAAGCCCTGCATTAATTGGAAATGAAAATAAAAAGCATGACAGAAGCGAGTGAAATATTGCGAGAGTTTCATAGCGAGAAGTGTGCAAGTTTTATTGGAAATAGAAAATTAATGAAACCTATGATGAAAGGAGGACAAAAAATAAAAATATGGTAATTACAAATTATGCACCTATAGTTATAAGTGTTATAGGAGTTGCTTTACTTTTAGCTTTCAGTGGTAAAATCTTTAGAGATAAAGGCATTAAGGTTAAAATGTTAGTTGTAGCAAGTTTAGTTATTGCTTACGGATTAATTGGAGTTGCTTCACAATTGGGAATTATCTCAATGGGTGGTGCTTCTAGTTTTTTCTTGACTACTACAGGAGTTGAATCGTCTGTTATCCCTGAAGTGGTTACAATCGCTTCTGGTGGTGCAGTAAGTTTAGAAAAATTAGTAATTGATACAATGAAGGCTGTTTCTTACACAAAGTATTCAAACAGTTATACTACTGTATCTGGTACTCTTTACTTCTTTCCTGCTGATGCAAATCCCGGAGACCCTAATACAAATGCTGTTGATTCTATTACTTTAAGTTCAGGTGTTGGTTCAAGTACAAATGCAATTTTGACTACTAATACCCCTTACAGAGTTGTATTCGATGGTGCTAATACCTATTATGATAAAGATTTCGGAATTGTTAAAATTGAAAATTTACAAAAATCTACTGGTACTGCTCAATTTAATTTAGGAGAAATTATTACAGTTGCTACTCTTGATGATATGCTCGATGAATCAGATGTTACTGGTCTTGTTAATGGACAAGCTGTAAACACATCTGGTACAGCTGAATTAGGATATACTTCTGCTGATTCATTTATGTATGATGAATCTGTTGGAGACCAAATCTTCTACATTCAACCAACATTCTCGTCTAGTACTGCTAATACTGAATTGAAAAATCCAGCTATGTGTTTTGAATTTGATACAACAAACACTCCTGCAGGAACTGAAGTTACTGCAATTAGTTCTCAACTAATTTCAGGAACAGATTTCAATATCCCTTCAGACTTGACAGAATATTGGACAAAAGAACAATGTGTTCTTTTGACTAATAGCATGAAAGCTGGTACATCATCTACAGTTAAATTAACTTTCACAGTTGATGAAACTGCACTTGGTACTGATGATTTATGGTATTTAGGATTTGATGATTTAGGAAGTTTGAGAGGAAAGGATACTAACTTAAATACTGGTGCAACAATCGATAGAATTACTTTTGATGCACAAGCATAAGTAAGCGAGAGATAAGATTAAATTTCATTTTTGGGGTTAGAAATAACCCCTTCCTTTATTTTTTGAGGAAAAAACAAAGATAGAGAATGGTAAAAACAATATGCAAAAAAAACAGAAAAGAATATTATTTGTAGGATTAGTCTTAGCGATAGTCTTAATTATTTTTGTTAATCAATTAAATTTCTTGACAATAACAACTTTAAGTATTTCTTCTGTTGATATAAAAGATTTCGGTCAAAAGATTTTAGTTTATGCAAGGCAAGGAGGAGGACAAGAATTAGAGATACAATTTACTCCAAATGTTTTAAATCAATTTTTAATTGATAAAGGATATAAGGCTACTGAAACATCAATATTAACTGCAAAATATTTAGGTGGTCAAGTAAATATTCCATTTTCTACTGGTACAAGTAATACTATTAAATTATTAAAAAGTCCGGTAAATATTGGAATAACATCTTCTTGTACAATCACAACATGCAAAAATAAAGGTTATATGAATACTGTTTCTGCTTATCGAACAGGAAACCTTTTAGATTTGAATTGTTACTGTACAGAAGAATATAATAATGGTTATGTTCAAGCATTTAATACTGGTCTTAGTTCTAATGCTTTCTCTGTTCAGTGGAATTTAGACGGAGAAACTAAAACAATGACGAGTGATTATGGATATGTTGAATTTGGTGATTCTACTAAAATAACTTGGCAAGGAAGTTTATTAGGCAATAATCAAATAGGAGTTCCTAATTATCAGGTATTTCATATAGGGACTAGCTGGTATTTAATTGATGCAAATTCTTATTCATCTGTAATTAACGCATATAATACATTTAAAGTGAAAGTATCATCATTAAATTTAGCTAAATCTAATTATGATTCGGCATTAAGTGAATATTATGCTTATGTTAATTCGTATATTTATTCTCACGATAAAAATTATTTAAGTAGTGTTCCAAATGCGAATAGTCTTTCTTTTTCTGAAGGAATAATGACAGTAAATTTAAATCAACCAACATTTTTACCTACTTACACAATAGAATTAAATGCAGACAGAGTTGGAATAATAAAATTAATTGGACAGCCAGAAATAATACAATGTGTTGGAAGTCAAACATTTAATGAAGCCGGTTCAAAAAATATTAATTTAGTTATAAAAAATATTGGGAATTCTGAAGCAAGTTTTAAAATTTATTCTGAATGTAGTAATTTAATTTCAACAAATGCACAAGAATTAGATTTTGATTCTGGAGAATCAAGGAGTGTTAGTTTATTGCTTAGCGGTGGAAATGATGGAACTAAAACAAACAGTGGGACATGTAGTATAATCGTTAAAGATTCAAATTCGAATAATCAAGATACATGTAATTTTGGGGTTGATGTTAAATATAGTTCTGGGATTTCTGAATGTACTGGAATTGAATCTGCATGTTCTCCTGACGGAAGAAGCCTTTATCAATGCGAAAGCGGAATTTTTATCCAAAAAAATTGTCCTATTAGTTATTCATGTAAAGAATCTTTTGGAAATGCAAAATGTGAAATTGACACAAGTACTCCACCATTAAAGGAAAATGTTTGTAGATGGTATGAATTGAATTGTAGGATTAATAATATGTTTGGGGATGTTGCAGTATTAATTAATATAATAAAATGGATTTCATTAGTAATAACAGTTTTAATTACTTTTTTATTCGGTCAAAAAAAATTAAATGAATTAATAAGAAAAACAGATTCAACAAGTATGATTTTAAAAATGGTTATTTCAATCGCTTTGGCAAGTTTAGTTGGATTTATATTGTACACCTTATTATTTACTTGGATATTTTGGTTAGTTATTTTAGGAGTAATAGGATTTTTTATTATATTAAACTTTACCCCTTTGGGTAGAATACTTAAAATTATGGGGGGAAGATAATGTTAGAAAAAAAAATGAAAAAAAGCCATTTTAGATTAATGGTTTATATTTTTGGTTGTATATTAGAATTATTAGGATTTGCTCTTTTATTCAATTCAGAATCTACAATAACATTTTTTTCTAATTTGAATTTATTATGGTTAATAGGAATTTTTATAATATTTAGTGGTTATGTTATGGCAGTTGCCATGAGGTTTAAAAATTAAAAAATGAAAATTAAAAAATTATGGAAAAAACATTGGGATGAAGTAATTTTTATTATATCTATCATCGCTTCAATATATTTTATATTAAAAGGTACAGGTTATTTCTGATGAAGAAATGGATTTATGCAATTGGATTAACAGCATTTGGGTTTGTAATATTTAATAATGTTGTTCAAACAGCAACAATTATTAAGGGTAATAGCCATTTAATTACAGGATTATTAATTGCAATAATTTCAAGTTTATTTTATGGGGTTATAAATATAAAAGAGTAAAAAAAATGAAAAGAAAAAATAAAATAACAAAAGCAGAAAAGCAAGGTATAGTGTTTATAATTGCTGGTATAGTGGTCTTTGCATTTTTAACAGACCCAATAACAACTTTTGTAAATAATATTTTTTCAAATACTTTTTTTAGATTTATTGTAGGAGTTTTAATAGTTATTGTTATTGCATGGGTTGGTAAATTGAATGAAATATTTAAATAAAAAAAATAAAAATAAGGTAGCTGTGGTAATTTTCTTAGCTGTTGCTTTATTGCTTACTTTAAATCAATTAAATTTCTTAACATTTATTGGATTAAGTAGTGCTGGTCAGGGTTTACCTCAAGTAATTGAAATTAAATATTGGGAATCAATTAAAGGAGACATTAAATTTACTGCACCGGTATTTGGGTCTGTAACATCTGGGTCTTCTGAAACAACTTATAGTCCCTATGGTAAAATGACTATCTGCGGAAACTCTAACGGAGATTTATTTTTATCTGATACTTATTCATCTGATACTCAATTAATGATGAATTCAGATTTTAAAAATTTAGCACCACAATCGTGTGATGCAGAAAATTATATTATTTCGGAATTTACCGTTCCAAAAGGTGTAATGATTGGTACTTTCTATGGAAGTGCAAAAGAATCAAATGATGGAGATTCTGGTGGAAATATTCGGATTTCATCAGGGTTTAATACATTATATTCAAGTTATTCAAATTGGAATTATCAATGTAGTTGGGCTAATAGAAATCCTACATTTTTAGCTAACAGTTGTCGTTCACCTGTAAATAATAACTTCAGAATAGTTTTTAATGAAACAACAAGTGTTAAAATTGAATTAAATACTTATCAAGGATATACCGGACAAGGTACAAGTTCAATAATTTTAAGTTTTGAAGAATCTATTGAACCAACATTAACATTTTATCGGTTTGAAAATAATAAATGTTCAATAATAAACATTCAAGAAAATCAGAAAACTAATAATGATTATTTATTGATGTCAGATTGTGAAAAAAATATTCCATTAAATAAAGTTTATTATAATTTAATAAATAATGAATGTATTTCTATTCAAAAACTTGAAAATCAAAAAACTAATAATGATTTAAGTTTAGATGAATGTAAGGTTTTAATTAAAAATCCTGAAATTCAAAATACTGGAATTAAAAATGAACAAAATATTTTTTTCATTATCGTAATAATAACTTCATTAGTGATAATAATTTTTGGGAGTATTGTATGGTTGAAACGAAAATAATAAATCAATCAATAAATAAATTAGTTAATATTCTTTTAGCTTTTGGTTTAAGTTTAATTAGTATTGGTCTTTTTTTGCATAATTCAATTAAATCATTTGAAGGGATAGGTGCATTAATAGTTTTGATTGCTGAATCTTATTACTTCTTTAAAATCATATTCAATGGTAGAAAAAGCTTATAAAAAGGAATTTAGAAATACTATAATTTGGATATTATTTGCAATTTCAATATCTGGATTTTTAGCAATAGCACCAGATGTATCTTCAAAAGTTGTTTTAGTTTATTTTTTCTTATCTCTTTCTTCTTTTTTATTATTTATTTTTTTTCCACAAATAGCAGAATATTCAACAAGTAATCAGAATAGAACATTATCTCAAAAATTATTTGGGATAGAAAAAAAACCATTTGGTGGTTTCTTTGTTGGGATTTTATTTGCTGTTGGTTTTATAATTATTTCAAGTATTAAAGTTTTATCTGTGATAAATTTAGCTATTCCTATTGATTTACCTTTATCATTGACAGCCAATGCGTTAATTATTTTAGTTGTAAGTTGGGTATGTGAGACAGCATTTTTTATTATGTTATTTAGTGTTTTAGCATTATTCGTTCCGTTGTGGTGGGCTATCTTCATTAAAGCCATAGCTTTCTCGGGGTATCATTATTATTCTTATGTAGTTCTATCTAGTTCAACGATTTCAAATGTTGCAGGTGCATTCATTGGTGCTTTTGTGTTTGCAGTTCTTGGGGGATTAATGGTTTATCGTTGGGGAATGGCAAGTGAAGGGGGATTACATGCTGGAATAAATTCGTGGAATTATAATGAGGTATTTGGATTTTTGACAGTGGTAAATTAAGATGAAATTTAAAAAAATAAATAAAGACTATAGAATGTTATTAATGATAGTTGCAATGAGTATTCTTTTTAAAGTATTAGAATGGATTGGTCAATATTTGTATTTAGGTAATTTATCACATTTAAGTAATTATGTTTGGTTGGAGCAATTATTATTTATATCATTAATATCTGTTGGTTTATTTTTGATTTTTGATTGGTTAAAATTAAAGAAAAGAATTATTTGGTTAATTCCAACATTTGCTTATTTTTTAAAAGAAGTTTATAATTTAATTTTTGTATTCGGTAAACTTAATCAAGCTTCATTTATAGGATTGATAATAGAACCATTTTTTTTATTATTTTTAAATAAATTTATTGTGAGGTATTATGTTAGAAAAAATTAAGAAAAAAATATTTAAGCGAGAAGTAACGAATTTCGAGTTATTTTCAACGTTTATTGGTCTAATTTCGGGTTTTATTGCAATATTTGGGCAAATAGGGTTTTTATCGATTACTAATATCGGTTTAGAAAATAAAATATTAAATCCTCTTATTACATTTTTAGCAATTTTAACTTTATCGTTGATTGTATTTTTTATATATCGAAAGAAAAAAGACTGGGTGTTAAGTTCAGTTATTTTAATATTAGGGATTTTAATTTTTATAAGTGGAACAACATTTTTAACTACGGTATTTAATCCAAGCGGTCAATTAGGTAATATACCATTAACTCAAGATGAATGTAGGCAATATGGAGTAATAATTCCAAGCAGTTTAAATTGTGCAATTAATTATATTGAAATTGGTGGAAGTAAAGATTTTATTTGTTGTATGGAAGATACTTGTTATGGTAACTGGGAAAGAGTTTATAATGATAATACCAAGATTTTTGAGTTTATATGCCAACAAAGTTAATTATTTAAATGGCATTTCATTTATAAATAAAATGAGGAATAATTTATGAAACTTAATTTTAAAGATTTTTTTATATTAGTTATTATTTTAATAACTTTAATTATCGGAATAAGTTCTTCAAATAAAGACTATACTCCATCAATAATTCCATCTTCCGAACAGGATATAATCAATAACTGTAATAATATTTTTGATATCGAACAGAAATCTTTATGCTGGAGAGATAACATTCAAACATTTTATAATTATACTGAAATAGATGGAATTTATAATTTTAATGAATTAAAAACTTATGGTGGTGATTGTTCCGAGTGGTCGTCATTATATCAAAGATTAGCGAATATTGATAAAATTCAAAATGAAATTATTGTAGAAAAAAGTTTAGATAATTGGACTACTCGTCATATTTTTTTAATTATTTATAATAATGAAACAGAATGTAAATTAAATCAATTAGAGGTACAATGTTATCCAAAAAATTAATTTTATATTTAATTACAATTGTAATTATGATGTTAACAATATTAGCAATTCAAATAATAAATTTTGATGGTCAACCTTCTTCTAAGAATTTAACTTTTACTGGGAATGAAAATCAAACTTTAAATTTAATTCTTTATCGATATGCAAATGTTACAAGTGCTACGATGAATTTGAGTGGTTTTAATAATTATACTTGGGAAATTAATACTACTATTGATGATGGGTTATATCAATGGGGTAATGCTTACCTTACATTTTTTATTTTGGACAGTAATTATAATGTTATA
>Ga0214474_1000296_pt1 | contig 26103 bp, 18 predicted proteins | sample RVTome_2_FD_187335 | JGI IMG/M metagenome (GOLD analysis project Ga0214474, IMG submission 187335) | Soil microbial communities from uranium-contaminated site in the Upper Colorado River Basin, Wyoming, United States - RVT95D214 HiSeq ... | reverse complement strand
CGTGAAACCGGTATAGAATCTTTTCTGGTCGATTTCGGATTGCAGGATGTAAACATAATAAAATTTCATCCGCCTTCGCCTAAAGGGCTTCGGCGCGACAGGCATCGCTTTTCGGTAAATTCAGAAGCGACCTGTGATTCATGGCCTGCCGAGACGTAGGTTTAAGAGCGTTGATAACAATTTATTGTCCGCCTTCGCCTAAGGGCTTCGGCGCGACAGACTTCGCTTCTCTTCAGATTCAGAAGCGACCAATGATTCATGGCCTGCCGAGACGTAGCTTCGATTTCGAAGCGAAGTCTGGTGGAGGCGGCGGGAATCGAACCCGCGTCCGGAAACCTTCCGACAGAACATCTACATACATAGCCTGTATTTTGAATTCATCCCCCAGGCCTCCCACAGGCAGGATTCCCGAGGAACTATCCTATAAGGTTTCGCCACTCTCCTATAGGCGTCGGAGAGAGACTATCCTGTTTTTCTGACATCCTGATCCTGCCCTACAGGCAAGGACAGGGAGGACGCCTAGCTGCGGTTAAGCAGCCAGGGCATAATCGTAGTTGTTTGCGATTATGTTTAATCCCATTTGTTTAACGAGCCAATGGGACCTCGGTATGCAGTCCTGCCGTCAACGATCCCCGTCGAACCCTTTTCGCCCCCTTTCCATCTCACGTTCCATTGTTTTCTTTTTAATAGTCTCTCGTTTATCGAAGAGCTTCTTTCCCTTTGCGAGAGCCAAATCTACTTTAACCTTTCCGTTTACAAAGTACAGTTTGACTGGGATGAGTGTATATCCCCTTTGCTCAACTTTGCCGATAAGCCGCTTAATCTCTTTTTTGTGAAAGAGGAGCTTACGGGTCCTCAAGGGATCATGATTCAAGCGGTTCGCCTGGGGATAGGGACTGATATGGGCATCGACGAGGAAGATCTCACCCCTTTTGATGTCTCCGTAACTATCTCCCAGATTAACCTTTCCGTCCCGTAACGACTTAACCTCTGACCCCAGAAGAGAAATACCAGCCTGGTATGTCTCTTCAATAAAGTAATGATAAAAAGCCTTCTTGTTCTGACAAATTAATTTTTCCGCCATCTCACCTTATATTTTAGCGGAAAAACCAACCTGAATCAATTATTTTTGAGTTTCTGGCTTGAGTCCCAAAGGAAACTTAAATCCGAATATTGAAACCCGAAACAAATTCAAATTTCAAATGATCACATTTTTAAAAAAGTAGACACCTCGAAGACTAAAGCCTGCGGCTACCTTTTTCGTTTTTTCTGTTTTTTGAAATTCCGCATTCCGCAATCCGCATTCGGCAATGGGTTACACGCGGACGGGTAATTCAATGAGGAAGGTCGTCCCCTTCGGCTCATTGTCCCGTACTCGTATATATCCGTAGTGTTCAGCAATGATGGCATTGACGATGGTGAGCCCTAACCCCGTCCCGCTTTTCTTGGTGGAATAGTAAGGTTCGAAAAGCCTACGTTTGTCTTCGTCGGGAATGCCACACCCATTGTCACTCACCTCAAGACGAACCATCTGCATGTTTGAATCATAACTTGTCTGGATCATGATCTCCCCGTCTCTTCCAACCGCAGCGAGACTGTTCTTGATCAGGTTGATCATTACCCGTTTCATCTGATCCCGGTCGATGCTTAAAACGGGAAGCTCCTTAGGAATAAATTCAAAGCGGACCTCCTTGTGAGCCTCCTGGAAGAGGATCAGGGTCTCCTGAATGATCTCATTAAGATGATTGGGGGTAGGTTGGGAAGCAGGCATCCGAGCAAAGTTCGAAAATTCATTGACCATTCCCTTCAGTTCCTCAACCTGTTTGATAATGGTCCGGGTGCATTCATCGAAGACAGTGCGATCCTCTTGAAGTTTTTCCAGATATCGTTTCCTCAGCCGTTGAGCAGAGAGCTGGATAGGAGTCAAAGGATTCTTGATCTCATGGGCGATCCTGCGAGCCACCTCTCTCCAAGCCGCCATCCTTTGGGCCTTAATTAGTTGAGTGAGGTCATCGAAGACGGCCACAATACCGAGGGGGGACCCTTCCTCATCCTTGAGGGTCGTCAAGTTAATCAAAAGGGCGAGCGACTTCCCCTTCAGGTTCACGGTGAGCTGTCTTTCAATAGAATCCTTTCTCGTGGATTTGAGTTCACTTAATAATTTGTCTATCTGCTCCACATACTCCTTTGCCAATGCATCGGAAAATCTCTTCTCCAAGACCTCTTCCCCTTTGATCTCCAACATCTGCTCCGCAGAGGTGTTGATCGTGGTCACGATGCCCTTCTCGTCGATGGAGATCACCCCGGCTGCCACATTTTTCAGGACGATCTCCATATATTTCTTTCGCTGTTCCAATTCGGATCGGCTCACCTGGAGATCCCCTGTCATCTGATTGAAAGATTGGACAAGTATTCCAATCTCATCTGAAGCTTTCAACGGAATCCGAAAGTTGAGATCACCATTGGCAATCCGATGGGTAGCCTCTGCCAACTCTTTAATAGGGACAGTGATATCCTTCGCTAAACGCATCCCAAACCAGGTGGCCGAGAAAAGGATGAGAAGGGTCACCATGAGAAGGGCCATCATGTAACTGAACTTAATCGGCCCTTTCAAGATCTTCAATTGCTTGTATTCCACGAAGGCCTGTGAAATCTCACGCATCTTGGCCGTAAGACTCTTCGGAACGAAATGGGAGGCTACCACGACTCCAACTACTTCTCCCCCTTCAGAAGGATTGAAAATGGGAGCGATCCCTGTGATCATTTCTCCTTCTCCCACCGACAAGATTCTAGAAACCTCCTTTCCTGAGAATCCTGCCTCGATCAGGTCTTCGGGAGGAGGAAGATAAATAGCTTTGAGCGTGGGATCCTCTACTCTCATCGTATCCCTCTCTCTGTTCAAGAATATCCCCAAAGTGCTGAGGTGGTATTCTTGTCGTTTCATCTCAAGGGCCTCTCTCAAAAGGCCCATTCCCTTTTCTCCCTTAAGAATCCCCTGTTTAGAGAGATGCTTGCCGATCTGTTGAGCGGCAGAAACCGTGTTGTTGGCAAAATCTCGATAATAGGTCTGGGCGACCTCTAAGGACCCCTGAAGGGATTGCTCGACTTGAACACGAAACCAGTGATCAACACTGTTGGTGATAAATCCAATGGCAACAAAAAAGAGGAGGATGGTTGGAGCAAGGGAAAGACTGATAAAGGCCACGACCAATTTGGTCGTCAGCTTTGATCCCAAGACCCTCCGCTTCCGCTCAAAGATCAGCTTGACCAGGTTTCGAATCACCAAGAAGATCAAGAGGAGAATCAGGATAATGTTGATATTGATCAGGCTGAAGATAATGATGTTGTTAGCAATAGGGATTTTCCCGCCTATCTGGGGAAATTTCATTTCGATGGTGGTAAAGATCACGATCAGGATGGAGATGATTCCAATGATCACCAACTCATTGCGGCGCCTTCTTTGGTCTGGGGTGAGTTCTTTTTTCATCATCATTGAATATCTCATGATCGTCTGTTCATCCTCCCAACTCATCCTTACTATCTGTCTTGTGAGAGACAGAGAAGGGAGTAAGAGCGGATGTTAAGGCGGGAGAGATTCGATATGCCAATCGGTTTCGAAATTCCACAGGGAGACAAAAAAGAGAAGATATTCTAAATGTAACGGGAGCCTCACCGGATCCAGCTCAGCCTTGATGTGAAGTTGAGTGGAAACATCGGGTTTGAGCGGTGAAGAAGACACGACTTCTACGCCCTCGACTTTTGCCATCAGCCCTTTCGCCTCTTCAAAATGAGGAGTGACCACAGTGGAGCTATTTTCTTCCAATGTCACACGATACTCCGCTCGAATGGGATCGAACTGAATGGCATGATGAAAATGAACAGAAGCCACTTTTCGATCCTTCCACCAACTTCTCTTCTGGTAAACATGAATATAAAAGGTGAAAGTGGTCCCAATTCCACTTTGAATGCCCTCCTCCATCTTCGCCGTGAAGCAATTCTCAACAGAGAAACTTATCTTCCATGCTCCGCTTGTCCCCTTCACGTGGACATCTTTAATGGAAGCCTGTTGGCAAAAAACCGGTAAGGGAAAGGCGCAGATTAGAAAAAAGGTTACCCCCCCTATTAGCCATCGATTTAGTTTCTTTGGTTTCATAATGGTAATTCAAAAATCCTAAATCCGAATATCGCAATGATCATTTGTAAGGAGTAGGGCATTAGGGGTTAGATGTTAAACCATTTACGATGGTCTCGTAAAAAGTCCTTATGTGTTGCCCTGAACGAAGTGAAGGATCTAAAAACGTCGATATAATTAGAAGCTGTCCATAAACAGCTTTCTCCGTCATGCCGGACTTGATCCGGCATCCAGACGTCGTCCCGACGAAAGTCGGGAACCATCTCAAAGACTGGGTCCCGGTTTTCACCGGGAACCCTGGATTCCGGCTTTCGCCGGAATGACGATACTGATTGAGATGGCAATTTATAAACAGATCTCAATTAGATTCTTCGCGTTGTTCAGAATGACAGAGTGCCATTATGACTTACAGTTTTTCTATGAAGAAATGAAAAAAATGAAGGGGATCATCAAAGGCGCCCATAAGCCGAGTTCTGTTCCTTTCGAGTCCCGTTCTGAACGGGTCCGTCGGGATGATGGCCATTTATCTAGGATCCTGATTGCTCAGCACCTCAAGCGACCTTACCCATCCCGCCTTTCCCCTGCCTAATAGCGGGGCAAATTCGAATGGGCTTTTCTCACTCCTTTTCAGGAGAGCGGGACCTATTGGGTCTTGCTCCGGGTGGGGTTTACCTAGCTACCCCGATCGCTCAGGGTACTGGTGAGCTCTTACCTCCCCTTTTCACCCTTACCCCGTGAAATGGCGGCTACGCCTATTTCACGGGACGGTATCTTTTCTGTGGCACTTTCCTTACCCTGTGGAATCAGTGCTTCGCTAATCCTGCAGGGAGAATATGTCAACCTGCTTATCTCAAAAGACGGATTAGCTATTTTCCACCAATTCCACAAGGCAGTCCGAATTACGGACCACCCTGCCCTGCGGAGCTCGGACTTTCCTCCCCTCTCTCATCTCGCCAAGCGGATGTTACGAGGAGCGGCCATCTGTTCGCCTTCGATTCCTCCCTTCTTCTTTTTCCCTTACAATCCTTCTCTGAATCGCCTCATTGGCCAATCGGTCTGCTTCTTGGTTTTCCTCCCTTGGGATGGATTGGATCTCAAAAGAAACAAATTCTTTAAGATCACGGACCACAGCCTTGTGAAGGGCCTTCAATTTCAGGTCCTTCACTCGATAGAGCCCCTTCACTTGCCTCTCAATCAGCTCTGAATCTGTAAAGACGTGGAGGAATTCTCCTTTCAGTCGCTTCGCCTCCCTTAACCCAAGAAGAAGGGCCCAATATTCTGCTTCATTATTCGTCTTTTGGCCGAGATATCGACTCATTTCCAAAAGCTTCCTTCCTTTTCCATTTGCAATCCAAATCCCCGCCCCCGCCCTTCCCGGATTCCCTTTAGAGGCCCCATCAATATAGATGAATAGCTGAAGACCCCCCTGGGCCGGAGGCTCTATTCCAAGGTCACTCATTTCGTTTTTCTGCCTCCCTCCCAATAAAGTATTCGGTTACAGTTTGGACATCGAATGAGGTCAATATTTTTCTGAACCTCGATATACATCTGGGGTGGAACATTCACAAAACAGCCTTGGCAGGCCCCATCTTTTACGGTGACCACACCCACCCCTTGTCTTTTCTCCTTCAGGGTGATATAGAGTTTAGAAAGTTGGGATTCGAGCTGCTTAGAAAGGGCTTCTCTACGCTCTGTCTCTTTTTGCCAGACCATATCGTCCTGGGCCGTTCTTTCCTGAAGCCCCTTTCTCTCTGCTTCAATCTTTCCCTCGGCGATCGCCATCTCCTTTTCCCGTTTCGACAGATTTTTCTTGAGTTCGTCGATTTCGTCCAAGACTTGAAGGATCTCCTCTTCCTCTTTGCTACATGCTTTCTTGAGGGCATCGATCTCGTTCAAGAGCGCTTGATACTCTTTGTTTGTCTTCACTTCGGACATCCTTCCTTCTGCCCGTTTGATCTTCTCCTGTTCTAAATTAAGTCGGCTCTCCCTCTGCTTCCGCTCCTTTTCCAGCAGCTCGATCTTTTCTCTCTCTTTCTGAATTCGTTCCTTCTCTATATTCTGTTTTTCATCCAATTTCTTCATCTCTTTGGGATACCGATCCCGTTGTTCCTTGATATTTTTTAGGATGAGATCGATTTTTTGAAGTTCCCAAAGCAGTTTCAATTGCTCTTTCAATGGTTGCCTCCTATTTGATAAATGAAGCCCCACGGGCGAGCCCGTGGTACCTCCATGAAATACCCGCCTATGCCAAGGCTCCGGAGGATTATCCGCCATCAGTGAAATCCGCCGGAGCATCGGAACCTTGGCTCATAATGGATTCCACAAAGATTTACGCATTCATCCATGTCCAAAGGTCGTGGTCTTCTGCGTAGGCGGATAGCCTTTTTCTTTCTCCTGGGGTGACGTTTCCGTCATTACGAATGGAGTTCAAATAAAAAGAGTGCACCGAATGGGGTGCACTCTTTTTTGGATCCAACCTCCATGAATGCTTCCATTTTTCTCCGGACTTCATTGGACCGTCCCCCATTTCAAATGGGCCCACCTGGGTTCGAACCAGGGACCTACCGGTTATGAGCCGGTAGCTCTTCCAGCTGAGCTATGGGCCCCCCTCTTATTATATTCCATCCATCCAGGGTGTCAACCCCCATCCAATTTCGGATTTCGGAATGTAGCTTTTGGATTCTAATTCCGCATTCCGCAATCTGCAAACAGCATTGGATATCAGCTTTCGACAAAACTTCTCAATTTTTTTGCACGGCTGGGATGTCGTAACTTCCTCAATGCCTTCGCTTCAATTTGGCGGATCCTTTCTCGGGTGACATCAAAATCCTGTCCAACCTCTTCTAAGGTATGATCGTATTTCTCTCCAATGCCAAATCGCATCCTCAAGACACGCTCCTCACGGGGGGTGAGACTGGAAAGGACTTTTCGGGTCTGTTCTGACAAATTGGCACTGATCACTGCCTCCTGAGGGGAGACGACCGCTTTGTCTTCGATGAAATCGCCTAAGTGGCTGTCTTCTTCCTCACCGATGGGCGTCTCAAGGGAAATGGGTTCTTTGGCAATCTTCAACACTTTCCTCACCTTATCCAAAGGCACATCCATTTTCTCGGCGATCTCTTCCGGATTTGGCTCTCGACCAATCTCTTGGACGAGGTACCTAGAGGTTCGGATCAGTTTATTAATGGTCTCGATCATGTGTACTGGAATCCGTATGGTACGAGCTTGATCGGCAATGGCACGGGTGATGGCTTGGCGGATCCACCAGGTTGCATAGGTACTGAATTTGTAACCCCGTTGGTATTCAAATTTGTCCACGGCTTTCATCAAGCCGATATTTCCCTCTTGAATGAGGTCCAAGAATTGAAGCCCTCGATTCGTATACTTTTTCGCAATGGAGACGACGAGTCTCAAGTTCGCCTTCACCAGTCCACTCTTGGCCTCCTTGGCCTTTGTCTCTCCAAACATAATGGCCTTGACCGCAGCCCTCAACTTCTCAACAGATAGACCACATTCTGCCTCCATCCGGACAGTCTTTCGATGGATATTCTTAGCAGATCGATCGATTTCTTGAAGATCGGCCTTACTCAATCTCCGATGTCGGATGGGCGCTCTCTCATTCGACGTCTTCGCCCTCATCTTCCTCAAGGTGGCCCGCGCCTCCTGGGCAGAAAGCCCCCACTTCTCTTCGATCTTCTTTGTCTCGTTCACCTCTTTTTCTAAACGGGCCAACATTTGCTTCATCTTTAGTACAATTTTATTAATCTGGGAGTCTCTCAAATTCATCTGCTTAAAATATTCTAAGATTTCTGTCTGTCTCTTTTTGACCTGCCCATGAGTCTTCTTCCTCGACGGCCTCTTATTTCTCAACAGGCGCCGAAGCCCTTCGTCGCTCCGCCGAATCCGCTCGATCAGATCCAAAATCTTTTCCCTCTGAAATTGCTCCTCTTCAATACTGGTCTCTTCTTCGTCGATCTCGTTAGTCACCTCACGGATCTCTACCTTTCCGCCCTTGATCGTATTGCCGAGGTTGATAACTTCTTTGACGACCATGGGACAGTTTAAAACAACACTGAGTACCTCTCTCTTACCACTTTCAATTCTTTTTGCAATCTCCACCTCTCCTTCCCGCGTGAGAAGAGAGACTGACCCCATCTCCCGGAGATACATCTTTACCGGATCCGTCGCCCTGCCAAAGGTCTCTATGGCCAGTTCATCGCCTTCCTCCTCTTCCTTCTCCAAGGCCTTCTCCTCCTCCTTTAATCCTTGGAGATCGTCCACCATATCGATGTCCATTTCGTCAAACATCATCAGGACATCGTCGATTTGATCAGAGGAGACGATATCGTTGGGAGGAATCTCATTCACCTCATCCAACGCCAAAAACCCTTTCTCTCCTCCCATGGAGATCAATTGCTCGACCTCTTTGATCTTTCTTCCCTTCGCCATCGACTACTCCCCTCACTCTTTACGAAAGCTATCTTTATGAAGGTCTCTCTCCCTCTTCACCAGTTCCTGACGTTCCTTTAAAAGAGGAACGAGTCTTTTATCCTCTGGCTGGTTCTCCGCCTCTTTAATCTTTTTGAGGAGTTCACTTTCATCCTTCTTCAACCTCTTCTTACGAATCTTCTCGATACAGTCCTTTAGTATTTTTTCTTGAAGACCACCCTCCAAACCACTTCCTTGGAAGACAAATTCGCATAACCTCCTCTGGAGATCTCCTTCCAGGAACCCTAACGTCTCTGCCACATCGAACCTCCCCTTCTTCAGATAAAGGCCTTCAATCTCTTCGCCTATTTTCTGCAAGATGGGGCTTTCAAACTCTCTCAGAATCCCCTCTTCTGAAACCATCGAAATCATCTCAGGGTGATGGACCATGAGGCGGACCACCATCTCCTCTGATCTCGGAAAACCCTTCTCAACGAATCGCTCCTTTAAATCCTCGGAGGCCTTGAATCGTGGCTGAGGGGAAGATCGAAGCATCTCATAAAGAAAGGATTCTTTGACATCCAACCTCTCAGCCAAAGCCTTTGTATAGAAATCTCTTCGAATCTTGTCTGGAATCTTACTGAGAAGGGCAACGCCTTCCTTTGCTACCCTAACCTTGCCATCAACGGTTTTTACATCATTAGTCTTCATCAACCGTTCAAAAAAGAAATCGACGAGAGGAACGGCATGCTCCACCCTTTTCTCAAAGTCTTCTAAATTTCCTTTTCTTAGAAACCCATCTGGGTCTTCTCCTTTCGGGAGAACGATCGTCTTTCCTGCCACCTCCTCTTCTAAAAAGAGAGGAAGAGAGCGAAGGGTGGCCTGGACCCCCGCCTGGTCCGCATCAAATACGATAATCAAATTTTTTGTATATCGCTTGAGGGTGCGAATATGTTGTGTAGTCAGTGCCGTTCCTAACGTGGCAACACTGTGCTTCAATCCATATTGGTGGAGGGTTAATAGATCAAAATAACCTTCGGCAATTATAACACAATCCTTCTCCTTGGTATAACGCTTGGCTACCTGGAGGCCATAGAGAACCTCTCCTTTATGATAGATACTCGATTCTGGGGAGTTAAGATATTTAGGTTGTCCTTCTCGAATGACCCTCCCCCCGAATCCGACGATTCGTTGATGGAGGTCAAAGATGGGAAAGAGGACCCTTCCCCGAAAAGCATCGTACCAGCTCGCAGCGTCGAGTCCCCGACCTTCTCGTGGAGTCGAGCCTCCGACTTTCTTTTTCGGAAAGATCAAACCCAGTTTCCACGCCAGTTCGAGAGAAGCTTTCTTCTCCTCGAGATATCGGACCAATCCATCCCAACGGTCGGCGGAATATCCCAACCGGTGTTCCGAAATGATCTCCTGGCTGATCCCCCTCTGAGAGAGATACCTCCTCCCCTCCTCCCCTTCTTCCCGCCGGGTGAGGAGATCGTAAAAATATTCCGATGCCATCTCATTAATCTGGAAGAAGACCTCTCTTTGGGCCATCTCTTTCTTTTGGGCCAGAGAGAGGTCCCGAGAAGGGAGCTTCACCCCGTAACGCCTGGCCAGTTCCTCGGCCGCCTGGGGAAATGAAAAATTCCCTGCCTTCATTAAAAAAGCAAATACATCTCCCCCTTCACCACAACCGAAGCAGTGAAAAATCTGTTTCTCCTCATTGACCATGAAGGAAGGGGTTCTCTCAGAATGGAATGGACATAGCCCCCTAAAATTCTTTCCGGTCTTTTTGAGGCTCACATAGTCTGAGACGACCTCTAATATGCTGGACCGATCTCGAATCTCTGAAATCTTTTCTTCTGCAAAAAATCCATTTGACAATCGATTTACCTCAACTCGACAACCGTAATCCCACGGCCACCTCTCATCCCCTCTCCAGGAGCAAAACTTTTAACCCCTTGGTGGCCTTGCAAGTACTTACCAATCGCAATTCGCAACCTTCCAGAACCCACCCCATGGACGATATGGACCTTCTCCAACCCATGAAGGAGGGCTTGATCGATGAATTTGTCGACCTTAGGAAGGGCATCCTCTATGGTTAGACCGATGACCTTCAATTGAGAGGGAGGTTCTTGATCAGTCTTCTGTGACCAGGGCTGGTTTTTTGGAATCTCAATTCCTTGCTCCTCTCGTAGAGTCGAGTCTACGACTTTCCCAGGGACCACCTTTACGATGTCTGAGAAAGAGGTCTTCACCTTTGCTTTCTCTGTTATCACTTCAACCTGTTTTAAGGACTCTTCCACGCCTACCACAATCCCCTGACTTCCCAGGGTTACAATCTTAACATGTTCTCCAACCTTTAAGCCACCCAACAGCGCAGGGATTCCCTTCTCTTTGATCGATGGAAAAGATTTCTCTTTGATCGCTTGAATTTCTTTACGATAAACATTCAAAGGGACAAGCCTGGGGAGGGATTTCCCTTCTCGTAGAGTCGAGTCTGCGACCTTTCTCTGACGAATCCAGTCCTTCAACTCCTCTTCAACCTTTTGAACGGCCTTTCTCGCCTTCTCATCGGCCAGAGAAAAGATCTCCTGCCTCCTCCTCTTTATCCCGTCCACTAACTCTTTGAACCTCTGCCGTTCCACCCCCACCTCGTCTCCCATTTTAAGCAGTTTCTGTCGTTCCTTTTCCACATCCGCCTTCAACCTTTCCAATGTCTCCAGGGTTCGTGTGACCTCCTGTTCACCTCCGTCAAGATAATGACTGGCCATTTCAAGGACCCTTTCCGAGATCCCCAGTTTCTCGGCAACCAAAAAGGCATTGCTTAAGCCTGATGATCCGTAGGAGAGCGTATACTTTGGCTCCAAGGTTTCCTCATCAAACTCAACGGCCGCATTCTCTACATCTGAATGGAGGTATCCGTACCCCTTGAGACGATCGAAGTGAGTGGTGACGACGAACGAGGCCCCGCTTTCTCTGAATTGATCTAAAAAACCCATTGCCAATGCACATCCCTCCGAGGCATGGGTTCCTACTCCCAGTTCATCTAAGAGGATGAGGCAACGGGGTCCTGCTTTTCTCAAGATTTGATCTACATGGAGGAGGTGACTGGAGAAGGTGCTCAGATTCTCTCCAATGCTTTGCTCGTCACCAATCACCGCGAGGATATTTTCAAAGATTCCCACCTCGCTTCCTTCTGCTACAGGGAGGGGAAGACCGCATTGAGCCATCAGGGTGAGAAGCCCCAGTGTCTTCAAAGCAACGGTCTTTCCACCCGCATTCGCCCCGCTCAGGATGAGGCCCTTGATTCTATCTCTCATTTGGAGGTGAATAGGAATGACCCGGCTGTCTTTTTGAAGTACAAGGAGGGGATTTCGTGCCTCCTTCATATTGATCTTTCCATCCTCATTCAAAATGGGCTGGACACCTTTCAAAAGGAGGGTGAGCTTTGCCATGGCATAGATAAGATCCAACTCCCCCAAAATCTCAAAGTCTCCCCACAAGTTCTGCCTCTCCTCTCTTATCTTCTCTGAAAGGTCTGCCAGGATCCGATACTCCTCCTCCTTCTCTTCCCCCATGAGGATATTGATCTCGTTGTTTAAGGCAACCACTTGAAGGGGTTCGAAGAAAAAAGTCATTCGGCTTTGGGATTGATCATGGATGATCCCCTCTAGTCGATGTTTGTATTCGGATTTGATGAGAATCACATATCTCCCATTTCTTAGGGTGATCAACTGCTCCTGGAAGATCGGCTGAAGTTCTTCCCGATGAAGAAGCTGTTCAAGCACTCCCTTTGCATTCTCTCTAACCTTTCTCATCCGATGTCTTACGTCCGAAAGGGCAGGGCTGGCCCGGTCCAGAATTTCGCCCTTAGTATTGACGGCTTGGAGGATCTCTTTTTCGAGAGCTTTTAGGAGAGAAAGTCTGGAAATTTTCTCTTGGAGGTGAGCAGCCTTGACGGCTTCTATCTTCTGGAAGAACCGCCTCAGCCCTTTGCACAATTCCATTTGCCGATAAATATCGAGTAGTTCCTCGACACCGAGGATGGATCCCTCAACTTCCAATCTTCCCAAAATTCCACTAATGTCCTTCAACCCTCCGATCGGAAGGTCTCCGAGGGTTTCTAAAATCCCTTTAAGTTCAAGAACTTCGGCTAACCTTGATTGGATGAGGGCAAGATCTTTGGAGGGCCTCAACGCTTCGCAACGTTTTCGACCTAAAGGGGAGATGGAAAATTCTTTCAATATCTCTAATAAATCGTAGAAATCTAAAGCCTTGAGGGAACGATCATCCATAAAGCATGATAAAAAGGAAATGGATTGTTGATATTCAAAAGAGGGGAGAATTATGGGGAAAGCCTTTCCTTTACCAGTTGATTAATCAGTTTTCCATCGGCCTTCCCCCCTAACTTGGGAATGACGGATTTCATCACCTTTCCTAAGTCTTTTAAAGACGAGGCTTGGGTTTCTTCTATGCTTTGATCAATGGTCCTTAATATTTCTTCCCGACTGATGGGCTGAGGTAAGAAGGATTTTAAGATTTCTATTTCTTTCTCTTCCTTTTCTACTAAGTCCATTCGTCCGCCCACTCGAAATTGCTCAACAGACTCCTCACCCTTCCTCACCAGCCCCTGAATCACTTTAGCAATACTTTCATCAGTCAACTGACTTCTCTGCTCAATCTCCTTATTTTTCACTGCCGAGCGAATCATCCGAATGGTAGAAAGTCGCAATTTATCATTGGATTTCATCGCGTGCTTCATTTCCTCAACCAGTCTTTCTTCCAAACCCATCCGCTATCCCCTCTCAGTCATTTTCCGCATCCTTTTCATCGCTCTTTTCTTTGCAGCCAGTGCTTTCTTTTTCTTTTTTATACTGGGCTTTTCGTAATGTTCCCTTTTCCGGATCTCTGATAATATCCCTGTCTTTTCGACCTGTTTCTTAAATCGTCTGAGGGCATTTTCAAAGGATTCGTTCTCCTTGATTTTAACACCTGGCATCCATCTTTCCCCTCCTTCCATCATCTATTTAAAATGCTAAATTATATAATTTTATATAATAAAGTCAAATGTTTTTTGCAACTTTTCGCTTGACAAAGGGCCTCTTCTTTCTTAATCTATTTTTTACACAAAATACCCACCCGATCTTCCACAAGGATATCCCCATGAAGCAGATGGAAAAAGAGAGAGAGATGATTCGCGAGGCTGCTGCAAAAACTGCCCGAAAAGTCGTCCAGCCCAGGGCCACAGAAATCGACGCCACTGGAGAATTCCCTTGGGACCTGGTCACGGCCTTTGGGAACCAAGGGTTTCTTTCTATTATCATTCCTGAACAGTACGGCGGAACCAATGGGGATATCATTGCTTTTTGCTCCGCCATTGAGGAGATCGCAAAGGTTTGCGGTTCCTCATCGCTCTTAATTCTCGCTCAGGGCGTAGGAACCCTGCCAATCCTGATAGCAGGGAACCCTTCCCAACAGGAACGTTACTTCATTCCCATTTGCGAAAAGAACCACCTCATCGCATTTGCTCTAACTGAATCGGAATCAGGATGGGATGCGACGTCCATCAGGACCAAGGCCGAAAGACAGGGAACGAATTATATTCTCAATGGCCGAAAGTGTTTTATTACGAACGGCAGCGTTGCCCACCTTTACGTTGTCTTTGCTGCCACCGATCCTAGGGGGGGGACAAAAGGGATCTCCGCTTTTGTCGTGGAGCAGGAAACTCCTGGCCTGAGTTTTGGCCAGAAAGAAGAGAAGATTGGGATGAGAGGTTCAATGATGACAGATGTGATCTTTGAAAACTGTCGGGTGCCTCAAGAAAATCGCCTGGGAGAGGAAGGAGAGGGATGGATGATTGCAATGAACACGCTCCATACATCGAGAGTGGCCATGGGAGCTCAGGCCGTGGGCATTGCTAAGGGAGCCCTCGACTTCACCATCCGTTATGCCACTGAACGGATACAGTTTGGAAAGACCATTGCCTCATTTCAAGGGATCCAGTTCATGATCGCTGACATGGCCACTCAGGTAGAAGCCGCCCGAGCGTTAGTCTATCAAACAGCAGCTGATATGGCTACCCGGCCTGAAGAGTTAGAGAAACTCTCATCCATAACAAAATCCTTCGCTTCTGATGTTGCCATGAGAGTGACCACGGATGCCGTTCAGATCCTCGGGGGATATGGATATATGAAGGATTATCCTATTGAAAGGATGATGCGTGATGCCAAGGTAACACAGGTCTATGATGGGTCCAATCAGGCTCATCGACTGATGATTGCCCAACAATTGATCAAATGATGATTTGCCGATAAGAGGGGTCAAGGGATCCAGGATTCAAGCGAATTGCAGATTGTAAACTGCAGGTTGCAGATCGAAAAATCCGAAATTATTAAATTTGAAATCTAAAATTCTTTTGAGCCCCTTTCATGGATATCTTTCATCAACCTGCCCGGGCCGAGACTGATGGGACCCTTCGCCTCCCCCTTCTCCCTATTTTTGCTGCCTACACCATCGGACTCTATTGCGGCCATTTTGACCTCCCCTTTACTTCCCTTGGATTAATCTTCTTTCTCCTCATATTCTTGGTTCTGTGGGCTCTTTTTGTGATAATGAAAAGGACCCTATTGGGTACTTGGGTTAGTTTCGCCCTGTTCTTCTTTCTTGGAATTTATTCTATCCATATCTACCTTCACCCAGAACACCCTGCTTCTCATATCTCCGATTTCATCGGATTCAATCGAATCACATTGGAAGGAATTCTCGATCGGCCTCCTCAGGCCACTCAAGGGAGAACCCAGCTAATGATCCGGTCCGAGAAGGTCATTTTAGCGAACCGCACCATCCCCGTCGAAGGGGAACTTCTTCTCTTTGTCAAGGAGAACCGTATACCATTCCATCTGGGGGATCGCCTCCGTTTTGTGTGCAAGCTTTACTCCCCTCATGGATTTCAAAATCCAGGCGGGTTCTCCTATGAACGCTACCTTGCCTTTGAACGAGTTCATACCATTGCATTCTTATCTGAGGAGAGATTGTGTATCAAGGTCGGAGAAGGATTTAAGAATCCGCTTCTCCTCAAGATAGAAAGTTGGAGGAATCATATTCGGGATTTTCTGGAAAAGAAGGCTCCTCCTCCATGTTCTGGTATTCTTGAGGCCCTCGTATTGGGAGAGCAGGGAGATATTCCTGAAGAGGTGAAAGAACTTTTTATCCTCACAGGGACCGCTCATCTTCTTGCAATTTCAGGAGATCAATTCGGAATCGTTGCCTTCCTTTCCTTCTCTCTGCTGATCTGGATTCTAAAGCGATCCGAATTTCTTCTTCTCTCCATTTCCGTCAGAAAATGGGCCGCTGGACTGACGATCCCCTGCATCGTTCTCTATACCTTCATCGCAGGTGGGGGAATCTCTGTGATCCGGGCCATGATCATGCTGATAACCTTCCTCCTCTCCATCCTGTTCGGGCGTGAGAGAAACATGCTCCACACACTCGCTCTGGCTGCCTTTCTCATCCTCCTCTTCTCACCCCCCTCCCTTTTCGATGTCTCCTTTCAACTCTCCTTTCTCGCTGTCCTTTCGGTCCTCTATTTGGTGCCGCGCATCCTTCAAGGTCTGAAACAGGAATTAGTTCCCCTTTCTTCGAAAACCCCGCTGACAACGAATATTTGGAATTATTTAAAGATCTCTCTTCTCGTCACCGGTGTTGCCATTCTGGGAACCGCACCCTTTGTCGCCCTTCATTTCAATAGGGTCTCGCCCGTTGGATTTGTCACCAATCTTTTTGTCATTCCCTGGGTAGGGTTCCTCATTGTCCCTTTGAGCCTGATCGCTTCTATCTTCTCTTTCTTCTTTTCTCCTTTAGCCAACCTCTTGCTTAACATCAACGGCTTTATCATTTTGATCCTCCTCAAAGTGTTGGCGTTCCTTGCCTCCATCCCATTTGCTTCCTTCTTCATCTCTACCCCAACGACTTTTGAAATGATCCTTTTTTACCTTATTCTGCTTTCTGTCGTTCACCTCAAAAAAAGGAAGAGTATTCGGTATCTGTTCATGGGGCTCTGTGTTGCTTTCATTCTTGATCTGACATTTTGGAATATAAAGGGCCTGTTCCAGGAAAATCTCACCCTGACCTTCATCGATGTGGGACAGGGAGACTCCATCCTTATCGAATTTCCAAAAGGGAAAAGGATGTTGATTGACGGAGGCGGCCTCTATGAGGATCGTTTCGACATTGGAAAAAACGTAATCGCCCCATTCTTATGGAAGAAAAAGATCCGGAGGATTGACTTCCTCGTTCTCACCCATCCTGATCCAGACCATCTTAAGGGTTTAAACTTCATCGCCTCCCACTTTTCGATCGGTCAATTTTGGGATAACGGTCTCCGTTCGGATTCGGAATTCTATTCCCGATTAGAAGAGACTCTTCTTAGGAAAAAGGTGGATAGGTTTTTTTTGAGCGAGAAGACCCCTCAAAAAATAATTAATGGCGTTCAAATCTCTTTTCTCAACCCTCCAGGAAAGGTTGAATCTCAAAGAGTAGGTCGAAATACCTCTTTCTTTAATAACCACTCCCTGGTCATAAAACTTCTGTTTAAAAACATTAAAGTACTTCTGACAGGAGATATCGAAATGGAAGTGGAATATCGACTCATAAGAGAAGGTTACGCGCTTAGGGCTGACATTCTGAAGATTCCTCATCATGGAAGTGCTTCATCGAGTACCCCGCTCTTTATAGAAAAAGTGAAGCCCACTTATGCCATTCTCAGCGTGGGTGAACGAAACATTGGAAGACTTCCTCACCCAGAGGTATTGAAGAGATATGAACATCTGGGTTCAACAATATATAGAACCGACAGGCATGGCGCAATCACAGTGATTACAAATGGAGAAACGATTGAAGCTATTCCTTTTGTCAAGGATAAATTTTGAAATAAAAATATTTAAATGAGAATCTGAGATCCGACTGCGTCCGTAACTGAGGTGGTACTTCTTGGGAAATCAATTCTTTGACAATTCATATAAAGGACGATATCCTTAATTTATGTCCGATTTTGGAGTTTGGATTTCGGATTCAATTCCGCAATCTGCGATCTAACATCGCAAATCGCTTCGGACTAAGGAGGTACGCCATGGAGCTGAAGATTGAGCGGTTGGAAATTCCTGAAGGATGCAATGTCATTTTTGGTCAGACCCATTTCATCAAGACCGTCGAAGATCTCTACGAGATTATCGTCGGAGCTGTCCCCAGCGCCAAATTTGGGATTGGATTTTGTGAAGCCTCTGGTCACTGTCTCGTTCGAGGGGAGGGAAATGATGAGGTATTAAAGGAGGTGGCCATCAAGAACGTCTTGAAAGTTGGAGCTGGCCATACCTTCATTATCCTCTTGAAGGATGCCTTCCCGATCAATGTCCTCAATGCCGTCAAGATGTGTCAGGAAGTCTGTAGCCTCTTTTGCGCCACAGCCAATCCCGTGGAAGTGATCTTAGCCCAGTCAGACCAAGGTAGAGGAGTCCTTGGTGTCATTGACGGCTCCTCACCTAAGGGAATAGAAAAAGAGGATGGAGTTGCCTGGAGGAAAGACTTATTAAGGAAATTCAAATATAAGCTGTAAACCCAATAATAACTACACTGCGGATTTCTCTATAATAATAAACTAAGATTGAGAAGGAGGTTATCCCAATGAAGGAAGTAGTCATAACAGCAGCAGTACGGACACCCATTGGAGCTTACTGCGGAGCAATGCGTGAAGTGCCGGTAGAGAAGCTGGCGGCCACTGTTCTTAATGAGGTAGTCAAGCTTTCTAACGTTAAGCCTGCAGAAGTCGAAGATGTAGTTTTATCACAGGCTTACGCCGGAGGTGAATCACCCAATCTTGCACGTCTGGCTTTGCTGAAGGCAGGCTGGCCGGTTGAGGTTCCCGGTATTACTGTTGACCGGCGTTGCTGTGGTGGAGTAGCGTCATTGTGGACCGCGACAATGGAAATACAGTCCGAATACGCGGAGATTGTCGTCTCCGCCGGAGCAGATAGCATGAGCCGTGCAGAATTCTACATTCCAGGCGAACACCTCAAGTGGGGGATTGGAGGTAAAACAGATCCCAAATGGGGTTTTTTCCCAAGGCAGCATGGTAGCATGAATTTGTGGGGTATTCCTTTTTATGATAGGATACAGCGCGGCCGGCCAATGCACCAACCAATCGAGCGTTTTGGCGAGCTCAACTCCATGATGACTTGGGCAGAAACAGCTGCTAAGAAAGAAAATATTAACCGTTCAGAAGCAGATAACTGGTCAATTCGTTCCCATCAAAAAGCCATTGCCGCCATTGATTCGGGTAAGTTTAGGGAGGAGATCGTCCCTGTACTCATTCCTGGAAAAGGTGGGGAAGTTCTATTTGATACGGATGAGACCCCACGTCGCGATACATCGTTGGAGCAACTTGCTAAATTAAGACCCGTTTATCCTGATGGCGTGTGCACTGCGGGCAACTCGTCAAGCGAAAACGATGGTGCAGCAGCTGTCGTTCTTATGACGCCAGAAAAGGCAAGCCAGCATGGAGTCCAACCGCTGGTTTATATCAAATCATTTGGTATTGCTGGGGCTGATCCTACTCTCACCTATCCGGCGGTGCCTCTTGCGGTGAACCAAGCCCTCAAGAGGGGTAGTCTCACCATTGACCAAATCGGCCTTATCGAGATTCAAGAAGCCTTTGCTGTCCAAGCCTTAGCCGATGCTAAACTGATGGGTCTTAACAGTGAAGAGCTTGAAACTAAAGTGAATGTGAATGGTTCGGGTATATCTCTCGGCCATCCGATTGGGGCAACCGGTGTCATAAGATTGGTGACCCTGGTGCACGAGATGGTTAGAAGACATATAAAATATGGCCTGCTTACCATATGTGGCGGTGGTGGGCTTGGCATATGCACCATAGTGGAGCGAAGATAGCAAATAGGTTTGTCACCGAAAAGGTGCGGTTAAGGCTCTTTTCTGGAATATGGTAAAAATGGGATTGTCTAACAAGATAGGCACCCGATGTAAAATCCGTCAGATGAAAAGGAGGTTGCACCATGATTAAGGAGATCACTGCTCAGGAGCTTAACACCGAGCACTTCATCAATGAGAAGGTCAAAGAGATCAAAGGCGCGGTTGGGGATGGCATAGCGATCAACGCGCTCTCGGGAGGCGTTGATTCGTCTACCGTTACGATGCTCGGGCATCGAGCCTTGGAGAAGCGCCTTAAGACCGTCTTCATTGAAAACGGCCTCATGCGCGAGGGAGAACCCAAACAGGTAGTGGGTTTTTTCCAAAAACTTGGCGTCACGGTCGAAGTCGTCGATGCACGCAAAGAGTTTTTCGCGGCGCTCAGAGGAATCACGGATCCGGAAGAGAAACGAGAGGCCATCACCCAAACCTTCTATCGGAACGTATTCGGACGCATTGTCAAGGAAAGCGGAGCGAAATACCTTCTTCAAGGTACGATCCTGACGGATGTCGATGAGACCGTGGCAGGAATCAAGCGTCAGCACAATGTCTTCGAGCAGCTCGGAATCGACCCACTGGAGGCTTTCGGCTATAGCATCATCGAGCCGCTCATTCAGCTTCGCAAGGACGGCGTTAGAAAGATAGGCAAGGCTCTCGGGCTTCCAGCCGAGCTATTCGAGCGTATCCCGTTTCCGGGACCGGCGCTTTCAGCACGCGTAATAGGCGAGGTAACCCAGGAGCGCATCGAGACGGTCCGTAAAGCAACCGTCGTTGTCGAGCGGTTGCTCAAGGGGACCGGCGCATTCCAATACATGGCAATCCTTCATGAAGACCGTGTGACTGGCATGCGCAATGGCAAGCGGGATTTTGGTCAACAGATCGAGGTACGCTGCTGGGACAGCGTCGACGCACGGACCGCAACAGCAACGCGACTCTCGTTCGAGATTCTTGAGAAACTCAGCAGCGAGATTATCCGCGAGGTGCCGGGTATCGTCAGCGTCACATACAACATAGCGCCGAAGCCCCCTTCAACAATCGAAGCGATCTGATAACAGGTTAGGGAAAAAGGGGGACATCCATAAGGTTATAAATGGATGTCCCCCCTTTATACTACTTGGCAGACTTGATCGTAATGGAGATGGAAACGCCGATGGTCGAGGAAAACCGCTCAGCGCTCCCTCACGCCAAGAACCACTGGAATCGGCACCGGGGCACGGCCTTCGCTGCGGGCGAGCATCCAGTCAAGCAGTGTATTGGCCACGAGACTGGCACCCGGCTTGCCAGGCGTCACCGAACCCGCGAGCGAGTCATCTGCCATACAGAAATCGGTGTGGTTGTATAGCTTTGAGTTGATCGCTGGATCGAACGGCGTGATCGCCTTAGCCTCGGAAGTTTGGAACACACCGTTTTGGTTGATCTCGGTGTAGTCTGTCACACCCGGGAAAGGACTGCTGGGGCTGGCGGGTGTGGCTCGCCGAGCCGCATAGGCAGGAATCCCAGCAATCTCGTCCTTATCGATATCGAGGTTCACCCCCTGCTCGTGGATCTGATATTTGTGATACCTGCCCAGGAAATCCATATCCATCTCGTAGCGTTCCGCCGGGTACAGGATTCTATTGCTCATGTAGCTTGCGTCGATTGTCTTTCTGCCACTCACGGGGAAGTCCACAATGTGCGGTCTCACATTGGTAGAGCATGGGAGGTATGCATTGGCGTTTTGCCACAGCTTGGCCTTCCCGACCTTTGTTGAGATTTGCCCGGCTCCACCCGCTTCGAGCCAGCCGTATACCTTATTGGGGTCAAGTTGATTTGCGGTCGGGAAGCAGATGTTTGCCGGAATCGTTGCCTTACTGCGGTCGCACTCTGCCTCGGTGCCCGGCCGAGGGGTGAAGTCGAGTCTCCCCAAGCCCACGCCTAGCATGGTGATGATGGGATTCTGAAGGGGGACACCAATCCCTGGGGGGGAAAGAGGGTCAACGTCGAAACCAAATCCAGCATGCGCGAAGTAGGTGAGTCTAATTTTGGAAAGGAAATCCATACCGCCACCGTATGGCGTAGTTGTGTACCCCCACAGGGGCTGGAAGATCGACTCAGCGTCTGATGTCAAGGCATAGTACAGGCTCTGACAGACCATCTTGGCATTGGCTGCCGGGCCTGACAAGTTGCCTATTACTCCACCAGCATCGGTGTAAAGATTGACTTGCCCGGCGCGCAACTTATTGACGCCGGTGTAAGCATTATTGGGGGAGAAAAAGAAATTGTTGAAGTAGTTGTCGATATCCTGCAGCGACGGAGCCCCCGGATTGGTACCTGGCGTAGGACCACCGTCGAGGAAGATCAATCCGGCGAGTTTCTCATGGCCCCGGCTGCCATCCTTTTGGAGTCTGCCTGCATAGTTCGAGACGAACCCTGTCCCCTGAGAATGCCCTCCGAGAAAGACGTTTTTCGGCTGATATTTCTTCCCTATCAGATTGATCATTGCTTCGATGTCTCCGGCATACGTTTCGAAGCCCCACTCGGACATGAATAGCAAGTCCTGATGGAGGAGAGGCTTCCATTTCGCGTCAGACCGTCCCACCAGTTCTTTTGGCGGGTTTAGTGGGAACCTGCCCGGTAGAGTAGATCGTATCAGTTTAGGATCCGGGTCCGTGAGAATGGAGGGCCCGAAGTAGTAATCAAGTGCCACTTTAGGGTCATACTTCTCGCGTGCCTCTTTAATTCCAATGGTGTCCTCGAGATTGGCGCCACGGCGCTTCATGATCCAGACCTCGACTCGGCAAGGCTCGCCGTCCGCACAAGTCTTTTTGCTCGCCTTGTGAACGAGCTGGGATGCGAGGGGGAGCCAGTGGTCCGGGTAACTGGAGCCGCCTGGCTGGACAACCAACACAGCGTTTGCAGGTTTCGGACGATCTCCGTCCAAAACGGTCCGCACGCGCAGGAAGGCCGCCGTGTTGAGAACGTTAGGAGATCCAGAAGCATCCGCCCCCCGAATCTGGAGGTACTCCCCGATTACGTCGGGATATCCGGGAATGGAGTCATCGCAGGCCTGTGCCCGCGCCAAGAGGGGCAACCAAATAATTCCAACGGTAATGAGAGCAAATACAATCACCAACTTTTTCATCTGTTCTCTCCTTTCTAGTATAGAATTGGAAATTCAATGCCTATTATCTCTGAACCCTATTATAGGCAATGATCTCGTAAAAAGTTAAAAACCAGAAAAAATATCATGCTTGATTCAGCCCGTGGTCGGATCTTTTCGAAATCTAAAAAATCAAGGAATTACGAGACGATTATAGTCTTTTCTCCTAACCTCCCTAAACATAGGATGTTTTGGCTGTCATTCCTGCCCCGTATCAAATACGGGATAAACTCCACCAGGAATTCAGATTGTTTTTGTAGGTTCTGGATTCCTGTTTGCACGGGAATGACATAATAAATGAGACTACAGAAAACCCTTTTCAAAGCTCTAAAGTGTTACGGGAAAGCCTATTCAATATTATTCGAAATCAAATCCGTTAATGTTTCTTGGTCTGCAAGCCCCAACATCCGGCCTCTCTCTTTTCCTTGTACTAGGATTAGAAATGTTGGAGTCCCTACAACACTATAGTTCTCCTTGAATGGTTTAATAAACTCCTCATCCAACAGACCCACTTTTAATTCGTTGCTATATTTTCTCGCGATAGCCTCTATGACCTTCAGTTGATTGGGAAACTCTTCGTCCCGAGGCATACATAATATGAGAACGGGTCTCTTTTCGACAATCACCTCTTGCTCAAAATTCTCTGATCGGATTATACTAACCAAGGTATTCATCATTTGGGACCAAAAAATTTCGACTTATACACTTTAAGTTTGTGCAAAAGGTATTTACAAATTGCGTGCCTAAAAATAATATAGGACATGGATAATCAGAACTGCTTGTAATCTATGCGATTATTGAATGGTCAGGCAGAAGAATGGGCTTTTAAAGGAAGTGAAATGTGACAGATTGTAATGGTACATTTTGTAACATCATGCCTGTTTTGTTACACATTGTCACTGAGTTTATATTGATCAATTTTCCGATAAACGGTTTGCCGGCTAATGCCCAATAGACGAGCAGCCTTAGTTTTGTTCCAGTGTACCCTGTTTAGAGTATTTAGGATACCTTGAGCTCCATTCGGCTCTATGGCTCGAATTTTTTGGATCGTGGTTTTCTCAATCCTCTCATCATCCCTGATCTCCGATGGTAAATGCTCAAGGGTGATCACCCGCTCGTGGCAGAGGACAAAGGCATGTTCCATAGCATGTTCTAACTCCCTTACATTGCCCGGCCAGGGATAATTCATAAATTTATCGAGCACCTCACTGGATATCCCTTCGATATTCTTTTTGAATCTCTCATTAAAGGAATGACAAAAATGATTCACCAGCAATGGTAAGTCCTCAAGCCTTTCGCGAAGAGGGGGAAGCGAAACCTCCACTACCTTGAGCCGATAATAAAGATCCTGCCGAAACTCACCTCTCTTCACCTTCTCTTTAAGGTCTTTGTTCGTGCAGGCAACTACGCGTACGTCCACTTTCTGAGGAATGGATTCTCCCACTCTCTCAAATACCTTGTCCTGAAGCACCCTGAGAAGTTTCAACTGGATGAGGGGAGAGATATCCCCAATCTCGTCTAATAAGATCGTCCCGCCATTGGCCGCCTTGAAACGACCCTGCTTGTCCCTAATCGCACCGGTAAAGGCCCCCTTGACATGGCCAAACAGCTCACTCTCCAGCAGACTCTCCGCCAAGGCAGAGCAGTTCACCGTGACGAAAGGCTTGAAGGCCCGCTGGCCGCTGTAATGAAGCGCCCTGGCAATCAGTTCCTTCCCTGTTCCGCTCTCCCCTGTGATCAAAACAGTCGTTTCCAGATTGGCTAAGTCCTCTAAGAGCCGATAAATATCCTGCATTTTCTTGCTTCTACCGATCATGTTCTGAAACTGGTGCCTTTCTCTCAATTCTCTTTCGAGCTCTCTAACCAGGGTGATATCTCGGATGACCAGCACCGCTCCCATGAATTTGCCTTCCGGATCGAGAAGCGGGGAGCTGCTGACGCTGACTGTCTGTTGATGGCGCTGTTGATGGCCGCATTCGATCCTATATTCCTTAATGGTCGTTCTCTTTTCGAGAGTTTTTTTCATGATTTCAGAACAGGATTTACTGCATTGATTCAGGCATTGAGGAAAGATCTGAGCGGCGATTTCTTTGACAACGATCCCGCAGATATGTTCCGTGGACTTGTTGGCTTCGATAACTCTTAGTTCCGGGTCCACTGTGATAATGGCATCTTTTACACTTCCAAAGATGGCCTCCAACCGCGTGCGATGTTCGGCCAGTTCTTTCTCTATCTTCCTGCGATCGGTAATATCCCGATCTACAACTCTAAAACCGGTGATCACCCCATCGGCGTTGCGGATCAAAGAAACGGAGTCTTCGATCAATCTACGCCCGCCGTCATTCTTTCTGGTAATTTCGTAAACAATATTCTTACCGGGAATACCAGTTTTGAAGACCTTATTGTATGCTTGATAAATATTTTTGGCGGTTTCCTCATCGACATAGGATCGAAAGTTCCTTCCTATCGCTTCTTCCTGCGTATGTCCCCAAATTCTACATCCGGCTTCGTTGGTGAAAGTGATCGTTCCGTTGAGATCCACTTCGGCAACGGCGTCTTCAACTTCGTTGATGATCGTCTGGGCCCTTTCCAAAGAATTGTTTAGGGCTATTTCCCTTTCCTTGAATTCGGTTAGATCGATGAGGTGGCCCACATTCGCCGGTTTTCCCTGATAGGTCGTGGTGCTGCCCGCCATACGCATCCATAGGATGGCCCCGTCTTTTTTGAGAACACGAAAAATATGCCGATTCGGAAATAGTTGGCTTTCCTCCATTCCGAGCTTGACCAGTCCTTGGTCATCGGGATGAATCAATTCCCAGAAGGGTTTCCCAATCAACTGTTCAGGGCTTTCATAACCTAATAGATTTGATAGCGTTGAATTGACATAGCTGAACCGCCCCCTTTGAATAACGTATAAGCCCACAAACGATTTTTCTAAAAGGGTTCGATCATTGTCATGCGAATCCGCAGTAGTTGATTTAAGGTCTTTATTCTTTTCCGGCTCATTCTCTAAATCTTCTCCTCTTCCCTCGAATTCTCTCCCGCTCAATTCTTTATTCATGATAGGTACATCCATGTCCCGCTCCTCTCAAAGGCATGTGGTTAAATTGGGTTACATCATCCGCTATTGCTTGGGTTGAATATATGAAAGACTTAGTTCTATGTCAAGCAACAAATCTCTTCGGGAGCAACTAGTCCCGATTCCACCCTGTTGAGTTCAATTTTGTCTTGACCAGAGAGAAGACATCTCGTAAAATGGGTGCAGTTTGAAAATTTCAGAGAAAGGAGAATGAAAGAAAGGGGGGCACTATGGACAAAAAAAAGTTTCAAGAGATCATCAAGTTTGGCATTCAAAGAGAGATCGAGTCTATCGATTTTTATACTAAGGCAAGTGCAATGGTCAAATATTCCGGTACCAAGGAGCTCTTTT
>Ga0214474_1000295_pt1 | contig 26149 bp, 54 predicted proteins | sample RVTome_2_FD_187335 | JGI IMG/M metagenome (GOLD analysis project Ga0214474, IMG submission 187335) | Soil microbial communities from uranium-contaminated site in the Upper Colorado River Basin, Wyoming, United States - RVT95D214 HiSeq ... | reverse complement strand
CATATCGTTTGCTTGTTGATAGGTTTTTCGTGAATGTTAGGGAGGAGTGATTTGTATGTTTGGTGTAATAAGGGTAAGCAAAAATATTAGTCAAGATTATGACGGTGATTTTGATGTCAAGAGATTATCTGATATGCTTCTTGCTAGCCTTGCTAAGTTTAAAGGGCTACCACTAAATCTTGAAATGACAATGCGTATTAAAGAGGAGGTGCTGTACTTTTTTAAAAAATATATTCATCGTGGAGACATAGAAGATCATGTTAAAATACATTTTGAAGGAATAACTAATCTTGGAGAAATTATGTTATATCCTAAGAATCTTTATACTGGGTTATTGCTCTGTGGGATTTTAACTTCTTATTGGAAAGTTGAAAAAATAAAAGGCATAATTATGGATGATGTGTTGTATCATTATTGCGATCGTCATGGATTTATGAAGATTCGTCTTGAGGAGTGGATGAAAAAAATTCTTTTGTGATAAGGAGGTGTGAGGATATGAAAAAATTTTGGGAATGGCTCGGAAAAAAATATACTTTTCTTTATTTTTACACTGACGAAAAAACATGGCTGGCATTCAATTCCAAGCAAATGCTTATTGGTTATATGATTGAATATTTGAGTAAGAAAGGTAAATTTATTGGTATGGCCCCTACCTCTAATAAAGGATTTGAAACAATTTATTTATATTATGAGCATTTGAAATATGAAATCAAAATTTTGTATAATTAGCAAAAAATAAAGAAGGTGGGTAAAAAACAGGGGTGGCCGGTATGTTTGTAAAAGCAAAGAGAAAAATAAAAGTAAACATGGTGGGAGAAATGAAACATGGAAAAAGAGAGGCTAATCTTACTTATTGTGGAAGAATAGGCTATAATCTTGAATTTGCGGAAAAGGATGAGGACATTGAGTGCAAAATTTGTTTAATGAATACAGAGAAACATCAAAGGGTTATCGAGGAGCATTTTAATAATATACGGAAAATAAAGCGGAATAAAAAAAGGAAGAAAAGTAAATATGTTTATTAAATTGGAAAATTGTAAGAAATGTGTGCATCATATTGAAATTAATAATGAGTTTCAATATGTTCGTTGCGGGAGGGTATTGAAATTTGTTTTAGCGATTCCAATTTCTCCTAGTAATTGGAATGAAGGAATGGACAATACAGAAGATATAGTACAATGTTTTTATTATACAGAAAAATACTATGCTGCGGGTTAGGCTTGATAATAGTTATGGAAAGATATTGAACCAACTTTCCATCGAAGTGTTAAATAAAGTGGATAAAGCTTGTTCATTTTTTGTCAAAGGAGCACAATTTTCTCCGGCATATCAAAGAGGTTTTTGGGATGGGCGGAAAAGATTGTTTTCCTCCTCCACGTATAAATTTCCGGTGGGATTGGCGAGTACAGTTGTTAAAATTCTTAAAGAATATTATAAAGTAGAAATTGAAGATTTAAGAATTAAACCTAAAAAGATTTTTAATGTTCCCTTTTCCGCGAAGTTGAGGGATTATCAAGAGGAAATTGTAGTAAATGCAGTAAAGGCCCAGAGGGGAATTATTGATTCAGCAACAGGAAGCGGAAAAACAAAAATTGTGTTGAAGATAGCGCAGGAATTGGGGGTAAAAACTCTTTTAGTAGTAAATAAAAAAGAGGCTCTTTATGATAGCATTAAAGAAGCAAAGGAATGTTTTCCAGGCATAGAAATAGGAGAATATAGCGGAAGGAAGAAAAAGTTAGGAGATTTTTTAACTATAGTAACTGTTGGTGCTGTAGCCTATTGTAAAAAAATAAAAAAAGGAAGTAAAGTTATACATACATACCCCAGTTTGGATTTTATTTCAGCACAAGGATTTCAATGTATTTTAGGCGACGAGATCCACCGCGCAGGAAGTGATACTTATTTACTTATTATGTTAAAAATAAATGCTTTTTATAAATATGGGGCTACCGGAACTCCCTTCCGTACCGATGGGGCTACTTTATTTTTACAAGCGGCAACAGGGAATATTATAAGTTCAATAAAATCTTATGATCTTCAAAAGAAAGGGTGGTTAGCTAAGAGTAAGGTGTTTTTTGTAGAGTGTAATAAACCAAAGGAATTAGATTCCCCTATTTCCGCAAATGAAGCATATAAATTTGGAATAGTGCACAATAATTATCGAAACAGCCTTATTTATAAAATTGTGGAAAAGGAATTGGGAAATTCTATTTTAATTTTAGTGGAAAGAATAGATCATGGAGAAGAATTAATAAAGAATATAAAGAAAATAGATCCAAACGCAGAATTTATTCAGGGAAAAACAAAAAATAGAAAAGAATTAAAAGAAAAATTTGAAAGCGGAGAGTTGAGAACAGTAGTTTCAACAGCTATTTATACAGAAAGTGCTAATCTTCCTATTTTAGAAGTAGTGATAAACGGAGCTTCAAAGAAATCAGGAATAAGGGTAATCCAGGGGATTGGCAGAGCGTTGCGACCAATGAAAGAAGAAGCAAGGATATATGATTTTTATGATTCATTTAATTTTAAGATGGAAGCCCATTCAAAGGAACGGATAAAGTGGGTACGAAAAGAAAAACATGAAATAATTAAATTGGAGGAAAAAGATTTATGAAAGTAATGCTTGATGATTCTGAATATATCGAAGCAATAACACCGTCTAAAAATGGATGCACATTTAGACTTATTGTAAAAAGAGGGGGAGTATTTTTAATTGAACCGGGTTGCTATTTGTTGGTTAATTTAATGAATCCAGTGGAAACTTATTTATACGATAGGTGGCGAACGAACAATAAAAAGCCTTTTGAGATAAAAATGCATGAAAATTTAAAACTTGAATTATTAAAAATAAATCCTTGCAGACATTGTGGGGGGGTTAAGTTTGAGGAATGAAATTATACGATTAACGGAGAAAGATTTATGAAAAATGAAACAAATTTAAACAACTGTAAAAATTGTGGCGCTCCTTTTGATAATTCAAGAAAACTTATTGATTTTGGAAGATTGATTACTGAGGCTGAGTGTAGGTATTGTGGGTCAAAATTCCATTTAGAAAAGAGGGATAATTTTTTAGTTTGTGATACAACAACAATTCCTACAACAATGATTGGTTATTTTACATGCAGTAAAAATTTTTAGGGGATAGTAAATAAAATTTAAAGAATGGCGTTGGATAAATGAATAATGAAAATAATTATCTTAAAGAAGCTGAAAAATTGTTTATTGATTTTTTTGAAAAATTTAATTCTGATGAAAAATTTAAAGAAGAAATTTTAAATGGACTAATTCAATTGGTTCCAAGATTACGGAGGATGCGAAATGAAGTTAAAAGAATGGCGTTGGATAAATAAAATTGGACAAATAGAGTTGGCGGAGAAGTTGCGTTGTTCGCAGGCCACTATTTCCTTGGCGGAAAGTGGGAGAAAAGATTGCATCCGTTTAATATTAAAGAGATTTTTAGAAATATTTGGATTAGATACTTATAATAAAATAGATGAATTTAAGAAATTATAATAATGAATAACGAAAAAATAATAGTTAATAATAAAGCAGACTATTTTTCCGTAAAGTATTCTTTGTTTAATGAATGGAGTAAATATCTTGAGTTCAAACAACGGGGAACTACCCTTTATTATTTACAACTAGAAACAAAGGATTCTCTTTCCCAGAAAATACTTTGTGAAAGATGTAATATTACTCCTTCAATCGCTGAAAAAATAGAAGCGTTGTTGATTAAATTAAAATTTATAGATATAAAAAAAGGAAGGGATGCAATAAATGAGCTTTATTGGAAAGAATACACTATTTTAGTTCTTCCTGAATTTCCCGAAAGATTAGCAAAAGCTCATTTAAGGAAAGAGGTAATAAGTATTGATGGAAAGACTTTTGATGAAATAATAGTGAAGAAACCAAAGGAACAAATTGAAAAACTATTGCATAAAAAAACAGAGGAAAGTTGGGGTTGCAACGATGTTTTAGAATTTTATAAGCAATCTTATAAAATAGTTTTTGGGGATTATTCAAAGGGAAAGTTTACAATGGCTGATCGGGCAAACATGAAACAAATGCTCGAAGAATACGGCGGAAAGAAAGTAAAAAAGACTATCGAGTATGCTCTAAAAAATTGGAAGGATTTGGAGTATGTGGGTGGGTATCCCAGCATACGGGCAATATTCGGGTTCAGGGAGACTCTAGTGCCGGAGGCTACTTTGGGGAAATTAAAAAAAGGTGGGGGAAGGCAATATTCCGGTCATACAAAAGATAAAGGAGTAAATGAATGGTAAGAGGTATTAAATGAAAATTGGATTAATTGATGTTGATGGGCATAATTTTCCTAATTTAGCATTAATGAAATTATCTGCATGGCATAAATTAAGGGGAGATGCTGTTGAATTAAATGGAAATAATAAATATGATAAAGTTTATATGAGTAAAGTTTTTACTTTTTCTGAAGATTATAAAAATAAAATTTATTCTTCTAAAATTATTAAATCAGGAACCGGGTACAAAATGTATGATAATCTTCCAGAACAAATTGAGCATATTTGCCCAGACTATTCTCTTTATAATGTTGAAAATGCGTATGGATTTTTAACAAGAGGTTGTTTTAGAAAATGTTCCTGGTGTATAGTTCCTAAAAAAGAAGGGGAATTAAAGTCTCACGCACGACTCACTGAATTTATTTCTAATAAAAAATCGGCTATATTATTAGATAATAATGTTTTAGCGAGTAATTGGGGATTAAAACAAATAGAAGTTGCTATTGATTTAAAGATTAAGATTGATTTTAACCAAGGTTTGGATGCAAGAATTATAGCGGATAATTTAGATATAGCAAAACTTTTAAGTAAAGTAAAATGGTTGAAACCATTAAGAATGGCTTGTGATACTAATGGACAAATGGGTGCTGTAGAAAGAGCAATAAGATTATTAAGGAAGTTTAAAACAGTTCCAAGCAATTATTTTATTTATGTATTGGTAGAGGATATTCCGGGTGCTTTTGAAAGAGTGGAATTTTTGAGAAATTTAAAGTGCGATCCTTTTGCCCAACCATATAGAAGTTTTGAAAATAATGAGGTAGACAAAAAATTAAAATGTTTTGCGCGGTGGGTGAATCATAAAGCAATTTTTAAATCAGTTTTGTGGAGTGAATATAAGCCTGCGATTAAATTGGGGATTAATGAATGGTGAATAAAATAAACTATGGGAAATTTGGAATACTTGAAAAATTTATTCCTTTCTTGGAAAAACCTTGGTTGAGTACAAGTAATTTTATGGGAGAGGAAGAAAAAAAATATTCTAAAATTTATGATATAGCTTATAATTGGTCTGATAAAATTTTAAAAAAAGAAACTTTTATTGGATTGTATATGACAGGGCAAAATGGATCGGGAAAATCTTTTCTAGGTTGTTGTCTGGTTAAAAAATTTTTAGATGCAGGGAAGATAGCGGTACGAGTAAACATGATTGATCTTCAGCAGAAGTTTTATAAAGAATGGGAGATTCCCCAGATTGCTTTGCAATCGGCAATAATATTTATTGATGAAGTAGGAAAAGAATATAAAACTAAAGCGGAACATTCGGAAATAATGTTTGAGTATATTTTAAAATATCGGGCGGAAAGGAAGTATCCCACTATTTTAGCTTCCAACATGGGGCTCAAGCAGCTTACCGAGCGATATGGAGAGACTGTTGAAAGTCTTTTAGTAGGAGAATATCTTCCCCTTAATTTTCCAGAAATAGATTTAAGAAAAAGACTAGTAAAAGAAGAAATAAAGAAAATAATAAAATGAAATGGTATTATATCTCAGTATCTTGGGCTACTTTTGGAATAGCAACCAAAGATGGTATTGTAAAGATAACCGCACCTATTGGAAAATGGATGCTAGGGAAAACTTTTATCTTTATTAAACAATGGGTTACAAATAAAAAAGGAATAATAATTAAATTAAAATAAATATTACTTGACAAAAACAAGAGTATATATTATAGTTATTTTATGAAAGAAATTAAAGTTGATGAAAAGTCTTTAGTGGCAAGAATAAGAGAGGAGAATTACTGTCCTGAATGTGGTCTTTTTTTATGGGATAGGTTACAGGCTTTCTATTCTGCAAGAGGGCGTATTTATCATGCTAAATGTGGTTTAAAAAATCGTTTGGAAAAATGAAGGGGAGATAAAATTAAGGAGGTTTAATATGGATGGAATAATTAAGAATTTAAACAAGGCCAAGGATGAAACTCTTGGGCAGAAATATGTTGGTGCAAAAGAAGAGATAAAAGAACTTAATGAATATACAGAAGTTCTGCGAACAGAAATTCTTAACCGCATTGATAAGAAAGGAAGCCGGGAAGGAACAGAAAAAGGGGAAGATGGTGTTTTAGGGCAGCATTTAGTTCTTCAAGCAGGTATATACAGTATGAAGAAAGAAGGGCGCTGCTCCATTACCATAAATCAGGAAAAAGCGGTCAAGATGTTTTTAGATAAAGGATTTGAGAATGACATGAATATCCAAACTACTATAGACATAAAAAAGGGAGTAAATCCGGCATCTATTCCCAAGGAACTGCTCAAGGAAATCAATAAATATTTTACAATGGAAACTCAACGGGAAGTGGATAAAGTTACTCTTCAGAAAAAATTTCAGGCTGAAGAAATTACCCAGAAAGAGTATGATTCTTGCTTGAATAAACAATGGAATTATGCCCTGAAAGTGGTGTAGTATGAAAGAATATCCAAAAATTCAATCTGTTTTTAAGAGAGATAAAGAAACCCACAAATTTATTATCAATGAGTATTCAAGGGATGAGTTTAAGTTTCTTGAAGGTAATAAATGGATTTTTACCGAAAAGGTTGATGGAACAAATATTAGAATCGGATGGGAAGGGCCAGGAAAGGCAGTAAAAATTGGAGGAAAAACGGATAGAGCTCAGTTGCATATAGATTTGATTAATGAATTACAGAAACTTTTTCCTTCGGATAAATTTTTGAAATTATACCCTGAATTATCCATGATTTTATACGGAGAGGGATACGGAGCGGGGATACAAAAAGGAGGGGGTACCTATTCCTTAACAAAAACATTTGTTTTATTTGATGTTTTGATAAATGGTTTCTGGCTTTCGAGGGATAGTGTAAATTATATTGCAGAAAAACTTGGCATAAAATCTGTTCCGGTGGTTGGATCAGGTAATTTACTTACTTTGATTCGTATAGTAAGAGATGGTTTTAATTCTTATTGGGGAAATTTTATTGCGGAAGGAATTGTAGCGCGGCCTGAGTGTGAATTGTTTTCTCGAAATGGTCAGAGAATTATAACAAAAGTTAAGTTTAAAGATTTTTAGGGGAATTAAAATGAAAAAAGGAAATATTAGTAATGTTTCGGCCCCATATATTTATATTGACGGTATTTCTTTGTTTGAGACTTCATTTTTCGGAGTAAAGCCAAAGGAAGAATATATAAAGAAACTTATCGGTGTATTGCGGGAAATGAATGTAATAATATTTTTAGAATCTTCTGGTAAGATAAATGAAAGGGATTTAGTAAAGGCAGAATTTCCTTACAGTGATGTTATTAAAACAAGCATTGAAAAATTCAGAAAATATCTTCAAAAAGAAAGGATTTTAGTGTATGCGAATGAAGAGCGTTCAAAATTATTCTCTGGAAACTGTGCATTATTGTCTGCAAATGTAAAAGATATGCTTATGAATAGGGGGGAACAAAGATGAAATCTTATCTATTAATTTTTTTTATTTGTTTTTTTATTTCAGCTTTGCCAGGAATTATTCTTTATTTTCACGGTGTACATCGGTGGAAATCATGGGGGTGGTTTAGAGATATTAAAAAATAAATGGATTCGAGGAATAGAAATGGTTACAAAAAATAAAGAAATTTTTGGAGATTATAGATATGTAAACGATTTTAAAAATAAAGGAGGTATTTTGGAAGCTCTATTTTCTTTGAAAAGACAATATAAAAAAGGATGGAAAAAAGAATTTAAAAAATATTTTGTGCGGGATACTTTTTATGAAGTAGGAATTATGGATTGTAAGGATCTTAATGGATATATTGCAGTTTACTTGAAATTTGGAGGTCATAAAAAAGAAGATGCTATATAGAATGAAATTAAAGAATATAATTTTGGTTGATAGATGGATCATTAAGCATAGGGTTCCAATAAAGATTAGGGGAATAATCTATAAATTAATGGGAGTAGGTTCTTTAACAGGAGACTTTATTAAGATTGATTGTGGCGTACATTTTTATGATGGAAATAGGAGAGTATTTTAATGAAATTATTGAGGGGTACTTTGGTATTTCACGAAAGATTAGGATTAGGAGTTATTCGGGAAGATGAAGTTGATTTGAATTTAGAACGAAATGTTGTGGCTGTAGATTTTTTATTTCAAAATGAAACAATGTATATAATAAAAACATTTCTTGAGATTGTAGTTCCTAATGAAGAACTAAAAAAAATTTTCTTTACCGCCGCGAAAAAATGTTGCAAGGATATGGAATAATGCAGGAAAAATTACTGAAAATAATTGGAGAAGCAATACAGGAGGATATACAGGATTTTGGGGAAGTTATAAAAAGATTCTGTATTTTCATCTATCCAAAAATAGCTTCTCTTGTTAAGAATTATAAAACTTGGCTTCTTTTATTTATTATATTATTAAATTTAATTTTTGTTATTGGAATTTCTAAAATCCTTTCCGCGCAAAAGGAAATTTTAGCGGAGATGAAGAAGGCCAATAAAGTACAGGAATACTTGATTGATTATTTAGAAAAATCTGAAAAAGAACGCTGGGGGATACAAATAAAATGAAAGTAAGAATAACTTATGAATATGGTTCCTTTTATCCGCAGTATAAAACTATTTTTGGTAACTACAAATATTTTTTTGAATTACTTTTTAATGTAGTAAGAAATGAATATAATGAAAGAGTTATTTATTTTAATACTATGGAAGAAGTAAATAATTTTTTGAAATCAAATCCTGATAAATTATCTAATAATGGTGCAAGAGTAAATTATTATACAAATGATTTTGAAATATAAATGAATTACGAACTTAATTTATTATCAAAGCTTATAAAAAGCGATAATCCTAAGATTGAATGGAAAAAGATCCAGGAAGGGTTAGACGGAAAGAATCTTTTTTTATTGTATTCTAAAGAATTTGACGCTATAATTGAACACTATGAAAAATATGGGAAAGTGCCAGATAAGAAAGTTTTTAGGGGAAAATTTCCAGACATACAATTACCCTCTTGTCAGCAAAGCATAAATTTTTATATAGATGAAGTAAAGACTGCTTATTTATATTCTGAAGTAGCCCGGATAAATGAAAAGACTGTGGAGTTAATGAAGGAGTATAAGCCGGTGGAGGCGCTTCAATATACAGTTGGTGAACTTCAGGCATTGCAGGCAATCGGGCAGGTATCCGCTGATGTTAATTTAACTACTACAGTAGATAAGCGTATTGAGCGTTACGCAAAAAAGCGGAAGCAGGGAATTGTATCGGGAATACCTACTGGATGGATTAGATTAGATCAAGAAACTACTGGATGGCAGCCTGGGGACCTTTCTTTTATACTTTCCCGGACGGGCAATTTCAAAAGCTGGACCCTAGTTGCTTGGGCAGTCAATTCTTGGATAGCCGGGTATTTTCCATTATTTTTTAGCCGGGAAATGGGAAGAGAGCAAATAGCAAGAAGAATAGATGCTTATGTTACTTTAATGAGATTTAAAGATATAAAAACTGGAACAATTAGTGATGATGATTTTAAAAAATTTAAGGATAGATTAAGGAAAACTTTTAAAGATAAACCACCTTTTCAAATAATAGATAGTGCCGGGGCTCAGGATTTTAGGCCGAGTTTTATTCAGTCTAAAATAAAGCAATATAAACCAGATGTTGTTTATATTGATGGTGTGTATATGTTGAGTGGCCCTTCTGCCAAGACTGATTGGGAAAAGCAAACAATAATAACAAGATCGGTAAAGCAGATTGCTTTGAATGAAAAGATTCCCATTGTTGGGACTACGCAGGCCCACCGGGAAGCCGCAGGAAAAAAGAAAAAAATAGAATTAAAGAATTTTGCTTATTCGGATAGTTATGGCCAGGATGCTGACAATGTAGTTGCTTTGAATAGAATTTGGGACCCTATTATGGAGCAATACAAGAATGAAGTAATTGCAGAGCTTATCAAGAGCCGAGATGGGGAAATTATTCGTATGCATATAGATGTCGATCTTAACAGTATGAAAATAGAGGAAGATGCTTCTATGATTGCCGCAAATATTTTGGAATCCGGGGGAAGTGGAGAAGTATTTACCGAAGGGTTTACCGGAGTTTTAGAGAAAGAAGAACTTTTAATTTAAAGGAGGCTGGTTATTTTTACTCCAGAAGAATTAGTTGCTGCATTTAATTTCAAACGGCCCCGTTTGCGAGGAGACAATCTTATGGTTTCTTGTCCTTTTGCGGAGGAATTACATGGAGATAGAAAGGATGATTACCCATCCTTCGGAATAAATATTTATTCTGGTGATTTTCATTGTTTCGCTTGCGGAGTAAGGGGAACTAATATTCGTACTCTAGCTTATAAAATGAAGGTTATGCTTCCTGATGATATAATGCAGAAATCCCTGTTAATTTCCCCTAAATTAAAAGATTCAAGAATTTCAACAAAAATTGATTGCAGTGAGCACATAAAAATACTTTCCAAAGGAGCGGAAAGGGCGTATAAGATTTTAGGGAAAAGAGGAATTTCTTTAGAAGCAATTAAGAGATTTAAAGTAGGATACAATCAAGAAGGAAGCATCACCTTTCCTTGCATATTATCGGATGGAAAACTGGCAGGGTGGATCGAGAGGAACGATTTATGGGATGGCCGGTATGGGTATCAACCAAAGGGAGTAAACAGGAAATGGCTTCTTTTTGGATTAGATAGAAAAATAAAAAGGGCCTTTTTGACAGAGAGCATGACGGATATGCTCAAGTTGGTTACATTCCATGTGGAAGCAGTATCAACATGCGGAAATATGGTGTTTTTAGAGCAGGCAAGATTACTTGTAGAGAATTGTGAAGAACTAATTCTTGTTCCTCAAAACGACAAGGCAGCGGAAAATTGGTTGAAGGATTGTAATAAATATTTTAGGAATAAGATAAGAACGTATAGAATAACCTTACCAGATAGATTCAAAGACCTTGGAGAGTCAAAATTTACCAAAGAACTCTGGAAAAAGACTTATAACAATACCTTGGAATTTTTATATTAAAATTATGAAAAAGAATTATAGGGTAGTTTGTGGGGATGCTTTAGAAACATTAAAAAATATCCCAAGTAATATTATTAATTGTTGTGTTACTTCCCCGCCTTATTGGGGACTCAGAGATTATGGTGTTGAAGGACAACTTGGACTTGAAAAAACGCCGGAGGAATATGTCGGAAAAGTGGTCAAGATATTCCGCGAAGTCCGGCGGGTACTTAGAAAAGAAGGCGTTATGTTTTTAAATTTAGGCGATTCTTACGCAACTCGGAATGTGCCAATTTATGGCACTTGCGACACAATCCCACAAGATTGTCCTTTGCATGGTTCGTTTTGGAACCATCCTTGTGATGGGTGTCAAGCGGTTTCCGTTCTCCGCAGTTTTGGCAAAGACCGTTTTGCTTCTCCCAAATTATCTGACGATTCACTCGTCCCCACCCTGGAGCATAAGGAATTTGGGAATGGCCATTCTCCCACGTCCCGCTCTTTTCCCCAGAAACAGATTCACCAATCATCTTGCGCCATTCAGGGTCGAGACGATTCACAAGGCCACGTTGACGAGCCGCTTCTTTCATTTCAGGAGTCCATGCCTGACGAATTTTTTCCGCGATTTCAGGACGATTACTCGCGGAAGGATAACCCTTCTTCTTTCCAAGATGAAGCTGGCGAGAAAATTCACGATGAAATGCTGTCCTCTGGTAAGATGGTTTGCATTGCCGACACTTCTCAGACGTCTTTTTCTTCTGATGGCCGCATGAACATAAATCATAATGTCTATCCATGTAGATATTCAACCAAAAAGAACCAAATAAGTCAAGAATTAAAACCCAAAGACCTCGTTGGTATCCCCTGGCTCGTCGCCTTTGCCCTCCGCGCTGACGGTTGGTATTTACGCCAAGACATTATTTGGTATAAAACCAATCCCCTCCCGGAATCGGTTAAGGATCGTTGTACGAAGGCGCATGAATATATATTTTTATTAAGTAAATCAAAAAAATATTATTATGATGCGGAAGCAATCGCGGAACCAATTACGGATTCAACTGCAATTAGGTTATTGCAAGATATAGAAAATCAACGAGGCAGTAATAGAGTTCCAACTAAAACTAATGGTCCTATGAAGGCGGTAATAAATAAAAAATTTACAAAAGAAATGGGGGGAGGGGGAACTACTTTTGTTGGGCATAAAGGATATAAAAAAGCCGATGGTACACTAATTGTCAAACCAACACGAAATAAAAGATCCGTTTGGACAGTTACTACAAAGCCATTTAAAGGGGCCCACTTTGCAACTTTTCCGCAAGATTTAATTTTACCTTGTGTTCTTGCCGGATGTCCTGAAAATGGAATAATTTTAGATCCTTTCAGCGGGGCGGGAACAACTGGGCTGGTTGCGTTAAAGAATAATAGAAGGGTATATATGATTGAATTAAATTCAAAGTATATTCAGATAACAAAGGAAAGATTTAAAAAAGAAGGTTTTTAATAATTCTTTATTTATTACTTGACAAAAACAACATAATATATTATTGTGATTTATAATGATTGATTTAAAGGAATTTATACAGTATCCTTTATTGGCAATAGACTTTGAAACCGCTAATACTGGTGATGAAGGAGAAAGTGCTATTGGTACTCATGGGGATAATAAAAAAATAGAAATATTTTCCGTTGCCGCAAAAAAAGGAAATAAAATTATTGGAGGGGCTTATCCAGAAGATCAATGGGATTCTTTTTGGAGAAGAATAAAAACTAAAACCATTGTTTTCCACAACGCCAAGTTTGACCTTGCGGTAATTAAAGCGAGGGGAATAGATATTCATCTGATAAAATTTGAAGATACTCTGATAATGGCTCATCTTCTTGATGAGTCCCGGACTAAAAAATTGAAGGAATTGCGGAGATTGGTTTTAGGAAAACCTGCAAGAACAGCATGGGTTGATGTAAATAAGGAAAACCGGAAAGAGTATTTTGAATATGCAAAATTGGATGCAATAGATACTTTGGAACTTTATTATGATTTCAGGTCACAGATAACGGCTGAAGATTTGGAAGTAGTTTATGAACTGGAAAAACAAGTAGTGTTCCCAACATTGGAAATGGAATATTATGGTATAAAGTTAGACCTAGACCTTTTAGTGAAGCAGGATATAATGCTTACTAATTTTATGGATGATATACAAAGTAGAATAGATGGGGCCTTGGGGCAGAAATTATTGGGAGAACTTATACCCACAAAGACCATAAAAAAACAAACAGAAAAAAAGAGCCTTAATATTAGTTCTCATAAACAAATGCAACATTTATTTTACGGAAAGTTGGGGTATCCTCGGAGAGAAGAATGGCGGACAAAGACAGGGTTCTCCATAAACGCAGTGGTTTTAGATATAATAAGTAAGGACAGGCATAAGGAGCATAAGGTAGCCCGGAAACTGGCGGAAATGATTGTACGGTGGCGCTTGTATGAAAAGACTCAAAATTCATTTACGAAGCCTTTTTTGCAGAAAAAAGATGGGAAAGGATATATTTTCGGTAGCTTTAATTCTTCGGGCACAAAGACGGGACGCTTCAGTGCCTCACGCCCAAACCTAGAGCAAATCAAACGAGATCCTTTTATTGAAGGAGACATGGATACTAATTTACGGAGTCTTTTTATTTGTGAAGAGGATGAATATTTAATCGGTGCGGATTATAGCCAGATAGAACTCCGGGTGATGGCTGAACTTTCAAAAGATCCGATAATGTGTAAAGCATTTTTAGATGGAATGGATATTCATCAAACAACAGCAGATGCAATTCATTGTTCAAGAGATGAGGCAAAAACCATTAATTTTGGAACTTCATATGGTATGGGTTCCCAGGGATTTTCAAATCAAACAGGAATAAGTATTCGTAAAGCGAGGGGTTTTATAGAAGCATATTGGAGAAAATATTCTAGGTTATTTCAATTTTTTAATGACATAAAGAAATCAGCGGCTCAAGTAGGATATGTTCGCAGTATAAGTGGAAGGAAGAGAAGATTTTATGAACGGTTTGATGGCTCAGCGGCTCGGCAGGCGACAAATCATCCGGTCCAAGGTTGTTTATCTGGGGATAGTCGCATAATGGTAAAAAATAAAGGATATATTAAAATAAAGGAATTGGTAAATAAAAATATTTTAATATGGGATGGGGATAAATATTCAAGGGCTAAAATAGTCCCGTCAGGATTTAAACAAAAGGTAGAAATAACTTTTAAAGGAAATAAAAAATTTATTTGTAGCCCTGACCATAAATTTTTAACCGTGGATAATGTTGGGATAGAAAAATGGAGAAGTGTTTTAGAGTTCCCAAAGAAATCGGTTATTCGGGTTAGATTTTCTGAGCCGGAGAGTCGCGGTTTTAGCTCAAGTTTTTTTAAAAAAGAGTTAAAGACTACTCATTGGAAAGCGCCTAACGGAGTTGCAAATACTCTGGATTATTCTCTTGAAGATATTAGAGATGATTTTCAAAGAGGAGTTTTTGTAGGACGTGTGGTGTCCGATGGATCAATAATTAAGGGAAGGGTTTATTTATTGGTAGCTGAACACGAGAAGAAAGTGGGCGATATTTTGGAAAAAATTATTCCTTATAATTACCATAAAGAAATTAATAAAAGAGAGGGAAAGAAAAAAATTGTTCGGTACGCTATTTCTTCAGTCCTTTTAAGCAGGCAATTATTGAATTATGGTTTTAAATATAAAATACCGGACGAATGTTTTAAAAATAAAGAAATGCTTAGGGGGTTTTTGTGCGGGATGTTTGACGGAGACGGTTGTGTTTTAGAAGGAAATTGTATTAGCCTAACTTTTGGTAAAAAACATTTCTATGAAGAATATGCTAAGGATATTCAAAGAGGACTGGAAGTTTTTGGGATTAGATCAAGGGTTACTTTTTGTTCCGATAGAATTACAGTAAATATACTGAAAAGAGATTCTTTAAAATTTAAAAAAGAAATTGGATTTTTAAATATTAAAAAATTGAACAAAATAACAAATAAAATAGGGGTTCGATTAGATGGAATAATGGGAAAAACTTTAATTGTAAAAAGTATAAAAATTTATAATGAAAAAATTGAAATGTTTGATGTGGTAAATACTAAGTCTGGAAAATTTATGTGCGAAGGATTGATTGTCCACAATAGTACCGCCGATTTGGTTAAACTGGCAATGGTTTTAATTTATAGAAACATAGACCACAGTAAGGCACGGTTTATTCTTCAGGTACATGATGAATTGGTATTTGTATGCAAAAGGGATTATGCGGAAGAGTGCAAGGAAATAATTCAATATTGTTGTGAGCATGTAATTAAGACAACAGTTTCTTTGATAGCAGAACCGAAAATTGGTCTAAAATGGAGTATGCTTAAATGAAAAAAGAAATTTTGAAAGATGCTTTTGATTACAAGGGAATTTATCAAGTTAGTAATAAAGGAAAAATTAGCGAAGTCTTTAAAGGTAAATTTTACAACAATTAATGATACAAGATATAATAAAATTTGGGTTTGGAATTATTTAAAATGAAAGTAGTAATAAGTATGCTTTGTTTTCTTACCATCATTATTTTAATGGATATTTTTTACTATGATAATTCTAAGAGAATTATTCAAGAAGGATTGTTTAAATGTAGGTATAATTATGCCGATTGTTTAAAAGAGTGTTCTACTGAAAAATCAAGGTTGGATTACCTTAGTTTAAATAATGACCTTAGATATGTAGATCAATTAGTAGGGTTTAAAGAAATTAAATGTGATGAAACTTGTTTGGGTAGTTTTAATTCATGTAAGAGAGGAGTATTTAGAAAAAAATAAGGGGAGTTCTATGAAAATAATTTATATTTTAATAGCATTTTTTTGTTTGTTAAATTTTTCAATTCCAAGTTCAACTGTAGGTAATTTATCTATGTTTGATAAGTACAAGATTCATTATCCTTGGCTTACAAAAGAATATTTTTCTATAGCTAAAAAAGAATCTCTGGCAGCGAAAATTTCGGTGGACGAGGTTTTAGCTATTATTCAAGCTGAATCAGAAGGAAACAGGAAGGCAATTTCCCATTGCGGGGCTAGGGGACTTATGCAGATAATGGCCAAGTATCATTATCCCAAAGGAAACCCTAAAGATTTGTATTGTGCAAAGTTGAATATAAAACTTGGGGTAGCTTATTATAAATATTGCAAAAATTTGGCCAAAGGAAATAAAGTTCGGGCGCTTATTTCTTATAATGCCGGACCTGGATGTTCCACTTATAAGTATAAGAATTGGGGATACGTGTACAAGATACTTAAACATTATAAGATTACGCGAGGATTTAATTGTTAAGTATGAATCCCAGAATAATAAGGACTGAAAACGGGGTAGACTATAATTCTTTAGGGGAAAGAGTTATTCAGTGTAAGTTGTGCAATAATAAAACAACTATGCTTGGAATAAAATTATGCTATCATTGCTATAATCTTTTGGTGGCAATTAGGGGTAATTTAAAAATTGTAAAACAAATTATAGAAATTATTGAAAGGGAACGTTTATGAAAAAGAAGGGAAGGGAAGTGTGGAAAATATATAGGTATATTTGTTCTTGCGGAATAGAGAAGGTTATTGAAACAGATAGCACAAAGGAACCAATATTAGGTAATTGCAAGAAATGCGGAAAAAATAATTGGAAGGGGAGGAAAAATAATGGATAAAGAAATTTTGTGGGGAACATTAGGAGCGTTTAGTTTTGTACTTGGGATAGTTTTATTGGTCGGCCATTTTGGGGGGTTTTTAGATTTATCAACTTGTGTAATAGGAACTCCTTTTTGTGTATTAATTTTAGCTATAAGTGGGTATAGTTTTCTTAAATATTTGGAATACGGAAATAAACGGAGAAAATAATATGGATTGGACTATTGGTGCGGCTATTTTTTTAATTATTATCGCAATAGGCGTTATTGGTATTATTATATGGTTATTTATTCCAGAAAAACAAGGAAAAGTTAATGACAGTGAGTATGATGATAATGATATTTAAGGAGAAAATTTATTGATAAATTACATTAGACAGTTAAGAATTTTTTAAAAAATATAAAAATAATTGTTCCTGGGTACTTGACAAAATGAAGGGGATGCCTTATAATGAAATAATTAAGGAAGCTGGGGAGGGAGTTTCTCATAGATACCTCCAATATTTAATTGAGATTTAAGTACGTAAACCTGATAATGGCAAACACAAATTTCTTCCCCGGCTTCCTTAAAATGTCAAAAATAATAGAGATGTATTTGACATTTTAAACATTTAATTTAAAGGAGTATAAAATGAAGAAAAACAAAACAAACAACAAAAACAACAAAAACAACAAAAGCATGGAAAACAAAAAAAGTAAGCAAGCAAAAGAAACAGACTGGAAAGAAGCGTTTAATACGGAAACTCCGGCGGAAAAGAAAGAACAAAATAAAAAGGCTATGGAAGATGCGGGGAAATTCATGCCCTATTTTAATTTAGGGGATGGAGAAACAGCAATAATAGCATTTTTAGACAACAAACCAGTAACTTTTTACCAGCATCGAGTGTGGGATAAAAGTGCTAAAAAAGGAGTCGGCGGGTATCGTACATTAACATGCCCCAGGAAAAGTGCCCCCTGTGCGCTTTGCAAGAAAGGAGATAAGCCGCGCTACGTAGGAGCTTATCGAATTGTACATATTGATAACATTGAAACGGTACGGAATAAACAGGGGAAAGAAGTTGAAAAGCAGGTTCCAAGGGAGGAAATATTTATAAAGGGTGTGAATACTCTCGCGGTAATCGAACGGAAAGAAACAAAATTAAAAGAAAAGGGAAAGCATATTTCCGATAAGATTTATGAGGTTGAAAGAGTAGGAACGGGTTTCGATACGGTATATACATTTGATGAAACAAGCGAAGTTGATATTCCTGAATACAAGGAAGCGGAAGAGGATGATCTCAAAGAAATTTTTGCGGTTCAATTGGATGTTATCAACCGGATAGCTGGTACTTTGTTTGACGATGAAGACGATGATCCAGATGATGTAGATACGGATGATGAAGTGGATGATGTAGATAATGAGGATGAAGATGAAGATGAAGATACCGATGCTGATTCAGATGACAATGATGAACCGATAAGAAAATCTAAGAAATCAAAGAGGGTATCTAAAAATTCGGATGGTGATTCCATACCATTTTAATGTTTTAGTAGTTTAAAAATTTTAAATAAAGGAGAAAGCACAGTAATGGCAAAGAAAGTAGCAAAGAAAGGTGGCAAAAAGGTTGCCACAAAGAAAGTAGCAAAGCGAGGGCGTCCGGTAGGATCAAAAAATAAAAAGATTGTTAAACCTACAGAAGATGACTTCGGGCAAGATTAATTTGCTCAAATTTCAGGCCATGCATAGTGGTGGCCTGAAATTTTAAAAGAGTCTAGTTAATAAAATAAAAAATAGTCAGGGTAGGCTACTTGATAAAGTATGGTTTTATGGAATAAAAATAAATGGAAAAGGAAGTTTTAGTTGGGATTACAAGAACTTAAAGCAAAGATAAATCAGAAATATGGCCAGAGAATTATTTATTCTCCTGCGGAAGAAATGGGAATTATTGATGTTCCAAGATTTTCTTCGGGTAGTTTACAAATTGATGTTGATTCTGGCGGGGGTTGGCCGGAGGGAAAAATTATAGAAATTGTGGGAATGGAAAGTTCCGGTAAAACCTTTTTAGTGAATAAAGCATTTGCAACTATTACGAATAGAGAAAAGAATAATAAAGGATTATTAATTGATGAAGAAGGCAGTATGAGCAAGAAGTGGGTAATAGCTTGCGGGGTAAATATTAAAAATCTTGACATAGTTAGAAGCCAGTACGCGGAACAAGCTTTAGATATTATGGAGGCTGCCGTACAATCGGGGGAATATGGCATGGTTGCTTTGGATTCCATTGCCGCGCTTATTCCTAAAACTGAACTGGATGGAAGTATGGAAGATCAGCAGATGGGATTGCAGGCTCGGCTTGTAGGAAAGGCTTGCCGTAAAATGTATCGAGCGCTTAATTCATCTAAAAGAGCAGGAGGAATTACTACCGTTTTTTTAATAAATCAATTAAGATATAAAATTGGCATGGTTTTTGGTAATCCAGAAATTTCTCCCGGCGGAATGGGGCCGAAATTTGCTGCTGCAATACGTATGGATGTTCGTAAATCAAAAATGCTTTCAGATGAAGATGAAAGTGTATACGCGCAAACTAGTAAATATACTTTTATTAAAAATAAAGTATCCCCTCCACTTATAAAAGGAGAGTTTGATTATTTTGTTGCGGGAGAAAATAAGGCACAGATAGATAACTATAAAAGTATTGTTCTTTTAGGAATTGAAATGGGATTATTAGAAAAATCAGGTACTTGGTATCAACCCTCTGAATGGCTGGATAAGAAAGCGCAGGGAATTGAAAAGGTAATCGAGCGGTTTAAGGAATATGATAAAAAAAGATTGAATAAAATGCTCAAGGATATAGAAGCTAATTATTTGGATGGGGAAAAACTTTCCTTTAGGTTTTGATTATGGATGAAGTACAAAAAGCAATTATGCGTTCTTCTGAAAGATGGTGTAAAAAAATGGATGGAAAAAAGTTTTTTGAAGGAAAAACTAAGAAGGAAAAATCGCGGCAACAGGAAAAAAAAGTAGCGAAGGAAGCAAAGGGAAGGACTACAATAGCTTCAGGAGCATTGTCTTTTGATAAAGCGGATGTTATAGGAAAATTCCATTTCCGCGTTGAGTGTAAGAGAACGGATAAGGAGCAATTAATTTTTAAAAAAATTTGGTGGAATAAGTTAAGTGCTCAGAGTAGATTTGAGATTCCAAGTATGCATATTCAAATTGGAGAATTGGAAGCTTATCTTATCCGCCCCGAAGAGTTCAAGTTGATACAAGAATATTTGGAAGAGAAATTTTAGAAATGCCTAGTTCTAAGAGATGGAAAAAGCCGGAAGTACAGCACGATTATTATGAAAAGAATAAGAAAACTATTCGTTTGCGTAAACGAAGAAAATATCTTGAGAAAAAAAGAAAAGTTAAAAAATGAAAGTTATTATAACAATAATGAAAAATGGATACTTGATAGAAGAAAATGAAAGAATGACAAAACATGGAATTGTTTTTTTTTCAGAAAATGAAAGTGATAAACTTTTAGAGCATATAAAATATTTATTGGAAATTGAATGAAAATATTTATTATAAATGGAAAAGAAGCCCCCCTGCTATCCATTATTGAGGTTTCAAATCTGGTGGGCAGATCCGGCAGGCTCCTGCGACTCTGGGAAAAGAAGGGAATAATGCCGAAAGCTTTTCATACTGAAACAATGGATTCTCCTATTGTGGGGAAATGTGAGCGTCGCTACTATCTCCGGGAGCAGGCAGAGGTTTTAGGGTGGTGGGTGGCTAAAGTCGAGCCTAAAAGGGGAAGATTTATTCCAACTAAATTAAGAGATCTTTTATTTGATAAATGGGAAGAAGTAACTCAAATATTTATAAAAAAGTTGGGGGAAGAATAATGAATTTATTAGAAGAAACTATTTCATGTTTAAATAACAATGGGAAGGTTACATCAGATGTTCTTTGGGTGGGTAATTATGAATTAAAAACTAATTGGGAAAATTTTTCCAAAATAGCGGATGTTGAGTATAATGAGGGTTTTGGTTCTCAAGAAGTTGCCACAGATTTATTAATTGTAGGAAAAGATTGGTGGTTAGAACGACATGAATATGATGGTTCTGAACGGTGGGAATTTAAATAAATACCAAAAAAACCAGGTAGAACTTTTGAATTAAAAGCCGTAACAGTAAAACAAGCTGAAAAATTAGGCATTGATGTTTCTTGCGGGTGGGAAGATTTATTTGAAATAAATGGGATTGAGGAGAGATAATGAAAGTAAGAATAACTAAACCTTCAAATACTATTGGTTGGTATGATGATAAGTTTATTGGTAAAATTTTTGAGGTTGAACAGGAAAAGGATTCTTCTTTGCCTAGATACATAGTTATAAATCCTGAAAAACAAGGCTTGCATAAAGGTTTCTATTGGATTTGGGATACAGATTGTGAAGTTGTGGATGAAAAACTTTCTGAGAAAGAAAAAGTTTTTATAGCTAGATCAATTTCCGATAAAGAAAAAATAAATCAAGCAGACCTGGATAATCTTGCAGATATTATTTGGTGGATAAAGGGATATATTACCGGAGCGAAAAAGAATTTTAGCGTCTGTCCTTTTAAGGAAGAGCATCTTGAATCATTAAGAAAAGCAAGGCTTAATGTATATTCTGATTATCAGAAGGAGAAGGTAAATGAAATTTAAACATACCCCAGGGCCTTGGCATATTGAAGGTCCATATTCACGGGATAAAAAAGGTTGGGGGGATAATATAGCTGTTGTTGCAGATAATAATGATTGTATTGTTTATTATCGGTCTTTCGCTGATTGGAAAGCCAATGCTCGTCTTATTGCCGCCGCGCCGGAAATGCTGGAAATGTTGATAAAACGATATAGGCTTGTATTATCAATATATAACCAATTTTATGGGATGATTGGCTATATTGATTTGGATACTAATACTATTCAATGTGAAATAGATAATCTCATAGAAAAAGCTACCGGAAAAAAATTGGAGGATATTTTAAATGAAAGCAAGTAAAGAAGAAAAACCACTTGAATTTCAACTGGAGAAAGTAACTACTTCCCTTGGTATGACGTTGAATATTGGGGATTATGAAAGCATCCGGGTGGATACCTTTATTGGCCTGAGGTCTATTAAGGAATGTAAGACTGCGAAAGAATTTGCGGAGCATAAGGATAGGATTTTAGAAGAAGCATCAAGAATAGCTAAAGAAGATGTGATTGATAAAGTAAAGGCTATTAGAAAACAATACAAAAAATAAGGGGGTAAAAAATGGCGCGGTGGTCTCCTTCTGATACAGAAATTAAAAAACCGCAGGTATTAATTTCTTTTCCAGAAATGCGGAAATTATCTAGTAAGGCTGAAATTGCAAAATCAAACTTAGATGCTATTCAGGGGAAAGGTTTTTTTATATCTCTTCTTAGGATTTATTACGCAAAAAAGGCTGTAAAGATGAACCATAATTTATGGAATTGTATAAATAAAAAGTATCCTGAGACATCGTATGGTTTTTGGAGTTGTAGTAATAATGGAATTTTTAGACAAAAATAAGCTTATTGAAGAAATAAATATTTTAGTACGAGAAGTTTCCCCATTCAAATTTGAATGGATGGATAAATTTTCTGAAATTGAACTAAAATATTTAAAAGCTATTTTCAGTAAAATATTTATTTTCCAAAAAATACTGGAAAAAGTATTTTTAGGGAAAGAATCGCAATTCCAGCAATTTATGGATGATGTAATCAAAGAATATAAAATAAATGTAGAGGACATAATCATTGAAGCAAGTAACAAAAGAATTTATTGAGCGTTTAAAAACTCTTCCTGAAGCAGAGCAATTAGAAGAATGGTTTAAATTTGATTTTAATGAGTTGGATTATCTTAATTATGTTAAACCCTTAGTAATAAGAAGAATTGTGGAATATGTTAAAAAATTTACAGATTCCAATCCATTGAAATCCTTGAGGGAAAAATTAGGCCAGGAAAAAAATGGTAAGAAACGAAGACGTATTCTTGAAATAATCTCTTATCTTGAGTTTATAAAAAAACGGTACGAAGAGGGAGATAAAATTGCCAGGATGATTTTAGTAAATTATGGATTAATAAAAAACGGGGAAAAAAATGAGAAGTGATTTTGTTACAAGCAGATTTTATATTGAATGTGGGTGTAGATGTGAAAATCTTTTGGTTTTTGAATCGTATGATTATAAACCATTTGAAGCGTATCCAGAAATAATTTCTAATGATGTTTCGGTATATTTTGCATCTAATTTTCATGCCCCGTGGTATAAAAGAATTGGTCATGCTTTAGAATATATTTTTCATAAAAATAAATTATGCTGGGGGGATACAGTAATCATTACCAAGAATAATGTGCACCAATTAGAGGAAATTGTTAATTATTTTAAAGGAATAAAAAAAACCGCTGGTGAAGAAACGGTTACTCAATTAGTGAAAGAATTAAAAGAATTGGGTTACGGGGATTATTATACGGAGGAGGATTTTTCTGAGCAATTAATTTTAGGAACTATTTATAGTATAATTTCTAAAGTAAGGGACTTAAAGAAATGATAGTATATAAAGCTGGACAAAAACAATGCTTTCATTGTAAAGAATTTAAAAATCCAAAAGAATTTTATCCAAATAAAAATACTGGGGATGGGCTATATTCTCATTGTAATATTTGTGATAATGAAATAACTAAAAAATATTATAATAAATATCTTAAAAAAAATAGAAAATTAAGAAAAAATTGGCAAGATAATAACAAAGAATTACATAAGAATCATGTACGAAATTATTATGCGCGGAAAAAAATACGGAAAATGTTAGGTGAAGAATGAAAAAATTTATAAAGCATATTATTTCCAAATTGTTTTTTAAGTATTGCTATGATGAATCAAAGTTAGCGGATCATATTATTTATTATTATGTTCCAAATACTCTCAGAAAGTTAGGAAAGAAAGGGCAACGATTAGATGGGCAGTTTTTATTTGCTCAAGTAGAAGAAATGGTAAATAAAGAACCAAATAAAATGTTTCCGTATAAAATTAAATGCAATCCTTTTTTGGATATTGATGTAAAGATTTAAAGGAGTGCTGATAATGAATATTAGATGCCTATTTGGTCATAAGTATCAAACAATTGCATGGGGGATAAATTATATTATAGAATCCTGTGTAAGATGCCGTAAAAGAAAGCGGAATATTTTTAGATTAAAGGAGATAAAAAATGATAAAATTTTGGGGACAAAAATCAAGTATTAGTTTTGATTCTATTCCCAATTGTGAGGTATGCAAATGGATGTCTAAGAATATAAATATGCATTGTAACGCTTAGGGTAGAAAATATTGTACCATTGTATATAATAATTCTCATTGTAAAATATTATTTGAAAGGAGAAAAAATGCCTGGGATAGAGGAATTAGTAACTTTTAGTAAAGAGAATTTTGAAAGGACCACTCAAAATAATGTTTTGGCTGATCTTGAAGAAATATTAAAAAATTTCTTTTGGAAGCTTAATGATAATGCTCAATATGAAGAAGATACTTATGGCGGAAAAAAAGAATTGGGTTTTCATCCTTCAGCAGTATGCGACGAAGTGTGTGCCCGGAGGATGGTATATGGGTATCTGAAAGTTCCATTTGATAGCAGCGATATGGAAGGAATTGATCCTCTTCTCCGCAGAGTTTTCGATAATGGCCACCATGTTCATTCCCGGTGGCAAACTTATTTTACAATATTAAGCCAGACTTTCCGGGAAGTGGAGCTTATAGGAAATTTTAGATGTAAAGGTTGCGGATATTTATATCCTAAAAATAAAGAAGGTAATTATCGGGATATGTGGAAAGATAGAAAAATAATCTCCTGCCCGGTATGCAATAGTCGAAGATGGAAATACGCTGAATATAAACTACAGGATAAATGTCTAAAACTTGTTGGGAAAAGAGATGTAAAGCTTTTGATAAATAAAGTACCCTATCTGGTTGAAATAAAATCCATAAACATGTTTCAATATCAAAAATTATTGGAACCGCTTTTGAAGCATAAGAAACAGTTTGCATTATATATGTATATGGATGAAACAAAGGAAGGGATATTTTTGTATGAGTGTAAAAATTCACAGAACATGAAATTATTCTACATGAAGTATGATGAAAATCTTATAAAGGAGGAACTGAAGATTTTAGAAATTGCAAGCAAGGCGGTAGATAAGAAAGAACTTCCAATACAGATGAAAGGATTTCCCAATTTGCGGGAATGCAAGTTATGTAATTATAAAAAGTTATGCAAAAGCGAAAAGACATATAAAGAAATAATAAAAGAAATAAAAGGTAAAGATATTTAATAGCATGGTTGATAAGAAGATATTATATTTTGATGCTGGTTTGCCTCATGTTATATCGGAGCTTATTTGTATTAAATGCGGAAAAAGATTTATTTGTGTAAGGCCGGATGTGGAATTATTATTAAAAAATATTGAATGTAGTTCATGTAATGCTATTGGGTTTATGATTGAAACGGGCGAAGATATGAATAAAGTTCAAAAATTGGGTGATGAAAATAAACCAATTGAATATATTAGAAAATCATTAAAATGATAGAAATTTTAGTTGACGTATTAGTAGATTTATTATAACATACCAATGTTTTATAGTTGAGGGGTAGCTAGATGTTAAGTAAAAAATTTAAAGATAGTTCAATATCTCTAAAAGAAGAAGTCAAGAATGTATCTTTAAAACAAGAATCTTTAAAAAAATTAGAAAAATCTCAAATTCCTCTTCCAAAAAAACCTCAAATATCATTATATAAAGAATTTCCAAAGGACATTACTGAAGTACCTAAAGGTGAATTAGGAGGATATATTGGTATATATGAGGCTGAAGCTGCATGGATAAGCTATTGTATTTCACAACGAAAAATTGATTTAAGATATGCAAGGATTCTTTTGGGGTATGTATATAATAAAACAATGGCTATTTTTTCCAAAGATCGGAATAAAGTCACTGAGGTTAAAAATTTGGTTGAATCAGATGATTTTTATGTATCTTGCAAGATGGATGTAGAAGAAATAAATTCTGAAATATCTATGCTTCAAACTAGTTTGGAAGCTTGTGAACGGTATGGAAAGGCCATATCAAGGGAGATAACAAATAGAAAGGACTCGTCGGAATCTTTTCCTTCGGGGAGAATTACGGGACCTTTTGA
>Ga0214474_1000294_pt1 | contig 26185 bp, 26 predicted proteins | sample RVTome_2_FD_187335 | JGI IMG/M metagenome (GOLD analysis project Ga0214474, IMG submission 187335) | Soil microbial communities from uranium-contaminated site in the Upper Colorado River Basin, Wyoming, United States - RVT95D214 HiSeq ... | reverse complement strand
CGCTCGGGAGTGTCAAGCAATGGTCTATCACGCACAATCTGGTCGCGTGGTTCTTTTTGGAGGCTTATGCTGGAGCGGCTACGCCTACGAAAGTTGGGAGACCTGGACTTATGATGTCGGCAACACCACATGGACCAACATGAATCCTGGCAGCAGGCCCTCCCCTCGTCAGGAGCACTCTATGATCTATGATGCGCAATCCAATCGCGTCATTCTCTTCGGAGGGTGGGATGGGACATACGGCAGTGGAACTTGGTCATATGTCTATGAGATAAACCAGTGGTCTGACCTGAACGTGGAGGTCAGCCCTTCAGCTCGATTCGATCATGAAATGATCTATGATAGTCAATCCGACCGAATGATCCTCTTTGGAGGGTCCATCGGCGGATATTCCGGTGCACCCAGCAACGATACCTGGGCGTATAATTTCGGAACGAACATTTGGACGAACATGATTCAATCGGCTAACCCCTCTGCAAGAATCGGCCATTCCATGGCCTATGATGCTCAATCAGACCGAGTGCTCCTGTTCGGTGGCGCTTGTGAAGTGACCCCAAGCCCGAACAATGAGACTTGGGCATACGATTATGACAACAACACTTGGATCAACATGGATCCGGTCGAGAAACCGCCTGCTCGCTACGATCACGCGATGACCTATGATAGCCGGTCCGGTCAGATGATCATCTTCGGCGGCTACAACCTCGCGGGTCTTCTCAATGATACATGGGTCTACGATTTCAGCAGTAACACTTGGACGGACGTGAACCCGCCACAAAGACCTTCTGCTCGAAGAGGTTGCTCCATGGCCTACGATGTTCTGTCTGATCGGGTGGTTCTTTTCGGTGGTTCTGCTGATGGCTACTACAGTGATGAGACCTGGATATATGATCTTGGCAACAATTCATGGATCGATGCGAATCCAGTGGGAAAACCTTCCGCTAGAGATGGCCATGTCATGACTTATGACGCGGGTTCCAATCGCATGATTCTCTTTGGTGGCGGTGCAGACTACATGAAATACGATACTTGGGTATTTGATGCTGCGAACAACATTTGGACGATCTTGAATCCTAGTACTAATCCATCTCCTCGACGTGGTCACACTATGGTCTTTGATGCTCAATCCGACTGCACGATTCTTTTTGGCGGATATTCCAGGTTTGGCGATTATTCCTCCTCATACGACGATGAAACGTGGGCCTACGTATCTCCGACAACTCCATCTGCGCCTACAGGACTGCAGATTCAACCGGGAGATTCGCAAGTATTGCTGGAGTGGGCAGCTCCTGTCTCTGATGGAGGAGCGCCTGTGTCCGTGTACAGAATCTATCGTGGAACCGAATCTGGGAACCTGTCATTGCTGATAGAGTGGACCGACTTTTTTGGTTTACCCGGCGTCCTTGCATACTATGACACTGGCCTTACCAATGGCGACATGTATTGCTATCAGATCAGTGCGGTGAATGCGTTCGGAGAAGGCACTAGATGCGACGAGGTTCAGATTGTAGTAGGCGAACCTATACCGGAGTTCAGCGGGGCGCCATTCGTAGTGGTCCTGCTGGTAGCGATCGTGTTGATAACAACGGTGAGGCGAAGGAAGGGGCCGTAATCCGTAACAGTCGCCTTTCTCCCTATGGGCTTCTCCGAGGCAGGCCTTCTAAGATCTAGGGGAAGCTTGACCAACCCATGGAATCTCAATTCCTGCCAATTGACGAAATAGCCGGATGGGCCCGTCGCGATTTGAACGCGAGTCACCAGCACCCCAAGCTGGAAGGATACCAAGCTACCCCACGGGCCCGATGAGAAAGACGACTGACGGGGCCGCCTCAGTAAGGGGCGACCTCGTCGATCAGGTTTGCGTGAGTCAGTATCATCCTGCGGCAGCAGTAGCGTTCAAGCTTGAGCGAATCCAGCACATCCTTTGGCGACTCACCCATCTCGACCCTCTTCACGAATTCGTCGTATGCACTCCCTATGACCCTGCCACAAGAGAAACACCGTACGGGTATGATCATGTTTCACATCACCTGTATGATTTCTGGTGCTTCTTCCTGGCACCGCGGCCCTGAGGCTTCTTCGGTAGCTTCCTTCTCGGGTCGGATACGAGGAGAGACCTATCGTACTTCGTGAACTTGAGCTCGAGCTCTTCGTCCTCCAGGAACTGCACGAGCCCCTTCGCTATGGCGGTCCTTGAGGCCATCGCCTGGCCCATGATGCCTCCGCCATTGACATTGATGTCTATATCCACCTTCGAGACCTTGTCAGAAGCCAATGTGAGTGGCTCCATTATCATGACGCGCGCGAGGTGGGGTTCGTGTATCTCCACGGGGACGTTGTTGATCCTGACGAGCCCACGGCCCCTCTTGACCGTTGCCCTAGCTACTGCGCTCTTCCGCTTGCCGCTGGATACTACGACTTTAGGTGCGGTCATGCTCAGACCTCCTTCGCGCCGAGGTGATTGCTGATATCCCCCAGCAAGATGTATTGGTCGAGATGGGGCTTCTTGGCGGTCTCGATGGTCTCAGCCTTGACGTCCTTGAACTCCTTCGGGACGCCGATATAGACCTTTAGCCGCCTGTAGGCCGCTTTTCCCCAGGGCTTTCTGTACTCTATCATGCCCCTGACAGTCCTCTTGAGGATCCTGTCCGGTGTCCTGGGATATTTCGGGCCCTTGGCCTTGGACTGGCTGCTTGCCCTATGCCTCCTGTGCAGATAGAACTCCAGCAGCTGCTCCCTCCTACCGGATACTACAGCCTTCTCGGCATTCAGGATGACGACCTCGTCGCCATTCCTGATCTTCTTAGCAACATGGGTGCAGAGGCGCCCTAGAATCAATCCTTCCGCGTTGATCACGACAACCATCTGTTCACCCCATGATCCTTACTTTGGAGCCCTTTGGATTCGATGCCACGAGCTCCTCAATCGAAACGCTCTTCCCGCCCGCCTTCTCGATCTTCTCCCTGGCCTGTCCGGATGACCTATAGGCGGCTACGGTCAGCCTCTTCGCGATCTCGCCGGCACCCAGCAGCTTACCTGGGATGACAACTATCTCGCCCTCGCTCGCGTACCTGTTGAGCTTGCCCACATTGACCTCAGCCCAGTGCTTGGCAGAGCTCTCTAGACGCAATGCGATGTCTCGCCAGACAGGTGCCTCGTTCTCTCTGCCAACGTCTTTGAGACGTTGGATCAGCGAGACGAGGTTGGGGTTTGTCTTCTTCGATTTGTTACCCATGATCTGACTCCTCCGACATCAGGAGAGTAGGCGAGCTAATGTGAGAACCGTTTATAAAGATTTGGATGCGCCACATTGTCTGGCTCACAGCATCTGGCTAGGGCAGATTGTTCCCTGCCCGGCCTAATAAGCTCATGGGGTATAATGAGGAGCGGCGTAGAATCGCTCACTCAACAGAGGATATATATGGTGAACGTTATTCCGAGAATCCTGGCTCGCCGGGGGTCTAGATGATTCGTTTTGGTCCTGCAGGCATCCCTTTGTCCTGCAAAGGACGTACCTTGAAGGACGGAATCGAGGATGTTCATAACCTCGGCTTGACCGCTATGGAGGCACAGCTCGTAAGAGCGCATGTGCAGGAGCGGCCGGCGGAAGCTGAGGAAATCGGGATCAAGCCCAGGAACATCGCTTCGGACATGGTCATCGAGATAGTCCGCAGGAAAGGGGACAAGGAAGAGGTGATTTCCAACATTGACGAGCCTGTCAAGAAGGGAGATCACCTCGTCACACTCACAAGCGGCATCGCGAAGAGCTACAACGAGCTCAGAGACCTCAAGGAGATGGCGGACGAACTCGACGTCGCGCTTTCGATCCACACGCCCTACTACATGGACCTCGTGGGTGACGGGGAGCTCTGTTTCCGAAGCATGGACGCGATCAAGTGGGGCGGGCTCATGGCAAAGGAGCTCGGCGCCACGGTGGTCGTCACCCACATGGGGCTTTATGGGGACGCGAGCCCGAAGGTTGCCCAGAAGAAGATCATCGAACGCATGACCGATCTTTCCAAGTGGTACAAGAAGCACGGCATAGGCGTGCCCATAGGCCTAGAACTGAGCGGAAGGCAGGAGATCTTCGGCAGCATAGGCGAGGTCGTCAAGATATGCAAGGACGTCAACGGGACGGTCCCTGTAGTCAACTTCGCCCACTACCATGCGAGGGAGAGCGGCATTCTGAGAGAGCCCAAGGATTTTGACGAACTCCTGGACGATCTCTGGGATCAGACTGATGGCGAGTTCTATGCGCACTTCTCGGGGGTCGAGCACGAGAGCGGGAACGAGAAGCGGTTCACATCGATCAAGAAGGGGGATCTGAGATTCGAGCCCCTGGCTGAGGCAATCGTCGAGAGGAATCAACCTATCACTATCATATCAGGCTCGCCCCTTCTGGAGCACGACGCGATGTACATGAAGGTCATACTCGAGAGAGTTCTGGCAAAGAAGGTCTCGAGAGAGGTCAAGGTCGTGCCGAAGAAGGAGAAGTCCTCGAGATGACGCGGACCCTGGTCACACAGAGCTCCACCTATATCTTGGATGCTGTGAAGAAGACTCTGGAAGGCGACATCGAGAACACCGAGAAGTTCGTGGACTCGATCATCGAAGCCAGGAAGGTCTTCATCTACGGCGTGGGCCGGTCTGGGCTCATCAGCAAGGCATTCGCCATTAGGCTAGTGCAGATGGGGCTAGAGGTCTACTTCGTTGGCGAAACGATCACTCCCATCGTCGAGGAGGGCAGTCTGGTCATCATCGTGTCTTACAGCGGAGAGACCATGTCAGCCATCCAGACTGCTAACATCGTTAGAAGGGTTGGCGCGAAGGTCATCACGATCACCGCTCATCCGCACTCGAAGCTAGCGGGCGCGTCGAGCCTCGTCATCGAGATACACCCTCCGAAGGACGACGACACGAAGAGGTTGGCGCCCCTTGGGACGCTTTTCGAGACCGCGACAATGATCTATCTGGACGGGGTCGTATCCATGCTTATGGAGAAGCTCGCGCAGAGCGAAGGCTCTCTGAGAAAGCGGCATGCGATCTGGGTTTGATCGCTGTCAACTCTGACCCTTTGGTGGCTCTGCGGGAGGACTCCTCCTCCCCCAGCCCCAGTGTTTCCTCAAGATGAGCCCCAGCATCAGTATCGAGACTGCAGCCACGATAGAGCCGGACACGATCATTACCATGGGGAGGTTGTCCTTCAGCCAGTCGCGGAATCGGGGGGTGAACCCTGACTCATCAATGCCCACAACGATCTCATGGGACAGCGTCTCGTTTGAATCCGTCGGGAAGTAAGCGGTGTGTAACACAAGCTCCCCACCAGTGGTGTAATACGACAAATTCATGGGAACCTGAGAGAGCCCGTAGTCATAGCTAGTATACGCCTCCGAAGAAACCCTGTAGTGCGCCTGAACCGTCTGATCCTCCTTCGCGAACAATATTTCCTGGCACGGCAAGAGTGTCTTCCTCAAAGGATGGGTGAAATTGTTTCCGTTTATCGTCTCATCCTTCGCGCTGTCCACAATAGTAAGCTGAGGAGTGGGGAGCCCCGTATCCTCTCTCACCATGAACAAGTCGGCCGATCCACCGGTTCCTAGCCTCTGCTCAATCGCCAAACCGGTAGCGTTCACTGGCTCAAGTATCTCCAGAACGAAGTTCACGCGGACATCGACCATGCCCTGCACCGTGTAGCTTCCATACAGATTAGATCTCGGAACCGTCTTCTGAGAGATATAGAACCAGAAAGAGACGTTCGCCCACCTATCGATAATCGGGTACTCGTCTTCGGGGTGCGCATAGAGCCCTATCACCGCATCGGCCCGAAGCCAGGCATACTCTCCAGCTACCGTGTCATTGCCGAACTCGACAGCAGTCGCGTTCCATGTCACGTTGTAGAATGAGGATAGATACGCGGTGTGGGTTGCCTCAGAACGAGCGAACATGCCGTCTTCGTTCGTGTCGTTGAAGAGGTAGATGGTCGACATGCCGACGTCGAACGTGGGCGAGAGAATGTCAGTGCTGTGTTCGAAGATGATCCTCGGCCAGTCCCTTGGTGCGATTGTCGATGGAGTCACAGTCGCAGTTAGGTTGCCAGAGACGAAGTTAACTGCGAAATTGTATTCGCTATACTCCAAGAAGTGCTCCGGCTCGTCGGCCCCCGCGACAGGCACAGAGACCATCGACAAGACAAGCATCACGGCCAATGAGTACCTAATCCGACGGCCCAAAAGCACCGCTCCTCCCGTGCTCCCCTGAATGGGCCCGTCTGGGATAAGGCTTTCTTGACACCGAAGGACACGGCTGGGACATCAGTGCGCAACTACGGGCTTCACCTTCAGTTTCCGTGTCCGCTGAGATCTGTCTGGCTTTCGTGCCGAGGAAGCGTATATCGCAAAGGTGGTCTCCTCGTACCCTTCCCCTGCCAGTCTGAAGGTCTTTGCTTCCCTGTTGATCGGGTCTATCACAAACGCGACGTGGAAAGGCTCTCTGAAACTCGCCCGCTGTGTCTCGACATCGGTCCGTGACATGAAGCATGTGTGACCAGGATGCGAATGGTACCAGCCCACAATGATGTAGTCAAAGCCCGAATCGTCGAGCTGATGGAACAGTCTGGGGTAGGCCTCGGGGGCGAACCTGACGTTAGACGGGGAGCTCCTGAGGGCTGTGGTAGCAGCGTCCCTCACGACGGTGTAGGTCTTGCCCTTCCACTTGCCGATCTCACCGAGCAGGAATCCCAGGACCTCCAGCCTTTCCGCCGAGTGCTCTTCCGCATGATCCCGAATCTTCTTCTCAGCAGAGGAGGAAATGTACACCTCAAACGGTACTCTCGATCTCAGCCTCGCCTCGAAGGTCGTCATCTCATCATCCGACAACCACTCGTGTGGCCTGACTCGCGTATCGGTTGGTGGCTCGACCTCGGGTACCCGCCTCTTGGTCTCCTTCACAATCTTGGGTCTAGCCATCCACATCACCGACAATTCGGATCCGCCTGTCTGACTGGTTCATGACCAGCGGAGGGGAGTACTTGTTCCTATTGAAGTAGGCAGCGGCTCGCGTGCACGTGTCATTGCCGAAAGGGTTCTTCGGGTTCGGGCTCGCGAGGAGCGACTCTATTCCCTTTATGAAAGTCATCAGGTTGGAGCTGAAATCCCAGTTCTCAAGGAGCTTGGTGCACACGTAACCTCCGTCCTCGGGAGCCATGATGTTCGGGTGGAATATCGGCGTGAGCCACTTCACGATGGGCTTCTCCGTCGGATAGTCGAGGCTTATGATCACAGCGAGTCGGTGTACGAACCTGTGCACCACCTTGCCCTCCTCCCAGTCGGGCCCGGGAACGCGCAGCAGCGTCACGCTGACCATGATTGGGAAGTTCGCCAGAGTTGGGTCGCTCACAGACACGTGGTGACGAAGCTCTCGCTGACACAGCTCAACTTCGTTCTTGATCCTCATCCTGAGAACATCTTTTGGCAGGGGCATCCGCACTAGCCACCCTCAGGGTCCGGAATCAGCTCCAAGACGTCTTCTGCGCATATGCCAGACTCCGATAGCGAGCTTCCTCCCCTGAGCACCTTCTTCCCTTTCCTCAGGACATAGGCTCCCATGTCCTTGCTCCAGAAGGTCGCCGCGCTCTCGATGACCTCATCTATTGTATTCTCGCCCTCTAGTTCCATCTCGACCGCGGCTCCGGTCTCGGCGTTCTTCACCTTGATCCTTATGACCAGAAAAACCACCGCTAATACTGGACTGAACGCGAGGTTAAATGGTTTTCGCATACCTGTAGCCGTTCAATCAGCTCGCGAGTGGACGGGACAGTTGGGGTCCAAAGGGATTTCCATCTCTTCCGAGACGTTTCTCTGACCATCATAGAAGAACGCGTTCGACAACAACATGTCGGGCTTCCCAGATGCGCCCTTCAACGCCTCCCTCACCATCACGGCGGAGACGATACTCGTAGTGGTTATCTCCGCGGCAAGTCTCGGCTCATGAAAGACGACATCCTTACCTGTGCAGCTGAACCTGAGAGAGGCTACCTTCGCATGAGTCTTGTTCATCCCGCATTGCAGACAAGCACCGTGCCTTGGTCTGGACACCATGACCCTCCCCGCAAACCCGTCCATCCCCCCGTCGATGTAGATCCTGCCAGCGGCGTACGAGTGCGAGTTCACATGAAGCCTGGCCGGGATATTGTCCAAACAACCAAGCACTATATCGTTGTCCTCGAACACGGTCTGCCCCAAATCCTCTATCCTGCCTCTGATTGGCACAGGTTCCGCCTCTCGCGAAAGCGTTCTTATTCCCTCTGCGAGCACCTCGGCTTTGCCTGCTCTTCTCTCGGCGTGTTCTTCGGTGAAAAACATACACCGGTTGAGGTTAGACCCCACGACATGGTCCATGTCAACGATCGTGATCCTCCTGAAACCGGAAAGGGCGAGGTTCTTGGCGACTTCGTTGCCAAGCGCGCCCGCACCGACCATCAAAATCCTGGCTTCAGTTATTGCCTCAAGGTCGAGCCATGGGATTCTCTTAGAACGGTCGTAACGGTCGTCATCGATTGCGCCAAGCTTCAACGGCTTCCGCCTCGGCGATGTAACCGTCGGACTAGAGTTTAAAGTTCACTCAGTCCCAGCTCAGCTTCCCGTCACTCATTATCGGCAGCTCCTTGCCGTCCTTCCTCACCGCGGTTATCGTTGGGGATTTGACGAGGCCGTCGAGGTGAATCATAGCTTCGTGGTCGCCATCATAGTTGCTCCCTATGGCGAAATGGCAAGTTCCGTATACCTTCTCGTCCTCCAGCATGTTCGCGGTGATCTTCGCCTTTCGGTTGAGACCAATGCCCAGCTCCCCTATGCCCCACGCGTTCCGAGCGTATATCCTGGCCTTCGCGGGTTTCATCTGGCCCTTCTTACCGGCCTCGATTGCCTTGCTCTCTCCGACCTTCACGGATTCTTCAAGCCTCTTGGCCCCGGAGCCGCCCCGCACTTTCGTGATGTAGCCCCCCTTGACATCTGCGAATATGGGATTCCTGATGACTATCTCGCCCTCGTTGAGAACGATAGACCCATCCCATGCAATTGTGCCGTTCATCGCTCCGAGCTCGGGAGAGATGTATACTTCGCCCGACGGGAGGTTGCCTCCTCTGCCGGGTTTCCTGAAGTCCCCGTCGTCCTTGTGCGCCTTCCTGCCTCGAATGCCGATTGTCACATCGGTGCCTCCTGGCGCTGTGACCTTGACGATGTCGGCCTCCAGAAGGACATCACAGATCCGTTTGCAGTCCTTGCGCATCTGAGTGTAATCTATTGGGACCGTTCTGGCAAACATGTCGACCGTCGCACCAGGTGACCAGAAGGTTCTGATCTTCCTCTCTTCGTAAAGGAAATCGAAGATGTGATCATACTGCCTCTTCCCCTTGTAGCCGTGTTTCATGCCGTACCTGTCTTTTCCCAGCCGGTCCTTGCTCACGGAAATGACGACATCAGGTCCTGATTCAATGGCCTTGACGCTCTCATACTCCAGGAAATCAAACTGCCCCTTCTCCTTCTGGATCAGTAGTACCGGCGTGGCACTAGCATCAATGACCGCGTCATAGATGGCCATCGAGATCTGTCTCGAATCCGCATTGGGATTCGTTATCACCAGTACTCGCTCCTCCTTTCTGACCGCAAGAACATCTCCCGTCACCGCGCGAGCCGCGCGCACGAGTGATCTATCATACGTGCCCTTGAATGAGTCCATGGACGCACCGTTGATTGGCGGAATCTTCTCACTTCACTTCAACGTTTGCCGCCTATCGCATTTCTCATGTCTGAGCAGTCTGCTTGTTTCGGACCGTTTTCTGGACAAAGGTAATATCAGCGTATCACAGATTCCGAGCAGATGTTCAACCTCGACGTCCCAGCTGAGATCCAGGGCACTGTGGACTGCTGCATAATTGGGGCGGGGCCAGCAGGTATGACAGCTGCCGTCTACCTTGCTAGAAAGAGGCTCTCGGCCGCCATCGTGACCAAAGAGGTTGGTGGGCAGGTCGCTTGGACGCTCGGAATTGAGAACTACATGGGATACCAGTACATCACAGGTCGGGAACTGACATCGAAGTTCGAAGAGCAGGTGAGGCAATTCCCAGTGCCCATTGTGATTGACGAGGTCTCTGAAATCAAGGTGAGCGCAGACCAATTCACCATCACCACCGCAGGCGGAAGGGATATCACAGCTCGGACAGTCATAATCGCATCTGGGAAGAAGCCGAGGCAGCTCGGTTTGCCCAACGAGAAGAACCTAATCGGAAGGGGACTGTCGTACTGCGCCACATGCGACGGGCCGCTCTTCGCCAACACTGATGTTGCGGTGATAGGTGGAGGAAACTCGGCGGTACAGGCCATGATAGAGATGTCGCATGTAGCAGCCAGGGTTTACAACATTTCCAGAAGCCCTTGGAGAGCGGACGCTATTATCAAGGAGAAGGCCGAGAGACTGCCAAACCTCGACAAGAGAATCGGCTATGATGTCGTGGAAGTCCTAGGCGACAACAAGGTCGAAGGGCTCCGAATACGGAACCGGGTCAGTGGCAACGTGGAAATCATCAGCGTCAAGGGCATCTTCGTGGAGATCGGCCTCAAACCGAACAGCGAGTTCCTCAAAGGCGTCGTGAACCTGAACGCGCGAGGCGAGATCACGGTCGACTGCGCATGTGAGACGAACGTGCAGGGTATATTCGCCGCAGGCGACGTCACCAACGTATTCGAGAAACAAATCGTTGTCGCGGCGGGCGAAGGGGCGAAGGCCGCGCTAAGCGCGCATCAGTACCTGATGAAGAAACCAGGCTTCAGCTCAGATGGTCCAAGTACCTGGTAGGCACTGGCTTCCCGTGGATCTTCGAGTCGTACTCTGCGAGGATCCTCTTCACCTCATCACGAGCGCTCTTGTCAATCATCGAAGGCTTGTGCTCTCTCAAGATCCGCCTGACCTCGTCTCTGGCGGCCTGGCGAATCGGCTCTTCCTTGGCTCCATGCCCCGCCTCCCTCATGGCGAGCTTGGGCATCAGCATCTCACCGCGGAAGTGCTTCAACGTGTGAGTGTCCTTCATGAAGTATCCACCTGGCCCAACTCTTGCTATCGCGTCGAAGGCCATGGTGTCCCTGTCAACCTTCACGCCCTGCCAAGCGCGCACAATATTCCTCCACAGTTCGCAGTCCATGACGATCTGCTCCGCGGATTCGCATCCTGATCTGTCGAAGCCTCCGATGCCGACGATCTGATCGGCGCCTGCCAACGCCGGCAGCAGCCCAGATATGGCTTTTTGGTAGCCAATCTCGTAGCCCGGCATCGTGCCCGAAGCGGCCACTCCACCTACCTGACATGGCATTCTGTATCGGCGAGCCATCTGACATCCTGCCGAGTTGATGAGAGCTCCCTCAGTCGACCCGGACAGGAAAACGCCGGTCCTCATGTCCATGGGCCCGCTCTCCGAGCTGTAGAGCACGGGAGCTCCCTTGGCGGCCATCTCGCTGATTACGAACCCCGCCAGGTTCTCCGCATTGACCAGAGTTACGGTGCCCGCCAGAGTCACGGGAGACACCGATCCGGAGATGGCCATCGATAAGTGCACGACGGGGAGTCCCGCTCTTGCGAACACGACTGCCGCCTCGATGTCCCCCTTCTCGTAGCGAAGTGGAGTGATCGGAGTGTGGGTGATAGACACGATAGGTCTCTTCCTCAACTCCTTCTCGGATCCGACAACCGCTGTGGCGAGTCTGACCAGGTACCCAGCGTCGGTCGCATCGCTCGCACCGTGCTGTATGTGTTTCGACGTTCCGAACAAAGCGGCAACGTACTCGTGCGAATTCGAGACCTCTGGAGGAATGTCCGTGGCTATGACCTCCGGCCATGTGAGATCTACTTCAGGCATCGCGTCACAGACCATAGCCAGGTCGACTATGTCCTTCGCGGTGGACTTGCGCTTGCTCTGAGTATCGATGTCCCAGATCTCGGTGGGTGACCCGTCGTTGCAGGATTGGACACGCTCTGCAGGGAGCCTCAAATCATTCTTCTTGTCCCTGCCCGCCATCACGAACTCCTTGGGAGTTCTGACGAGCGCTTCCTTGATGAGCGACTCTGGGATCTTGACTATCTGGGCCTTGGCGTCAACTACCGCGCCGCCCTTCTTCAGCATATCGAGGACGGACTCACTGGTCACCTTGATGCCGACACTCTCGAGTATCCGAATTGACTCAGCGTGAATGGCATCTTCTTGTTCCTTCGTGAGCGGGTTTAGAACGGCTCTAGCCAAGTATTATCCCTCGTAGGGGGTGATTCCGTACGGCTATAAAAACCGCGAGTCAAAGCCACCAAGTGGGGTTAAATAACCCAATGCCGGCCACGCCGGCGGACACCGAAGTACCCGCACTCAAGGTTCCCCAGGAGGAATGTTGCCAGGAGGCTCAATCGCTTTCGGTTCCTCAGGTTTACGCCTCATCATCGAGAGAACGAGAGCTAGGAGTACGATGGCGACGAAGAGAACTAACCCTCCAATCGCAACAATCAGCAACGTGTTTATCGGCTCCTCATGTCTGTAATCCGTCAACTCCAGAGTCTCACGGGGTCGGGTGTCCCCTTCCGAGAATGTGTGCACTCTGACGAAATTGCCTACCTCAGAGGACCACCAGTACACCATAGAGTCGCCGCTCTCATTAGTCGCCTCGATCCTTAGGCACTCGAATGTGCCCGCCTGGGTGGTGATGTCCTCGGTAGCGGAGGCTACCGAGATGAAATACTCGAGAGTCAGATTCCTCGTCACAGGATCACCCCACAAGTCCCCATTCAACCAGGTTGAGTTTGTGACTGTGGTCTTGACCGTCTCAGACCACTCGTCTCCCGGGGAAGTGCTCGAAGGGTCGAAGTCGGACAAGATGGGAGGACTATATGACGAGGAGATTTCGATGACCAACGTCCTCACCAGCGCGAATTGGCCCGTGCCGAGTGTGGAGTTCGCGAAGAAGACCACGTTGGTTTTCACCTGAGCGGCTCCGTCACGAGTCTCGTAGGCGGTTCCGCCCACATTTGCTGTCATCAGAGTGATCATCAAGACTCCGCCCTCAAGCTCGCCGCTGATGCTCATGACGTTTACCTCGAACTCCTCTCCCTCGACGGAGATAGTGTCGGTCCCTTCGAACGAGTAGGTTATGGCCCCCGTGACTTGGACCCCCTCCAACTCCGTTTCCAGGGAATATGTGTAGAAGTCCCCGTTGGTACGCTCGACGGCCGATGCGGACAACGACCCGAGAAGTAAGACGACAGCAAGGCACGAGCCTACGAGAACAACGCTAGAACTCTTGGGCAGTGTGACACCTCCATCTCGTGCGCGGAGAACCTTAGAACGGATAGCCCAAATATACCTTTCCCGTAAGTCCCGGGTATGCGCCCCTAGATGAACATGCTGGGTGCTCACGGCACTGTTTTCTTAACAGCCACGAAAAGTATTAAGATGGGCGATAGAAATGCGCCCCAGACGACCGGGATGGAGTCGTCAGAGATGAACACAATGCCCGAGGGACTCTCGATGTACGCGGAAAAGGTCTATAACGCGATGAAGAGCGCGGGTATAGACGCTGAGGAGAAGATGGCCAACGCCGAAAGGATCGTTGGGCTCGCGAAGGCCCCGAAGAACTTCGTTCTGAGGGCGCTTGATGAGCTCCAGTCTAAGGGCCTCGTGAAACGTAAGGCGAGAGAAAAATCGGCAGGCTATTATCTCATTCAGAAGCAGTAGCCTAGTCCTTGTTCTATCGGCTCCTGGACTACCCAGGAGTCTTCTATCCGCACTAGTCCTCGCTCGGGGCCTGGAAAAAGACATATAGCATCGTATGGTCTAACCCATCACAAGTGTTTCAATGCCAGAGGAGTTTGTAGTAACGCCCTATCAGGTCACTGGCGAAATAGACTATGACCTCCTCATTCAGAAGTTCGGCACCAGGAAGATTGACGACGCATTGCTGAAGAGGCTCGGGAAATACGGACCCATCCACCACATGTTGAGACGTGGCATTTTCTACTCCCACAGAGACCTCGACTGGATCCTCAACGAGTATGACAAGGGCAATGGTTTCAGCCTATACACTGGGAGAGGCCCTTCAGGGCCGATACACCTAGGCCATCTGATGCCGTGGGTTTTCTGCAAGTACCTGCAGGACACCTTCAAAGCGAAGCTGTGGTTCCAGCTGACCGACGATGAGAAGTTCATGTTCTATGACCATCTGACGCTCGAGGAAACCAGAAAGTGGGGATACGAGAACGCCCTCGACATCATAGCACTCGGTTTCGACCCCAAGCTGTCCAATATATTCCTAGACACCGAATACATCAAGACCATGTACCCGACCGCGATCAAAGCGGCCAAGAAGATCAATTTCTCGACTATTCGGGCCGTGTTCGGCTTCGACAACTCGAACAATATTGGGAGCATCTTCTTCACTAGCATACAGACGGTCCCGTGCTTCCTAGAGTCGATGGAGCAGAAGAAGAAGGTGCCGTGTCTCATACCGTGCGGAATAGACCAGGACCCGCATTTCAGAATCACGAGGGACATCGCTGAGGGCCTGGGATACTATAAACCCGCGCTCATCCACGCCAAGCTCATGCCCTCTCTCTCTGGCGGGGAGAAGATGTCCACTTCGAGCAAAGCTGACACGACCGTTTTCACTACGGATGACAAGAAGACTGTCAAGAAGAAGATCGGGAACGCATTCACTGGCGGCAGAGTCTCGGTGGAGGAGCAGAAGAAGCTGGGAGGTGACCCGGACATCTGCTCGGTCCATGCGTACAACACATATTTCTTCGAACCCGACGACGATAGACTGGCGAAGCTGTACTCGGACTGCAAGGCCGGCAGGATCATGTGCGGGGAGTGCAAGCAGTTGCTTTTCGACAAGGTCTGGAAGTTCCTCGAAGAGCACCAGAAGAAGAGAGAGAAAGCGAAGGACGTCGTCGAGGACTTCTTTGTAAGGGACTGAGGGACTTGAAGCTGAAGGCGATCGGCAAGGTCCACAACGGCCTGACGGAGAACCCAGGCGATTGGACGAAGGTCAGATCGAGAATCATCCTCGACCCAAAATACGTCGAAGGGCTCCAGGGTCTGAAACACTTCAGGCACATCTGGATTGTGTTCGGATTCCACAGGCGGAGACAGACGATGCTCAAGGTGCACCCGAGACACGATCCGTCCAAGCCACTTGTCGGGGTGTTCGCAAGCCGATCACCTACACGTCCCAATAAGCTGGGAGTGACCCTTGTCAGACTTGTCAGCGTGAAGAAGAATGTGCTCGTCGTCAAGGACCTGGACGCATTTGACGGGAGCCCGGTGTTCGACATCAAACCGTTCGAGGACGAGATAGATTATTGACTAGCCAGCACCTCCAGGAAAAGTACATAAACAGTACTCCCGATGAGGCTCCGAATGACCGAGCAGGATATAGTCGACCAGCTCAGCTACCTCGAGAAGAAGGTGCTGAAGGCGCTCAGGGATGTCAAGAGGGGCAGCCCTGAAGAGATACGGAAGCTCGGCTCGTTCTCGCAACTCGTGGAGGTCATGAACGCCTCCTCGTGGTTGCAGGCGAAGGGCCTCGTGAAGATCGATGAGGTCATCACGAAGAGTTACGCTCTCAAGAACCCCGAGGCAGCGAAGCGACCTCTGCCAGAGAGAGTGGCCGTCGAGGTACTGGAGAAGGACCATGCGGGCAGAGGCTCGATGGCGGACCTCAAGAGCAGTGGAAAGCTCAAAGACGAGGAGATCTCGATTGCGCTCGGGTGGATCAAGAGGAAGGGCTGGGGAGACATCTCGAAGCGCGGGACTGACACTATCATCACACTCACTGCCAAAGGCAAGGAGGCGCTGCATGCGAAAGGCGAGGACGAGCTCCTCATAGAGAGGATGGCCAAGGGAGAGCTGGTGGAGACGGAGGCCAAGAAGGAGCTCATCGATATGCTGAAGCAGCGCAAGGACATCGTAGTCGAGAAGCACGCAGCGACTCGGACCATAGGGCTCACGGACGCTGGCGGGAGAATTGCCAGCATGGACATGACGATCAAGGAGGAGGTCGCCCAGCTGACCCCCGAGCTGATCCAATCTGGTAAGTGGCGCGAGGTCGAGGTGAGGAAATACGACGTCCGTGCTTTCGCGCCGACCACTCAAGGAGGGAGGAAGCACCCGCTCACTACTCAGCTCGAGAAGGTGCGATCCATCTTCCTCAACATGGGGTTCACCGAGGTCAGGGGAGACTATCTTGAGAGCGCGTTCTGGAACATGGACGTCCTCTTCACCGCCCAGGACCACCCGGCCAGGGAACTCCAGGACACATTCTACGTCAAGAACCCCGAGCGGCTCGACCTCTCCAACGATGAGGCTCTACTAGAGAACGTGAAGCGCGTCCACGAGAACGGCGGCGACACTGGCTCCCAGGGCTGGAGATACAAGTGGAGCAGGCTCGAGGCGGAGAGGGCTCTGCTGAGGACTCATACAACCGTCAACAGCGTACGGTACATCGCGGCCAATCCGAAACCGCCTTTCAAAGTGTTCTGCATAGGGAGGGTCTTCAGGAACGAAGCCATGGACTCGACCCACCTCCCGGAGTTCACTCAGGTTGAGGGGATAGTCTGCGAGGAGGGCGCCAACTTCGACATGCTCTGCGGTCTCCTGAAGGAGTTCTACAAACGCATGGGCCTCCCGAAGATCAGAGTCCGGCCGGGCTACTTCCCATACACCGAACCGTCGCTCGAGGTCGAGGTCTACTGGAACGGCCAGTGGATGGAGCTCGGCGGAGCGGGCATCTTCAGACCAGAGGTCACCTATCCTCTAGGAGTGAAAGACCCGGTGCTAGCATGGGGACTGGGATTCGAGAGGCTCGCGATGCTACGCTGGGGGCTCAAAGATATCCGGGACATCTATGTCTCCGATGTCGACTGGCTCAAGAGCATGCCTCAGCTCTGATGCACGTAATGCCTAGCGCTTGAGCTCTGACAGCTCATTATCTATCCGCGCAACGATATCGTCGGCACGGAGGCCAACGAATAGCGCCCTGGAATCCTCCAGCATCTTGACGCTCTTGTCCTTCTGACCGGCCTCTTTGAGCATCAATCCATACTCCATCTTCCTCAGCCCGAGGCTCCTCGGCACTTCCATGCCGGCTAGAGCGGAGATACTCTCTGTCAGATATTCCTCAGAGGTCACGAAATTCCCAGATGAACGTTCTGCCAACCCTAGGTTGGCGTACGCTGCGGAGACCGCTAGTTTGTCATCAATCTCAGTCAGTATTGCCAGCGCTCTGAAGCACAATTCCTTTGCGGAATCGGTCTCACCAGAGCGGATCATGATCTCGGCAAGGGAAGTCAGAGCGTAGGCTTTCGTTCTTGGCTGACCGGTTTCGTCCGCCAGCCGGACAGCGTTCTCGAGGTTGAGCCTCGCCTCCTGAGTCCTATTGAGGTAGGCGCACGCAATGCCCATATTGACGTACACGTTCGCAAGCTCCACGGGGCCGAACCCCGCGGCGCACTTGGAGAAGTGTTCGATCGCCTTCTCATACATCCCTCTACCGATGAACACATTCCCTAGCTCCATGTGAGCGAGCAGCATCCCTTTCGAGTCCATCGCAGACATGGAGTCCACGGCACTGCGCTCGAGCAGTGTTTGGGCCTTAGCGTAGTCTCCTATCTTGTTCTCAACGACCCCGAGGCCTCTAAGTGCCCTCGCTCGCAGTGCAGGGGAGCGGCCCGCCAGTTCGAGCGCATCAGAGAACAGCCTCAGTGCTTCCTTCAGCTCGCCCTGCTTGCTTCTGATCCGCCCCATCTCTATGAGCGCGTCCGCCCGGGACGCACCGTCACCATCCGTAGCGACCTTCCCCAGGAGCAGAAGGGCAGCGCCGTATTCACCGACGAGGCTCGCAGTCCTGGCCTTGAGGAGGTTCACTGCTTGGACATATTTGGGCTTGGTGGGCACAAAATCAGAGAGCACCGCCCAGAGCCTTTGTATGTTGCCCACGCTCAGCAGTTCCTCTCCCAGCCTTGCGATGGTCATTTCCACCTCGAGCGGCCGGTTCGCGCGGACGAGATGATATAGTCTCTCCTGAGGGTCGCCGCTCCTCAGGTAATAGTCGGCTGCGGAGCTGTGCCACCTGAGCCGCTCTTCCTTCGACATGATGTCATACACGAACCCTCTCAGAGAAGAGTGTATCTCAAACCTGCCGGGTATCACCTCACGCAGCATCGATCCTTTCCTCGCTTGGCGCAGCTCTCTCGGGATTGCGTCTGTGGGAAAAGGCTTCTGAAAGATGGATGCAAGCTGAAGCAAGGCCTTCTCGTTGTCTCCGAGACCTGAGTAGAACTTGTCCTCGAAGAATCTCGAAACCTGGTACTTCGCCTCGGTCGAACTCGTTTCCGTCACCATCTCCAGGGACAGAGGATGGCCGTTGGTCACGCGAGCGAGCTCTTCGGCGACAGAGCCTTCGATACCACGGACCTTCAGAAGCTCAAGGGCCGCCTGCTTGTCAAGGCCCTCAAGCTCCATCTCGACGACCTCCTTCTTGGCGACCACATCCGATGGCTCGTAGAATTCTGGCACAGATTGCGAGATGACTATCATCTTTGCTGTGCCACTGCTGTGCCTAAACATCCTCAGGAAACCGACGAGCCCGGCAGTCACGTCGATGTCGTCGAACACGAACACGTAGCCGTTCTCCGAGAGCTCCTCGTTCAGCAAGAAGCTCAGCTCACTCATCTCGAATTTCCCGGATGAAATGTAGGCCGCGAGCTTTCTGTTTCCGTTGTCCATGAAGAACTTGCCCAGAGCGTCTGCAAGGCTCTTTGAGGAGTCCCATGGTTTCGCCGAGTACCAGAAAACCCTGTACCCTGAAAGCCCGATGCACGCCTTGGCTGCAAGGGTTGTCTTTCCAATGCCGGCTATACCGCGGATCGATAAGATCTTCGACCGGCCAGAGGAGATGGCATCCGCGATCGACCTCAGCTCAGCATCCCGTCCATAGAACCCATCGATGCTTGGTAGAGGCGATGAGCGTTTTGCCCCCTTTGTCTTCTGAGGGAGTTCGGGAGCCACTCTGGATGCGTCTACGCCGGGAGGAATGCTATTGTCCTTGATGTATTGCAGGACGTCCGCAGACTTCGATTTTCCGGCAAAGGTGAGAAAGTACACCTTGCGCCTAGTCTTACCGCGCCTGACATGAGCGAGGCGCTCATCGACTATCCCAGCGGCCTTCAGCTTCTTCAGTTCGATGGCCGCATGCGCGCGCGATATTGAGCACGCCTGAGAGATTCCGTCCTGGGTAACATCGAAAGGAGATTCGTACTTGTCCTCGTGTTTCACATAGTTGCTGAGATGGTACAGAATGCGCTCAGAGACGGTAAGATCACCGGCCATGCCTCCACCCTTACGCGCTGAGAAACCTGGCTGCGATTATTTAAAGGCGAGTGCTACATCCAATCATGGGACGGCCTGGCGAGCTGGCGCTTGGTGAATTTGCCTTTCGCGAACCAGCAGCAGGACGAGGGTCACCGTGAGCACTCCCAAGACCCCTGAAATCAAGAATGGAATCATGGTGCCATCTATCGGGGAAGGCAATCCGATATCCGACCCGTGGAAGTAGTCCCAGAGGAGACCTCCGACAGGCGCCCCCATGACCGAGCCGATGTTCGACATCGATTCCAGCATCCCGATCAAACGGCCTCTGATTTCCTCGGGTACGTTGTCCGCCTGAAGTGCGCGCAGGGCGGGGCTCGCGACCTGAAAAGCCATGCTCCGCATGGTCAGGAAGATGATCACAGGCGCGAGGGCCCAGCCATACGGAATCAGTATCGTGCCGATGAAAGAGACATAACCGCCTATCACGAACATCTTCTTCTTGCCTACGCCGTCTGCCAGCCGCCCTGAGGGATAGGCGACCAACACACCGAGACCCATCGCGAGGCCGACGATGAGAGGGATGCTTGCGACTTCCAGCTCAGGGAACTTGAAAGTGAGGAAGAGCACCATGAGCGGGCCAATCCCAGAGATTGCGAAGCCTTCCATGGCGGCGTTTGCGTAGAGCACTCGCAGGTTCCTCAGGCCCTGGGCATCCATACCGTGGGGTTTGAGAAGACTCCTGAAGGACATCTTTGTCTTGTGCTCGTGGGGAGCGACGGCATCCGTCACATACTTCCATACCAGCACCGCACCTATGATCGCCAGGACCGATGTGAAGTAGAATGGGAACCGGTAGCTGTCACCCTCTGAGAACCCCAGAGTGTAGAACGCGACCGCATAGAGAGCGCCGCCCGCGAACGGCCCAATGACCATCCCGAGGTTGGCGCCCATGACGAGCTTCCCCATTGACGCGCCACGCATGCGCACAGGTGTCGAGTCGATGACCAGCGCCTCGCTGACTGGCCACACCATCGCGCTGGCGACTCCCTGAAACGCGCGCACGAACAAGAGTCCGAGCCAATTCTCAGGGACCGTGAATAGGATGGCGAGAACCGCGTAGAGGATCGTCCCAATCAGGATGAGCCGTTTGCGTCCAAGTCTGTCTGAGAGATTCCCGAAAGGCGCTGCGAGAAGCGCGCGAGCGAGCACAAAGGACGAGAACAGTATGCCAACCTGCAGACCAACCTCTGCAGTCCCTCCCGCTAGGTATTTCAGATACAGAGGGAACAGGGGCATGATGAGTCCAAAGCCGAGGCTGATTATCATGTCCAGTGTGGCCAGGAGGTTCACGTTTCGCCTGGCCTGGCGCTCATCTACAAGGCCCGATACCAAGTAATCCTGCCTCTCGCCAGAGTCAGCCGAAGAGGTCGACCCCAGCGCGCATGTTTCGGAGGATGATTGGCACCAGGGATTTGTTCGTAGCCCTCATACCACAGTCGGGGTGTGCGTATGCTATGTTCTCTCGGCCAACCTTCCCCGTGATCTCCCTCAGCTTGTCAGCGACGGCATGGGGAGTGTTGATCTGCTCCTCTGAGAGTGGCGTCACGGCGATGCACCCGGCACCTAGCATCTTGCCGTTGTCCTGGAAGCCCGCTCGCGACACGTGTTCGATATTGCGCTTCTCCACGGTCCCTGAAAAAGCGAAGCTTAACACCGAGATGTTGTCTAGCTGCTGCAAGTAGTTGACCACTCCATGTCCCCCTACGAAGCCGCAGACATGAACGCTCACGTGATCGGCGGGGAGCCCCTCGGCGATCCGGTCGATCAGCCGGACCCGCGCTTCGAGATCCTTGTATCCCTGCGAGAGAAATGGCTCGTCTATCTGCAGGAGCGCCCCGCGATCCACCAGCGCTTTCGCGATGGGGCTCAGCGCCTCCGCGATATCCTCGTACAGCGAGAAATCCATGATGTTCTTGTAGTGTGACCTGATCTTCCGGCTGCCGCAGGTCATGCCAAGGGTTGTTGGCCCGGTGATCGCCACCTTGATCTTCAACTCGGGGAATTTCGACCTCACATACTCAAGGTCCTTCACTTTTGAGAACAGCTCCGGCTTGATTCGGAGTTGTATCTTCCCGGTGACCACGGGTGCCCAGTTCTCAATCGCAAGACCTTCAAATGATTCGGCGAAGTAGGAGACCATATCCGTCCTCTGCTCGCCATCCGACACGATGTCGACTCCTAGCTCACGCTGGAATCTGACCGCGTCGTCTATGGATTCGTTAAGGTCTTCCTTGAACCTGTACAGGCTGCCGATGGTAGTCGTGGTAAGGGCGGGCATTTCGTGTGAATGAACGCACAGTCCAATATAATCCTTCGCTAGCTGATGCCGACTGGAAAGCGTTATGTCGCGCCTGAACCGTCAGGTATCCGTGAAACTCATAGTGAGTTCCTCGGAGGACAACGCCTCGATGAACATACGTGCCAGGCTGCTCGAGCGCGAGGGGTGGAGAGAGACTGGGACCTTCGAGCATCACCCCGTGCTCTCGATGGAAGACTTCCGAATGGTTCAGGTCGACAGGATACACCTGGACGAGGACCTGGTTGACGAGAGAGCCGCGAATGCTCTTGGCGAGAATGTGGAGGTCGTCATATTCGCATCGCGACACAGGTCGGAGAAGAGAATACCCACTCTGACGGTCCACCCGATAGGCAACTTCTCGTCAGCTGACTTTGGCGGGAAAGCGGGCGCGCTATGCCCTAGTGCCCCCAACCTCATGACCTCGGCGATGAGGAACCTGGCGAGGAACGCAGAAGGGCTCCAGTGGGACGTCTCCTTCGAGACGACACATCACGGACCCTTCGTCAATTCGCCCGCATTCTACATCGAGATAGGGAGCTACGAAGAGTTGTGGGAGAGAAAGGACGCGGCCGAGGCCATCGCAAAGTCGATTCTGGAGATCAAAGACGAGGGATTCCCCAACGTCATCTGTGTCGGCGGAGGGCATTACGCGCCGAGGTTCACCGAAGTCGCGCTGGCAAGGAATGTGGCCGTCGGGCACATGGCTGCCAACTACGCCCTGGAGGCGCTGTCGCCCGAGATGATCATTCAGATGTCGACGAAGAGTGGAGGAGCGAAGAAGATCTACTTCCACAGAAAAGGCATGCCTAAACCGGCCTACAGGGAACTCAGAGAGAGGTTCGCCTCGTGCGGCATCGCAGAGATCCGCAGCGAGGAACTCGATCCGAAGTAGGGAGAACAGCGCGTCATCCATGAGCGCTTCCATTCGTCTACCTGGCCAATGGTTATATTCTCAGAGGAGATACGAAATCAGAGAGGCAACAGATGGCTCGAGAAACCAGGAAATCAAGAGCTCACACTGGACTGACGGCGGAGGATATTCTGAGAACCCTCAAGGCTAACGCAAGCCCTGAGAACGTGGCGGGCATGGCGCGATACGGGATCAAACCCGAAAAGAACTACGGTGTCTGCACCCCGGTTCTGACCGAGATTGCAGAGAGGGTGCAAGGGAACCACGAACTTGCCCTGGAACTCTGGACCTCAGGAATCAGGGACGCCCGCCTAGTCGCCTGCTTCATGGACGACCCTGATCAAGTGACCGAGGAACAGATGGATGATTGGGTCGAGGATTTCAACTCATGGGATGTGTGCGACGGCTGCTGTCTGCATCTATTCAGCTGGTCGAAGAATGCCCACAAAAAGGCGCGCGAATGGAGCGGGCGAGAGGAGGAATACGTCAAGCGTGCTGGCTATGTCATGATGGCAACACTCGCGGTGCACGACAAGGCAGCTCCCAACGGGCAATTCGAAGCTTACTTCCCGCTCATCGTGAAAGGGGCTACCGACGAAAGGAACTATGTCAAGAAGGCTGTCAACTGGGCACTCAGGCAGATAGGCAAGAGGAACCTCGCACTGAACAAGGAGGCAGTCGTCCTGGCCAAACGAATCCAGAAGATGGACTCCAAGAGCGCGAAATGGATCGCCTCGGACGCGTTTCGTGAGTTGACCAACGAGAAGACCCTGCAGAGGCTGAAGAAGAAGTCTGCAACCTGATTTCAGTGCACCAATGTACCGACGAATTTCTTCCCCTCGAGAGCATCTCTCAGGTTCGAAAGATTCGTCCCGTCCACGATCGCGAGCGATATCTTGGATCGCGCGAGCACATTGGCCCCAACCTGGTCGAATACGTGATGAGGACCCGCTCCAGCGCTGCTTCCCACGAGTCTGATGAGTTCTTGATGGGTCATGTTCGGAATGCGTTTCGCGTCCGGGTTCTTCTTCGGGTCCTCAGTATACGCTCCATCGACGGAAGTGGCATTCACGAGAAGGGGTGCCTTGACCCTCTCGGCCAGTAATGCTGAGACAGCGTCTGTAGTGATGCCTGGACTGACGCCTCCCATCACCACTATCGAGTGCACGCGACCCGAGCTCACAGCCTCGTCATAGTTCTTCGGCGGGTAGTGGTTCGCCCGGTCTCCGAGGGCCACGATCAGCAATCGCGCGTTCAGCCTCGTTACCTCGATGCCCATCTCGTCAAGGTAGCTCTCGTCAGCCCCGAGATCGCGTCCGCAGCGGATGTAGTACCTCGCGATCCGGCCTCCACCAGTGACGACGTAGAGCTTCCTCTTGGAAGAAATACCAATCAGTATCTTCGCGAGCTTTCTGATGTAAGAAGTGTCCGGCTCCTCGGCAACCAGGACCGAGCCGCCCAGCGATAAGACCACGGGTTCCATGATGCTCAACTTATATAATGGTGAACGCTCTAACCCGTAGAAATAGGCTTGGGACTGGTTCTGGTGACCGAGCTAACAGACCTCCAGAAGTACGAGTTCCGGAGGAGTCTCGAGGAAGTTCGGAAGCTGTCAGGAAGGGGCACTGAGCTGATATCGCTCTACATACCCCCGTCAAGACAGATCTCCGATGTCGCGAACTATCTCCGCAGCGAGTACTCTCAATCGTCGAACATAAAGTCCTCAAGCACGAGAAAGAACGTGCAAGGGGCGATCTCGTCGATCCTGTCCCGACTGAAGAACTTCAAGCAGCCGCCCGAAAATGGGCTCGTGTTCTTCGTCGGCCATAGGTCGATAGGCGCAGATCAGACCGACATGGTACAGTATGTGCTCGAGCCCCCTGAGCCTGTCCCCACATTCATCTACAGATGCGATTCGAGCTTCTTCACGGAGCCTATCGAGGGTATGCTGGAACAGAAGGACTCATTCGGGCTCATCGTCATCGACAGGAGCGAAGCGACGCTGGGCATCCTCCACGGGAAGCGGATAATACCCATCAAGAATTTTCAGTCGATGGTCCCAAGCAAGCACGGGAGAGGGGGCCAGTCAGCGCGAAGATTCGAGCGACTGATAGAGATAGCGGCCCACGAGTTCTACAAGAAGATCGCCGATATCGCCAACGAGGCCTTCCTGGCGGAGAAGAACCTCGAAGGAGTTCTAGTTGGGGGCCCAGGGCCGACCAAGGAGTTCTTCGTGAAGAGCGAGTACCTGCACTACGAGCTGCAGAAGAAGATAGTGGACACATTCGACACCGGCTACACTGACGAATACGGGCTCAAGGAGCTGGTTGAGAAGGCCAGGGAGGCGCTCAAGGACATCGATCTCATGCGGGAGAAGAACCTCATGCAGAGGCTCCTCGAGGAGATCCGGAAGCCGGACGGCGGCTTGTCGATATACGGAGAGAACCAAGTCAAGAATGCGCTGACCATAGGTGCTGTCGACACTCTCATAGTATCAGAAGACATGAGGAGAGTGAAGCTGAAGCTGACCTGCCCGTCCTGCGGGAACAAGCAGGAGGCGCTCGCGAAGGACTCGACCGAGGATGTGAAGTGCGCCAAGTGTGGCAATCTCATGAAGGTGGACCAGGTGGACGACCTGGTCGGCGAGATGCACAGGCTGGCCGACCAAAACAACACGAAAGTCGAGTTCGTGTCCGGCGAATCGGAGGAGGGCCAGCTGCTCCTGAAGGCTTTCGGCGGCGTCGCGGGGATACTGCGGTTCAGGATAAGTTGATCACATGAAAGTGGACGCATTCCAGGAGTTCAAGGGCGATATCAAGAAGGCAATCACGGGGGTGCTAGGGGACCTCAAGGTGGAGGCAGACGTAGTTCTCGAGAGGCCGCCCGCGGAGAAAGGGGACATCGCTTTCCCGTGCTTTCCACTCGCCAAGAAATTGAGGAAGGCGCCAGATGCGATAGCCAAGGACATCGCCGCAAGGATCACACCGCACGGCATGATAGAGAATATCGACTCGAGCGGCGGGTATGTCAACTTCCATGTCAACTTCGAGAAGCTAGCGGGAACGACGATCAAGGAAGCGCTTAGCAAGAAGGACAAATATGGGTCCGGTGAGCCGAAGAAGACCAAGGTGCTTCTGGAGCATACGAGCGTGAACCCAACAGGGCCAATACACGTAGGGCGCGCGCGTAACCCGATCATAGGCGACACGCTCGCGAGGATCATGCGCCTCGCGGGTTATCCTGTCACCACTGAGTTCTACGTCAACGATGTCGGACGTCAGGTCGTCGTCATGGCCTGGGGCGTGAAGCACCTGAAGCTCAAGACGACCCCCGACCGGGACAAGGACGACTACAGGTACGTCCTCTTCTACCAGCAGGCGAACAAGCTGCTGGAGGAGAAGCCCGAAGTCGTCAAGGAGATTGATGGGATGCTCTACAAGCTCGAGCACGGAGACCCGGAGGTCGTGAGGCTCGCAAAGGAGGCCTGCGAGACGGTCCTGAAGGCCATGATAGAAAGCCT
>Ga0214474_1000292_pt1 | contig 26192 bp, 22 predicted proteins | sample RVTome_2_FD_187335 | JGI IMG/M metagenome (GOLD analysis project Ga0214474, IMG submission 187335) | Soil microbial communities from uranium-contaminated site in the Upper Colorado River Basin, Wyoming, United States - RVT95D214 HiSeq ... | reverse complement strand
AACGAGTTGCATTCTGGGGGAGGGTGTGACCTGACTGTCATCACCCGCTAGTGCAACAGAACCGGAGGCCGACTCTGATACTCAGCTTTCCAGGGCTTGAGAGGGCGGAGAAGCTTTACATACTGGCCCTGTCAGGAGCTTTGCGGCCACCTCCGGGCAGGGTCGGAAGGTCTTCAGGGGTCCTTCAAGGACAAATGGCAAACGTTATCAACGGGCGCGACAATCTAACACTGTGGAGTGTTGATGCCCCAGGTCATGCACAAGCTCTTCCTGACGAGATGCGAGTTGGGAGAGCCAAGGCAGGTCAGCGCCCAGGACTGCGAGAAGTGTCCTCACGGTAGCGTGATAGACAGCAGAACCAGGGTCATCTGCGAAGGCGCGACCAAGTTCTTCGTCGCGCCCTGTTACTTCGACATGCGAGCGGCAGCGACCGTAGACGAGTGTGAGAAATGCCACTTCGGAGAGGTGGCGCCAGACCGGCTCCGGGTCTACTGTAACAGGATCTAGTCCCGGGACTGCAGCCCGCTGATCTTTGACTGGCTGGCGGAGCCGAAGCGGCAGTATTATATAAAGGGTCCCTTCATATCAACTTCCGCGGATGGGATGCGGCAGTGGTATCTGAGTATAGCTCAAGCACTGCGTTAAATGCGGAGCCGAAGCCTGGGAACGTCTACCTTGTTGAGGAGAAGCGTCCTAGGGCCAGCTATGAGCTTTTCGAGCAGACGCTGGGCTACGGCTACTCCGGCCTGATCCTCACGAGGGACTTCCCCAAGAAGCTCATGAACGAGAAGGAGTTCGGCGGATGCAAGGTGCTGTGGCTGACCAATCTCGTGGGCGACGGCCGCATCAACCCAACAGCGATTGGCATCCTCATGAGCCAGATACGCGCGTTCATCGAGAGCCAGCCGAGGAGCGCAGTGATATTCGATGGCCTCGAGTATCTGATATCTCTGAACACATACGACAGGATGCTCCAATTCATGAACCAGCTGAGGGACATCGTCGCGACCAACGAATGCGTGTTCCTCGTCCCGGTCGATCCGAGAACCCTCAGCGAGAGGGAACTCGCTCTGCTCGAACGGAATCTCGAGCCTATAGTCCCCAAGTCCGACGCCGATGCGTCCGAAGAGCATGTCCTGAGCACCGAGAATGGTGAGATCAGGCTCCTCGATGTCGGGCGACGATAATATTGTATTCAGTTCAAGGATGGCAAATTCGGAATATGAGTTGAACTTTTAGAGTTCAATCATCCAGTCTCGCTCTGAACCACTTCTCCATCTCGCTCGCGGTCGCGAAAACCTCGACAGACCCCGCTTCCCGCAGCTTCTCCTCGGGCACATCTCCTGTAAGGACCGCAAGGAACGGGACGCCTGCATTCCGCGCGCACTGCGCATCTATCGGGTGGTCTCCCACAAACAGCGTCCGGTCCTTTTTCACCCCGAGCGCCTTAACGAGCCTGACATACGCCTCTGGATCCGGTTTCGGTTTTGTTTCCGAGTTCCTGCACTCGATGGCGTCAACCAGTTCTAGCATGCCCGTCCTCCTGAGAGCAGTCGTCGCGTACGCCTGGCAGCCGCGTGTGAGAACGCCTATCTTCACTCCTTTGGCCCTCAGGTAGCGCAGAAGCCCGGGCGCTCCCTGGATTGCCGCGGATTCGTCGACGTGTTCCATCTCGACACAGTCCATGATCTGGTCGAGCTCCGACAGCCTTCTTCCCACTAGGTCCTCCTCGGCGCCCTGAGCTCTCAGCCTGCCCTCGTATCTGTTCACAATCACCACTATCGTCTCGTTCAAGCTGTACAAGGAGACATCTTCCCCCCAGGAGGCCAATCGCTCGACGACTAGCCTTTTGAACTTGGGGAAATCGACGGTCGAGAGGACCAGAGTGTCGTCAAGGTCGAATATCACCGCCCTCAGCCTCGGGGGGCGCGCGATTCCTCGGTCTTTGTCTGCGCGGGAACCCATAGGGCATCGGAATCATCCTTGGGGCGATAAATCTTTACGTCCAGATTACCGGTGGGGGTATTATCACCGTTGATTACAGGGTCAGCAGCTATATAACTGGAAATTGGCTGCTCATCAATCAAGAGATTGGAAGAGGGACTGAGGTTTCTCTTGGGATCCAGACCATAGCCACTCTCCTCCCCACCATTTCCCCCCGGGATGGATCCCTCCTTCTCCCAATCTCGGACCCCTTTATTCTGCTGTACTTCTTTGTGCGTAGCGCTCAAACGGACCGCCTCGGTGCGCTCTTCTTCTTAGCCCGTCTCATCGAAGTCGATAAATAGTGTCTACCCAATGCTTTGCCAAGCGTCTGGTGGGGGCTTGTGACGCTTTTCAACAGCCCACGTCAGCTGCAATCGAAGGAGCTGGAGCTTGACGCCTGAGGGGAAGAAGACTCAGATGGATCCTGAGATGGCCAGGCTGCGCGCGGACATCATGAAGATTTCCCGCGAGGTGAAGGGACAGATGGGCTTCTACTTGAAGCACGTCGAGTCAGGCCAGGAGATCGCCATAGAGGCCGACAAGGTGTACCCTCTGGCGAGTGTCTTCAAGCTCGGGGTAATGGTCGAGACCTTCAGGCAGATCGAGGAGGGGCTCATATCTCTTGACGAGAGGATTGAGCTCGAGCCCAAGTACTACTGCATAGGCGAGGGCGTCCTGCAGTACATGGCACCCGGGCTCAAGCCGACTGTCGCGGACCTCTTGGCGCTCATGATCATGTTCACGGACAACACCGCCTCTGAGATGCTCTGGAAGCGCGTCGGGATCCAGCGTGTGAACATGATGATGCGTGAGCTGGGGTTGGCCAAGACATCCATCTACATCCCGTACAGGGAGAGCTTCCTCATGTCCATGGGGTACGGGCCATACAAGGCCCTCTCGATCCCCGAGGCGGCGAGGAAGTGGAAGGGTCTGTCGGACATGGAGCGCACCAAGGCCATGAACGAGACCGAGGACGACGCAACGAACCTGTCCATCGAGGACTTCAGGACGAAGTACGAGAGCATCTACGGCAAGAAGGCCGAGAAGAAGCTCAAGACCCAGAGGCTCTACGACGAGGTTTTCGACAACCTCGGCACACCCAGAGAGATCGGGACGCTTCTCGAGATGATCCTGAAGAACGAGATCTTGTCCCCGTCGGCCTGTCACAAGATGATATCGCTGCTGATGAGGCAGCAGGACCCAACCGCGATGTCCACGCTCCTTTCTCCGGACATCGAGTTCGCTCTCAAGTCGGGGGTTACCGCGGCATCGCTCACGAACGCAGGCATAATCTACGTTTCGTCCAGTTCGCACGTGGTTCTCTGTTCCTTCTTCAAGAAGATCGAAGAGGGCCAGAGCGAGAAGGTCCAGACAACCGAGGCGAAGATTGCGAGGCTCGTGTACGATGTCTTCTCCCGCGCGCACTAGGTTCAGGCCGACTTCCTTTTCCAGATGGTCTCTTTGTCCCTGAGCTCTGCCGCCAAGCCTCCTTTTCGGCTCATGTCCTTCCTCGGTATCGATAGGGGTATGACGGTAACATTGGTCTCGGATTTCACGCGGTCAGCAACTTCCTTGGCTGCCGCCTTGGCCTCGTCTTCGGTCGTCTGGGAGTCGTCGTATACGACCGCGATGTCCACCTCTTCTCCCGGCGCGTGCTCCCCCCTCCCGATGCTTCCGAATAGCCTGCATTCATCCAGCCAGGCATGCTCTCCTAGGACGCCCGCATAGAGCCTGGCGGCCGCCTTCTGGGGGTCGGTATCTGGGATGAGCCTCAGGATCCGCTGTTTCTCCTTGTCGTCGGCGATTGACACAGCTAGTGCGTTGCCAACCCGCCTGGCCTTCACGAGGCCTATCTTTCTGAGCTCTCTGACCGCCCTCCATGTGGTCATTGTCGGCACCTTGGCCGCCTTGGCGAGCTCGTTCACTGTGAAGTCCCGGTCCGGGTAGGCCCTGAGGGTTCGGATGATGTCAATCCTTCCTTTCCTAGAAATCGCCACGAGAAAGTCATGAGTCAGCAAGTCAAATCATACCTCCGATGGTACATACATATCACTGGAGGTATAAATCTTCGACGATTAAGTCCAGCCAGTACGCTCGCCCCATTGATACATAAGTGCCCTATTCAGCTCGATTTGCAGTTCTTTCACGGAGCCGATTCGCGAATCCGAAGGAAACCTATATTCACGCCTCGGGGGATTTGGAGGGAGGTCCAGGAGGCGTTATGGACAACGCGAAGGTGGCTGAGTTCTTCTACGAGATAGCCGACCTGCTGGACCTTCAGGGTGTGGCCTTCAAGCCCCAGTCGTACAGGCGCGCCGCGCGCAATATCGAGAGCCTCGATGACGACATCAGCAGGATCGCGGCGGAGGGAAGGCTCGAGGAGATACCTGGGGTCGGGGAGGCGATGGCTAAGAAGATCGACGAGCTAGTGAAGACTGGGAAGCTCGGCTATCTGGACAAGCTCAGGTCGGAGGTACCCGCAGGGCTGGTGGAACTCATGCACATACCCGATGTGGGGCCAAAGACGGCGATGATACTCTACAGAGAACTGGGCATTGAGTCTCTTGGCCAGCTAAAAGTAGCGGTCGAAGGCCACAAGCTTCGCGACCTGAAGGGGTTTGGGGAGAAGAGTGAAGAGAGGATAATCCAGGGCATACGGACGCTGGAGGCGAAAGGAGCCAGGATACTGCTGGGCGACGCTCTGCCAGTTGCCGAGGCAATCGTCGAGTACTTGAGATCCTCCCAGACCCTGGACCGGATCAGCATCGCTGGCAGTCTCAGACGCGGCAAGGAGACCATCGGGGATATCGACATCCTCGTGGGGGACGACGAGCCTGCCAGGATCATGGACTCATTCGTTCACTATGGCGAGGTTCGCGAGGTCCTCATGAAGGGACCGACCAAATCGAGCATCAGGCTGAAATCCGGCCTCCAGGTGGACATCCGGGCAGTTGACACGAAGAGCTTCGGAGCGGCGTTGCAGTACTTCACAGGATCGAAGGAGCACAATGTCGTGACGAGGGGAATAGGCGTGAAGCTCGGCCTGAAACTGAACGAATACGGCTTGTTCGAGAGGGACTCTGGTAGACTGGTCGCAGGCGCGACTGAGGAGGAGGTCTACAAGGCTCTTGGGCTTAGGTACATGGAGCCCGAGCTGAGGGAGAACCGAGGCGAGATCGATGCAGCTCGGGAGGGCAAGCTTCCGGAGGTGGTTAGACCTGACCAGGTCCGAGGGGACATGCATGTCCACACAGACTGGAGTGATGGCAGCGACAGCATCGAGGTTGTGGCTCGGCACGCTGCGGGATTGGGGTACGAGTACGTCGTCGTTTCAGATCATTCTCAGAGCCTCAAGATCACGAACGGGCTTTCTCCGGAGAGACTCCGAAAACAGGTGGACGCGGTGCGCAAGGCTGAGGACCGGCTCGGGGGGAAATTCAGGATTCTGGCGGGGTCCGAGGTAGACATATTGGCGGACGGGACGCTCGATTTCGACAAGTCGGTTCTGAAGGACCTCGACATCGTCATTGGGTCCGTGCACTCGAGGATGAAGATGCAGAAGCCTGACATGACGAGAAGAGTCGTGAATGCGGTGAAGTCGGGGCACATTGACATACTCGGCCATCCTACGGGCAGACTTATAGGCCAGCGCGCGCCATTCGAGCTCGAGATGGATGAGTTGCTCGATGCTGCCAAGGAGGCCAAGGTCTGCATGGAGATCAACGCATTCAAGGACAGGTTGGACCTGAACGATGTGAACTGCAGGCTCGCTAAGGAAGAGGGCGTGCGGATGGCAATCGGGACGGATGCCCACAGCATCGAGCACATGGGTTACATGAGGTTGGGCGTCATTACCGCTAGGCGAGGATGGCTCGAATCGGGCGATGTCCTGAACACACTTGGAGCCAAGGAACTGGACAGGCATCTGCGGGGTAGGCGACGATGACGGACAACCGGGAGCGCGCCAAGAGACGGATGAGGAGACTCATCGACGAGATATCCCGTCACGACGTGAAGTACTATGTCGAAGACAATCCGGAGATTTCGGACTACGAGTACGACCTTCTGATGAAGGAGCTGAAGGAGCTCGAGCAGCAGTTCCCTGATCTGGTCCAGCCGGACTCCCCCACGCAGCGTGTCTCGGGAGAACCGCTCAAGGAGTTCCCGCAGGTCAAGCACAGGGTGGCGATGCTCAGCCTGGACAACTGCTATTCCGCTCAAGAGCTCAAGGACTTCGATGCGCGTGTGAGGAAGTGGGTCGGGGGGGAGCCCGTCGAATACGTTGTCGAGCTCAAGATAGACGGCCTCGGGATCGCGCTTGTCTATGAGAATGGGCAGCTTGTGAGGGGCGCGACTAGAGGGGACGGTACGGTCGGAGAGGACGTCACTACGAACATCAAGACTATCAGGAGCATCCCGCTCAAGCTCAAGGAAGGGTCAGGACTGGCAAATGTCGAGGTCCGTGGAGAGGTCTACATGACGGTTGCTGGCCTCAAGAAGCTGAACCGGGAGCGAGAGGCCGCGGGGGAGCCGCTGTTCGCAAATCCTCGGAATGCCGCGGCCGGCTCGATCAGGCAGCTCGACCCGCGCATTGCGGCATCGAGGCCGCTGGACGCATACTTCTATACTCTGAGCTATACCGAGGGACGTGCCCCTGGTACACACGAAGCCTGCTTGGACGCGATGAAGAAGGCCAGCCTGAGGACCAGCCCGCATACGAAGAGATTCGGGAGCATCGAAGAGGTGCTGGAGCACATCGGCGCGTGGGAGTCCAGAAGGGACGACCTCGAGTACGAGATAGACGGAATAGTCATCAAGGTTAACTCGATATCTCAGCAGGAACGGCTGGGATACACCGCGAAGAACCCTCGCTGGGCGATCGCTTACAAGTATCCGCCCAAGCAGAGAACGACCAGACTCCTCGACATCGTCGTGCAAGTAGGCCGCACGGGCGCTTTGACGCCGGTGGCGATACTGGAGCCGATCGATCTCGGAGGAGTGACGGTCTCCCGCGCCACTCTGCACAACGAGGATGAAGTGAAACGAAAGGGCATCATGATCGGGGATCTCGTGCTCGTCGAGCGCGCGGGCGAAGTGATCCCACAAGTCGTCAAGCCCGTCGTGGAGAAGAGGACTGGACAGGAGAGGGAGTTCAAGATGCCCACTTCCTGCCCAGTGTGCGGCTCCAAGGCCGTCCGCGAAGACGACGAGGCCGCGCGCAGGTGCGTCAACGCGTCATGCCCGGCCCAGGTGAAGGAGGGGCTCGCGCACTTCTGTTCTCGGGACGCGATGGACATCGAGGGTGTCGGGCCCGCGCTTGTCGAGCAGCTTGTCGACAAGGGTCTGGTGCGTGACGCGTCTGATCTGTACAGGCTAACGAAGGACCAGCTTCTAACCCTGGAGGGGTTCGCCGACAAGTCGTCTGGGAACGTGATCCGCGCGATAGCCGCCAGCCGCGACCGGGATTTCGAACGGGTCGTATTCGCCCTCGGCATCCGTCATGTGGGCTGGACGACTGCGAGAGCTCTCTCTGACGCGTTCGGGAGCATGCAGAAGCTCAGCGGAGCCAGCCTGGAGGACCTTTCCAGGATCGATGGCATAGGGACCATTGTGGGCGGAGCCGTCCGGCAGTTCTTCGATGACCCGAAGAACAGAGAGCTCGTGGGCAAGCTCGAGAAGATCGGCCTGAGGATGCGCGCGATTGCCCGCGCCGAGGGGCTGCTCGAGGGCAAGGTGTTCCTGTTCACGGGCGAGCTGGAGTCGTTGGGAAGGGACGAGGCGGGCAAGTTGGTCGAGCAGCTGGGTGGTCGTGTTGGGGAGACCGTCACAAAGGCGACGGACTACGTAGTCGTGGGAGCGAACCCAGGCTCGAAACTCGCCAAGGCGAAGAACATGAACAAGAAGCTCCTGAACGAGCAGGAATTCCTGAGGATGGTCAGGAAGGCCTAGGGGTTCTTAAGCAGACCGTGCGGACTTGTGGCCTTGGTTTTCAGGTGCTGATAGTCTGGCAGCATGGTTCATATAGTCGTCAGGATGAAGTATTCCAACGCAGGAACTATCCAGATGAGTGGGAACTGTATGCCGAACGCTGATGCTCGCAAGAGTGCAAACGGCCGGTCCGGTGCAGCAGGCCGCGCGGAGGATCCCGAATTCGAAAAAACGCGCAGGCGGCTCCAGCGGATTGTGCGCGGCCCGGAACTAGAGCGCCCCAATCTAACCGGAGGTATGGGTGTGTTCGAGCCCAGGCGCATGAGCGAGCAGCAGAAGGCGGCGACTCTCTCCCCGAGGCTGGTGAATCCTGTCACGGCCCACCCGGAGGACGAAGTCCAATACCAGTGCACCGAATGCGACATGATCGTCCGAGGATCGGACCCATATTGTCCGTTCTGTGGGGCGGTCTTCGCCGATGGCGCAATGGAGTCTGGGGAAGTGGCCGGGGAGGCGGCTGAGAAGCCCTCGTCGCAGAAGCCCTCGAAGCAGGAGGTGTATAGGCCTGAGAGATTCGACATCTTCAGCTTGCTGAAGGCGCGGTCGAGATCGAAGGACCTTCTGTATCAAGAGGCTTTGACTGGATTCGTGGGCTCTGCGAGCCTTCTAGAGGAGATCGAGCGTCTCGTGACGGAAGTGAGCGCTCTCGGCACAGACACATCCAAGGCTAGACGGCTGATCGGCAGCGCGTGGGAGGCTTGCAGAGAAGGCGACTGGAACATGGTCTCCCATCTCGCCAAGCAGACCGAAGAGCTGATTTCTCCCAGCGTACCGGAGCTTGTTAGGTCGGAACTGGCGAAGGCCAGAGAATACCTCACACAAGCGAAGGCATCGGGGATCGACATATCCGACTACATACTCAGGGTCAAGTCAGCAATGCATGCCATTCACGCAGATGACCCGGACGAAGCGCTGAGGCTGACGAAGGAGCTCATGGACATGCTGAGAGAGGACTCGGTCTCTTGGTCCAGGCAGATGCCGACCGTGTCCGCGGATTCCCTCCATTCGAATTCCTGAACGCCCGATAGGCGATTTGATATTCTCAGACGAGGGTGTTGTCTACGATGTCTTCGGACCTGACCGCCCTCGACTCCTACGGCTGGGAGGCGATCCGGAAGTGCCTCAACCAAAGGGTCGTGATGGTCAAGGCCCAGCTTGTCCCGAGCAATGACAACCGCGTGTGGATTGTCGAGACCGACGTGAGGCCGGTTGTGGTCAAGCTTTTTCTCTCGGGCAGGTGCGGCGAGGAGTTCGAATCGCTGGTGCGTGCAAGACAAGCTGGGGTTGATGTCCCGCTTCCTCTTCACACGGAGGGGGACTACATGGTCATGGAGTACATCAGTGGAGAGCCCTGCGACTGGCTGATAAACAAGATGTTCAGCAGTCCTGCCGCAGCGGGGATTGGGTCATGGCTTGCGGACTTCCATGAGAAGCTTGGAACACGGGACAGGCCAGTGGTCATGGCAGATGCCGTGCTGCCGAATTTCGTGATGAAGGACAAGCGCGTCTTCGGGATGGATCTCGAGAAATCGGGTCCCGGAGACCCCCTAGAGGACTTGGGGCAGATGTGCTCTTCCATATTGGCGAGCGAGCCGTTCTTCACACCGATCAAGTTCGATCTATGCATGCAGATGCTGTTGAGTTATGAGAAGAAGTTGGGAGTCGAGGCGGTCGAGAGCGTGCGTCCGTTCGTGGCTAAGTGTCTGAGAATATCCGCCCAGAGCCGCCCGCTCTTCAGGCGCACCTTCTTGAAGGCAGCCGAGGCCCTGGAAATAGCCTGGCCCAAGCTCGCGTGAGCTGTCTCAAGCCCCTTCTGGTTTCTTCTCCTCTGCTGGAGGAGCGGCAGCTGCTTTGGCCTGCGACTCCTCCATCCGCTTCTTCGACCTCGCTCTTAGCTCCTCGAGCTTCTTGGTTATCTCCGAGACGCTGTCCGCCTGATCGCTTATGACCTGCTTCCTCTTCTCGAGTATCTCTCTTGTCTTCTCGACCTTCGCCTTCTCATCGGCCAGCTTGTCCATCTCGGCCGCGAGGCCGGCCTGCCTCTTCTCCATCTCCTCGACCTTCTCGCGGAAGCCAAACTCTCTCTTCTCCAGGTCGGCGAGTCCCTTCACAAGCTCGGCATCCTTCTCGGCCAAGGCCTTCTCTCTCGTCTCCAGCTCAGAGAACCTGACTGCCACATGCTTCCTCTCCGAATCGAGCCTGGCCATCTCCTCATCGACCTTGGCCTTCGCCTTCTCCGCCTCGGCCTGCAGAGCCTTATCCCGCTCCGAAAGCGCCTTCACCTTCGACTCGAGCTCAGCCTGCGAAGCACGCAGCCCTTCGTGTCTTCTCTCGAGGGCTTCCTGCTGTTCTCTGATAGCAGCGTCGCGCTGGTCGAAAGCCTTCTCCTGGTCCAGCATGAGCGACTCCCTCCGCTTGTGCTCGGATCTCGTCTTCTCGAGCTCCGCCTTCGCGGCCGCTATCTCATCCTTCTGTGCCTCGAGCTTTGTCTTGGACTCCGTGAGCGTGGCCTCCTTGGAGAGGATGCCCTTCTCCCTCTGAGCCAAGGCGGCTTCGCGCTCGCTCAAGCCGATTACCGCCTTCTCATGCACGGCTGAAGCGTCTCTTATGGCCGTCTCGCGCTTCTCGATGTCCTTCTCACGCTTGTCGAGCTCCCTGAACAGAGATTCCACTCGTGACTCGGATTCCTTGGTCTTTACCTCGCGTTCCTTCACCGCAGCTTCGAGAGCCTGTGCTCCCGCGGTTCGTGCGCTCAGGTCTTCATTTTCCTTTCCTATCTTCGCGAGCAGAGCAGACAGCTCGGCCTGTTGCGCCTCCGCGTTCCGGTCGATCTCCTGGCGTCTTGCCTCGAGATCCTGCCTCTCCGAGGCTAGCTTGCCCTCCGTGTCCCGGAGGGCCTCCGCGCTCTTCGCTATCTCTGCCGCGCGGCTATCCAGCATGTCCTTCTGTGGCTTCATCTCCGCGATTGCCTTCTCGTAGTCGCTGATCTTGATCTTGAGTGAGTTCTCGTTCTCCGTAACTGCCTTCTCGCGAGCCATCAGCTGGGTCTCGATCTCCGCGAGTTCGTTCCTCATCTTGTCGCTCTCTTCCGCGAAAGTCTTCTTCTCCTTGTCTAGCTTGACAGCGGCAGCTTCCATGTTCTGTGCGCGGATGCCGAGCTGGGAATCCAATTCCTTCAGAGAGGTCTGCTTTTGCTCAAGCTCCTTCTTCGCCACATTGATCTGCTCGAGATCCCTGTCTATGTTCCTGAGGCGCACCTTGGTCTCCTCGACTTCCTTGTCCCAGTTCGCCTTGTCTTCGGACAGTCTCTTGGACTCTGCCGAAAGGGACGCGGAAGCGGCGTTCAGCTCCATTCGGTCTTTCGTGAGCTTGGCAAAACCAGCCTCGTAGTCCGAGATTGAGCTGGCCAGGCCCTCCTGCATCCTCCTAACGAGGCTTCTCTTCGCGTCGGCCGCAGTCTCGAATGCCTGCTGGTTGCGTAGGAGGGCTTGTTCCCGCTCCATCAGCAGCGTGACACGCTCGTTGATCTGCTGGTGTCTATTGTTGATCTGGTTCTCGAAGCCCTTCAGCTCCTCCTGCCAGCTATCGGTCTCCTGCCTCAGCTTGTCCAGTTCCTGCTTGAGGTTGTCGAACTCGGCCTCCTCTGTGGCGATCTCCTTCCGCTGGGCTTCCAGCGCAAGGCCCGCCTGTTTCGCGTTCTCCTGCTCCTGTTTCGCCCGGAGTTCAGCATCCTGCATGGCCGCGATTCTGTTCTGTATCCCAGCGTCGAACGATTTCTCGACGGAGTTGAGCAGTTCTCGGAGGAACGCCGTGTCCTCGTCGTCTGCGACGTCCTTTCCGACGAGTATGAAGTGCATCTTCTCGCCCCGGACCACGGTGGCGACTAACCTGTCGACCTCGAAAGCGCCCATGGTTGCGAGGTTCGTCTTGCCTTGAAAGACGGCTCTGACTCGGTCATACGCGATGTCGGCCTTCGGGCTGAGCACGAACTCCTTCATCAGGTTGCCGTTCAGGTCTACTAGAAATCCTTTGACTAGCTTCTTGCCAAACATGAGACCACATCCGACGGGGGGTGTCGCAATACGGGTCCGTTGGTGCGGGCAGACTGTACTACTTGACGAATGTCCGTGCCCACAATCCTGCAAACTTGGGTGTTGTTATTGGGTAGCCTGAAGATAACCTTTTCTCCCGGTGCTGGGGGATGCCCCTTGAGCTGGCCTGTTCAGGGCCTGAAACGCTTAAGAAGTGCCGCGTTGGACACCACCGAGACAGAGCTGAAGGCCATCGCGGCAGCCGCTATCATCGGGCTGAGGAGCCAGTTGGTGATCGGGAAGAGCAACCCCGCGGCCACTGGTATCGCAGCGGTGTTGTAGAAAAGCGCCCAAAACAGGTTCTGCCTGATCTTCCTGAACGTACGGCGGCTGAGCTTGATTGCGTTCGAGACTCCCCTGAGGTCGTTCCCCATCAGTACTATGTTTCCGGACTCGAGCGCTATGTCCGTGCCTCCACCTATGGCGATGCCAATGTCGGCCTGGGCCAGCGCAGGCGCGTCGTTGATGCCGTCCCCGACCATCGCAACCACCTCTCCTGATTCCTGGAACGCCTTCACTGCACCCGCCTTGTCTGCGGGCAGGACCTGTGCCCTGTAATCGGGTATCCTAGCTTGCTCAGCAATAGCCTTCGCGGTCCTGTCGTTGTCCCCGGTGATCATAACGACCTTGAGCCCTAGGGCTCTCAGCTCCTGGACGGCCGTCCCAGCATCCTTCTTGAGGGTGTCGGCGACTCCGAGCAGCCCCAAGACCTCTCCTTCGGATGCGCAAACGACAGCTGTCATGCCAGCGTTTTCCATTTCCTCCATCTTTGGCTCCAGACTTCCGAGCCTCACGCCGTGCCTTTCCGCCATTCTCCTGTTGCCAACAATCACTACCTTTCCGTTGACTTCCGCAGAAACCCCTTCTCCAGGGACGACGGTCGAGCTTCCCGGCGTTTTGAGGACAATGCCGAGCCCCTCAGCCGACTCTATGATTGCCTTCGAAAGCACATGTTCGGACCCCTTCTCAACGCTGCCCGCGAGGAGCAGGAGTTCTCTCTCGTCTCGGGCGGATCCGAGTTCCGTCCTCACCACTCTGGGATGCCCAACGGTGAGTGTTCCTGTCTTGTCGAAGACCACGGTCGTGAGCTTGTGGGCGATCTCCAGGGTCTCCGCGTTCTTGATGAGGATCCCGAGCTGGGCGCCCCTCCCTGTTCCTACCACTATGGCTGTCGGCGTGGCCAGCCCTAACGCACACGGACATGCTATGACTAGCACAGCGACGAATGCAGTCAGAGCGAAGGTGAAAGTCTCCCCCACATCCCATAGATTCGAGCCGATGAAGTACCAGAAGAGGAATGTGGCGAGAGCGATTGTGAGCACAACAGGCACGAAGTACCCGGCAATCGTGTCGGCAAGCCTCTCGATGGGCGCCTTTGTCGCCTGAGCATCCTCGACGAGCCTCACTATCTGGGCAAGCGTCGTGTTCCTTCCTACCCTGGTGGCCCTGACCCTAAGCACGCCAGCGATGTTGACGGTCCCCCCAGTGACCGCCGAGCCGGGCCCCTTCTCTTGAGGAATGGACTCCCCAGTCACGAGCGACTCGTCCACCGCGGACTTGCCAGACACAACCTCTCCATCCGCGGGAACCCGCTCTCCGGGCTTCACGACCACGATGTCGCCTTCGGCGAGCTCCTCGACTGGGATCTCGACCTCATTGCCGTCTCGAATGACAACGGCCTTCGGAGGTTGGAGGTCCATCAGCTTCACGATGGCCTGCGAGGTCGCTCCCCGCGAGCGCAGCTCGAGGTATTTGCCAGCAAGAACCAGAGTGATGATGACCGCGGAGGAGTCGAAATAGACCTCCATCGAGCCCACCACTTCGGGCAGGAATGTGACCGCGGCGCTGTAGACATAGGCAGCGGTCGTGCCGAGCACGACCAGCGTATCCATGTTCGCCCGCCTGTTGACGAACGCCCGGTACGCCCCTCTGTAGTACCTCAGACCTGCGTAGAACTGAACCGGCGCTGCAAGGATCAACAGGATGTAGTTCCTCACATCCATTGCGAGCACGCCCTCTGGCCAGAGGTCGTATGTCATCGAGATGATGGCGACTGGAATCGCGAACGTGGCCGCAATGAGGAGCGCTGTGTAGCCTTCTCTCAGCTCCTCCTTTCGGGCGATTTGCTCGGCCATCACCCCTTCGACCTCGAGGACCTTGTAGCCGGCCTTCTCGACCGCTTTCTTCAACACGTCGCTTGAAGAGAGGCCCGAATCGAATTGGACAACAGCCTTGCCCAAGGCGAAGTTGACCTTCGCATCGGACACACCTGGCACTTCCCTTAGGGCATCCTGGATCGTCAGAGCGCATGTCGCGCAGTGCATGCCTCCGACGGTGAGGGACGTCTCGTCCTTCGCGACCTCGTAGCCAGCCTTGTTGACCGCCTGCTCCATGTTTTCCATGGAGGCCAGCTTAGGATCATAGACGAAGCTCGCCTTCTCTGTCGCCAGGTTGACTGTGACTTTCTCGACTCCCTCGACAGACATCAGGGATTCGCGGACAGCCTCCGTGCATGTCGCGCAGTGCATCCCTTTGATTCTCAGGGAGCTCTGACGTTTTTCCTTGCTGCTTCTGGCCACGGCCCCTCCTCCGACCCCAAATCAGTCTGGGGTGTTATTCTCCTTGCTCTTGACCAATAGTCGGCTGCCGGATATCTGTTGTCCCGACCGCCCGGTCTGCCGGCGCAAATAGCGCTCCTAGTCTCCTGCTCTAGAAATGGTGTATTCATTAACTATGAGGTGACTGTTTGTTCTAAAAAAATGGGATTGTGTTCCTCCGGCTTCTCGGTCGGGGGAACTGCTCAGAGAATCCTGATTCCTACCCTGATCTGTCCTGCAACGACCGCTCCTCGCCTCGCAGCCTTTCTCTGCTTCGTCCTCAGTCTATCACCTTCGGCAAAGGCCTAGTGCGGTCATCATCCATGCTCCAATCGGCCACAAATGACCAAACATCGGACATAGGGACGAGAGTCAGGGCCATCGTTTAATATCGGCCATGCTCTCTCTTGTTGCGCAATGGCCAGAGTATCTGTTCGCATGTTCGCCACGGTCCGAGAGGAAGCGGGGACCAGCGAGTGCGAGATGGATGCGAAGGACGTGGGCGAGCTGCTTCTCTTGTTGGGCGAACGTTATGGTGGCGGGTTCAAGAGGATCGTTTCGAGAGCCGGTGCTGAAGAGAGAACGGTAGTGCTCGTGAACGGTAACAACATCCGACAGATGAAGGGGCTCGCCACGCAGCTCAGAGAAGGGGACGAAGTGGCAATCTTTCCCCCGGTCTCTGGAGGGTAGCGCTCGGTTTGCCCAACCTCTGCCAGGTAACGACGTTTCGCGGTCGATAAGGTTTATATCGGGTCAGACCATAACCGCGCCCCAGGATTCAAGATGGCGAGCGAGCCCAAAGCCGCGAACAAAGCAGACCCGGTCAGGTCCGCCACGACAGTGTTCCTGGTGGCAATCCTTGTCTTGTCGGGCATTCTGATCTACATCGCGTATGACAACTCCAGGACGTCCTCTGCCGGCACTTCGGATCCTGTGGAGGCGGGGGACCTAATCATTGTAGACTACATCGGCATGTTCGAGGACGGAAGGGTTTTCGATACTAGCATACTCGAAGTCGCATACGACGATGCGCTCTATCCGAAGTCACTGACATTCTCCCAGAAGGACAACGACAGCTACACACCCTTCGAGATGACCGCTGGCAAGTACGGGTCCAGCGGCGGTACGATAAAGGGTTTCGCGCTCGGAGTGCTCGGAATGACCGAGGGTCAGCGCAAGACGATCACGGTGGCCGTCGGAGAAGGCTACGATGTGAACCAGTCAATGCTGGAGACAATACCTGTCGTCGAGCAGCTCATGGCCACAAGCACGATGTCGGATGACGAGTTCGATGATCTCTTCAACGCAGACCCTGTGGTGGGCAACGTCGTCCCGCACTACAAGTGGCAGTGGGACGTTGTCGTCGTCAGTGACATCGCGGGATATGTGACCGTGAAACAGGTCCCGACGGTCGGCCAAGAGGTCTATCCGTTCGGGGACCCGGACGACGACATCTCCCCGGCTGGCTGGAAGTGCGTGGTCGAGGCATATGACCCGAGCTACGATGGTGGCAAGGGCCTCATTACCGTGCGGCACTACGTGTCCCCCGCTGATGTATACGACCTGAGCGGGGTGACTTATGACGGGACTTCGTTCGTGGTCTCAGGTTTTGACAGCGTCAACAACACGTTCCAGATACACAAGAGCAACTCGGACATCGGATACAACGGCGAGATTGCTGGCCGCGTCCTCATATTCGAGGTCACTCTGGTGAGTATAAAGACCCAGGTTTAGGACTTCGGGTTTGGGCTCGCTCCTATTTCTCGGAGACTTTCTTGCTGATGCTGTCGAGTCTTCTCGAAAACACCGCCTCCAGCCGTTCGTTGCTCGATATCAATACGGCCATGAACGCGAGGATGAACCCTCCCATAACATCCGCGACCCAGTGCACCCCCAGGTAGAGGACTGCGAAGACTATTCCCGCGGTGGCGATAGCGGTGAAGTAGCAGAATCTGCGGTAGTTGAGGCCTGCTGCCGACATCACCAAGAGGGTCGTGACGACGAGGCTGACATGCGCGCTCGGGAAATCGTTGTCCAGCGGGTCGACGCTCGTGACGACTCTGCCCCAGTTCGTGTCGACATAGAGCAAGGGCGTCACTCCTGCGTCCGCGTAGAAGCCCGTGACAGATACAGGGAAGAACAGGTAGAAGGGGAGCAGGAAGACGTAGTTGAGCACGATCGCCAGAGTGTATCTCCGAAGGGTCTTGCGGTCGTCTCTGGCGAGGATCAGGAGCGGCGTGAAGTACAGGATGTATGTGAACACCCACACGTATACCAGGATGAAGAAGTCCGTCAGGAGTCGGTAGTCCAGCCTGTCCTGGACGATCCTGATCCAGTTGCCGCTTATGCTGAATATCCAGTCCGTGTAGATTATCTCCTTGGATGCCTCCGTCGGCCTGAGGATGTTCTCGGCTAGCATGATCATGGGCATCGCTACGATGAGGACGGCGTATGCGCCGTTCTGGATGGCGGAATCGAGGGCCTTCCTCCAGGAGAGGTCCTTCCAGCCAATGATCCAAAGCAGTCCGATGAAGATGCCAGCCGCTATCGATGCGAAGTAAAGCCCCATGAACAGCGGGTATGAGAACGGCATTCCGGACCCCCCCGGCAACACATGCTCGGCACGCTTAGAAATACTTTCGCAGGTTCCTGTGCCGAATCACATGGTGGTCTTGCGGTGGTGAGTCCTGTTGAGGATCTCCGACGCGATTCCGTACGTCTTCTCGAGGCGAGCGGAGCACGCATCGATAGAATACTCTCGGGCAGACGCGATGCAGTCCATCTTCATGGTATCAGCGCGTGCTAGGCATCTTCTGATCCCCTCGGCGCAGTTCGACTCGTCGAACAGACACCCGTTCTTGCCCTCCCTCACGAACTCCGGGATTGCCCTCGCCCTCATCCCAGCCACCGGGGTGCCAGAAGCCATTGCTTCTAGAACCACTAGACCCTGCGTCTCGAAGGTCGAAGCTATCACCAGCATGTCGCAGCTGGCATATGCTCTCGGCAGCTCGCTGTCGGGCATAAACCCCGCCCAGACCACGCGATCTGAAAGACCCAGGGACTTGGCCAGTTCCTTGTAATCGCCCTCCGCCGGGCCAGTGCCCGCGACCAGCAGTCTGACGTCGGGCTCGGTCGTCCGGAGGTCCACCATCGCCTTGAGGACGATGTCCAGACGCTTCTCTTTCGACAACCTGCCGACATGGAGCATCACTCTGCTGCCCTCGAGCCCGTACTTCGGAAGGAATCCCCGGTCGTATTTGTCGGGGGAGAACCTCGCGAGGTCGACCCCTGTCGAGACGACCTCACATGCGTGCATCTTGACGCGGTTCGCGATGAGCTCTGCCTTAATCGGCGCGGACGGAGCGATTACGAGTTCCGGCCGCTTGAGAAGGTTTCTCAGGTATATCCAGGTCATGGGGACGATGAAGTCGTCCCTGAGCGGTATCGGGGAATAGTACTTGACGGCCTCGTTCGCCATTGTGTGGAATGTAAGAACATGCGGTATCGTCATGACCCTAGCCGCGGTCAGGCTCAATATCGCCATCGAAGACAGTCCATGACAGTGCAGATAGTCTGGCTTCTCCTTCCTCAGGAACTCGAGCATGTCCGAAGGGGAGACGACCACTCGGTACCCCTTGTATGACTTGAAGCTCATCGAGGGAAGATAGTGGACGACCCTGCTGCCCCCCATCTTCGCCGGAGGGTCGGGCGCAAGTACGACTATCTCATGACCTCTCGCCTCAAGCCCTCGTATCTGGTTCTCCATGGCGATGACTGCCCCGTCCACCATTGGATAGTACGAGTCCGCGAACATCGCGATCTTCAGAAGCTCACCCTTTCGCTCGCTTCGACTTGATGCGTTTCAGCTTGGAGATAACCTCGGGCGGGTCCCTCCCCAGTATCCTGATCATGGGTTCTTTGCCGATCCCGCCCTTGTCGAAAATGATGTCCGGCACGCTCCCGTGCTTGTCGATCGCCCACAGGACCCCCCAAGTCATGGATGAAACGCCCTTCGGCTCCTTCGCTCTGTCGAACGTGGCCACCGACAGCCTGGCCTTCTTGCATGCCTCGACATTCTCCTCGGAGTACTTCGCGTTCATGGCGCATCGAATCTCCGGATTTCGGGACGAAGCGGCGAGGACTATCCTTGCTACGTGCTTTGACGCGCCGAACCTCGCAGCCCCTATCCTCCTCGCTCGCGTGCGGATCCGCACGATGCGGCCGTCGAACGCGGCGACCTCATTTGGCTCGAGCGCTCCAAGAACCGCATACCCCATGTTCGTGCCCACCTCGGGAAGCAGAGTGGAGTCCATTACCTCTTCGAGCTCATGTCCAGCGTCTTCCAGCTGCTCCAGCATGGGGGCTTTCTGCGCCTCAATGCGAAGGATTGCCAGCGGGTTCGCGCAGGGCACGCCCATCCCCACTCTTTCCCTCGCGAGTATCGCCTTGTAGATCATCCCTTTGGAGATCCTCACAGCGTCTTCCAATTCGTGTCCGAGGGCTAGATTGCCCGCGATGATCGAGCCGAGCGCACATCCGGTTCCATGAACCTCTGCGTCTATCCTAGGAGAGACTATCTTGACGATCCTCCCGTCTGTGCATAGGTAGTCCGCTGCCTCGGCGCCTTTCAGATGGCCGCCCTTCAGCAGCACTGCGTCCGGGCCAAGCTCCAGGATCTCCTGGGCGGCACGCCTAGCGGTTCTCTCGTCCTTGACCTTGATCCCCGTCATCCGCTCAGCCTCGTACAGGTTGGGGGTGACCAGGGCGGACATAGGCAGGAGCTTTGTCACGAGGGCTTCCAAGAAGCCCGTAATATGTAGGTCTGAGCCAGTCGTGGCAGTCATGACTGGGTCGACAACTATTGGCGCCTCGACCTCTCTAAGCAGTGATGCAACGATCTTGACGATGTCAGCGCTGTACAGCATCCCAGTCTTGATTGCATCGAGCTCCACATCCTCAAGGACCGAGCTGAGCTGCATAGCCACTTCCTTTGCCGGGAGAGGGAAGATAGAGGAGACGCCTCTGGTGTTCTGTGAGGTGACTGCGGTCACGACTGTGCATGCGTGGACACCCAAAGCCTCGAAGGCCTTCAGGTCCGCCTGCAGCCCAGCGCCGCCCACGGAGTCGGAGCCTGCTATCGATAACGCGTTTACCATCGTGCACTTGATGGCATACTGCCGATAAATCCCTTATGCCACATCAACGCTGACAAGAACCCCTGGCACTATCGTTAAATACGCGTTAGCCAATCTGAACGCCCGTCATGAAAGCCGAGTCGGGTCACATAGTGTTCAAGGAGAAGTTCAAGTACAAGGACCTCAACGACTGTTTCGAGGAGGTTTTGAGGACCTTCCTGCAGGAGACGGACCAGATGCCTGAAGATGGCGAGGTCCTCGACATGTTCCTCAGGATCAACATGATGGATGTGGAGAAGAACAGGAAGCCCGAGGGTTACAACCGGCGCGGGCGCATGAAGCTGATATTCCCACTCACAAGAGGCAAAAAGGAGTTCTACCTACGCGCCGACTCAAAGACCGCCGAGGTCGTGAGGGTAACCGAGAGGCTCAGCAGGATCATCAAGAAGGCGGGCGTGCCTCACACGGTGGAGTTCGATAAGCTGAGGTCAATCCAAGTATGACCCGGATGCTTTTTCACCACGTTCGTACTTCGAGGTTCAGAGCTAGATGCAGCAGAAGGAACGCATAAGAAAGGCAGTCCAGGATACGGCGTCGCTCGAGGGGATGCGCAAGTCCTTCAAGACGATCAAGAACAGGCAGAGGGAGAACGCCGCTCGGATACCTGATATCGAGGCGAGGAAGGAACGCCTCAGAAAGACCAAGGAGTCCTCTGTCGGGAACGAAGAGCTGTTCACTCACGCTCTGGCAGTCCTGCAGGAGAACGGGTTCAGGGTTCTCATCGCCAAGAACGCAGAAGCTGCCATCCGGATTGTTCGCGAAGAGCTGCATGGCGAGAAGCTCGTTGTGAAATCCAAGTCGAATGTGACCAAGGAGCTGCACCTCGCGGAACACCTCCATGAGATGGGGGTCGAGGTCGTGGAAACCGACTTGGGAGACAGGATAATACAGCTGGCGGGCTGTGCCGCAGTTCACCCAACTGGGCCCGCATGCCATCTGACCAGGGGGCAGATCTCCGACATCTTCTCCGAGCATTTCGGCAGGCGCGTTTCCGAGGATCCGATGGAGCTCACGAAGGTGATGCGCGAGGAGATATCATCCTGTCTGGACAAAGCGAGAGTGGGCATCACGGGAGCGAACGTGATAGCCGCCAACGAGGGGGCAGTCGTCATCGTCCACAACGAGGGCAACGCAGCCAGATGCGCGATGCTACCAGACAAGCACATCATCATCACGACCCCGGAGAAGGTCGTTCCGGACCTCGATGAGGCAGTCAATGTGACCAAGCTCCAGACCTATCTCTCGACGGGCAAGATCATCAGCTCGTACGTAAACATCATAACTGGTCCCAGCTACACCGCGGACATCGAGAAGCAGGTTTTCAGGGGCATGCACGGTCCGAAGGATGTGGTCATCGTGTTCGTCGACGATGGGCGCATGGACTCAGCAGACAAGGAGGCAATGTACTGCATCGGGTGCGGGATGTGTCTTCTACACTGTCCGGTCTACAACGTCGTTGGCCCCGAGTTCGGCAGTCCCGGACACATGGGCGGACAGGGCGTCTACCTCGCAGGTTCGAGAGGGGACATAGACGAGGCGGTCGATGACGGCCTCTTCATCTGCACCTCCTGCGGTGCGTGCGTTGAGGTCTGCCCCGCGAAGATTGACACTAAAAAGGGTATATCAAGTATAAGGAAAGCCGCCCGGGAACATAAAAAGGCGGACATCCCGGAGCACCAAGAGGTAATCGCGAGCGTCCGGAACTACGACAACCCATGGAAGGTCCCGCGATCACAAAAACCGAAGTGGGCCAAAGGGCTCGATCTCAAGAGCCAAGGGGGAGTGCTCTATTTCGCAGGGTGTTCCACGTCGCTCCTCTTCCCCGAGAACGCGGGCCGGGCGGTATCAGTCATGAGAGCCTTGGGAACAGACCCAGCGTACATCGGGCAAGCGGAGAAGTGTTGTGGGTCCACTGTCAGGAAGCTGGGCGACGAGGCTCTGGCCAGAGAGAAAGCGGAAGCCTGCTTCAAGGACTTCAAGAAGGCGGGCGCGAGGCTCGTCGTGACATCCTGCCCTGGCTGTTCCTCGGCTCTGAACCACTACAAAGACATCCAGCAGAGATATGGGATCAAGGTTGAGCACCTCGCGCAGTTCTTGGATGAGCGTATGAGCAGTGCGCGTTTCTCGAAGGTCGATGGAATCCGTCACGTTGCATACCACGACCCCTGCGATCTCGGGCGCGAGTCCGGCGTCTACGATGAACCCAGGCGAGTCCTCCGGGCAATACTGGGCAGCGACCCTGTGGAAATGGAGCTGTCTAGGAAAGACAGCGCGTGTTGCGGATCTGGTTCCGGTGTCAAGAGCGCGTTCCCCGAGCTTGCGACTGCGGTGGCAAGGAACCGAGTGGAGATGGCTCGTGTGGCTGGCGCGGATGCCATAGTCACCTGCTGTCCGTGGTGCGTCCAGAGCCTGAGAGACTGTCAAGAAGGTCCTGGTCGCTTGGAGGTCTGCGACCTCACCGAACTCGCGGCGTGCGGCATCGAGGGGAAAGGAGTTCGGAGATAGGGATAGCGACGCTAGTGTTGCTCGAGCAGCAGCTCGCGCACGTCCGAGTATGATGGACCTTGAGGGCTCAGCACGCTTCTTTTCAGAATCATCCTGTCAATCGGGTATTCACCGAAGTCGGTCGCCCCGTTCCGCCGGATGATTTCCTGAGCGGCGGCGATGTTGCGTCCACTCCTGGCCCTCGCGAGGGTGAGGTGAGGCTTGAACCCCTTCCTGTCCCTCTCGAACCCGAGCTCGGAGAGCGTACTGTCCAGTCTCTCAGCCATCTGCCCGAGAACCTGTCCGTTCTCGATCCCGACCCAAACGACTCTTATGTTGGACAGGGATGGGAACGCCCCCATTCCCGAGAGCCTAATCCTGAACGGTTGGACCCCCGCTGCGGCCATCCTCATCCTCGACAATATCTCGTCCACAAGTCCCTCATCCGTGTCTCCGAGGAATTTCAGGGTGACGTGCAGCAGTTCGGGCCTGACGATCTTCAGGTCCGCCCTGGAAAGAGACAGCTCCCTCAGCACGGCTACAAGGTTCTGGTTCGGCTCGATGTCAGCTGATATGAATCCCCGGAATGTCAACTGTCCCAAATGGCCTCGGGTCTCTCATATTGCTTTCTGGGCGGCTATCTTGCATTCCGTTCAAGACTCCGTATCTTCGACCGCATGATCGAAATGCCGAGAATAGCTATCACGAACGCGGCCACGAGGCCGATAAGGTAGGCAACGTCACCTAAGTCGCTCTCGTACAGTTGTCCGAACGATGCTGTGAAATTGAATAGTCCGTGCATGATGACAGCGCCCAGATAGTATGGTAGCCAACTGGACTTCTTCAGCACGCTCCTTGCGACCCCGAGGCCGAGCAAGGAAGACGCGGTCGCGTGCAAGAGCGCGCTGGACAAGCTCCTCACAACGGCAGTCGCGATCCAGGCTGCCGCGCCTGCAGACAAGTACGCAGCGCCTTCGTACAGGAGGTTCTCCGTCGCTGCGAATCCAAGGCCTGCGGCAGCGCCGAACACAATGCCATTCTCGAGCTCGGTCATCCTGCCCCTGGACTGGAAGATGCCAATTGCCTTTGCCAGCTCCTCGACCACAGGCGCGATCACGCAAGCCAACAACAGCGAGGACAGGTTGGGGTCCTCACCCAGTATCTGATATACCCTCTCGATATTCGTGTCGAGGAGATTCATCAGCACCAGCTCGATCACAACTGCGACGGCGATTGACAGAGTCGCCCCAAGAAGGAATACTATGGCGAGCCTGGAGTAACGCTCCCTGGATCTGCGTTCGGTGTTTCGGATCCATATCAGATAGGCAACAGAAGGAAGGACCGCGACCAGGATGATCGCAACTGCGTTCAGGACTGCCTGATCCATGGCCTCACCGCTGGCTGCAGGGGTTCTTGCTTATTTGAAGCTGGCGGGCTGTGGAGTCGACCGTGCGCAGAAACAGGAAACGAAGTGGTTTCGGAGGGGGTTCTGACACGGAGTCCGTGTGCCAGCAGCCCAGGATTACTTCTTCTCTTCGAGCTTGATCGCGCTGTTTGGGCACTCATCCACGCAGGCGCCGCAGTCCAAGCATTTCTTCTCGTCAATGACTGCTACATCGTCGACAGTTATCGCGCCCTCGGGGCATACATCAACGCATGCACCGCAGGCAACGCACTCTTCCTTTGTGACCTTGGCCGGCATTTGACTACCTCCAATTTTGGATGGTCGCCGGGAGAGCCTCCAGCAATATAAATCTTCTTGACCGAATCATGCTTTCCTAGATTTATTTTCGAACGGGCTAGATTAAATTCTGGACGAAGCTTTGCGGGGGCGCACCCGCCTCATCAGCCCTTTTGCCTCGGCAAAGTATTAGACGCCTATGCGCCATGGGCATTCCGAGCCGATGAGACAAAAATACGTGGGCCGTTGGTTGTACACTCCCGAGGGGGCAGTCCCGGGCTACCTGAAGATCGTCGACGGACGAGTGATCGAGATCTGCGAGGAGGCCGCTCCTGCAGAGGCAACGAAGGCCGTGGTCCTGCCTGCTTTCATCAATTCGCACACGCACATTGTGGACTCTGTTGCGTTTCCAGCCCCCAGGGGCACTGTCGAACAGCTGGTCGGTCCTCCAAACGGCTACAAGCACAAGGTCCTCCGCTCTGCCACTGTGGAGGACAAGATCAAGGCGACGAGGATGGCATTGGGCGAGATGACGAGGGCAGGCACTCGAGCGTTCATTGACTTCCGCGAGGAGGGCCTCGAGGGGGTCGAGATTCTCAGGCAATCAGTGAGCGAAGGGTCCGCAGCTCCAATGATACTCGGCAGGCCCCAGAGACCGGACACGTCCAAGGCGGAGCTGCAGGAGCTTCTGGGCCGATGCGACGGTCTGGGCATGAGCGCAGCTAGAGACTGGCCGAGAGGAGTCCTCGAAGAATCGTCTAGGGAGGCGCATTCCGCGGGGAAGACATTCGCCCTCCACGCCAGCGAGACGGCAAGAGAGGACATCGATCACATACTCGCCCTCAAGCCCAGCTTCCTGGTCCACATGACCGCAGCATCGGATTCGGACTACTCGGCTTGCGCGGACCGCAACATCCCAGTGGTCGTGTGCCCTCGGTCGAACGAGTTCTTCGGCCTTGCTCCGGATATACCCCGCATGATTCGAGCTGGTGTGCACGTCGCACTCGGGACGGACAATGGGATGATCTCCAAGCCCGACATGATTGAGGAAATCAAGGCGGCCTACAGGATATGCGCTGCCAGGGGGGGTCTTACACCCGCCCAGATTGTATATCTGGCGACATATGCTGGGCGCAAAGTATTAAATGCGAAAGTCAAGATAACTACGGAAATCGGGGAATCGGCTGCCCTCATAGTCGTCGATGTCAGAGGAGAAGACCCTCTGCGAGAGGTGGTGACGTCTTCGAGGTCTGCTGACGTATCGGCCGTGGTGAGCGGAGGAATGTTGAGGAGGCCAGGAACTTGGAAGAGATGAAGAAGGTCCTGATTGCGACAGACGGCTCTGAATACACGAAGGAGGCGGTCGCTCGAGGCCTACACCTCGCCAAGATACTGGGAGCAGAGGTCACCGCTCTCTATGTGATCGACCAGACATCGTTTGTCAGCTTTCCCATGGATTCCTCTATTGTCAGCGTGTACTCATTGCTCGAGAACGAGGGTAAGAAGGCAGTGGAGGATGTCGTCAAAGAGGGCGAGCTCTCAGGTGTCAAGGTGACCCCGATGGTTGTCGAGGGCTCCCCGACTAGGAAGATTGTCGAGATAGCAGCCGACTATGACCTTGTCGTCATTGGTACCCTCGGCAGGTCCGCACTCTCAAAGCTGTTCATGGGTAGCGTGGCTGAGCGCGTCACGCGGTACGCGCCGTGTCCTGTGTTAGTAGTGAGGAGCAAGAAGAGGTGATCCCCACATGAAGGTCAAGGAAATCATGACCGAGAACCCCATTGTGGGCGAGATCCCGGGCACGCGCACCGAGATACTCAAACAGATGGTGAAGAACAACGTCACCGGGATGCCGATCATCAAGTCGAGCGACGGTACCATCGCGGGTTTCGTCACTCGGCAGGATATTTTCACCAAGCCGGAGGAGGAACAGCTCGCGCTGATAATACGGCGGGACTATCCGACCATAGGGCCCAATGCGAGCGTCAAGGACGCTGCGAGGCTGATGGTCGAGAAAGGCCTGAGCCATATCCCTGTTGTTGAGAAGAACAAGCTCGTGGGCATTCTCACCCCGACCGACCTTCTCATCGTCGTCGAGAAGGAGAATCTGCAGGTCACAGTTGAGGAGATAGTCCGCTCCCCGTGCATTCCGATCTATCACGGAGCTCCT